>JGI24021J15306_10002954_pt1 | contig 18877 bp, 13 predicted proteins | sample Ectturendosymbi1_FD_15306 | JGI IMG/M metagenome (IMG submission 15306)
CACAAACAGCGACTTGTCTTTTACGACGATACAGCAGCAAACATATCGCAGAAAACAGTTAATGGATCAGGCAGACGACAACTCGCTCACGGCACTACTGAGATCAAGTAAGGTTCCGCGAGGTCGTAAATACATGCAGAGAAAGGCGAGCACAAAAACGCATTCAACGAACGGCGTTAATATTGAGTCACGTGTTACGTAAAACGCTGTGTGAACATGTGAACGGTTTATGCCCAGCCGGATGGCTCAATGAGCAGTCTATTACAAAGCACTGGTTCCAGTCCGTAGGTACTTGTCCATATAGTTGGGCAACTGGCCGCAACAGTTTGAAACATAGCTTTTTGCATACGATTTATACATATTTATCAGTTGCAGTAAATCGTGGTGAACAAATGTTGCTTTTCAACATGCGGTGTCTTTATTCTAATAGGATATTCCCGTATTTTGTAACAGATCTACAGCGGAAAGTCTTGCCAAGATCTATTTTTCATCATTTCTTGTTCTCTGCATCATCATTACACTGACTTCATTGGCCACCGGCCTTGAAATTGCCAGAAGAAAATGCATACGGAGTCAAATGAAAGGTGAAGTCGTTGATGTTGTTTGCAATATACCTAACACTCATGTTTGATATCCATAAGTGATCTTTTCGTTTTTTTCTGGATTAAGTTACTGCAGCAAGATATACTGTTGTTTTCTTGACGTCCAATCCATTTGTGCCTTTCTTACAATTATCGTTTTTCGTAAGTCTTGACAGCTACACATACTTCAAAATTATTAAGCGACAGATTTCAAATACTTTTCTGATCAAGTCAAGTATCATGGATATATATAGTAACCAAAAAAGCATTGATTTCATATTTTGCAGGAAAGCGTCCCGGCACCTACAGACAACATTCCGATAGAAAACGAAAACTCGAATCCCGTGCTTTTATTCAACTCGCTTTGGTTGTGAGTTCATTTCTTCTAGGATATTTGCCTATGACAGGTGTAGTATTAGTTTCAATATAGGTTTATTAGACTAATACTTTTGGCAAAAATGTATTTTTTTATGAAATTCTGTTATTGAAATATGTTTTGCATAATTAGGTTTATCAGCTATTTCAGGAAGATACCAAATACTTGTGTTGAACATTTACGGTCATGGGTAAGCAACGCCCTATTTTCCAGGCATTTCTTTTCATGTGTTTGAAGAGCACGATTTTATGTCGGTTGAGATGAAAACATGGCTTCTGATGGCAGAGTACGTTAGTTTACGCGTTTCGGAATGTCTTAACCCCATCATTTATTATACCGCGTTCAGGTAAGAATGTCATCGTATCACTTTCATCATCAGCAAGAGGTAATTTAATAAATTGGCCAGGGATTTATTGAATGATGAGGGCAACTTGTGGTATTTGTTCTTGATGCAAAGACACGTGCCTTTATACAATGACAATTTTCAATTCATGTGTTGTCATTTCATTTTTTCTCAAAATCGTGATCACATTTCTTATTGTGTTGAAAAAACGGGCGAAAAGAGAACATAGGCCAGTTAGTTTTTCCATGGATGAGGGCGTAAGTTGCATTTGACTTTATCCAATTAATTATTTGAGTGTCAATGATGATTTATTCCAACAACCGCTTGAATGTCATTCAATGTTTCAAATAAGTATTTGCCAAACATAAATTTAAAAATCCCAATTTTCGTAATGCAGCTAAAGTAACTCAATTTTTTGCATTTCAGGCAAATCAGACGGGAAACTGTGGCCAGCCTCCGGGTGATAAGGTCAAAGATTCCCAGTGAGATCTTTCATTGCGAAAATATGGAACAATATAGATAGCTCACAGCAGCACCCTAACCGACAAGGAGCAGTCTTCACAAGCACTTATCGTCTATAAATATTGCATAATTACAATAAAAGAGTCACTATGTTTTATCACTTTAAGACTATTTGTTCAAAAAAATGTTTGCAGTTGTACGTTTTTCTTCACAAAACGACATCGGCAAAGTATTCAAACGAACGGGCATGGAGATGGTTGAAGTTTGAAAATTTAAATCCCAAATTTTTGTTGCCTTTGCCTAATGTATCTGATTGCACCAGTTAGTCAGAACGCTTACGCACGACTAAGCATTGGGCATGATGTCAAAAATATCTTGAAGGTAAAGCATGAACAAGTTCTCACCACCCTGTTAAAAACAAAAGATTGGCAAGGTCGTTCGTTTGTGGGACGTAAAACTATTTTGTAGGAAGACAAGACAACGATAAAAGTTAGTTTAATGGTTTAATTCGGCGCGTTGTGTCATCAGAGGAAGAAAATTGTTATATATTTGGTGAGGCACTGCATGTGGTGCGAAAAAACTACGGTGAAACCTGTGAAGTGTAGTCATATCCAATTGAGCGAAAATTATTACCTGGGCTAATTTGTCAAGCCTCGCCTATGACCATCTGATTGATAAAATATTTTGCACGTATTAGACACATCAACACATGTATTGTCACTTAACGAACATACGTATTGTGACACATTCTTGTAACGCATATTTGGAACGATAAATGAAATCCAAGAAGTACTTCATTGTGGTGTACAAACATCATCAGAAATGTGGAAACAACCTCGTGTAACATAATAAATTGATCCGGTTGGCATTACATTCAACAGCAACGTTGTGTTGCAAATTCGACAACCATTTAATTCGCATGCGTTTAAATAAGTTTGATTAAGCATTACTTTAAAAATTAGCCCAATATGGCTTACGTTACTAGAAATTGAAAATGGTTGTCAAAATTCTTGTAAAGCTTCATGATGGAGCATCCTCAAAAGTTCAATCTAATTTTTTTCACGCACAGTGTAAAAAATACGTCCACTCTCCTCTTCAGTTATACTCTCTTTATATGTATGATTGCAACTGAACTGTGCTTATGTTTTTATATCGGTTTTAGTAAACAAAATTTTGATCTCAAATTGTTTTTTGTTAATGTTTTTTCTTCCAAATCATTGTACGTGATTAGTTTCATTATCAGTAGTTGCAAATTAATTTAACATATACTGCATTAGTGATCTTAGATGTTACTGAAATCAAAGTTTTGCTTTTTTGATGATTTGTTGCGATGAAGAGGGCACACATATTATTGCATTAATGACGACCTTTCGCAGATGTTTTGCTGTTAAAGTTCTAATCCAGCCAGAACGGACTGTCGATCAAATGTACTACAGTTTCAGCTCAGCAACACTTTCAACTGGACAATGTATTTAACCAAATTCCGATACAGAAAACAGTTTTGGTGTTGATACAGGTTTTACATTTTTTCCTGTTGTCACCTCAAACCTATCCACACAGAAGAAACTGCGAGAAATTTTTAGGTCATTTTTCGGTGTTTTTAATGATGGGTGCCTTTAATGAATACTGCGAGATATTTTCAGGTTGTTTTTCGGTGTCTTTATCGATGTGAAAATTTTAATTCAAACACGTTTATACGTGCAGCAGTTGCAGCGGGCATTTGTATAAAATACAGACGAACTGGACCAAAATTCAGTTTCTTCTGATTTTTTGAAAATGCGTTACGTCCCGCATGCAATAAATACAACATACACAGACGTGATTCCGAAGAATATCAAATATGTTGACTGCATCATTACAAAATCCAATAAGTCACATCCATGTGCATTACTCACAAAATATCGCAGATATTTTTGATATGGTGGGTAAGTGGTTTATTATGAGAATACACTGGACGAAAAAGCACAAAGAAAGTTTTCCATTCTACGAAACACCATTATGGCAAACATTTCACTCCACGATTTAAAAAAAGGACAGGCGATTGGTATGGTTCGCAGGGTATATTTCTCTGCTTAAGCTACATGCAATTGACAACCCATCACCTTCGACCCAGTCATTTGAAAAACAAGTCCTTTCAGAGAAATTTCCACGTGCATGAACACACATAAAGCAGTGTTTCGTTGGTTGGAAAAGTATCCACATATTTTATTGATCGCAAGCCGACGAAGTTAAATGCTAGAGTATTGCGCTTGCAGAACTTTTAAGAACTACCACTTCGGATTAAAAGTTTGGGCGTAGACAATCTAAAAAACGCACATTTCAAACGCTTATTTGAAAGCGTGGTATTGAAGCTTCCGGCTTTTGGCTTCTGATGAGATCTGCCCACCCGGTTTATTTTTATTAAACTGCGGCTGATGAAGTTCTATCTCATTTGACCCAAACGTGCTTGTGCACGTCACTGTACACGCTGGAAATATTACACTACTTCTAGCTCGCAATGCATATGACTCCAAGGGGACATGTGGATCGATTAATTGCCTTGAAACGAAACGTCATGATTTTGCTAGTCAACCTCACCTTCAAATGTGAAAAACCATCTTGTGTATTACCTCTGTCTTAAGGCATATTTCTGTCATACTGGTTACCACTGCTATGTGAAGGGTGAGATTTGATGCGTCATAGGTTGTGGTGAGCGACTCTACTGTACACATCGCAAACCAAACACACGATGTTTGGGTGAAAAACTCCCAGTTAAAATAATAACTTCAACGAACAGGTTTTACTTCATCATACAAATTAGTAATCATTTCAGGAGTCCGATTAAGTACTGTACAAAGCAACATGCATGCTGCATGTTTCAGTTATCGACTCCTCATTTTTGAAATTGCAGTAATTGTAACGCACGTAACAACAAGATGCAACGCAACAGTTGCTTTTATTTCATTTGATGGCATTCTTTAAAAATGTTTCGCAATTCTTCCAGTGAAACTGCTTGGAAGTCACGAGCAATGTACGAAACCTGTGCTAGCGCGAAATTAGAACAAATAGTTGGTCAACTCAGGTTGCGACCTTGATGCAACAGTATAAGCATACTATACGGTTAACGCTGCAATACAATTATCAGTCCAGGATCCGCTCACATGCTAGCAGATGTTTTGCCCTCTTCCATGGAATTAAACGCTTGGTTATGGTAATTGTGTTGATTAAGAGCTGGGTTGCCTTCAGAAGTTGCTTTCTTGTAAGAAGTCAAGGCGTAATGATCTAAGTCATCGGCTTGCAGCAGATCCTTTTCGGATAGTTTAGAGATAACGCCGCAACCGACGGTGTCACCCCAAACATTGACGGTTGTTCGAATTCGATCCCTGTAAGACAGGAATTTCAAACTCATGCATGCCTCTCGTTTTTATTCTGTGTAGGTTACAATAATGCTGATTTTCGACCGCCGTATTACAAAATGATTGCTGCTTATTGTTTATATCATTTGCTGGTGAGAACCACGGCTGGTATCAATTTTTCGGATAAAAGCAAATAGGACTGTAGAACAATCAGGATCTTTTCCACTGTTGAACTATAGAACGTTTCTCATTATAACAGCTCTTTTGCAAAAAATCTTTTTGTAGTTTTCAGTTGCTAAGAAAAACAAACGAGAATATTTTCATATCGTGTTGAAATGACACACGACATTTATCATAAATCGTATGTTGCTCTGAATTATTTCATACCAAAACTAACGTAAAAGCCCAATAGCCAGAAAAACTATACTTACAGCAACCAGTCGATAATCAAGATAAGTTCTATGTTTTCTGCTGGCAAACCTACAGAACTGAGAACTATGATCAATGTCACGAGACCAGCTTGTGGAACTCCAGCTGCCCCAATACTTGCACACGTGGCGGTAATGCTGCAGAAAGAGTAACATCATGTGTTTTGAAACATCAAATTTCAATACATTTTGAAAAGTTGGTAAACAACTTTTACATTTAATGTTAAATAGCGTAGTGCTTTGCAACACCTTTATAACAATAACTATTGGGAGAGTTTCATAAATAAAAGAAGGTACAGTTAAAAGCACTAAGTTTTCTGAATGCTTTCGAGGAACCAGCGGACTGGAGTTTGCCTTTCATCTTTTGCGATGATTCAAAATTGCACATATCTGTATTGAAATACTCTCCACAATGCGTGTAGGCAAAGAATCTATCAGGAAATTTTTAATAGGAAATCAACTTCATGTGAAATTACGCCTTTTCAGTCCTTATTCAAACACAATAAAAAAAGGTATTCAGTACCTGTACCTTAATAAAACCTTCCCAAAACGAGGTATTCAGTAAAAAAGTTGCGGTTAATCGTACCAGATTGTTTGAATTCTTCTTACCTCACAGTTACAATCTGGCCAAAATTTAGCCACATTCCATTGGCCTGAGCAATAAAGATTGCAGCCACTGCTTCATACAAGGCTGTTCCATCCATATTAATGGTTGCACCAATGGGAAGAACGAATCTATTGTAAAGACAATAATATCAACAAAGTTACTTTTCAGTATTTGAAACTTTAGTAAACAAATTATCTTCAAAGACACGTCTAGAATTGTAAAGTCAACAATTTTAATAAACGTTTTCAAAACTTCTCTTCTTGTAAATTAAACAACCATTGACAATCTATCTGCATAAAAGGAGTAGAAGGCACGGTGCGTTTTTCGTGATTCCAGAATTACTATCACGGACTTACTTCCAATATGTGTTTAGAAAAGATTTGGGAACCTTGCAAAAACAGCGTTTCCTCTCATAATTTACTCATAGGTTTTACAATTAGAAAATGCTTTTGATTTGATTGCTTTTCTTCATTTACTGCGCCACATTCTGCTCACACATCTTATCACAGTGCGATTAGTCTGCACCTGGATATCCTCCTGTCAATGTTGTTGTTTTTTTCGGCACAGTTGATTGTCACTGGAAGAGTGGCTGAGCTCGATGACGTTGCGAGGGCGGTCATGAGCGCCTGCAAGTGGAGAGACAGCGCAACTTCACTAATTCCTAGTATGCCCTGCTGCAAATCAATCTGCAAACGTCTCGCAAAATAACAAGGATGTGAACTTAAACGAAAAATTATCAATATATTTACACTAGACTCACAGTTAGACTGCATAACAACCCTACAAGTTTCCACTTGCCTTTTCCCAACGCCTAATATCACAATGGTCTTTATCGTATTGAATGCAATGGCAATTCGTTGGCAGGGTGGCGCTTAAAGTATTTCCTTGCATATATGCGGTTCCCAAATCGGTTTGAGCGCGACCCAGCCCAAATTTGAGTTTGGCGAATATCTCGTGACCGAAGCCTCAAACAGCGGAAGTTAATTTGAAAAACTAATTATTGTATTAATGATTTTTGGCAGTAAGTTGTTAACTTCGTTATCAGTGTCAGCAATCTTTTTTCTGAAGTAGCTGCGCTACATACAGACGGAGAAACAGTGGTAGGCTACTTGTGATCTTTTAAACCACGTTATCTTTTGCCACGCAGCTGTTAAAACTACCGGTTGAAATGTGTGTGATGCACTACTTCAGTCTACAATCAAAAAGATTAATAGAACTTGAAAAGAAGAGTAAAACACGATGAAAATATGTAACCCTGGTTTGGATCGCTTCGGTGCGACCCATTTTTGAACCTTCGCTGCGATGGGCGTCGGGTTGATTTCTTCCAGGGGTGACCAAGAGTGGTGAAATTTTATTTTTTCTTCTCGAAACTAAAAAACGACGTTTTTTACTAAAATTTGTAATAGAAAAATTTCAAATCTCAAAATCCAAGGCCCTGACCCCCTTCCCCCCTCCCGACCCCACGTTCGCAACCCTTGTTTGGGTCGCGACCCATACTTTGGAAGCCACTGCTTTGGAGCCGCATCCGCTAAGATCAAGCACAAGACCGAAAGCGACAAGGACCGTTACTTACGTCATTGATGTCCTGGCGTCGAACACAATCGTAAATGTATGCGCTTGACCACTATGTCGCTCATGTTTATTCAAAGCAACAACTTGTGCTCTTACCTGGAGTGCACCCGCCATGTACCGGAAAGGATTCTTCCGAACGAAAGCGAAGTAAATCAAAGGGAGTACAATTAACCCATGTATCACGAGTCCTGTGATTACGGTTGCCATGTAAAGACCGAGTTGTTCAAGAATCTGAATTTAACATATTAAGCATTTTTGACGCTTGCTTTCAGAGTAAGGCTCAAGCACAAAAACAGAACAAAACAACGAATGCAACAAAGTTGTTGTTTGTGTTTGCGCTTTTGGTTTCCTACGAGTTGGCAACATTTCTTAGCTTCACTTTTTCCAGAGTGTAAATAAACAAGTTCAAAGTAAGTAAAAGTAAAGGATCAGTAAGAATATTTTTTGTTACAACTTTCTCTTGAAAACAGCAAACTCATTTTTTGTTTTACTGCCTGCAAATGAAAACCGTGAAATGCCAAGCAGTTTCCATTAAACAAATAACACGAATGCTTTGTTGATGTGCTAACGTTGTCAAAATGCATATTAAAATACCGATTGTAATTCAACTACTATAATTTGCTCACTTTTGGAGGATCATCCATGGACATGATTTTGTTGGCTATTAAAAAGATTATTCCAATGGGTGAATACCTGCGTATAGGAATGGCGCAATCAAGCCAATCGTTTGAAAACAATTATAATTCACAAGCAATAGTAATCACAAAAGTAAAGACATAATAAAGGTTTTGTTTTGCAATCTGTTCCTTGCGTTATTCAAACTCAGTAATACAACCCAGTAGGGTTTTTATCCTGGCCGTTGCGTTACAGACCAAATTTCCACTCTCCAGAAAAACTTGGTCTCGCGCTATAAGCTTTAGGCCGCGTTGTAGAGGTATACCGCTGACCAACACATACTATACTGCTGCCCATGGAGTCAGTGTACCCCTGTTGAGGCGTTTGTGTGCTTGTCATGAGAGCCAAAGCAAACCTATCTGCCGTGTGTGTTCAATTCGGACCGAGATGTGTCTCCATTTTTTTCAAGATTTTTTATTCTTCACCATATCACCGTTTTTCTACATTGTCCATGTAAATTGTTACGGCAGTTACACTACATTCGACAAATGTGCCATTTGTTTTGTTTTGTTTCCACTCCTCTGCATGCATAGCGCATATGAAAAAGATGAACAGTCACAGCTCAGTCAACAAGGGTGTCACAGTTGGTTGCTAGAGGATCAACCGTTTAGTTTTTGCAGACGATGTGGTACTGCTAGCATCTTCTCAACAGGGTCTTCAAACATGTACTCCATTCATTTTCTGTTGCGTGCGACTGAGTGTGACAGAAACATAGCGCTGAGAAGACCTAGAGTAGGTATCATGTTTCTTTGGCAGTCAGTGCGCGCTGCACGTAAGCAGTGATAGACTGCAGCAAGTCGAGAAGTTCAAATGCCTTGCGGTGGTATTCATCATTCACGAAAAGCTGAACACGGTAGGTTGATACAGGGGTTTGCGAATCAAGCACGGCATTACCTGAGCTCCATTATTTCGTGGTGACAAAACGGGAGCTGTTGGTTTTCAAAGCGGTCTTTGTCCCGATCCTCAACTATAGTCATGAATCTTGCCTTAATACCGAAAGATTGTTATCACAGGTCCACGAGGCGGAGATGATGTATTTGCAAAGAGTTTACAGCCTGCCAGGTACGATGGTTTGTTTTCGTGACTACAATGACCCCAAAAAGTTTGGAGAAGCAAGTCCTGCTGCAAATTTACAACGCAAAAGCCATCCGGACCAAGTGGTGCGACTACATCTCCGAACATGTCGTGGTCCTTTATTGGTTTGGAGCAAACATAAGGAACAGAGGTTGATGAAAGCAATGAGCTGTTCAGAAACCTCCAGGGGCCTGCTGCCCCATCGAACCTCCCAGAAAAAAGATGGTGTGGAAAGTGAGTGACAATTGTTTTCAAATGTGCTTTAATACAAACAATCAACAGTAAAATACGTTAAAAAGTGCACAAAAATTAAAAGAGAAATACCTCAGCCATTAGGCAATTCAAATAGTTTTAATACAAAGAATGATGGATTAAGTTGATAGTTTCGCCATTGACTTACACGTTGACAGATCTTCAGACTACAGAAAAATTTGTTAGTCCAATTTCACATTTTGAAAAAAATATATGAAAAAGATGAACATATTTTAGGCAACTTATCACAAAATATTCTGTACACAAACATCCATTCACGAATATTCAAGCTACAATAAAATGTTTTTACCGAGAATGCACAAGTAACAAACAATCAAATAAATAAAGGTATAGACTGGCGAATACTTACCATATAACAATTGCTACTATTTTCATCACAGCTTCATTAAATGCAAAAAAGAAATCAACCAGTATCTGTCCTTGATCTCCCATACCCCGGATGATGATGCCAAAAGTCAAACAAAAGCAAATCAAGCCAAGGACATTGATGCCTGGCTTGTGCTTTTTGTCCTATATAAAGTAATCACTTGCTTAAAATCTAGTCAAAACGTTATGACAAGTTACAGTTATTTGGGCAATGTGCTCAAAGTAAATGTAAACACCTTGTTTAATGACTTTTAAACACCAACTTTGCAAAAGCTTTGAAAGAAAAGCATGAAGTTGAAATGCGATTAATAATCACGTCTAAAAATGCCGTGCTTAATTTAACATTAGGTACTAGAGTAAACATACGTGAAGGAAAATAATGCGAGATAATATTTTAGATATAGCAGATGAACAACTTGTTCTTTATTCGCAACAATACCCAATTTTTTTTAAGTCAAAAAGTAGCAAAATCTACTCCAAACTGAAGGCAATCAGAAACTGGAGTAAAAAACATGTCTTCTACAAAACCAAAGAAACACAAAGTGTAATTTGAAGTACCAGCGTACATTTGTATTTATATCTTAAAATGGTAAGTTACCAATTCGTAATCAACAACAACTTCTCTTTCAACCACTGTTGTGTTCTCTTGATATGCTGCAGTGGACCCAGCAGGATTGGTTGCCATAGTGACCGTCTCCGTGACGTTTCGCTTTGCGTATATCGGTTTTCTCCTGGTTTCAGCCTGAAGTAAAGTTTAAGTGAAATAAGTTTATGGCTGGTTTCAATTGTAATGCATCACAAGCACTATTCGAAATGAATGCATTTCTTCTTTCAGTCAGTATTTTTGGCAAATCGGAGATGTTAATCTTTTTTGTTCTGAATGAATGAGAAAGTAAGTCTAAATTGTTGAGCAATGGTTATAGTGTATGGTTGAGTCTTTTCATCACCACTAAGAAAGCCTTCAAAAATATATACATGTTTTTTTTTTAAACGTTTCGGATTATTCTTAATCCATCTTCAGTCAAACAATAAAGCAACACTTGGCAATGCTAGCAATTCAAAACCAAAAGACTCTATAACGCAAGAAATAACAGTGTGACGCAAAAGACTTCAAAACCAAACAAGACCCCAAACCCTGTCAAAATCGCTAAAAGTAAAAGCAGGACTAACAGCTATGCAGAAAGTGCTAAAACAAAACCTACGTATGATCGTAATCTACGGAAACAAGCCAAGACCAGCTGCAAGAGACCGTTCACAGAGCACTACAAACAAAGGATGCAAACGATTCAACACTTACCAGTACTACAACCAGCACGATATGTCTACGTCAGCACCAACAACAAAGCACGAAACATGTATCAACATAAGAACTGAGCATCGGCCAAATATTTGACATAACGATCTACGTATTGAAGAGGTATAATGGGGTGGAAAAATTGTCTACATTAATCTCGGGTTGCTGTTCTTGTATCAGAAGTGTCTCTTTGATTAAAAATTCGCCGTAGTCAATAATTCACCGTAGGTTTTTCCAGAGGTGATGAAACTGTTAAGCCTATCCCAATTTTATGCTCCAAGGTTGAGTCGCTGTTTTCATCATTTACAATAAATGACCAAAATGCCATAGACAGCGTGTCGATGTTACATAGAAAGCAATGCAGCTTGGTACAGCCCTGAAGCACCTGGTAAATCTGCGCGACTGGATTCATTTTCCCCGGAGTTTATGCACCACGCCGGGTCAGCTCTCAAATCTTTGTTATGCGATGTCCTCACTTCCTGCATGTGCCAACTCATAAAGCCCTGTATCCCAACTGTGTGTCCCCTTCAAGATCTTCGAGACTCATTTACGCTCGTGTCGAACCAATCATCCACCGATTACTTCCACAGGAACAGGCGGGCTTTCGACACGGGAGATACACCGCAGATCAGGTCACCTTGCTGAGGCAAGACATCGAGGACAGCTTTTAGGCTAAGAAGAAGGCCGGAGTTGTGTTTGTCGATCTCACAGCAGCCTACGAAACTGTATGGCATCAGTGCCTCACCTACAAGCTACTGCGATTCTGACCTGACAGAAACATGGTCCGAATGATCATGGAGATGGTTGGCAATCGCAGCTTCACCCTTACCACCAGTAACAACAAACGGACAAGACTACAACGCCTCAAAAATAGCAATTTTTAAAATCGAAACTACAATACCTCTGGATTTATAGAAGGTTTGAACAGTTCTCTATCTTGTATCGCCTGACGAGTTAGAGCCGAATACATGCGAACCAAATTTTTTTTTTTCGGGTATAAAAGATTAAACATTAAATTAATCGCAACCATACCTGTTGAAAGCCTGCTTGGAGTAGGTTCTCCGGAAAAATATTTCTGCAAAAAGTATGTTTTTTTGATTTGATGTTTGCATTTTAGAAATATGTTACGGTAGCTTCATACACATCACAGGCAACAAATCCAAGTTGTAACTTGTTATTTTGTCAGATATTTTTCCAAAAGTTTATAAAACTCTACTGCAACTTCGACGCTTTGAAAGTAACACAGCTTGAAACAAGTTGATGTTTGTTTTGTTCAACTGTTTTTAAATATCTTTTGCATGTTTTTTACTCTAGCAAATTGCTTTCTACCCTACTTGGTTTTACTTTAATCTAAAACGAAGAAAAAAAAAACTTTTAAAATGCACCTGAGCAAGTCTGTAAGCGATTCGGCCGGATCCAAAGAGGGGGCTGCCCCTGATGTGTCAATCGTGGATTTGCCAGCTCGTCCTGAAAGAACAAAATGACACTAAAAGCTGCCCAGGCGAATCACTCTGCAACAAGAGCAAACACACACCTGGGTCGATGGCTACGACCAAAATGATACCAATAATGACCGAGATAAGTGTTGTAGCCATGTAGTAGGCGATTGCTCGAAGACCAAGTCTACCCGATGCACGTCTGTCCAGTGTGGCGACACCTGATCACCAGAAGAGGTTATTTGTATAAAAGCATTCATTGGTGACAATTTAGGAGTCAATTCATAAATCAGTCTGTCATTTTTCAAGAAAAAATTTCAAAACGGAAAAATGGTGATTTGTGAAAGCAATAAAAAAGTGCTTTTACGGCCTTTTATTCACAATCGCTTTGACACAGGAATTGATAAACAACGAAAAAAAGCTCTTATTGTTTTCTTTGTAAGTTCTTTCACGTATTTCAAGTAAAGCTATTCAATATGTTGTATCAAGTACAGAAAACATACAGGTTTGGCCTCAGACAATTTGCTTTTTGGTTGATTGTTTATAGGTCATTTTGCATGCCACGAGCTATCATCAAATGCAGAAAAAGCATTTGCGCCTACCCGTTATAAGGCTGCAGATGATCAATGGAAGAATTATCATTTTCAGCATCCGAAGAAGGAGCGTTCCTGGAAAGGCAAAGTATTCAATCTGTATCTTGGACAGATTGGCCTCCCGGAGTGCAATGCCCAATATGATTCCTAGGATGACCGCAGTCACTGTTGCCAGTAGCAAAGCGTTGGATTTGAAAAACTTCTTACAGTTTTCCTTGGAGCAGTTCAGTTTCGTACACCCACCCATTTTTTAAAGTACGGATACCTTCCAATATACAAACTGGTGTGGAATTTTTCCTGCAACGGGAAAAGAAAACAAGACAAAAGCTTTTTTAAGGGATGTGTTGATCAACGCTGTTTTACTTATTCGCCAAAAAATTGAAAAGTTGTATCTTTCGAATTCTTTTTCCTAAGATAACTCGCATTTTTTTAGGGCTTGTAAATTTTACACGAGGTATTCTAAATTAAAAAACGTCAAACATTGCTCATAGGCAGTTGTAAGTAAATGTTGGCTGGTAAAAACACGTTTAAAAATTGTTAGTTACACTTTATTTGCACAAATGCTCTTGGTGTGACACACAAAATCAAAAAGAGTCTTTCTCCTGAATCTGCTGCATAGGTTTAACTGGAGCGAAATAATCCTCGGTAAAAGGAATGCATTAGAACTCAATGTTTGTGGTTGTTTAAAAATCATAAAAACAATTGAATGTGCATGAAGCATTTATTTCAAAAACTTAAAGCAGTAGATGTCAAGACGACACAGAACATTTTGTCTGCTTTTTACAAAAATATTTCAGTTTAGAGCTCTGTCAGCAATGCGACTTCATAGTAGGAACAAAATGTATGTATGATAAGAAAACTATTTGAACAAGAATAAATTTAGTCGATCGATGTTTGGGCTATTAGAAATACCTTCTAGCATGAGGCAGATCACTGATTCCCTGCTCAAAATATGCTTGTTTCAAAATTATTTGGGTTGAAGTTAAACTTTTTGAAATACGATCTCACTGTGCTGAACTTTAGCTAGAAGCCTATAGATAGAACCTTAAAAATAAGTTTAAAAAATAACGATTGTTTCTGAAGTTTTAATTAGGTGTGAAATATAAAGCGTTTAAAGAATAATTTATGTGAATCAGCGCATAACCCCTATGCAGTTGGAAAATGCTCCAGCTTATTCAAAATCTATTTTACAGTAACACGCAGTGTGGATATAAAATATGTACAGCATTTTCATGACACTTTTCGAAGAAATTCCGTGAAAATGCGTTGGTGTTGATGAATTTTGTTGTTGCTCAGTTGACATTGCTTCTTTCATCAGCCGATGATTACATCAGCACTAAACATTAAAAAGAAATGTTGCCTCAAAATAATTTTATGAAGGAAATGTACAAATATGTAAGTGTTTGATTATACCTATTAGTCAAAACCATTATGGGTAATAACGCGGACAGATCTACTGATCGTGTTTTAATTTGCGCATTTTGTATGTCTGTTGCTCTGATTTGTTATAATAGGTACTAAAACTGGTCGTTTATTTTTAACTTTTAGATTAAACATTTTTGTGAAACGTTTTTGTCTAGCTAAAAACATTTTTAGATTCGCTTTTTGCAATCTTCTTTTGTCACTTTCAAACAATTAAGGCAGTATTTTTTTTACAAACAGCAGTCTCATTATCTATCTGATTAACCTCAAACATTAAAAGCTTTAAGTTTGCTGTAGGAATTCGAGTATTTAGTGGAATGGGCTCTGCTTTTCTTTTTACGATGATTCAAACTTGCACATATCTGTTTTCATGCAACTTCACTCTACCCAGGTGAAAAGTTTGAATTAATTGAAAATTGTTTAAGGAAATAGATTTAACGTAACACGAAGTATCGTCAAACCTACAACCTTTTCCAAATACAATCTATTTGAATAATCTTTCAAGATTGACGATGCGTATATTGTTATGTGGAAACGATTTCCTATAATATTTTGCTGGTTGCTTTAAACTCTTCACCTGTGCGGAGACTAGTTAAACACAAATATGATTCAAGAAGACGTCGTCACTAAAGGCACTACATATAAGCCCAGCACCAAAAAAGCCAGCGCTAGTGACCACTTCGAAATCTAGAACTGCAGGTATTGAATGCTGGCCAACACCGTGTAAAAACTTTTCAACAGTCGCTAAGAAATGTTTCTCGAAGAAATTGCAAAATCTAAAAAAGACCAGCATTTTTTTCAAAGGTTACGTAACGACGAAAAGTCAAAAGGTCGTCAAGCTTCATCGATAGTTGAGCAAAGTTTAAGTTCTTGGTCGAACGAATCTGCACCTCAGACACTGTTCAGTGGAGCGTTCAAAGTTTTCGCAGGTGCTATGTGATCAATTTCTTGGTTTGCACAAAAGTTTTCCTGAACAGAGATTCCTTCGAGCAAGGTTTTCTGCTGCACATGGATGCATATTGAAAAGCATGGAAAATGCAATGAAACTGAAAGAATTGCTGCAACACACGCAAGATATGGCAAAAGAGATTTTACGTTATTCACCACATTAAAACTTTCCCGTTAAATAGCACAAAAGCACATGTTTAAGCAGAGCTGAGTAATGTCACAGTAATTGTACTTTCCATATGTTCAATTTGAACCCACTAAGATTTGTTCATTACAGTGGGATTACATTGCTGTGTTATTTGCAAGAAGAATCTGGAGGAACAATACACTGCACACAAAAGTGGTGTGTTTAGCATTGACTTTCTTTTTTCACTCAGTTTTAGAACCTCACGCGCTTGGACAACGTCCATCAAAATTAATTTTATTTAAACGTTTCAATGCTACACCTACTCTATGACAGTTGTGGCGAAAAATTAACTTAAGCAAATGCAAACTTTTTGAAAAGTAAAGAAGGTTATATTAGAAAAATTGTATGATAAAACAAACGCATACTTTTTAAAGTGGTTGATCCCCACGTTCTGTAGCCTTGTATTATTCAGGAAATTAGTAGGAGGATAAATAGAGACTCTACTTTTCTTCTTTGGCATAGTTTAGACATATAGTTCTTCTCAAACACTAGGCTTGTTGTAAAATTTTATCTTCAGCAAACAAAATTTATTTTATTTTCTCAACTATTTACATCTTTCTCCTGCACGCATTGTTTTCAAATCAGTCAATGGCTTAAGCAGAAAACTGCTTCTTATTCTAGTGTTTCTATGAAGAAAACTGCTTATTCCAGTGTTTCTTTTTAAGAAGAAAACTGCTTATTCTAGTGTTTCCTATTTCATAACGTGGTGAGTATGACAAATCAAAGATGCTTGCTATTTGCAGACAAACACCGAATAGGCGTTGACTCAACTCTCTTTTCTCCTGATAGTTATCGTCAATTCTATTTAACTACTGGTGTTTACTGCTCATAACGTAGGTACCAGGTTTTGTCATTGCATGCCATAACCCCGTTTTTCATATCTCACTTTCGGTGTTGGCCTCAGCGCTTACCACAAAGTTTTCCAATATTTTGAAAATATCTGATTTCTCAGTAGGCTTTGTCCACTTAAAGCTTATGCTTTAATTTTCGGCAAAGGAAATATTTGTGCTTGCATTTACCCAGCGTTATGCAAATGGTTGCGATTGAGTTTGCGTTTGCCCACCAAAAGCAAAAAATCAAGAATTCACTTCGTAATTCAACCTGCAATTTTGTAAATTATTTATAAAATGTGATGCATAATTTCCATGACAATTTCGCTATAATACGTGGGTAGCAAATATAACACCTGATTGACTGTTCTGTTTTTACCAGTCGCAAAGGCGGTGGCAAACGACAAAATTTCCAAGGTTCAACACGACTTTTATTTTATGTCTAAAAATGCAACTTTTATTAACCGACCTATATGATTAACATTTGTTTAAAATGTTGTCTAGATTCTTGTTAGAATTGATTGCTATCCAATCTGAAGACGTAAATGTACTTCGGCATTTTTTCGATAAGATGCGTTTATTTGACGAACTTATGTCTACTCTAAGTCACTCTAGAGATTCAGTAATTTTTATCTTTGTCATCAGATTTGTAGGCTACAGAAAATCACTTGGCTTGTTTTGTCGCAAATTATGCAAGCCAGCAGTCGAACGACTAGCAAGTTGCAATTTGCAATGTGTAGCTATTCGCAGAAAATAGTCCATTGTATGGAACACAATATGGAATCTTTAAAATCTGCTGAGTTTTTTTTCGAAAATCTAAAACTTCAAGCAAACAAAGGACCCAGACAAGATTAGCAAAATGCCAAATGCTTTGCTCTATACGCCTGGTTGAAGCCTCGAATAAAGATTTATGGAGCGTGCAAAATTTCCGTTACGGTGGTTTTTCGCTCTGTTAGTGCAGACTAAATTCTTTACAGCTGCTTCAGAAAACGCGTCCACCTAGTCACTTATGTAAAGCTTCTTTGACATCAAACCAATTGCAGCATATGCTGTGCAAAATAATTCTTAAACTAAGCCAAATTTTAAATATTCAAGCTAAGAAAGAGTCCTTATAAGAGAAATAAAAGATATTGATTTATGACGAATTTTTGGCAAAGACTTTAAAATGATTTAGACAAAAATTTTAATCCATTTGGTATGGTTTTTAGTTTGCTGTGAGAAACATGTGAAGGGTAATAAACAGTGCTGTTTCCCAAATGGACAAGAACATTTTTGCTGAGTTTCCGGAGGTATGCAAGCCTAATATGTGAACTATCGTTGTGGACACACATTTTCAAGAAGGCTGGTTAGCGGAGAACTTCCTCTGCAACAGGTATCCAATAAAATCTGCTCGGTGACAACAAAGTCTGTTCAGTGACCGCTCGGCTGCGACAAAACGTGACTAAGCAGAGTGGCATTTCCTGGCACGGAATCTACGCAAAGACTTTCCGTGCGTTTGAGACATTCGCGTCTATCGCCCGAAGAGGCAGTGGTCTTCAACCTTTTTGTACAATTGCCCCCCTACAGGAACTTTTCTTGAAAATCGCCTCCCTTCCTATAGAGTAATTTTTGCGTTGTGTGAAAATAGTATTTTGTTTTGAAAATACTTCAGTGCTAATGAAATATAAACGGGTAACCTAGTTAGAACAAAACGAATCAAATGCATTTGTAGAATAAATGTCATTCATTTCCAAAGAAACAGCTGATTCCATCTAATGCGAACCTTGCGATGGTGTCTGTCTGCAAGCTTTTTCAAAGCAAGTTGCAAGTTGGTCAGTTTAGGTCGTATGGCGTTTTGCAGATCTTGTTCATGTCAAGGCGATAGCGGTATTTATTACGCGTGTGCAATACTCGGCAGAAACCTTATTCAGGAAAATACGTCGTGGGAAACACCAGTAGTATTGTAGATTTACCAGGGCGATCGTCCCGGCGTTGACTACAGTACTTTATAAATTTGAACTCCGCGCCTCGCCTGCTTCTCCGAACTAGACTCGTCGATCACAAATGTCCTTGCACCGAATGAAGCTCTATTCGTT
>JGI24021J15306_10002955_pt1 | contig 18875 bp, 10 predicted proteins | sample Ectturendosymbi1_FD_15306 | JGI IMG/M metagenome (IMG submission 15306)
CTCAGCTTCTTCATTACCAGGGACCTTTACTCTAGGTGTGCGGCGCACACCCATTCAAACTAATAGTGACGTGACTTGTTCCAGATCGTGCAATCAAGGAAAAATCTCAAAAAAGGATTGAAAGATAGTCAGGGTTGAGAAAATCCCTTTTTTCAAAAAAACAACCCTCGTGGGTTTTTTTAAATCTGTTTTTTTTAATGGAACAGGTTATTGTTTAAAAAAAAACACAATAACCCCATTCTGAATTATTTCCATTGCATCACGCAATATCACAATTTGCAGAATTACACAATCATAACTTGTTATAGCTATTATGGCATTCTAATTTGAGGGTAAAGGAATGTACCCAATCTTTGTTTTCGCAAAGTGTTGTTGGTCAGTATACTCCAAAGCTTGGCAAGAATGCGCACAGCAAACATAGAAAAGTTACTCCCACACATAATCTGCAGTTTCACGTCAAGTTTATGCACATGCCCTGCTAGTTCAGCATCTATATAGTGTATTTTTTCAATACATGGTTTGGCATGTTCCAACATCAGAAACAGCTTCGATGCAGAGAAGGCAGAAAACTCGATTAAAATATACCGATTTTACAGAGCTGAAGAAGATAAACAGTAGAATTCACTCAAACTGTTCGAATTATTCTTTTCGTTTTTTCAAGTCCTTCAAATTTCGTTGCTGTTCGTTCTGTTTCATTATAAAAAATTTGCAGTTAACTGTACAAGTGTCCTGCTTATTTTACTTTTTACTTCATAGTACATTTTTCAAAGGAAAAGTTAAAAGTGGGATTTTTGGTGGGATTTATTGCTTTTTTGAAGTGGGTTTTTAAAAAAAACGAGTGATTTTTCTTGGTTGGGTCAAATTACATACAAATGAAGATAATTATGGACGTTTAATTGATTTTCTGAGCCACATTTCAAAACTGTCCAATTTCAACATGCTTGGTTTAGCTGATTTTATGATACATCACTTGTTTCCCGTTTCGTTTTTGTGCTAATATAGTCGCACACCTGTGCTTGCAATAAATGCTTCGTTTCGAGCTTCGTCATTAATTGGCAGTTCAGGCGGACTGATGATAATGGCTCACACAAGCCCGTATCGATTTTTTCTCCTTAGTAATTGTACAAATAACAGCCACATAATAAAAAACGAAATTTTTTGTGTACTTTATGCGCATTCTCAATCTATGTGCAGTTGGCAAATTTCAAACTGTCAACCCAGGGTGTCCGCCATCCCAGTCGCATACTTTCTGATCGACTGCTATTCGACAAGACATTCGCGTAGCCTTGTATTTTTGCAGTTGTGGACTGCGCTGACGTAGCACTTAATGTGTTCTACTCTCCTATTCAATAGGACGCCACAGACGTTTGATGAGTGCAATTGCCTCAAATGCACCCGTAAATCCGCCACGGACCAGCTCACAGGTTTGGGAGGAAAACATTGTCACAAAATTATTCCGGTCCTGAATCGACCGTTCATTGCATGCCATAAAACGTTGCATTGAACTACAGATTATGTCAATGTTGTGTTGTACGTTTGTTGTTTACAGATATGTTTGTGATAACTGTGAATATTGATGGCATTCGGTTTTTATCATTTTCTCAGGTTACTAATGAGGCGTGAGAGGAAAAGAAAACGTTTGTCCGATGTAAATTTCAAACGATGCGGAATACCAACAAAAGGGTATGATTGAATTCCAAGTGAACTTGTATCTTCACTTCTAGGCCACAAGATTTGGCACGATTGCCTCAAACCCACAAGCCTTTGCCTAAAAACTCAAATCTAAATAAACTGAGAAAGCAGAAAAATCAAATGATCCTCCATTTTACGTGTCCTGTAAGGGTATAAGTAACACCAAACCTGCATGCTTACTCCTACATAACAAAAAATAAACTATATGTTCTCGCCTGTTTTTAATGCAGAAAGAGGTCGGTGCTGTTGGCAGCATCTCAAAACAGGGTTGGTGTGTATTAGCGAAAGAGCTAAATGTTACTTATCAGTACGCAAATGGTGCTGGAAATGTACACATCGCAGCGCGATGTGTACATCGTATGGAGTAGTTTTCCGGCGTAGGAAGAACCAATGTGGAGGTTTGGGGTGTTGCCCAGCGTAGAGGTTGGTTGCGAGGAAGGTCGTCGTTCCAGGTAGAGATGCTGGTTTCGCAAACGCTACTCACGAGGCAGCCTAGTCGTTGTATGGGCACTATTTTAACTCCTGACTAAACTGACTGACTATTTAAGTTGACAAGCCGAAGCAAGGCGTTTATCTCTCACCCTTATTAAAGTTCGTTTAACAGATTTCCTGGTGCACAAATCGTTATTTACAAAAAGGCTTCTGATTAACAGCAGCAGCAGAAAATGCTTTTACGATGGCGCGACAGCGAAAACAGCCGACGTGTACAGCATGAGAGGCAGGACGAACAACCGGGTGACAAAACGTGGTCCACAGCCTAGAGCGCAAAACGTGGAATCGTGAAACGAGATTGGCGCCCCTGATCCGTGCGCAAGAACACACGCCGCGAATCTCCCTTGGCGCAAATTGTAAGGTGACACAAACCAGCCCGTACGTAGAGAAAATGATTATGAGTTAGGAAACGCCTTATCGTAATGCAAAAAGGCACATCCACTATACGAGTCGGTAAATTGGCCAGCCCGTACACTACGCTGACGAGTTTCTGTTGCCAAGTAGCTTTCTTTTAGTATTTGAAGCACTCTCGACACAATAGTCGCGATGCATCGGTCTAAGTAGTCTTTTGTCTTCGCTCGTGTTGCGATGTAAGCATCATTTACCAACTTTGCTTCTGATAACTGGAGTTAGCTATAGAGATTATTATCCAAGGGAACATACAGTAGATGTAAAGCTGTTTAAAGTGTCACGGCCTTCCTGTTCAAGTTTACCAATTGCCTGTGTGTCAGAATATGTGATTTGTAAACATGTATTTTTTTGCTATTATTATGATGTAGGTTACTGCAGCCGATTTAGCTTAGAACAGGGATGACAGCTTGGAAGGAGGTAGAAACAGCTGTTTGACCACATTGCTGAAAATTATTTATTGGAGAATGGGCGACCTGGAAATATTTGCAAAGGCTACGCTGGTCGATGAAGCTGAAAACCACCACATGCCAGTCACTGGTAATAACGATAATTGGACTGAAACCCAAGCTAGCAGTCTTTATCCTAGAAAAAAACTGGAAACCTCTTGTGGTGGTGACAGGGGTACCTTGACCACAGACGAACACAAGAGTATGAAGACTCTGTCAAATGGCTTTGACAACCCAAAATATTATTTCTCCAAACGACATGAGTTTGGTGGTGCGTCTGACATGATACAGCTTAAAGACGAAACGAGGCGCAGTGGCCGTGTCGGATGGTGCTTTGAAGCGCGTTCGAGAGCAGGCAAGCAGAAAACTGGTGAAACGGAAATTTGTCCAGATGCAGTAAGACATTTGTTTTTTCTTCCGTGTTTGTGTATTGGTCACATTTTCTTACAAAATGATATATGATACTAGTTCTTCTATGCATAAATTTTGAAAAAAGAGAGATGCGATTGCGAGACCATTAAATTTAAACAGAATTGCATAATTCATTTGTAATACGGGTTGTATTTGGATAATGTGAACTTTAGACGAAGCACTTTAATGTTTAAGCAGGTTTTTTTTTAAGGAAAATGTTAGGAACCCGGTTTGGATTTGTAGGGACCCGATTTCTCTTATTTTAGGGACCCGATGATAATTTTCTCTGATTCTAGGGACCCGATTTGAAATTCTAGGGACCCGAATCGGGTCCCTGAAACGCCTTAAAAAAACCCCTGGTATAAGCAAAATTGCGGAGGTTTGCGATTTTGCGAATGTTTTTTTTTCAGCAAAAACTTTGTGCCTCTGTATACTATGGGTTTGTGGTCTTCAATAATATTGCGTGGCGCTGGTGCATTATCCAATTGCTTGAACGATACAATATTTGATGCAAATGTTCTTGCAATATCGACGTATAAAGTATGTTGACCACCTAAACAATTTTGTTGCGGAAGATGTTTATTAAAAATCTTTTGTTTATTCTCAATGTAGCACCACTCTGCTGGTGGACTGTTTTCCAGTAGGCCACATCTTTTCTTCAAGCAAACGCGGCAAAAATTACTTTATCACAGTGGAAAAAAGCGATGAAGTATTTTAAGAAGCATGTGGTTGCACTAAAATGCAAATAAACTGTTACAAAATAACACAAAACATAAAACGACATTTAATGAATCTTGTTGTTTACTTAAAAAAAGATCAGCAAACATTCCATTTTGCTGGTTTTAAAGAAGAACGTCAATGAAATAGGTTGGTTGTTGTAGTTAGTAGATGCTGTAATTAAAACAAAAATTTTTAAGCTAAATGTTATTGCTATCTTTAATGGTTTCCTGTCCTTTTTTAAAAATTTAACATTCTCCATTTCTCAGCATACCAAATATTATGAAAAAGACACTTCTGCGTTGTTATTTCAAACACTGAAATGCTTAGCTGCTTGTTTTTGTGTGTGTAAACCCAAATTTAGTGAAAACTTTTTAGAAGACAAAGGAAGTTAAACGAGCCAATGATAATCGCGTGCAGTGCAGGCTAAAAAGAAAAATTTAAAAATAGTTCGAAATCGATAACACTTTTACCGGAAACGAATTTATAGCGTCAGCTGCATGTGAAAAAAGGTGCAATGCCAATGGGCAATGCAAAGTTTTACGATAAACACCATATGCATCTCTGGTACATGATTTTCAGCAAGGCATGCAAATAAAATCGATGTGCATAGTGCCAAGAACACAACGAATATCACCTTTTTTCTTTCCCAGTTGTCGGAAAAAGTGTATGGACCTAAATGCATCTTTTATATGCTGTATTTATAAAATTTTTCATAACCTTCAACTGACATCGGTTGTTACTGCTGACACTATTGTTGCTTTTCCTTGTCTTTTGTTTGTTTGCGTTATTCATTTGATCATTTTGAAGGGCTTCAATTAGGGAATTTTGTGGTCCCTCGCCCCCATAATGTACTGACTTTAACGCAGTTTCTAGAAAAGTTATTTGGAAATAGTCCAAACAATATAAATGCCCCTAGTTAATAAGGTTGTCAACTTAATCAAAGCAGCACACAAAACTCTTCAGGCTTTTGTAGCTGAAGGAAGCATTTCGAAAGAGTTTAAAGTCAGAAATGTTGTAAAACAATGCTGTGTCCTTGTACCAGCTTTTTTTCATTCTGTCTCGCAGTATTAGGTGCAATTGACATACACGGGCTAGCCAGTGGGGTGAAGGCTCGGTCTATCCCCCAAATGTTGGACGACAATTTATTGAACCATTGAGCAAAAATTGTCACGAACATGTAAAGCCATTATTAATTTGTGTAGTCAATTTCCCGCCGCATCAAAAATATTTTTCTGGTTACGGGCCTGGTAACATTTGAAGAAGTTTAAATATAAGTAAACATTAAGACCCGCAATGATATTGGCCTATTTCATGTTGCTTAGTGTAAGGCAAAAACCAGCACAATTCCTATTTTAATCCGTAAAATGCTGTTCGCTGATGGTTGTGCTTGGGTCGCCCACAGCTTGAATTGAACGAATTTGCAAATAATCGTAAATCAGTTTGCACAAATCGTAGTTTTTGCTTGAAAGTAACCTAAAAATGCAAATAACTTCTAACTGAGGAATCTAGTGTTAACGTAGAAATAGATTTAGTGCAGTATAAACTTAGATTTCTGGTAGCACAACACATGCCAATTCTCGGATGAACAAACAGGTTGTTTGCAAAAAAGCCAGAGTCAGCGGTGCTTTTGGAAGACATCAGATTAAATGAAAGCTAAGCGCGCAGCAGGTGTAGCTTCTATGCCATGACCCTACTGCATGCACCTGATTACCTCGACGGTAGATATATAATATCATAGAGAAATTTCTGAGTTGGCTAGGCCATGTTCAACGAATGACAATAGCCATCCATTCGAACAAGGTCTTTATCCTCAATTGAGTTATGGTTACAAAACCGTAAGTTAAATTTAAGGCAGTAGTTCCCAAACTGGGGGTAAATTACTCCCCGGGGGTAATATGCGATTCTTCGGGGGGTAACACGGAAGCAAAACCACAATGTTATTCTGTATTATGAACAATCACTGCGAAATGTTGGGGGTGATAAGACATAAACGCTACCTTGATTTGGGTAACGGCTCGAACAAGTTTGGGAACCACTGATTTAAGGAGTGTTACAAGAACAACCATTTTTGCACCAAATGATAACATGATGGTAGTGGACAGGGATGTAGTGCTAACGAAACAGGTGTGGGAACGCACCAAAAATACTTGCCATTTGAAAACAGCTTCAAACTCATTTTAATCCAAAACATGGAAAAGGTGTGGGAACGCCGTTCCCACGCGTTCCCGCACAACTACACTCCTGGCTATGGATCTTACACTACGTTGTTTTCGCATCGCGAAGCACATTTGTGAAGCAACAGGCAGTAATATGACATTGTCGTGAATATCACACACAGTGCCGCAAAGGTATGCACTGAACGTAGTGCTTAGCCTGTTCAGAAAAATGTTTTTGTTTAAGCCTGAAACACATGCTTTCCAAGGAGTCTGCAAATAAGTTAGCCAATTAAAATTTTAAACTATTTTCTGAAAAATGCAGTATAGCAGGAAGCCTTCATGATAATAAACACTCGGTGGGCATGAAGCGACTCTTCGTCTAGTGTTTCCTTATCTTTCGTGATTATACCCCATATACTCATCGACTCCTGAGTCGTGATGCACCCATGAGACACATACATATTTTTGGTTTTTAAAAAGCGAACTCCTATTGACGTGGAAGAAATTTATATTAAAGCTCATTCTCAAATTCACCCCTAAACCATCAAAGTGGGGCCTAAACCCACAATGAGAATCAATAGGATTGACAATCTGCTTAATGCACTTTGTCGCATGAGACAAAGCAAGCAGAGATGAGCGGGTTGTAAGATTTTCAAGATTCGGTCTAATTCTTACATTTGGAACTTTGAGTCTGGTTCTGGTCCGTACAGTTTTGTAAACACTTGCATTCCGGTTCAATACTGGTCCGCTATTTTTATCATGGGATTCCGTTTTGAACCTACAGGGTGGTTTAAAAAGATGTTTCCATTTTATTATAGCTATCATTTCATATCAAATTAACCCAGACTTCTGTTCACAGGTAAATAAAACTTATAGCTCCAAAGTTTTATTTCCCAGCTTCAATGGATCAAGCAGCAAGATATTCCGTGCAGGAAAGGATCAAGAATGTAGAGGCCTATTTTGTGACGAAATCAGTTGTTGTCCAAACGACAATTTGGGAGAAACTTTCCTGGCAGAAACGTTCCATTCAAATTCACAATAAAGCGCCTCCTGGACTAATTAAGGGACGAGGAAGTCTCCAGGATAACATTAAAGGTCGCAGTAGCTGGCCACGGTCAGTCAGGACAGAAAACCACATCGTGACTGTGAAACAATGTTTGAAGCAGCCTCCAAGGAAATCTACAAGACTTTTATGCCAGGGGACAGATCTTTCATGGAGTTCAGTTATGCACATAAAGCACCAGTATCTTCACCTGTTTCCGGGTAAGATACAAATTTTACAACTTGGAAGACGAATCGAAGACCATCCTGATTTCTTGGACTTCATTTTTCAGTGACGAGGCAAATTTCCACCTGAATGCTCACCTGAAAGCTCACGTGAATGGTCACATGAACAAACATAATATGCGCTTTTGGGCTAAACTTAAGAGCACTAGTATCACCCACTTAGTGTGGAGAAAGTGATTTTTGGTGCTCGTTGAATCGTAATGGCATTATCGGGCCATACTGGTTCTAAGATGCTGACAGACGTCCGGAAACTGTGAACACAAAGCGATAGATGGAACTAATGAGAAGAACTTCATCTTTTTGGACCACCCTATGCAATGGAAAAATTGGTTACAATTATTCTGCAATTTTTTATGATCTGAAATTGCAAACGCTTCGTTCTCAAAACCCTATCTTGCTTTAAGACAATTTTTTCTCACTGTAGTAAATAGCCTTCCATCCATTGGCCAATATGATAGCCTAGCTTGTTCTACGCAACGCGAATTCGAAGCCCAACTTTAAATCCAACAAAATATCTAATCAGAGTTTATCAATGCATCCATCCCGTGATCTGAAGTAGTCAGTCTGCATCGGTGCAGGTACATACCAGCGCCGACGCGACGCACGGTGTAAAGAAAGCTTTAGGAATGAGAAAGTCTCTTCAAGACCGTTCGCAGACGAGAGACGCAATCCTCCGTCGCTCCAACGAGTTCTGTGTTCTTGGCCTGCCTTTCAATTAGAACACCATCACGGAGGTGCCAAGTGCGTGCGGCTGAGGCATAGTCAATCTCTGCATCAGCTCAAACGATACCCTGTCTAGGCGTCGTTAATATGTGTGATTCTGTGCGCTGTTCGTATGTACTGTACGTATGCTTTCGCGAATAATATTGTGCTGGCGTGCGCACTTGATTACACGCGCAGTGACTCGATTCTGTCGTCAGCAAAGATGGGCTGGGCCATAGTGGTATGTTAGGTACGTTAACGTAAAAATATATGACAGAACTGCAAAGCATCTATTTCTCCATTACACAGTATTATCCAACGATTTTGTTGAAATCATAATTGGAAACTCCTCTTGATCTCACAGACAACACTACTTGAAAAAGTTTTCCAAAAAACTTAATGAACATTTTGCAATAAAAGATTTTTCAAGTCTAGTCAGGTCCTGATCCGCTGAAGTTTAGTCTTATTCTTGGTCCTTATCTTTGCAAACAATCCCGTTTGCGTGAAACGTTGTGTTGCCTCTATTTGCAAACATTATTATTTACAAATACAAACTGTATACATTTAGTTAAAACACGATTTCTGCGTTAAAAATTAATAAAGTGTTCTTCATAGGCAAATGAAGATTTCTGAAGACTTTCTGAGGATTCACGATTTCTGCGTTAAAAATGGAAGATTTTCACAATTTCTGCGTTACAAATTACTGAAGTGTTCTACATAGGCAAAGGTTTTTCTCAAAAACTTGAGAAAAAGTCCGAAAAAATTTCCAAGCGCATGAAGGTTGCACGGTTTTAACGCCCGTTTGTTTCATGTTTGTCATAATCAATTGATGATTACGCAAAATGTTGGAGACTTATTTAACTGATTACTGAAACACAAATCGAAATTAATGCAAGTCTGTGCATATTTGTGGAACACCGGTTATTTTTCCAAAATAAGATTAAATGTGATATCCATTTCAGAACTTTTAGTTGGCTTCTTATCGAATTACTGCATGATGCTTCCATTTATAAGTTGTTTGCAGCAGTTGCTTTTAGTTGTCATGAATTTTTTGTTATAGTGTATGTAGAAAACGTTTATATGCTTCTGGCCAACTTTGGCTGCAAATGACACACCTATCACACACTTATAGGAACTGTATAGCACATGTCACTGAATGATATAAAATGCATAACACACACCAGAGTCAAGTTTTTTTCATAGACATTTAATTTGAAATTGAACTTGCCCGTTACGGTTAGGAATAGGTACTTGAAAAGTTTCCATGGCAAGAGAAGATATCCAAATGTTGTTGACTTTTTAGCAGATGCATCATTCAGCGTATGATGTCGCTTCATCTTCCTTATTTGAAGTTGGAAGAAGCTCAGCTAGGCAGCTGAATCATTCGGAGCGATTGCGTAACGGAAAGGCAATCCCTAAAGGCATTACGTAAGCAGCCTCACTGTTTTTAGCCGTAGCACCTTCGCTCGTTTTTTCATTAAGAATGCAGAAAAGTACACAGAGACTTAGTGAACTTGCAAAAAAGTGCTGTGGAAACCTTTGTAAGGTGGTCTGATACTACACAAGTTGTACAGATTTACTTAATTGTCTTGTGAAACTAGCACATTTGATACCGATTCGGGGTTCACTTAAAAAATTTTCGACCAGGGCCGCATGTTGTACTTTACAACCAAACATATTTTAAAAATTTTCGGATGTAGGGAAATATACCGGTTGCCCCCCTGGTTGCGGCCCTGCTTCCGACACCTAAAAAACTCTCATCAGTAGTGAAACTCAAGGCAGCTCCACAACGAAAGATTGCAAATTACTGCCGCAGAGATTTTGAAACATGCACTGCGCATTAGTGGAAAAGTTCGCCACGGAACATGTGCAACGCTGGAGGAACTAAAACATTGAGATGTCTGAAAAAATCGCATTTTTGAGATTGCTTGTTTCGAATCTAGATGCTTACAGGTAGGGTTGCCAGATGTGTTTTGTAAAAATAAGGGCCTTTATCATCGACAAAATAATAGAAATAAGGCGTAGGCCAAGTCGTTGTAGATATTAGTGAATGCTGCGCATTCAAATACAGCCTATCCATATCTTTGCCATTGGCGATAGTAACAATGATTGAGGTAAAAACTTTATCCGAGAGATTAATTTTTGTGCATTAGTTACATTCACAATGAAAATTGCTTTGTACGAAAAGAAATTTAAGAAAACACTGAATCAACGAAAATTGGTAATACTTATTAAGCATACAATTTCTCTTATCTCTGCTTTTACGCAGTGGAGTATAAGGTTCACTATAGTCCTTACAATGTCACTCTCTTCCTGTCTATTTCTATGATTTTCCTGCATTCTTCTGCAACAGCCTGCAGTAGTTCAGGAAACCACCTGCGCTGGTTTTAATTGCCAAAAAATGCTCATACAGATCACGTTTAGGACGGAGTATAGTAAATACGACTAAACAAAGGAACAGAGAAACATAGAGACTATGAGTATTGTTTTAGGTACAAGTGATATGAACTTAGCTGAAGGAACTGTCCTGCCAAGTTTCACTACAAGAGTCATTGTAATTTGAGAAGTTCTGCGTTAGTTCTTTTTGGAGTTACTCCAATGCATTTATATTTAAAATACCGACTTCAGGCACAGGTTTTCAAAATACCGGTTTCTTACCGGCCTCTGCAAAATTAGCAGTAAAATACCGGCCAGGCCGGTAAAATACCGGCCATCTGGCTACTCTACTTGCAGGTGTTTCGGCCTATTCGTTATTTTCAGTAGCCTGTGGTGGTGCTGCTATGATTTGTTTGCTGTTTTCACGAGAGTTATCCTTTGCTATCGCTCATGTCTACTGTTTATTGTTTAACATCTTCACACCCAACCCAAACGTAACGGAGTAGAACTGAAACGCAAATGACACTAACTACAGCAGAAACACACATATACGTGGAAGAACACGAACATAAAAATGAGGCGATAAATAAACGTAGCTGGCGCTAACACGGTTTTATACAGGGCTGCGGAGCGGTAGCCCGGAGCCGGAGCTAAAATTAAAAATAGCAAGGAGCCGGAGCTCAGTTTAAAATTTAGGACCGGAGCCATGGCCATTTGAGAGGTAGCTCCGATTCCGGGTCCCTTGCTAGATACTAACTGTTTTGCCAAATAGACTTACGCGTGCTCTTTATAGAACATTGTTACGAGTTACGCCACCAGATTGCAACAACGGATCTGCAAGCCTTTGATGTTTCTTTGGTTTAATAATCGCTAAGGCTGTGACATCGTAGCTGGCAGGTGTGGTGTTACGTGTTGATAATGGTTCTCAAACACTGTTCTAAGAGCCGCATGCAGCTCCAAAGCATCCTTTGTGTGGCTTTTAGCAATCGTTCTGTAACAGATTATACTTGAATAAGAGCTGATGATACCCGCTTCGTAGGCGAAATATATACTCTGTAAGAACTGAGTGTCTAATTCTTTGCTGGGAAAGCATCCCTTATTTCTATAGACAGTGTCTTTCAGTAACACCTCGAATATTTTGTGTAACAGACTTCGTTAGTTCAGTAAAACAAAACGTGTCAATTGACCTGTGGTAAAAATTTTTGTGCGGCTCTCTAACAAAATCGTAGGTCTGGATTTGTCTCCCTTCAGCGAAATGGTTGAGAACCACTGTTGTAGAAGTAAGAAAAACGTTAACTACCACAACACGTTACTTTCTAGTCAGAATGATCAAACCGTCTGTAGCAGTGTAGCCATCTAGAAAGAAGTGAGCTATAATGAGTAGATTTATAAAAAAATATCCACAGATTTGTACCTGTGTAATCATGCTGTTAGCAGGGAGTATGATTAAGATATGATATAACTGCAGATTTAAGCGTGGAATGCACGGCACGCCGTTATAAAGTAGGAATTTTTATGAGAAAACATTAGGCTTGCTAACAAGGTTTACTAGATTACTGGCAAAGTCCACTAGGAAACATAATGTTTACAAGCAGTAGCATAACATGAAAGTTATAAATGATTGAGAGCGAACTAGCATTGTTTTGCATAGCAGTACGTAATTAGGAGGGTATAAAAACTCGTGAAAACAAATGTGGACTTTTCCTGAAGGTTTCATCTGTGGAAACATCTATGTTTTCAGCGCGGTAACTAGTCTTATTTTCCCCTAAGCTTTGCAGGTTAAATTTTGTTTTACTTCGCGATTCATCATGGCTTGTTATGAGTGCAAAGATAAGAAATCAGAAGTTTTCAGCCATTTTAAAAAAGTCAAAGGTGAATTTCTTGCTGGAAGTCATACTATTTCTTTGAACAAATGGCTTTTAAACACATCTTCGCATTTGTGTTAATGCAAGTGTGCATGTTAGAAAGAACACATGAGAGAAGTAATCGACTATGTATATTGCGCTCTTTGCATGGTTTGCCCGGGCGGCGCTGTAGGCTGGAATCACCAAGACTGCAACAGGCAAAGTATGCAATGAGTGCAAAACACTTGGTCAACTGGGACTAGTCTGTGTTTAAATGCTTGGACACAAATGTAGTTTTCCATCGTAAGCAATAACAAAAGGTCCTCAGGCATTGACGGCAAAACCAGTGACTGCCTTTCCAGAAATTGTTTATATTACCGTTATCTTGAGTCACGTTTCTGCTAGTAACTGTTCTCTGAATCATCTGAACTTGTGATTGTTGTTATTTCGCTGATTTCCTCATGGTAAGAGCGCTGCTTGTAAAAAACAACCAGATTAGATTACTCAAACAGTTTGGTATATTCTCTTAGTTTTGTGTACTTGATATACTTCATTTTACGTTCAATTTGAGGCACAACAAGGCAATTAAAATATTAATGTGTAAAAACGAACAGAAGCCGGAGCTGGATCCGGAGCCATGAAAAAAGAGAGCTCAGGAGCTGGAGCCACACATGAAAACCAAGAGCTCCGGAGCTTGAGCCGGAGCCATATTCATGAAAAGAAGAGCTCCGGAGCCGGAGCTGTGTTATTATTACGACAGTTCCGCAGCCCTGGTTTTATATGCGCAATGCGTTCAGATGATTGATGGAAGCAAAAATGCGATGCAAACATGAGCGTCCGCAGACGGAGAAAACGAGCATTTGTCCTCCCCGTTGGGATTAAGAACCAAAACTTTTAGAAAACCTGAAGTCAGCAGGCTATATCCGATTATTTGACTTAATTCTTGCAATGGCAGTTGGTTTCCCGGTATGACACTCACACTGCACAAGAGCTAGGTTCACTGTTCTGGTATCACGCAGTGATGAGCTTACAGTTCACTAAATCCGTTCCTTTGCCTGAAGAGGTTGCGAAACTTGGGAGAGAATTGTTCTATTGTTCGTCTTTGTTAGGTAACAATAACATTAGCAACAAATCTTCTCAGGATCAGTTCAAGTTACGGCAGTAAGCGTTTTTCCGCATGTGACTACTCGGTGTCTGCCCGTCACAGATGTCTAGTTCAGTGTTTCTCAAAGTGGGCGGAATCGCCTCCTTGGGGGCGATTTTGAATGGCAAGGGGGCGACAGGGGGGCGAAACAACATAAAGGGGGCGAAAATGCTCAACCACTAATCGATCACTGAGTTAACTTCAGTAGCCTAATATTATGACTTGCTAGTTTCTTGCAAATTTTGTTTTACTATGATATAATCGTTGGAGGTTGTTGCTACAGTAATTTATCTGTTAAATTTTTACTCTGGATCGTCTATGTGCCCGGTTCCAGCGTGGAATATGTGCCCGGTTCCATGTGCCCGGTTCCAGCGTGGATTATTCGTCTATGTGCCCGGTTCCAGCGTGGATTATTAAGGGCTGCGGAGCCGTCATAAAAATGACACAGCTCCGCCTCCGGAGCTGTTGGTTTTCATGAGTGTGGCTCTGGCTCTAGATCTCTCTTTTTTCATGGCTCCGGCTTCTGGTCGTTTTCACACACTAATATTTTATTGACTTGGCGTGCCTCAAGTTGAATAGAAAATGAATTAAATCAAGTACACAAAACTAAGAGAATATACCAAACTGTTTGAGTAATTTAATCTGGTAGTTTTTTACAAGCAGCGCTGTTACCATGAGGAAATCAGCGAAAAAACAACAATCACAGATTCAGACGATTCAGAGAACAGTCGCCAGCAGAAACGTAACTCAAGATAACGGTAACATAAACAATTTCTGGAAAGGTAATCGCTGGTTTTGCCGTCAATGCCTGAGGAGTATGCCTGAGGAGGACCTTTTGTTATTTCTTACGACCAGAATAAAAAATGGCTGTTTGGAAAACTACATTTGTGTCAGAGCATTTAAAAGCAGACCAGTCCCAATTGCCCAAGTGTTTTGCACTCGTTGCATGCTTTGCCTGTTGCAGCCTTGGCGATTCCAACTAACAGCGCTGCCCGGGCAAACTATGCAAACAGAGCAAAACACATAGTCAACTATCATGTGCTCTTTCTAACACGCACACATTTGCATTAACACAAATGCGAAGATATGTATAAAATCCCTTTGTTCAAAGAAATAGTATGAGAAGAAATTCACCTTTGACTTTTGAAAAATAGCTGAAAACTTCTGATTTCTTATCTTTTGCACTCAAAATATGCAGTGATGAATCGCAAGTAAAGCACAATTTAACACGCAAAACTTAAGAGAAAATAAGGCTGATGGTTACCGTGCTGAAAACAGATTTTTTCCACAGATGAAAACTTCAAGAAAAGTCCACATTTGTTTACACTGATTTTTATACCCTCCTGATAATGTACTGCTATGCAAAGCAATGCTAGTTTGCTACCAATTATTTGTAACTTTCATGTTACGCTACTGCTTGTAAACGTTATGTTTCCCAGTGAACTTTGCCAATAATCTGGAAAACCTTATTGCTAGCAAGCCTGATGGTTTCTAATAAAAATTCCTACTTTACAAGGGCGTGCCGTGCATTTTACGCTTAAATCTGCAATGGTATCATATCTTAATCATACTCCCTGCTAACAGCATGACTACACAGCTACAAAAACGTTGGAGATTTTATTATATATCTATTCATTATAGCTCAGCTCCTTTTAGATCGCTACACTACCACAGACCCGGCTTGATCGTTCTGACAAGAAAGCATGATACTATGGTAGTTACGCCTTTTTTACTTCTACAACAGTGGTTCACAACCATTTCGCTGAAGGGAGCCAAATCCAGACCTACAATTGTGTTAGGCGGCGGCACTAAAAAAATTTCCACAAGTCAACTGACACGTTTTGTTTTATTGCACTAACGAAGCCTGTTACACAAAATATTAGAGGTGTTACTGAAAGACACTGCCTAACGAAAGGAATCCTTTCCCAGCAAAGTATCGGACACCCAGGTCTTACAGAGTATATATTTCGCCTACGAAGTAGACGTCATCAGCTCTTATTCAAATAGAATCTGTTACAGAAAGATTGCTAAAAGCCGCACAAAGGATGCTTTGGAGCTGCATGTGGCTCTTAGAACAGTATTTGAGAACCATTGCTCAACCAATAACACCACGCCTGCCAGCTATGATGTCACAGTCTTAGCGATTATTAAACCAAAGAAACATCAAAGGCATGCAGATCCAGTCTGGTGTCGTAACACGTAACAATCGCGTTTAGTATGCTATAAAGAGCACACGTAAATCTATTTGGCAAAACCGTTAGCATCTAGGAAGAGACCCGGAGCAGGAGCTACCTCTCAAATGGCCATAGCTCCAGCTCCGGTCCTAAATTTTAAACTGCGCTCCGGCTCCTTTTGATTTTTATTTTGAACTCCGGGTCCAGGCAAAATGCCCAGCTCCGGCGCTCCGGCTCCGTAGCCCTGTATTACGAGGCATTTTCACAAGAAGTCTGAACGTAATATTAGCGTCGTAGCACACTGGCTTACTTCAGCTATTTAATGTCTTGGTTCAGCTATTTAATACGTTCTTTAAATAAAATTCTTTAATTGACTACCTTGTGTTCAATTTATCACGCTTGGGGGGCGAAAACGACGTGTCGAGAGTGAAAAGGGGGCGATGGAATAAAAAAGTTTGAGAAACACTGCTCTAAAGCATGTTGCGCGCTAGTGTTTGACACTGCTTTGGCTATCCGTAGCAAGATCAGTGAAAAGCAATGCCTGAAACGTATTCCCAACCTGGTTAGAAGTAGAATGGTTCTTCTCAGACTTGGTCGTGACAACTCATGCCCCACGATAGGACTCTAATAAAAAGCTAAATGACGATCACGTTTCCAAGCGAAGCTTGTGCATCTACATGTACATGAAAGACTTATTTATTGCTGAAGCGACAATTCAAAAACAAAACGTGAATGAAAGGCATTTACTGGGACATTACTCCCATTTAGATTGCTCTACTGGCTATCGTGAAAAACGATCTCATAATCGCATGATAGATTCACGTTGGGCCTTGAAGCAAGCACTTAAAATACATTTAACGCCACTAATCAAGGTAAAATTTCAATCAAGTGTTTACTACCGTTTCACTTTCACATATTTCGACATTGGATTGCTGATGTGAAGAAAACACATCAATCCCGCTAGACCCATAGGCGTAGCCGGGGGATGGGGCAAAAGGGCCATAGGCCCTCAAATTTCTAGCGTATCTTGTCATTTTGTGCTTTGAGAAGCGATGTCCCTAACAATAATACTGTTGCTTTTCATTTCTTGCTCTTCTTATTGCCGAAATTTGTAATATGTTCCTAACTTATTGCAATCTGCTCTTTCATTTGTAACTTGTGCAACTATTCCAATTGTTTACGTGGCCTGCATGAAGAAAAACTACACTGTAATGTCTTTCAACTGTGGTTTGAGTTATGCAAAAATATTGGCATCGGTTACCGTCAGTGAAAAATGAAAAGCATCAGACCCGACCCAAAATTTTGCTATTGCCCCTAAAGATGTACCAGTAAAAGATATCCTTGCCTCGGTTGAGGATGGATTACAAGGCAATTTCCCCAGCGAGACTGATGTAAATGGTGGCAAAATGGTTTCAACCATATGAAACAAAAAGCGAAGTAGATTAGTTTTGATGTAAAAAGAACACATGACATTGCAATAGTTAAAGAAACATGCAAGTATAATAATTACCAAGGCTGACAAGGGTATAACATCACCACAGTCTTAGACAAAGAGTAGTATGTCATGTCCACAAGATTAACAAAATGCTGGATAATCAAGAAACGTACAAACATCTTAAAACCAGAGCAACCGCATTCACAATCCAAGATGCCAATACATTTGTTAACAACTTGCTCGAAAGTACAAAGACCACTAAAAAAGCAAGCTATAGATTGAAAAACTCAGATGCCACAACACCTGGTTGTACGAACTACCGAAATTACCAAAAGAAAACAACATTCCCCTACGACCAATAGTTTTTTTCACAGACTCGCCTACCTACGGCTTAGCTAAAGAATTCCCCACTACTCAAACTACAGTACTTATTGGAAAACCAAAACATCACGTAAGAAACTTTTCAGACTTCGCATGATCTATGGCTCAAGAATTACTCCAAACTGATGAAGTAATGGTCTCATTCGACATTGTATCTTTATTCACAAAAGTTCCAATTCAATTGGCATTAAGCATAGCTAAGCAACATCTACGATCTAGTCCCGAACTGAATCAACGTACAAATTTGTCAACACCGAACTAAATCAAGTATTTGAATTTTGCTTAAGTTCAATAAATTTTACTTTTCGTGGAAAACACTACAAACAAGTTTTTGGAACAGTGATTGGTTCTCCCGTTTCATCAGTAGCTACAAATCTAGTCATGGGAGACGTCGAAAAACGCTCTTTGGAAACATTTGCAGACCCTCCACGTTTGTGGAAAAGATATGCAGATGATACATTTGTGATCATTGAAAAACCAAACTTGTCCGAGTTTTCACCCGCGTGAACACAACAGAGAGCTTCATGCAACTAACTGTGGAACAAGAAAAATAAGAAGGTCTTCCGTTCTTGGGCTTATTGATCAAACCCTCACTAAATCGCCACTTACTGCCAGTAGTCTGGCATAAGCCAACACATTTAAATAGATACCTCAACTTTAGATCAGAATATCCTATACAACAAAAACAATCTCTTTTCGAACGGGCTAAAAAACTTTCCTCCACAGCCCAGGACCTGAACAGCGAAATGAAGTATGTGAAACGGACTCTGATATTGAACTGTTACCCCAAATGGATTATAATCCATTATAATTGAATAATTATTCAAAACAAAAAGGAGAAACAACACAACGGTTTTCTGAGTTTATATCTGAAGTTATTTTATCGTACACAACTGACTTGGGACAGTCTTTGAAACAAATTACGGAGAAACATTAAACGAACCATCTTCAAACCTACAGTACATTTAATCCAAGCACAATCCTATCTTCAGGAAAAGATATCGTACCCGTCAGCAAATGTCGAGGTGCAGTCTATGAAATTTCAAGTTGGGAATGTGAACACACATACATTGGACAAACGAAGCGAAGCTTGAGCGCTCGATTGAAAGAACACCACAGGGACACTTTGCCTAAAAATATTCTTAAAAATCCAGAAAAAAACAGCTTTAACGAAACATGCAGCCCAAAGCGGCCATGTTTTCGA
>JGI24021J15306_10002956_pt1 | contig 18873 bp, 13 predicted proteins | sample Ectturendosymbi1_FD_15306 | JGI IMG/M metagenome (IMG submission 15306)
AGAATCATTTCCTATAATTTACATTTTCATTTTTGAGGTCAAAATTGTTGCAACATATGCAATTGCCACCACCACCTTCAGTATGAGGGGGATTTTGCGCTGAACCCAATTACAGTAAAATGTTTGAAACTCGTGACTCATAAAAGCATAGCAATGCTTCAAAATGGTTCCCATTCAAAACAGACCCGTTCATAACAGACCATTCAAAACAGACCATGTTCACAACAGACCCATTCATAACAGACCTGTTCAAAACACCACTTTCATAACAGACCATGTTCATAACAGACCCGTTCGTAGCAGACGTTGATAACGGACTCCTTAATGTCCATTGCAGTGTGGACGCTAAAAGTCCAAACCATTTTGCCTAACGCCCTTTGCCCCGTCCTGCCCTAGGTACAAACAGTCTGTTATGAAATGTGGTCTGCTTTTTCGATTTGTTTTTGCTCCAACATTGCACAGCGACCACTACGGTAAATCCATGCACAGGACTATAACCACAATCAGTCATTGCCAGCATTCGCACAACGTAATTAATTCGTTTGGGTCTTCAACAAAGTAGGATACACTTTGCTGCTTCATTTTTGCTTAGCAACGTGTGCGGTATCTTTGACGTTTTACGAATAGAATGTTGTTCTTGCCACAACGTGCACAAATAAAATCTATAAAACAGATGAAAATTTTGTCCAGGCAGACACACAATAGATGGAAATTCGTAATTGCAAATATAAGGGGAGAGGGGGGTTGGAAATTGTGACGTGATATTTGAATGGGGGGTTAAATATTTGTGACGAAATGTGAGGGGGAAGGGGTAGATTTTTGCCCAAAATAGTGTGACGTCATTTTTGGACGGCCCCATATGGGTGTTCTTCACGCACATTCCATTCGTGATGAACCGCACATTCAACGCAATGCCAGCGGAGAGGTTGCAACAGGACTAAATCCAATCATATGTGAGGGAGATGTGGATGATACACATCATTTATTGGTTTTATGCCTTCATAAGCTATTTTACATTCCATGTAAATGTCAAGTCAGTAGTGGAAAAAGTACCAAGAACAAATGTCAAATGTTGAAAACTAAGGAGTTGGTCAGAATTAATGGGTGCATTACTCTTTATAAGCATTGTTTTTAACATAAGCATGCAACCATAAATGTAATTTAAACAAGCAAACATACTGGTCAGCATTGATCAAATGAGAAACCTCATTCATAGAAGTTGGTTATTGTATTTGACTGAATACAGGCTTAGTCTAATGCAGTTATGAGCACAAGCAGCCTAATTCTATTTCTGGGCTAGTTTTGTAGGCCCACTTTATATTGATAGCATGAATGTTTGATGTGCATGATGGTAGTGATTGTCTTTGCTGTTTTGAATGGCACTTGCTTATTGTGTTAAACATATTTCTTACTAAATCTCATTTGCAGGATAAAATTGTGTTTTTGTGGGTATTAAGAACTTTCAAAGCTGTAAGTGATGGCACGTACCAAACAAACAGCTAGAAAATCTACTGGTGGCAAAGCTCCTCGCAAGCAGCTTGCTACAAAGGCTGCTAGGAAAAGTGCTCCATCCACTGGTGGAGTGAAGAAGCCACATCGTTATCGGCCAGGAACAGTTGCACTGCGTGAAATTCGTCGTTACCAAAAATCCACTGAATTGCTCATTCGTAAACTTCCGTTTCAGCGGTTGGTGAGAGAGATAGCTCAGGATTTCAAGACAGATCTTCGCTTCCAAAGTGCAGCTATTGGTGCTCTTCAAGAAGCAAGTGAGGCATACTTGGTTGGTCTGTTTGAAGACACCAACTTGTGTGCGATTCATGCAAAAAGAGTCACAATCATGCCAAAAGACATCCAACTGGCTCGAAGAATTCGTGGTGAGAGAGCATAAGAAGAGGGCCCTCAGGGAGTGGAAAATCATTTTGTAAATAGCTGTGGACTTTCTACAACAATAACAATGGGTCTTTAGTGCAGTAGTGGACATTGTACATCTCCAACTTGAATGTTGATGTCAGGGTTTCCTGACATGTCAGTGCTGAAGTACTTTGGAAGTTGTTGGCAACAGCATATTCAAAAGAATGCTATAAAAGGAAAATGAACTTATTCTCCATTACACTTTCAATAGGTCTATTTTCCCACAGTTATTTTTAATGTGTTGAATTTATGTTCTGCTTTTTGAGTTATTATCAAACGAGACAAAACTCATGAAGTTTGTGTTAACATTTATCGTCATGGCATGTAGTTGTGCACACATCAGAGCAATACTCAGTTTGCTGAAAAAGCTCCTATTACTTTCATATTTTAAATTTGTAATGTCTTCATACAGAAAATATGTCAAGTTAATGTTTGTTTTAAAATATTTGTGTCGAAACTGTAATTGGTAATTAACGCATGCTGTTAACTAACCCTACTCATTTTCAGATTTCGAACAACTATCACTTTTGTCATGTTTGCTAAGCTGTCAGTAATAGCAACACGTTTTTTTGTCTGCAAAATGTTTGTGTTGTACTTGTGGTTTTGTTTAAGACTCTGTGGTACTGGTTTTTGCTGAAGTTTGTATGTTTCCAAACCTTATTCAGGCATAACTTTGTTATCTGCTATGCTAATTACAAATTCTGTTAAAGTTGATTAAAAAGCAGGTGAACTACAGTAAATTTTATGATACATTTTCATAGTAAAGCGTAGCTACTTCTTCTTGTGCATTAACATAATATATATGGCAAATGTACAATGGTTAGATTTGCATTACCTACCCCAAGTAACTTTCCTCAGTGATTTTTGGTATTGCTTTTGTTTCGAAACGTATGGCTCGAGACACAACAACTTGATAATGATATAAATACTAAATGCTCCTTGAGTTTCCTTTTCATGATGTTCAATGCTTTTGTGTTCGTGTATATATTTAGGAACGGTTGCAATTAAGTTGTAAGCTCCAGGTGTAGAACCATATTTTAAACTTTAATACTGCTTTGCTGGTAAAGTTTCAATATGGCATAGTGCTTTCAATGAGCACACAGTGGAACAACACTGCATGGATATTATCGCAAAGGCTATAGGGTTGGATTTCACATCTACATCATTTGAATAAACATTCAGGATGGCTGGTACATTTTCTGATACTAGAGGTAAAATCATTGTTCAAACAGTTAACTTCCATTTGTTGTTACTGTGGCATATGACTTGTATCAGCCAAATTTACTTGGCTGTGCACTGAAAATGCTATACAGCAGCGGTTCCCCTACTTTTTTTGTTGACGGCGTCCTTTGAAAACTTACCAATACTCGCAGCATCGTAATGAAGCCAAAATTTGCAAATTTCAAGTTTTACCAAAAAATTGTATTTAAATCATGTTCGTTGTTCAAGATGCACAAAAATGTCAGCGTTTATTCGCAAAGTACTGAAAAATGTTTAATGTGAGTAGTGAGCTTGTTGCTCTATGCACATTTTATCAAACTGCAGTGCAGTGTTTGATATTGCAACACACATGTCATGTTCAATGTCAATCTTATTGCGGTACTTTGACTTGATTACTGCTACGGCAGAAAAAAACAGCTTCACACAAGTATGACGTTGCAAACAGCACAAGAACATGGAGAGCTTTATAGCCTACAAGTGGAAATTCAGATTGAGCCTTAACCCAGAATGAAATGAGTGAATTAGGGTTGTGTATGCTTTTCAAAGTGAGGTTAGAAGAAAGATTGATAAAATGTTCTGCTTCCAGAGATGTAAACCCCTGAGGGCAGTTGCATTATCAACAAAAGGATTTCTTATCCAATTGTGCTTCTCCATGTCTTCAGAAAAACATATCTCAAAATGCAAGATTAGAGCATCCAAATGTGAACACATCACAGTCTTCATATCACACTCATCGGTATTCTGCAGGGAGAGATTGCCAGATTGTGAGTTTAAATGCCCTATCGCATTGCTCGTTATTTATCAACAGATCAGTTTTCCACACTTGTAGTTTTCTTTTAAAAGCTGTGATTTTGTCATGGGGTTGCAGAAGGTGATTATCTTTTCCTTGGAGTGAGATGTTTAATTGATATAATTTTGCAAAAATATCACAGTGATATGCCAACTGAGTCAGGAAAACTTAATCCTCAAAGGTAGCAGCAAGTGCATAGTTTCCTTCTTTCAAAAATATAAAGATTTCGCTTCTCAATTCGTACACACGTAAAAGAACTTTGCCTTTGGAAAGCCACCTTGCATTACAATAAAACAATAACTTGTTGTCCTCTGCCCCTAATTCACCGCAAAGATGTTGGAAAAGCCAAGCTTTAAGCGACCTTGCTTTAATAAAGTTCACAGTTTTGACAACAACTTCAAGCACTCCGTTAAGGTCACCACTGAGCTGTTGCGAAGCCAGCGCCTCACGGTGTATTAGGCAGTGGGTCCATTTTGCATTGACGGCAACGCCCTACTATAACGCTCACAGCCTGCCAAAATGACAAGACATAGCTTGGGCACCATCAGTGCATAAACCAATGACCAATGCAGTATTTTCACCTGAGGTTATTTTCCTGAAAAAAATTGTTCAGTATTGCAAACAATTCATGTGCTCTACAATTTGTTAAAATGGGCTTACAAAAGGGCAAATCTTCAACGATGTTGTCGTCGTTATCAATAAAGTGTACGTAGTAAATCAAATAAGCATCTTTATTTCTAGTTGTTGCCTCTTCTAACTGTAAGCTGAACTCATTTCCACACATTTTTGCTACCAGCTGATCATTAACATCATCCGGAATTTTATATATCCTGCTACATATGATATTGTTTGAAAGAGGAGCAGCTTTTAGTTTTTGAGCAGCTGATTCTTCAACCTTGTCGAGACTAAGTCAAAGAGCAGCAGGAAGCATGAGTTCTTCCGCAATAGTATGTGTTTTTTAAATTTTGTGATTCTATATGCAACTTCAAACGATGCAAGGTGTGCCGTGGCTGGTGTGTGCAAAAAATTTGAAAATAAGATGGACTGCTTATTCATTTCTGATTACTTATGAACAAAAAATATGTGTGGTTTTCCAGATAAGCTGTTGTGGTTTGTTAAGTGGCGTTTTAGTTTACTAGCTAGCGCATATACCGCAGCTAAAACTTTGCAACAAATAACACATTGCGAATGCTTAATGCCTTCCCTTTCTGCGACAGTAAAGCCAAAAGTGAGATAACTACTGTCATATTTTCTAGTCTTCTTTCTTCCACTTCTTCCTTTGTTTATATCAACGTCTACCTGTCTCTTCTGAGGTAAAGTATCGGTAACAAATGCGTCCATTACGAAGCCAATAAATTGTCAATACGTTACTGCAGATATTGTTTGACACTACGGAATGTGTTGTTTTCTACAATTGTGTGGTTGCTATAAAACAATAGTTTTGTCAAAGGCAAGGTATTTTATAAAACGGTAGGCCAGGTAAGCGTGCAGTATCTAAAAATATACATTTAAGGCACGAACCATCTTAGGCATTCATACAATAATGTAAAATTATTAACAAGCTGCAAAATTGTTACAAGCTGTTAACAACTTTCACACTGTCTGTTGGGTCATTTCCATGCCAAATGAGCAAATTTTTTTCAAAAATTTCACCAAGTGTTTTGCATTTCAATGAAATTTGGCACATTCGTAGATCTTACTGAAAAATTCAGAATGCTAAAATAATTTTTGAAAAACTCCCATTATTTGTGGAGTTATGATCGCTTTAAAAAATGCCATTTTTACTTGTTATGCTTCAATGAACATGCTTAAATTTTTATTATATTATCAATTTCTCTGCCTCTGATCACATGAGATGGCTGGCTGAAAATTGCTACAGAGACAGTTTTAGACCTAAGGAATCCAAAAAACTACCTGTAGAAGTGCTAAGAGAACTGCTTCATATGATAGCAGAGCATTTAATTTGCCTCATACATTTTTCAGAGGCCAAACTTTAAGCATGAATAAAAAAAGGGTATAAAATTTTGAAGTTGAAATTCACATATTTTGTTCTTGTACCAATACTCTTTTATGCCAAATAAAAAAATTCAATTAGATTTTATGCCTAGTGTGAAAAAAAACATGTTTTCTTAATTTCTTCAGCACTATTTTGTAACATTAACTCTATGACATAATGTGTACATTATGTGTAATAACAATACTCAATAATCATGCATTGATGATGCTAAACTAGCACTGACAATGGCTCTAGCACCTGTGTTTACCAGTTTTTGCTCTGTTACTATTACAGAAAGAGCACTTACTCTGTAACTACTCAATGAGACTCCAGCAATTAGCCTGCTTTGTACCTCTAAGTTTTCAATCAATGTAATCCATAACAGTAAGTGTAACTGTATAACCCTAACTTCTGTGTAATTAAGAAACAGCAGTGTGTTGTACACCATTTGTGAAATATAATTAATGATATTGGTGTACCAGTTGCCATTCTCCTATTCACAGGGAGGGCCAACATTGCTATGAGATTTATTAAAATTTATCAGTGTTCTTATTTTATTTTTAAATGGTCTTGTTAGTACCATACTTTTTAAACACAACATTTGTTATGAATAAATTATAGCAATGTGATATAATTTTGAAATAAACATTTGTTATGAGTCCATCACAGCAATGTGCACAACACACTGCTGTTTCCTAATGATACAGAAGTCAGGGTTCTACAGTCACACCTACTGTTGCAGATTACATTGATTGAAAACTTGTGGAGGTACAAGCAGGCTAATTGCTGGAGTCTCATTGAACATCTTTCTGTTGTAATAGCAACTAAAACTACTAAACACAGGTGTTAGAGCCAATGTTAGTGCTAGTTTGGCATCATAAGTGCATGATTATTGAGTATTGTCATTACACATAATATACACCTTATGATGTCATAGATCTAATGTTACAAAATAGTGCTGAATTAACAGTTAAGAAAACATAGTTTTTTTCATAGTAGGCATCAAATCTAATTGAATTTTTTTACTTGGCATGAAGGAGTATTGATACAAGAATAAAATATGGGAATTTCAACTTCAAAATTTTATACCCTTTTTTTTTGTAGATGCTTAAAGTTGGGTCTCCGAAAAATGTATGGGGCAAATTGAATGCTCTGTTATCATATGAAGTAGTTGTCCTAGCACCTTTTCAGATAATAATTTTTTGGATTTCTTGGGTCTTGAAATGTCTGTCTAGCAATTTTCAGCCATCCCATGTGATCAGAGGCAGAGAAATTAGGAATTAAAAAAAAAATTAAGCATGTTGATTGAAGCGTAACAAGTAAAAATGGTGTTTTTAAAAGTGATCATAACTCCACAAATAATATGAGTTTTTCAAAAATTTTTTTGCATTATTAATTTTTCAGTGACATCTACAAGTGTGCCAAATTTCATTGAAATACAAAACACGTGGTGTAACCCATTTGCTCATTTGGTGTGGAATGACCCTGCTGCTAACCACACACTGTAATTGTTTTGTGAGGAAAGCAGTGAATGTGTCACCTCTTGTATAATACGGTATATGACCCACTAACAGTAGATTACAGTGGAGGTCACCAACCAAGAGTTAGGCTGCTGGTACTCTACTTTGTCCTTTTGACCTAGAAAATAGCCCTGTCTAAGCAGGCAACACGGACAGAGAAAGCAAACATGAATACGATAATTCTACGCAAGCTGGAGCCATGCAGTTCTCTTGCCATCCTACTTTCAGGTAGTTCCAAGGTGAATTTAAAAGCCCACAAACATTATAAAGAGAATTCAACCAACTGTTATTTTCAGAATCTTAGCAGCATGAGAGCTGCTTCGACAAGTCCTTGGTGGAAAAGAAAACTCATACCAATGCTCATGTAACTGTAAACAGCCAATGAGGGATCTCTCGAGATTCACACCAACATCCGGGCGAGAATAGATATTAGAATATAATTACAATTTCATCATAATCAAAGAGAATATGCAGAGAAGCGCTATGTTTCCTCGTTCTCTCCTCAAAGGTGGACAAAAAATTTCCAACGAATTTTACTTCACACAGGTTAATGAAATTGAACGGCCAATTGTTACACAACATATATACCATGTACGGGTGAACTAACCTTACTGCAACATGTGACTACATAATCTGTTTACGAGCAACTCTTCCAGACAGTATTTTTCCATTATAAGATTGTGAGGCACAGAGCAGACTCGACACCAAGCACCTCATGTGTGGAGACCCGCAACAAATGTAACAGCTTAGCAAAGTCTCACAGGGTGCTACGGCACCCGGTTTATTAACTGCTGCTATACAGCATTTACAGACACAGATGTTGTATTAGGAATGTATTATTGTTTTAATTTTTAGCTTCTGTCTTGGCTGGTGAACATTTGTCATGGAAGTTATATAATGTGAATGAAAGGGTGCTTCTGAGCAGTTTCATTTTGAAGCACAAATAGCTAGTTTCATTCAATTGGACTCTAAAGCTGTTTGTATTTTCATTGAAGGAGTGCAGTGTAAGCAAGCTATTGTTTTGATCACTAGCTTGCTCATGAAGTACATGCCTGTTTTGGTAACAAACCAGCATAGATGAAAATTCACACTGTAGTAGTGTTAACAGGCATTACATAAGCACACTCAAAAGATTGCTTTAAATGGGAACATTAACCATGCAAAATGAACCATGCTGGATAGAATGTAAATTGATTGACTCACAACAACATGGTTATTGACTTATTGTGCCTCCTGAAATACAAATGTCAGCAAGTACATTGCCCATGCATGTTTAGGCTAATGTTGCTCACAATGTAGGTGCATATGATACTTATAGATCTGATGGGAAACACATGGCCATAAGGTCTGCACCTGGAAAATAGCCAAATCTGTTCCTCCAGCCAACATGTAGGCTCAAGAACTGTCAGAGTGGTAAAATCCTTTAACTTCTTAACCCAGTAACAGCAAAGAAGTAATAGCAAGGTGTAGTGTATCAAGCACACCATGGTGAAACAATCTTACCAGTATTATAATGTAGAATAGAAGATTTTTAGCAGTAATTTGAAAAAAAAGTCGCAAAGATGGGGCATTGAATGGAAATGCAAAAGGTATTGCAAGTTAAGAGAAATTGTAATTGTTGTAAAGATTCTTACCTTCAGTTGAAATCCATAGCTTCATAAAGGTACACCTATCATATCATGTACTGCCAGTCACAGAAAACATATATTGTAAATATTGGCTTCAAAGTTTGCACCATGTACTGAGTATCTGCAGTTTATAAAGATTTACAATGTAAGTTAGTAAAAATATTTGACTAATTAGCTAATTAGATAATTAATTAATTTGTTTATTTTAGATCATAACTTTTACACACACTAGAAAGTCAATCAAAGGCTCAATAGACTCGGACTCAAGCCTCGTTTCCAACGAAAACTTCAGCGAAACACTTTGGCCTAGCAGTTGGACCCTAGGCCAGGCAACATGAGCCAAAATGACCCTAAAACTACTTCACTTATGACATCAGTCACAAAAAATCCCCACCCCCAACCAAAAACTTTTTTCGAGTGTAGTCTACTAGACTGGCCGATCCATTTGAGCCCTTGAACAGCTCTCTAGTGCAATCAGCGGAGGAGCTAGGGTGTTGGTTAGGCAACCGAAAACTGCTGTTTTTTAGGCCGAAATCGAAGTACGAATATATCGTAGACTGGTTCTCAAAGTGTTAAATATCGATTAAATAAAAATAATAAATGCTTAAAATATTTGTTACAGTTGATAAACATCAGTGCTTCAAATCTTTCAGTCAAATAACATCTATCAGGCTTGAACATTCGTCCAGCAATGCTGAAAATTCGTTAGTGTTTCTTCTAACTGCGTTAGTGTTTCTTCTTCGTTAGTGTTTCTTCTTTAGTGTTTTTAGTGTTTCGTTAGTGTTTCTTCTAACGTTAGTGTTTCTTCTTTAGTGTTAGTGTTTCTAACGTTAGTGTTTCTTCTTTCGTTAGTGTTTCTTCTAATTCGTTAGTGTTTCTTCTAACTCAAATCTTTCAGTCAAATAACATCTATCAGGCTTGAACATTCGTCCAGCAATGCTGAAAATTCGTTAGTGTTTCTTCTAACTGCGGGTTACAATTTTCTGCAAGCCAGCACAACATTGTGCAGCTTTTAATTTGAAATGAAATGAACAGTGATACCAACATAGGTGCATATCCATCTATTGGACCAGAAGTCAATGGTCAACAAAACCTCACTGGTTTTGTTGAGTTTTTTTACCAGTATCTGGTGAACCACGGTTGACATGCTAGTTATCAGTGTTGTGTACTTTCATCTTGGATTAAAGTACCTTATTCCTGTGAAAAACGGTTAATTTAATGTATATAAATTACTGTACTAATTATATACACAGCCTACTCCAGCACTTAGTACGTTCTTCAGTTCACGCTGAATATATATCTAAATAATGCCAACACATCTCGTAATGACCCGCTGTTCTGTTGCTGAAGTGTCAACCCGTGTTTAACAAATGCTATTTTTTTTGCTACGTCTCACTAGACTCACCAAGCTACATTACTTTTGGCAGCCAACAGGAAGGCTAGCTGGAACAAAGTGAGAATTAGCTACAAATGCTGTGTTTGCCCCCTGGACTATCTGGATTTAAACCACACAGATGGCAAACAGCCTCCCCTGAAACATGTCTATAACAAACGATGATAAAGGAAGAAACTTAGCCGCCACAACTGTTGTTCATCGCACAGTGATGTAGGCTCAAGATTTCCCAGTTTAATCGCAAATGTAATCGTCAATTACGATTAAATTGGCAATGCGGTCGATTACATTTCATTTTTATCAGTTCAATGAATTACGATTAATCAAAAAACTGTAATCAATTACAATTGACGATTACGATTACCCCATGTCTGAAACCTAACCAACTTATGACATCACCCACAAAAAACGAAACCTAAAAACTTTTTTTTCCTTGCAAATGAGAAGACTTGCCAAGTCTTTGAGACTTGAGCAGCTCTCTAGCACAATTGACTGGCGAGTTGTGGAGTTGCAAAGACTTGGCCAATATGGGCAAATTATACCTTTTAAAGTGGAACTCAGCCAGCTCCAAAGGTGTTAAGTAATTTGTTATTGACCTGATTTTTATCCCACGAACTCTTGTAAGGTTTGGCGCTCATTGCTCCAAGTTCGGTTATAACTGCCATGTGGGAGTGGCATTGTGTTACTCTGTTTGCTCAGAATTTTGGCTTTCATTTTCACCTCTGTTTAACAGTCTAGAAATGCCTTAGGTAGTGGTTTATCTTTCTATTACTGTTACATTGGGTTTAAGTGTTCATTAGTGTCATAGTAATGTTAATCCTACCTTTACTAAACTTTCATATTTTTATCATTGCATTGTTTAGCAGTCTAACCAGACCCTCTTGCAGTTTTTTTAACAAAAGCAGTGGGTCACAAGTGAATGCTTACTAAATTTTTGCAAACCTNAAAATTGCTTGGTAGTACAGGNCATTTACTCAAGATGTGTAACTTCAAATTTGGTGACTAATTACCAGTCCTAGCATGACCTCCAAGTAATTCCTTGCTGGCACAACTAAGTTTTTGCTCATGTTCTTGCCTAGTAAAAATATAAAATTCGGAAATTAGTTCATGCTTGGATGCAGTTCTTAGGTTTTGTCAGATCTGCCATCTAGATGTAATGTTTTCTAATTATCAAACTTCAGAGCAAAAAGGTTTGGTGAAAACCAGTGTTGGTCCACCAGCAAAATTTTCTGTTTTTTTCGTTTAGAAACACTACAGGTTGTAAATTGTGGAATCACACTGAAATATACTACAACTGCACTATTTNTGGAAAAGGTCTTTAACACTCTCACGTCCAGCCTGTTTCGGGGATTTTCATGACAGAACAACCGGATTGCACGTNGCTTTGGGCGGGGAACTTGGGCGCTGAAAGTGGTAAAGAGCTGTTCAAAGGCTCAAAAGATGCGGCAAGTCTTCTGGTCTGCGCTCGAAAAAAATTTTTTGATTGGGGGTTGCGGATTTTTTGTGAGTGACGTCATAATTGGAGGACTTTTAGGCCACATTTACCCACTTCACCTGGCCCTGGGCCCAAACCATTAGATGGTAGCATTTCACTGAAGTTTTTATTGGAAACTAGGCTACAATCCGAGTCTTTTGATACTTTGGATGACCTGCTGGGGTTTCGGGTTCAAAAGTTATGATCTAAAGTTATAAAAACATCTGACTAATTAATTAATTAGATTAGTAATTAATTTGTTTGTTTTNGATCATAACTTTTGAACCAGAAACGCTAAAGTCGATCGAAGGTTCAAAAGACTCCGAGTCNAGTATAGTTTCTAATGAAAACTTCAGCGAAATATTTCGGCTTAGCAGTTGGGCCCTAGGCCAGGTAACATGAGNCAAAATGGCCTAAAAACTACTTCACTTATGACGTCACTCACAAAAAATCCACAACCGCCAACCAAAAANTTTTTTTCAAGTGCAGACTAGAAGACTTGCCGAATCTTTTGAGCGTTTGAACAGCTCTCTAGCGCAATCGGCAGAGGAGCTATGGTGTTGGTGAGGCAACCGATAACTGCTGGTTTTAGGCTGAAATCCAGGTACGATATATTCATAGACCAGCTCTCAAGGTGTTAAGAAAAGATAACAAGACCCTTGGATTTTTCAAAGACAATGGTCTGAAAATGAATAATCATTTCCATGGTGTTTCATGGATGTGAATTTGCTTTTAAATTGTGAATCTTATATGTCATGGACCTGATTTTTATCCCACGAATGTCCCTGCACTGTTTCAAATTCTATGAGATAAAAAACTAATTTTATTGCTAATACATTTTGATATATTGCATGAGTTTTTGGTTTTTCCTAGATCAGCAAATAAGTCAACTTCAGCAACAATTGACAGAAGTAGAAAATCGATTTGCTCAAAGTCAGCAAGAAAAAACACAGATGGAAGCTGAGTTTGAATACAAAAGGGCTAAAATCAAAGAGCTTTACTTTGCGAAAGAAAGTAAGATGTCACAAAATTTAGTGGAGTTGCTGTTGATTGTTTCTGCTTGCTACTGTTATTTACTCGTGTTTCACATAGTTTTTGTGGTATGTATTGTTACATATGTGTCAAGTATGTCTTATTATAATTTAAATTTGTTTTGTGTTGTGAATGAACCAATTCCAAGTGAGTACTCTCCACAAACAAGGTAAGCAAGGAATCAATCAGTAATATTTTCAATAGGAAATTGATTTCATGTAAACTACCCATCCTCAGTCCTAAAACATGCAAGCAATGCTTAATCAAATAGAATCTGAATTGATCCCATTTAGACAATATGACAAAAATACAATATTTATGAAGTTTTATGCAACTCAACTTGTTAATTTTGTCTGGTGCCAGGGCAGGAGCAGGAAAACAGTAAGCAATTAACAAAGACATTGCTTGCTGTTAGAACCTGTCTTGTTCTGTGACATCACAATTTGAATATTTCATTGTGCATGTGATATTCTCACCTATGCTTGTCACTAAACATCTGAAGTAAGTTCTGCATGGATTCACATTGTGCAAAGAATCCATTGCAAAAATTTTTCCTGATAAAGGGCAATGCAGATATGAAAATGAGAGATCATCTCTTAGGAACATATATCAAAAGAAGATAATATTGTTATGTTGTTGAACAAAAGTCAAAGAATGAAATATTGCAATTGTGTGTCAGTGGCACTGGACTTCCTAAGTTGGCATGGATTAGAAAAAGTTAGTCAAAACACTGTTGTACATTAATGCAAATTGCAAATTAGGAAAGCCTGATGAAGTTGACAACTAAAGATTGACAATTGTTTACATGGTAAGAGCTCCTTGCACATCTCATATTGCGTCAAATTTGGAAAACATTTTCAAAGCATCTCAATATCTATGTCTTTTGAACGACTAAGTAGTGCAGTGGGATAGAGCGTGCACCATTGAAGCTGTTTGACAGGGTTCAAATCCTAGTAAGGCCATACTGAAGACCAGAAAAATAGTATTTGCAGCCTATCCGGCCTTGTGCTTAACGTTAATGAATGTGTGCAAGGGAAAGCTTTGTGCACAGTGCTGTCATTGGCTTACCACCAATGCAGCGTTCATTGCGAAAGAAGACGTGTGGTCCATGACCAGGGTTGTTGTAAAAAAAAAACAACCCAAGAAAACCAATAACACCCACCGAAAAACCCACTCTTTACTTTTCCTTTGAAAAATCTACTAAGAAGTAAAAATAAAATAAACAGGACACTTGAATGTACAGTCAACTGTAATTTTTTTTATCAAAGAAAACGAACAGCAACAAAATTTAAAGGTCTTGAAAAAAAGATAAAAATATATCAAATAGTTTGAGTACATTCTAATGGTTATCTTCAACTCTGCACAATCAGTATATTTTAACCAACTTTTCTACCTTCTTTGCATCTAAACTTTCTGATTTTGGACCATACCAAATCATATATTGAAAAAACACACTATAGCTGCTGAACTAGCAGGGCGTGCACATAAACTTCACATGAAACTGCAGAGTTTGTGTGGAAGTCGTTTTTCTCTGTTTGCTCTGTGCATGCTTGCCAAGCCTTACCACTTAGGAGTGAACTGACCAATTCAACACTTTGTGAAAACAAAGATGGGGTACATTTCTTTACCCTCAATTTTGAAGGTCAAACAAGTTATTATTGTGTACTAGGGTGGTCCTTAAATACATAGCAAAAATTAAACAGTAAAAAATACCATGGGAACTGAGGTGGTTGTGTTCCTTTTAGGCTAAAACTATCTTGTGTAAAAAAACTCCAAGGTGGAAGAACATTTGGAGGTTGCACATGAGCAATGAAGATTCTTATAAATGTTGATATCTGGGTCCCCCTTTTTACAGAGTATTAGCTGCTCAGAGGCAGGGGAATCGTGGATGTCACACCACTCATCGTTGCCCAGTGAGTAGTGTACTCTTTTTCCTGTCAGGAAAGGCATGCCTATGCTCAGTCACAATCTCCATGAGAATCGGCAGCTGTTCTTCATCATGCGTTACAAGCCAGTTGTATTCTTGAATAAGTGCCATCCCACGCTCTGCAGTGTCATTTGTGACTTGGATTCCTTGTACCAACTCTCTGGCCATCAGATCGCCTGGTTGATCATTCCATGAGTCAGGGGACTTGGTTAGAAACTTTTGATCCATTTGTATTTTTAGGAAGAAGCGACGTGTGTTTTTTGTTGCAAAATCAGCCAAGCAGTTGTTTGAAAAGTCCTTCCTCAGGGCAAGTTCAGGAGGATCTTTATCTCCATCTTTGTCAAGTGCTGCAACCATTCGTCGCTTTATGTCACCTGACACCTCTAGGTCAAAAAAAGCCAAAGCCACTATTTTCCTCAGAGAGGTACCAGAGCTGACCAGAGAATTTGTTCAGTACGATTGTCCCATCTACACAGTTATTTACACCCCTGAACAAGGGGGTCTAGGGGTTATTTTTTGGGCTGCTACCATTTTCAGTACCCGGTAAAACCATTATTTGCTATTTGTATCAAGATCTTTTCCTTGTACTCAATGAATATTTCCTAAATGTCATAAACCAGGTGAATCTTCAGATCTTGACCAAGACGGGGCCTCATGGTGGGTGGTCAAAATGTGACAAATGTATNCGCTGCCTGACAAAAATTCAGTTTTGAGATGCCTATAACATTTGATCCATACCTCCTAGCTCAATTCTGACAGCAGATTCAGGAAGAGCAAGCCAGAACTATGTAGAGTACCAATTTTCAGACCTATATCTTGTACAAAAATGAATTTATGGGCTTCCAAACATCCTTCAAAATGAACACATGAGGGCAAAAATGAGTTGTGACCCTTACAGTCTTAAAAGCCATAAAATCTAAACTGCTGCGAATTTTGGTCTGAAACTTGGGGATTTTTCATTGCTCCCACAAGGGCACATTTGGTGCAATTTTGAGCAAAATCTGAAATGGTGCCCATGGAAGCACTGGTTGAGTTGGGATGGAAGGACCCATTAAATTTCACTGCTCATGTGCAACCTGTAAACATCGGTTTTTCTCTGAGATATTTTGCATAGATAGTTTTTCACCAAAAACGAACAAATTTATCCTGGTTCCCGTACAGTTTTCCAAACTTTCCAAATAAGGATCCACCCTATTGTGTACTGTATTTTCGGGACCATAAGGCGCACTGGATTATAAGGCGCAGTANCAAAAATTGAATGCTAACTGTTTTTTTTTNCATACATACGNCGCATTAAATCAAGCAAAACTTAGATAAGTCAAACTGTACTCAACTCTTTCACAATAACTGCCGAGTGCCGGAGTCACCCGAGTGAATGAGTTGTCACTGGGAGTTTAATCTGTCATTACATACGAGGAAGTTTAATCTGACATACATGACACGCCTAATTCGCAAGACACGAATAGAATAAAATAAAAGTCGTGCGTGTGTTTGATTCGGTGTGCAGCAATGTAGTCTGGAGCCCCACAGAGTAATACGATTTGTGGTATGTGCTAGCTACTCTGGGATGTTGCTCATTGCAATTGTTGTTGGTTTATTATGCAACACGATGGTCTGTTTACAAAAAAATCGTAACTAACAATTACATAAATAGCACTGTTTATAATAAAATTGTTTATCATAAATGGTGCTATTAATATAAATTGCACATAAAATTGTTTTGAGACGAGAAAGCACAACCAGATCCATACATTAGGCGCACCGCATTATAAGGCACACTCTCGATTTTTGAGAAAATTGAAGGATTTTAAGTGCGCCTTATGGTCCGGAAAATACACTAGTTCTGAAAATGGTGATATTGCATGACGGAATAAAAACAATTCAGAATGTTTTTTCTGTTTTCTTTAAATAACAAACAAAATCTTGCTTCTTTATACAAAAAACAAAAAATAGTTTTTAAAAAAATAAAACAAAAAGAACATCTGGGTTTTTGTCTACCCTGTCCATGACACAGAGTAAATGGTCAAAGGTGCTCAGAGACCACTCATGACACTGCAAAGGGAGAACACAAGAGTATATGTAATGTAACTTTCCTCTTTTTTTGCAACTCCATAAATCGCCGGTGGATTACGCTAGAGAGCTGTTCAAATCGTGAAAAGACTCGGCAAGTCTTCCAGTTTGCAATGAAATAAATATTTTAGGTTTTGGGTTTTATTTTCTTGTGGATGACGTCATAAGTAGTATAGGTTTAGGCCTTTTTGCCCAAGGTTATAGGGCTATAGGTCCCACTACAAGAGGGAAGTATTTCACTAAAGTTTTTAGTGGAAACTAGTCTAGAATCTGAGTTTTTGAACCTTTGATTAGCTTTCTAACATTTTTGGTTCAAAAGTTATGGCCAAAAAAGTACAACTATAAATTGGTAATTTTACAGCATTACTGTTGTGACAAAACAAAACTGAATTTTTGCATGTATTCATGAAATTGTTTGGTTCAAAAAGGTGTGAGATTTCTGGCAATCATTGTTAATGAATATGCTGTTAGCAGTTCTTGCTCCTGTCGGATTTGCACAGCAGTAACTAAAAGTATTTGCAAAACTTCCAAAGAAGAGTGGGAAGTATATATACAAAGGGTAACTAGCTTTGTAAAAATGCATGATTTCACATGTGTGCTGTGTGAGTTGTAGTGAGCTAAATTTCCTTATTGTTAAATATTTTCATTAACACCTTCGGTGTCGAGTGGATTTAACTGTAAATCCCACATTTTCGTGCCACCGTGGAACTAGGGTTGCGCAGTTGGAGGTAAAATATCTGACTCCCAACTCCAACCTTTCCAAAATTTCTGACTCCCGACTCCTTAAAATAAAGGGAATGAAATTTGGCTGTTAAAATCAATGGAAATCACGGTGCACAGCAAGAAATCCCTGTTTCAACAAAAGTTACAAAAAAAATTGTACCATTTCAACAGAAATTCCCAATTTAGGAGTGTGATGTAAGAAATGATCCAATTGGACATCCGGAGTCAGACAAAAAATCCAACTCTGACTCCCAGTGTTGTTAGGAATCCGACTTTGGCTCCACCCAAAAACCTCCAGCTCTACAACCCTGTTTGGAACTCCATAACTCTCCAGTCGATTGTGCTGGAGAGCTGTTCAAACCCCTCTTCTTGTTTCACATGAAAAAAAAGTTTGGCTTTTGGGTTTTTTGCGGGTGACGTCATGAGTGGGATAGGTTTTACCCCATTTTGGCTGAGGTTATTGGGACCTGGGTCCCAACCACGAGGGAAGTATTTAGCTCAAGCTGTTACTGGAAAGTAGTCTAAAATCCGAGTCTTTTAACAATTCGGCATCTGCTTGCTTTTGAGGATTTTCGACAAAAAATGCTGAAATGCAAGTGACTTTGCACGGGAATTTCTCCGCTGCTGTACGAGTTATGGACCTGGTCGAAGCGTCAAAAGACATGGCAAGTCTTCTAGTCTGCACTCGAAAAAAGTTTTTTTTCTTGGGGATGTGGTTTTTTTGTGAGTGCCGTCATAAATGGAGGACTTTTTGGCCACCTTGGCCCTGGGCGCCAACCGTTAGGTGGTAGTATTTTTCTGAAGTTTTTATTCGAAACTAGACTACAATATGAGTCTTTTGATACTTTGGATGACCTGCTGGGGTTTCGTGTTCAAAAGTTATGATCTAAAGTAGTAAAAATATTTGACTAATTTGCTAATTAATTAATTTGTTTATTTTAGATCATAACTTTTGACNCAGAAACACTAGAAAGTTGATCAAAGGCTCANAAGACTCGGACTCGTGCCTAGTTTCCATTGAAAACTTCAGCAAAACACTTTGGCTTAGCNGTTGGACCCTAGGCCAGGCAACATGAGCCAAAATGACCCCAAAACTACTTCACTTATGACGTCACTCACAAAAAATCCGCACCCNCCAACCTAAAATTTTTTTACGAGTGCAGACTAGAAGACTGGCCGATCCATTTG
>JGI24021J15306_10002957_pt1 | contig 18871 bp, 10 predicted proteins | sample Ectturendosymbi1_FD_15306 | JGI IMG/M metagenome (IMG submission 15306)
AACGAAATGTATTCAACCATCAATCGTATTTTGTACTGGGAACAGTCTGCTTTGGCAATGCTTTGTCCATAGAGGCTGCTTGGTGCATCTCACTGCAGCTCTTGTCTAAGTTTTACTTTCACTTGTAGGATGGACTTGACTGTCCTTTCGCTGAGGGTGTTTCACGCTTTAGTCGACTGTTTCAAAACAACGGAGAACACACCCTCCACAAACGCACTGCTGATTAGAAAATACGACAGAAATAAGGATGCAAGTAAAAATGAGGACATTTTTTGGAAATAAGGACAGCAAAATTTTATAAGACGCAAATCTTCAAAACAAGGATATATCTTAAAAATAAGGACGGCATGGCAGCCCTGTATACAGAATATTTCCAAAACAAGCAATTTTACATTTTGGCTACATTTGTTGCATGTATCTATTGCAACAACACAGCTTTTCATCACATTACATTTGTGTAATTTCAGGTACTCTGTTGGTGAAATAGTTAGTCTTAATCCAAATGTTAAGTGGACTCCTACAAAATGACTATAGCCTCAATTAAAACCATTATATATGAGTATCGAACAAAATCTGACTTAACCTGAACACCGTTGACATCCATTGATGGGGCTGATGATGAACAACAAATCGAATTTTACACACTATGATAATTGTGACTGAATGGGCACTACATCCCATGTGAGGTTGGGTTTATTGGCGCAACAAACTTCTATAGGCTCATAAGCAGCACGTTTCGCGTTGCAGCAAGTCACGATTTGGTGTAACTGATCTATTTCGTGAAGTCTTAAATTATAATTTATCACGATTTTGACACAAGTAAACAGAATAATTTTTGTTACTTCTGAAATTTGGTTGCCCAGGCATTTACAGAAAATGTGCAAACGTTTTCAGAATGAAAGAGACTGTTTCTAAAACTTTTATTGCAACGTCAACGTTGCCAAGAGGACTTATTGTTCAGATGACAGATTTGTTTAAAGTCGAAAAACAACTTTCGTAATCCAGTTTTTTTACAAGTGACGTTATGATTTTTGTTACATCTTTGAACAGTGACACAGTTTTGTACAGTAAAAATACAGCAAGCAACACATGTTTGCACTAAGCAGCGATTCCAATGGAGTGCTTGTACTTCTCCAAGCAAAATATAATAACTTTTAAACAGATCCAACACTAAATGGAGAATAACTTTTCCAATCTATGAAACCGGTATTATAAGGTTTTGAAGTAAACTGGCTGTAGCCCTAAACATGAAGGTCGGCTATGAAATGAAGCAGGGTAATGTTTTGATGTTTTGATAAAACAAAGGCAGCAATCAAATAGTTTTTGGATAATTTCTCTTAAACAGGAAAAAAAATTATTTACACTATACGTATGAGCTTACAGTGTAAACAGTCCAATGCGGTGATTAGCACTTGTTGCACACTGCTTGATTTTTCACTGTGCTGGTTGTTTTCACGCTAAAATAAGTTACCCACGCCTCTAATTACGTTGCAGTATCTCTCCTTTGTTCCTTAAGGGAAGTGTGTTAACTTGTATAACTCGTCAATTTCATCAACGTTCTTCAAATTTTTTGACTGTTAAAAAAGCATGAATTGTACACTTCCATACTGGAGCCGTTCTGATTTAGGTCAAGTCTTTCTTGCTAGTGACTGCACGCCCACCGATGTGAAACTAATTAAAAGGGAAGACATGTTTGTTGCAAGTATGCGGTGTTAAACAATGAAGGAAAACACTAAAAACTAGGATCGAAATTACTAAAAAGGTCCAAAAGTTGCTTTGCAAACCCGAAGAAGTCAATTGTTATTTTCACAGATTGAGAATAAACTAAACCTAATTAACAAAAAGAAAAAAACGAAGAGAGATGTGGAAATGAATGAAATAGTTTCAATTTTTAGAAATAATTTTTCACGAAAGACATATATACAGAAGACATTCTTTACAAAAACTGAGAAACCGCGATTTCCAGCACAGTAACTTTGGTCTAAATTTATTCCTCATTACCATGTCCGTATTAATGGTTTAATCCGAAATTAAGTTTTGCTGCGTCAATTTGGCTGAAAACTCGTTCCCAATCAACCAATGAAACTTGAAATATGGTAAGAAATCTAATACCCGACATATACTCTAGAATATAAACTGNAATTTAAGTCAGACNGAACAATATCNTATAGGATTTTGGNATTNACTCATTATTGAATTAAATTCGACTACCAGTAACTTTAATAACAATGCAGCATAGCAGTGTTCCTTGCATTTCCAAGATTNTTGAAAGAAATATTTTTCTTGTTGCAAAATTGAAGGTGGTTGGATGTTTTTAGAGGTGGTGAAAGCTGTCTTTATTCTTTAGACTTTCGCTGCAATGAACCAAAATCTAGGAAGCCAACAGTTAGCAAATTTTGTAGGATTTTCAGACGTTGGAGAATAGGTATGCACTGAAATATACTTAAAATATATAAACTTATACCAAAAAAAACGATGATGGTAAATCGGCTGAAAAACAAGCTAAACGAGCAAATAACCTCAAAAAACAATATCGAAAATCGTAATATTCCCAATATATTGTTTTTTTTTAAAGAGGAATCATGATGAGACTAACTTTTCCTTGCTTACAATAACAGTGCACCAATGGGTGGTATATTTGACTTACTCTTTTCGCCGAAATAGCTATCCCTCCATTATTACACTTGATCTTTAGAGACAGGATGAAAGAAACAATTTGTACAAAATTGGACTGCTGTGACACCGAGTATGCATCTTTTCAAACTCGGTGTAATAGCTGTGTGACATCTCACTCTGACAAGATAACACAAAAGGAAGTATTAAGAAACTCCGGGAGATTGCAAAAACAATATTTTTAGCAAATGTTGTTAGATAAATATACACCCATACTTACAAAACGTTTGGAATTATGAGTCTACTGTATTTGATGTAGAGGTATTACAACGTGCATTTCGCGCTTATGATTGGGTTGATTGGTCTTTAGTGGTTGGGTTACCTATACGTGTACCGAAACATTGCTTGCCTTTTTGGTACACTCTACCTGTTGTTCTTAGTACAAACTGTAGGAGTTACAAACAGTACGAGGTACAAACAATATAAGATACCGTTTCATATAAGCAAACGTATAAACCTTGAATTTTTCATATAATTGTCTGTTATTAGTTTAGTGTTTTAGACCTGCTAATTTACGGGAAATATGCAAGTATATGGATCCCAGTTCTGAAAAGCTACAAAATATTATCTTTGTTGCCTTTGCGCACAAATACATGCGTGATCGTGCGAAATGGAAAAACAAGGAAAGCTTTGGGTGCAATTGCTATTCCACACAAATCTGTAACGTTTGCTTTGGATCCGATTTCGTTCTAGTTTTTTAACTGCGGTTGAAGGATTTTGGAAAACTTGCAACAAGCTTACACTGTCCAGTCGTTCATGTCTTTCGTTTACGTCTGAGATGCTAAGTGGTGAATAAACTGGTATTTTTGCTATAAATCTGTCAAGCTTCAAAGCCTCTTTCGGGTTTTCCAAGACCACGTGAAACTGGGCTTACAGGGCAAACAACCATTTTGTCAGTTATACAGACCACTTTGAAGCTGCCCTTTGCAAGTGCTTCATCCTTGTTGATCAATGTTGCTGAGATGGCAAAACAACACTAAATCTGCCATTTTTACTTGTCGGTAACTCCCTATCCCAAGAGACGCCCACGCAGGATACAAACGTGAAACAAACACCCATAACGATCTTTCGCATTGATAAATGACCCTCCGATAGCCTCAGTATCAATTATCCTGACGTTATATGTCACGTTTGGGTAACGCCGAAAAACATTTGCGTTAACGCCTGCCTGCGTTTTTAGTCAGGGTTACAGGAAATATCTCTGTTTTCTGGTAGACGGGGCTAAAATGTAATGAGATGGATGGAACAGTCACGCATCATTTACACATTTTAAATACATCATTTTGAAAGTATTTTTGCTGCTCTCAGCGTAACGAGTACCAGAAGACTGCCTGAATTGCATCTATTGTCTGTACTTGAAATCGTAGCATGCCATGGCACTTGCCCTAAATCAATNTCTATATTTTGTTGGAGTTCAAATACTTGAAGAGTTTGTTTTCTGATCCATTTTGTNTTTGAAGTCCAGTAAATNTTAGTATTATTTTATTTTGATAGCTCGTTCTGTTTATTTTGTTGATAATAATTGCAATTGGAAATAANGTAACATTTACTACGTGAAAAAGAACATGTTTGTTATATTCCATGATTTCCTGTAACATGCTGCATACCTTCAGGCACATCATCATTGCAATTTACAGCACTTTGTCGGTAGCAGCGTTTTAACGACTTTACTACAGCCTTTCACTCGAAACTACCATTAAAAAAAGTTTGCTTTTTTGTGAAGGATGCAATAAAAGGTAAGAATACTTGTCGAAGAGCAAATGGAAAGTGATGGGATTTGAAACACTTTTCGCTTTAAACATTAGCCAGTTACGTCGTCAATATGCTTTCATTATGTATATAATTGATAATTTTTCGAAATAGATAGCAGTAAAATGTACTAATGTTTGAAACCAATCGTTAATTGTTTCACATGAAAAGCAAAGCGCCCAAAAGTGCAAAAAGCCGATAAGCTTTTTTACGTTTTGTTTTGCTACATTTTTCGCTTTTTTAAGGCCGGAGTAATATAGGCTGTTTTCGTTTCATATGGCAATGTCAATTTCTATAGTAATGTAGTCACTGAGGCAATATTAATTTCGTCGATAAATGGTGTCTGAGCTTAAAACGTTCCAAGCTTAAAACATGACTCAAATGAACATGACTTACCACAACTTCGTTTGCATTTAAAGATGTTCGAAACTCGTAACACAATAACTTATTCATATGCATCAAAAATGCTTGGTTGTGATTAGGTTGAGCTAGTTTTTCTGCCTGAAGTGTTTTTATTTTGTTCCAAGAGTTTCGAATTGTTTAAACCAACAAAGCTAGTTTTTATCCAGAGACAAACTGGTTACGAGATAACCTGAGTATAAAAGCAAACCTGAAAAGACAAGAAACTACTATGTTGTATTTTTTGTTGAATTTAGGTGGTAAACATCTTTACCAAAATTTAAAAGTTGTGAATAATAAAATGTTTTTTTACAGTCGGATTCAAAAACTCTTTCAATAGAAGTTTTATATATGGTTTATGTCTTTGAGAAATAAAGATAATCTTGTATAAATTTTGCTATCAATCATCTCGAAGCGTTATATAGTAAGACTTTTCCAAAGATTTGTGGTGCTGACGCCAGAATGGACAAAGAAAAATTGACTGATTCAATTAAGACCTCGAGGTATCAACTTCAATTCACACCCCACGTAGTCAACTCAGTGATGTGTAGATCTCCCTCGGAGTTCTAGATATCCCTGCGTCAACCACTAATTGTTCTGTTTCGACAATTTTCTTAACAGTTCTATCTTTATTGAGCAAGCCGGCATAGTTCCGTGTAATAGCGTTGAAGACTTCGCGTAGTTGCGTGGGCGTTTAACTTTGCTTTTGTGTAACATAAGCACACAGCATGCCTATTTACTTGGGCTTGATCCGTTAAACAGTAAATCGACGGCCACCAAGTAGATGAGCCCATTTTCGAATGGCTTCAACAACAGCACAAGCTTCATTTTCGACGCTTGACTGATGTGAGTCGCATTTGTTCAAGGTTCTCGAAAAAATGCCACACGTCGACCTTGTTGCTTCAAAGTAGCAGAGATCGCATTATCTGAAGCGTTGGTCTCCAAAATAAAAGGCAACTTTTCATCGATCACCTTAAGGGCAGCAGCAGTTAAATCCTGCTTTTAAAGCTTGCAAAGTCTCCTCACGCAAGGGAAACTCTTAAGTTGCAATCAACGGCTTAATATTTTCAGAAAAACAAGGAGCCCACTGAGCGAAGTAGGCAAGCATTCCCACAAGGCGGTGGAGTTCCTTGCCAATGTTCGGCACTGGCAATTCTAATAGAGACTTGGCACGGTCAGGGTCCGGCTGCAACACGCCGTTCGAAATGTAGTAACCCGACAATTTGATAGAAACGGTGACGTAGGTAGACTTCTTTTCGTTGAAGGTAACTTTACACTTTTTCGCCGCATTTAGAAAACATTTTAGATTCTCGTCACGCTCTTCACGAGTCCGTCCGCATACTGTGTTATTATCCAAATAAGCATAAGTTCCTTTGCAGTTATACTTTGAAATGATTTCATTTACCACGCGCTGAAAACAGGGAACGGCATTCCTCAGCCCANAGGGTACGCGTTTGAACTGGTAAAGCTGGCCACTGGCTTTGAACGTAGTGAACAACCTTTCTTCAGGCAGAATAGGCACTTGATGAAACACGCTCTTTAGATCCACGCTGGAGAACCATTTGTATTGAGCTGCGCTATTCGCAACGGTGTGCACACGTGGCAACAGGTAAGCATCTAGCAAGGTTAATTTGTTTATAGTTTGGCTATGGTCAATACACAAGCGTTTCTCATGACTGCTGTTGTTGACTACGACAACTTGCGCTCTCCACGGAGACGTGCTCGGTTCGATTATACCATCACGAAGCATCTGTGCTGCCTGCGTGGCAATGAAGGCTCGATCCGACGGCGAGTAATGTCGTTACTTGGTGGCGAAAGGTTTGCAGTCAGGCGTTAATTATTCGAAAAGTCGAGCTGGCGTAACTGCTTTCAGCACATCCAAGAATTCAAATTCAGTGGACACTTGGGACCGCTAAACTCGAAAGTGACACTTTGATGTCCTCTAAGAAACTCTCTGCCCAGTATAACATCACACATCAAAATGTCCATAACTAACATGTTAACTTTGTCGTAACTTCGATCGAGTAGATCTATTTGAACGTTGCATGAACCTCTGATTCTCACAGTTAACCTTTAACAGCTCACCAAATTTTTTCCTTGGTACTGTCGTTCACTGACAGATTTGTTCGGTTAATAAACGCTTTATCAACACGGTTCCGTTTTGCGCCCGTGTGTATTAGGCAGTTAGCCAGAACTCCGTTTACTAAGGCGAATACATTTACCTTGTCATCGTCGGAGTTCACCGGCGAAGCGGCAGACAAGGATGGCTGTTGGGACAAGGACGACCGTTGGCTCGTCAGCGTAACTGTTGGTGCCGGGTTTTTAGACTCAGACAAACAAACACTGGAAAAGTGTCCTTTCTTCTTGCATTTGTAGCAAACGCGGTCTCGGGCAGGGCATTTGAAGCGAGGATGTCGCTTGTTGCCGCAGTAGTAGCACTTTGTTTCCATCGACAGACACTCAGTGGGCACACTATACTCTTTGCTAGCATTGCACATAGCAGCGGCGTCAGCCGAATGAACGGAATTTGAATCGGCCGACAAGCGATACTTTTCACAATTTCTCTAGTGCTTCATCCAACGTACGCGCTTTATCAAAGGCCGCTTGCAGTTCTCGAACATGGTCTTCCAGCAAACGTTGACGAATGTACCTACTCTGCAGTCCAGCTACAAACGCATCGTGGAGAGCTGAGTCTTTATTTTGAGCGGCCGTTACAGCAGCGAGGTTGGAGTTAGCGCTAAGAATTTTTAAACGTTGGAAGAATTCTTCAATCTTCTCTTCACTTTTTTGACTGGCTTAAACGCAGATGTTTTCCGAGCAATCGATAGCTTCCTGATATGAAGCGCACTCGCGGATGAAGTGTATACGGAAGCGTCAAGTAAACTGATCAGAACATCTAGTTTATCTCGTCCAGCGATATTACCAATTCTGCGCAAGCAGTTTTCCAACGTACGCTTCCAGTGCTACCACCTCCTATAGCACCACCAGCAGTATCAGCATCAGCAGACAACACTTGCGGTCTCAGGCAAGTATCCATTTTAGCAAAACAAATTTGTGTAACATTAGCACACAAGCACGCCTATTTACTTAGGCTTTATTTTGCTATAACTGGACTTAGTCCTTAAAACACAAAACATACTAAATTGTTCAAGTTCAAACAAACAAGACACAAGCAAGAACATTCGCATAAGGTTTTTACTTATTTTTTATTGAAATGTTGGTTTTGTTGTTGGCGCTTTATAACTACAATGGTCTTGTAGCGCCACGGCTGAGTTTGTACCAGAGATGAGCGGAGTCACCTTTTCCACACTCCGACTCAGCTCCTGCTTCTGGTTTTAAGACTCCTGCTCCTGCTCCGACTCCGCAAAATTTTGAAACTTCAACTCCGACTCCTGTTCACACTCCGAAAACTTCCAAATAACTCGTATCAAAAAGATAGTATCTATTTTGCCTCATGAGGCAAAATATATATCGTGGTTATTTTGCCGTTGAGAGAACACAAATGGTTGAAGTGGTCATGTGACAAGCACAATACAGAGAGACGCAACATGTTGAGGTTTAGAGTTATGGCTTAGCTTATCTTTACGCAACGTAGACAACAAGTCACATAAAACTTCCCAACACTTAAGTTGGATGTTACGGTCAGCTATGTACTGTAGGTCATGCATTCCAAAATTCCCGTGTGTTTTGAATTTGTCATGTGATTACTTTAAACAATAATGTTCAGGTTCAGGTACTGACAAAATAACTTCAGAACACTTTTTGCGTCATGAACCAAAATAGACACTGCTTGTGAAATGTACATAACACATCTTCAAAACAAAAGCTTCTACTGTGATTTAAGTTATAAAGTGGTAACCATTGAAACACAAGGTAAGTAGTTCAAGCTTCAATAATTAACCAGATATGCCAATCATTTGAATTGAACGCTAATTTTCAATTTTCACAAAAGACTCATTTTAAATCTCCAAGGTCAGGAGCTGATCACTTGTTCACAAATACTGAATGGTACTTTAACCATGTGCTTAGACAAAACTCTGAAATATGACTGTGCCAAACTGAGCCGTTAAAGTGAATATGCAAGCAAATCCTACAAAAAAATCAATAAGATGAACATTATGCATAACTCAGGCTACAATCCNTTTAAATTTATNTTTNGCCAAAAGAGCTGCAAAACAAGATAGGTTATNATCTTTGAAGCTGCAACTATCAGCTTCAGCACAAACATCCAAGTTTGTTCAATANTGCTCCAAACTGTGAGCAGAGGTTGGACTGTGCAAGCGGTATCTAAACCAGATATTTGCACAATGTGAATAAATAGTCTACTGTACTATGTAGGCTTCATTCGTACTTCTAGCATCATGTCAAATTCTGTCTCTAGGCCTGTAGTTCATTTCGGCATATTCGATATTGTTACTTCCTTCTAGGCTAGCAAGTTTTGTTGACCACTGTTTTTTGTCATGTGTCTTGTGCTTTTGCCTACATCATTAGCTATACATTGTCATAACATGGATTCCTAAATTCCCGAATTGCGTAGCATTGTCACTTACACACTGTTCTGTATTTTGCATATCTGAAACCATCAATAGTGGTGAAATGCTCGGTACTCCCACCCAGTGTCACACGTTTGTGATATATGTCGACGCTAGNTAGAAAACACGTCTNAATTAATTCCATACTGTTTGACAACAGCAAGCATCGTTACAAAAATTTTNATAGGTTTCTTAAAAATTTTGGTTAGCTCCTGCACNGACCTTAATGTAGACTCCGGCTCCTNCTCTGGCTTGAGCCTGAAATATTGATTCCGGTTCCTGCTCCAGCCTAAAATGCAAACTCCGGCCGGAGTTCACTCCGGCACTCCGGCTCCGTGATCACCTCGGGTTTGTACATTGTCTGGATTCATTTCACTCAGTTTGTATTTGTGTTCTAGGTGTGTTCCCTCCAGCTCTTCCACACACCGTGCGCCTGGTAAAAAGGCTGCAGTACCAACTTAAAAAGTTTTGGCAAGACCCGGCCGTGAGTCGAACTCTCGACCCACCAGCATCGAAGCGGACGCTCTCTTTCAAAAGTTGTATCATGTCACCAGACCACGGGCTGGTCTATTCGCATATGGAAGCCGCAACAGCATGCGCAACGAACAAGTACGCAAGAAATGATAAGGAGAAAATGCGCCAAACAAGCAATCACCCGCGAGCAAACAAGTGCACATCCAGTAATTGCAAGACAGCTATGTTAAAATACTGTCAAAAAACGGAATGTTGTACAGAGGTTGTAATACAAAGTAAAGTTTTACACTTGCAGCAGCTCAAGTTTAGTAGGAAGTGAGCTTTGCAAAAAAAACAGTCGCCCGTTCCGGCGCGTAGCCAAAAAGTTTGGTAGGAGGGCAAAAAATAACGAATTATGTTTTTAAAGCATTATGCATAAAACCCGCATTTGTCCGGCGTTTTTTCGTGAATTGTGTTCAGATTCAAACCGGCAAATAAAAGGACTATATTCGTTGAATTGATAAGTTTTAAAAGTCTGTTTTTAGTAAAGCTCCATGCTTCTACTCTGAATTAAAGCCACTATTTGCTCGTAAAGCTTTCCTGCAAAAGCGCTTGTGAAACTCTTAATTCAATAAGTCAAGGGAGAGGAACCCATTTATATCACGTGCCGCATTAAATGTGGTATATCGCGGACGGGCCGCAAAAAATATTTTAATTACATGCAAAAATTCTAAGTTCATCTTCCTCAGGAGAAATGTAAAGAAAATTATGTGGAATATGAGAGACTTCTCTTGACTAACTGTCTCTCTATCATGGAGTTTCGTAAATATCTGTTTATCATGGATTTTCATATTGGCACGTTGCTGTGTTGCAACTTAGGTGATCCATTTTCTGATGCGGCACATTTTGAATGTTCATGCGGGCCACAGGCAGTGGCGCAACTAGAGATTTGAGCCAGGGGAGGGGCAAAGCTTAGCTGGAGGGGACCCCTTGCCAAAACTCAGATAAAGGTTATGAAATGATAGAGAATCTCTGGATGTCGTGGATGTAAATACCAGTTGAAAATAAGAAAACACCCCGAAAAACGCAAAAAATCAACAAATTAACCCTTTAAGAATACTAAATATCAAAATGTCAACTAAAGGGGGCCCCATTTTTACATTTAGCTTACCAGGGGGGCGGCTCGCCCCCTCGCCCCCCATCAGTTACGCCACTGGCCACAGGTTCTCCACAACTGCATATGTGTAAGGTATGCTGTATGCCCTTTGCAGCCAATATTTCAGTTGAGCAAGAAGTCATCATAGCCACCATTATGATTGCGCGTTTTATCTGTAGGCTACACGTTTATGATGAACACCAACACAAGTTCAATCGAAGCCGAGTATGACGACATTCACTAAGACACCGACATCTGAAATAGCCCTACAAAACGTGCGCGCATGTAAGACGTGGATCCTGTTGTCCTCCAATTCTTGAGCGACTCACTGAGGTATGCAGTAAACGCTGATGTCTCTTAACACGTTTGAAAAAAGTTTGGATTTTATGTCATTAAATACTGTGAAATGCGACTTCAGCAGCATTTTTCTACACTAGTTGTACTAAGCTTGTTTCTCAAAAACGATTAGGTATTTAGCTAGCTATTTAGAGTTAATTCTAGATAAAGAAACTATATTGTAACTCGGGTAAAATTACACATGTCCTCTAAAAAGCATGAATATGTCGGACTCACTCAGTGTACACAAAATGTGAAAATGATTGTGTTGTGTATTTGTGAAAAAGAAACCACAATCGGTTATCATCACGGGTCTGCTGTAAAGTTACGAAATACTTTTGCGCAGCTTAACACAAGGTTGGTTGATTGATCAGCCATTCTAGGGTAAAACCGGTTGAAATCTTTTTTCAAACCATTAACGTTTAATAACAAAATCCAATCGACAGGGAAAAAATTCAAGTTAGTTTCACTTTAGTCACATGCGCTTTATCGAGAAATCAAGCTGTCTTTAAGTTATGGCAGTGTCTTGCCCTCAGCACTTACAAAATAAAAAGCATACTCCTACTCACGTTAGATTTTGCTGCTGACCCTTCCCGTTGCAACTGAATAATATCAAATTTAGTGTAGGATAGGGTGGCAAATAACATCAGATGAACGTTGCAACACTTTGAGACTATGCGCAGGTCGGACTCTGATTACTTCGCAAGACTGATTTTTTTATTCGCCGGCAAGGTAATGTAAAACCATTGATGAAAACGTTAAAGTTGCACAAAAAATGCTATCATTGCCAAACATTGTCTATGGAGCAATTGCGCAATAAAAAGACTTTGAAACAGAAATCCTCCTTGGCCAAAATCTGAGCTCCAAGGCATATAAATTGTGTATTCCGCCACAATCACGCATTTCGTTTTTAACTGTACAAAAAAATCTGCGATGTTCAGTTAAAGCTACGGCTGATGCTGCAAACAAAGTTAAGTTGTATATGTAGCACGGCAGATTTATCAAAGAGAAATTTTAACGATGATCTTGAAATGAAGCTTTCATCACCATTAGGTTGGATANAACAAGCTAAAGCTGATGCGCCAGAAACAGCTGNGAAAAGTTGTGNTCCCTCTAAGAAACTTTTGTGCTGAGCAATGTTTTTGTGAGCATGAATATTTNAAGGCTGAATTAGCCGAGTTCTAAATGAATTACCAACTCTGTGAATCATTATGAGAATCATTTCACATAAAAAAGCAGTATTTCACATTTTGCGGCTATGTCTTGAAAGACTTTTTGATGGGGTGTTGTAAACCATTGCAAATAAATTTGAGAATATTTTAACTGTAAACCATACCAACTGGGCCAATGAGCAAAAAGAAGTTAAATGTTCAAACAAACCCAAGAGCAAGAAGGGAAGTTAGTTCTGAACTTGGAGTTATACCTTTAAAGTTTCAGCAGCTTGGAACAGGACGCATTTAACCTATAATCAGCAGCAGACCTTACTGGCATGTCAACAAGGTTTTTTTGATTTGTTAAACTCTGCAAACAAACTGCACTAGGGGTCATTCAGGTTGGTGTCAATGAAGAGGTAAGTAGTCCACACGCTAACTAAAAGGTTTGAGAGAGAATTTTTGTACGATTTGCTGATGGTGTTAAAAATACCTAAAAAAATACGATTCAAGTTGATGCGCCAAGTTTCAATAAAAAGTTTTGCTTGTTACGTGCATGCACCTATTATTGGGGGAGGTATTTCCAATCCGATCAGTCTTCACCAACAAATGCAAGGACTTACTGCTACTGTCTGCCGCATTTCGACATTCTGATCAATCACCTAGCAAAGTTCAAGCCGTATGTCTTTACCCTCTTATGACCTGCATGCTGAAAAAATAAGTCATTTCTGTCGCTGTCATTTACTTCTGAGATACCTTTGAAAGAGGCGGTTCCAGTCTGGGGCTGAAGATCCGTGATAGAGGTGAAATCGATTTTCCTTTTCAGTACATCAGTGTGCGCTGATATTGATGCTGCTCGCTTTTAGTTATAATTACGATACACTTTCTTCTTTAATCACATTTTATGTAAATTTCGCCATTCGAACTTCCAGCCATTCCAAGGTCTAAAGAAGTCGATAGTTTTAAAATTACTGTAAAATTAATTAGGACTTAAGTGAAAGTGCAAGACCAGGTGAACTCAGATCGACGAGATCAGACTACTTTGAAGATGTAGACCAGGTCAAAAACGGAAGCAGCAAAAAACAGATTGAGATTTTGAAAAGCGTGAGATAAATTTGTCTTCGTGTAGCTAAATGCAACTTCGCAAATGATTGTTTCATGAAATCGGTTTTGCAATAACTACTGGATCTGGATAAGGATAATGGTCCCTCTCTTGCATAGGTTGGCCAAAGTTCTTCTCCATCTTTAAAATTTTTCGTGATTGAATCCCGGATTCATCACCGCTTTACATACGGTCATGCTCGTTTTTGTTCGATCTCAAGTTCGTCTTAGATTACCTTTTCCGCCACATTTTTGGCAATGTGTCGTTTATATTTATTTAGAGTGATCAGAAATGGACAGAAATGACAAAATGTAGTCAAAAATGAACAATTATTGGTTTAGAACAAGGCTGTCCAAACTTTTTTGTCAGAAGGCCATAAAAGCTATTGCATAAGTTAGAGGGCCGGACATCTTACGCAATGTGATTGTTTCGAGATATGTTACATTCTACCGAAACAAATTTTTTGTATACTTTATATATTGTTTTTCATTATTGACAAAATGTCTTTGCTCGGATGAAATGACTTTGCGGGCCGTAGCTTGGAGTCCCCTGGTCTAGAACTACAAATCTGAAAGCAATTCTTTCAATAAATACGTTTCTGGAAAACATTAAACGCAATCCAAACTTTTTTGCGATGTGACCTTGTCAATGCTATTAACTTATTTTCTGAAATGTTCTCACATTTTTGAAAACGTTTTTTTCTTTAAGCAATACTTTACGTAATGGTTTTACTGGACTTTCTGAGAGATCTGAGATGCCTGGCAAGTTTTTCTCCAACCTGCTCTATGTTGTGTATCAAGGTAATGATCCCAAGCAAATCAGTTGTGTTTCAATGAAGTAACGCAGCACGCATTCGGCCAAAAACGCCATCAACGCGCTTCGAACAGTTTCTGACACTGTCACAGCATTACAGTATTACTGTGTTTGACTGGAAGGCAGCTTCACCACCATAAAATTATCAAGAACGAAGCAGACCATACCCAAACTTCAAAAGACGTGAGGTTGAGGTCATTAAAGCTGCTATGAAGAGATCCATCATGAAATGGCCTATAGTATTTAATCTCCGACATATCTACAAAGTGCTAATTTTTGTTTTACTGATGCAAGAGTTTTTAGTTTTTATTTGCTAGAACTAGAATTTTGCAATTGCTGCATTTGAATACATTGTGATGACAGTTAATAAAAGTGTAAGGAGTAGGAGATTGCCAATTGTATGATTTTGCAAAACACTAGAATTCGGCGCACCTGAATACCAGGATCTTCTATTTTGGTACTAAAAGATTGTTTTCCATCATTGTAATACCTCGAATTTCTGACAAAACCATCATTTTGTTTGATCAGTAGATATGCATAATACTTTAGATTTCAGTTAGATTCACTAGATAAGCTCGAAACAACCGGTGATGTTGGCGGTGGCAGTCAATTCGTATTGTGAATTTAACAAATTTTACATGTGTTGCTGAAAATATACATTTTGAATTAGCTTCTAACTACCTCCGATTCTACCAAACGTTGCTGAAAAATTTAGCAACATGAACGACATAGCAAAGTTACTTCAGTAAACAGTTCGCGTGACCTCTCCGTTGTTCTATAACTTAGTGGTCGGATAAATTCGATGCGGTGGTGTTCGTTATAATCAAAGATATTGGTCGGAATCACAACTTAACAGTAATAGCAACGATAGTTACATTATCAGAAACAGGAGTTATTCATCTCTTTACTAAGAAGCTGCTGGCGCGCCAAGATGGTGCGTGTTGCAAACGGGTCAACACTGTTGAAAGCAGTGGTTCTCAACCTTTTCGCTGAAGGGAGCCTAATCCGGACCTAAGATTTTCCTGGAAAACCGCATTAAGAAAATGCTAACACAAGTCACTTGGCACGTTTTGTTTCATTGCAGAACGAAGTCTGTTACACAAAATATTAAAGGTGTTTGTGAAAAACTACCGAAGGCCGCACAAAGGGTGCTTGGGGGCCGCATGCATCCCTCAAAACCGTGGTTGAGAATCACTGGTTACAAGGATCAGTCAGCTTCTGGAAAGAGAAGCCGTTGCAGAAAAGCGAAATAAATGGGAAGAATGCAAATACCTTCTAGTTATGAAAGAACCAACAGGGTAAAGGTCTTTTATGGAAGTACACGGTAAAGGTTTGAGTTTGCAGCATAAAATTTATTCATCTCTCTGATCGTTGCTGCCGGCAGTGTTCTATACCTCTATTTCGGAAAATGATATTTCATCAAAACACTGTTTTTCCCTTTAGAAAAACGCCTGTACGTGTCTGTGAAAGGTTATAAAGCAAAAGCGAGAGCGGCGACAGCACAGAGGAGAAATGCGAGAATATGAACAATTACCACTATTAACACTTTTCTTGCAATTGTAGACAGAGTAGCAACCAGCTGGTTTTTCGGGGAGGCAAAATAATTGTAGCTTGATTTTGTACATAACAGTTAAACATGTTTTTGAAAAATTTTCGGAAGGAAAATTGTCCGTTGTTCCCCTGTTTGCTCCCCCCTGTTTGCTGGCCTGGTTGTAGATGTTGGAGTTCTGGGCAATTTTCATGTGTACATCGGTAAACCGCGAGATTTCTGTTGGTTGTGTAGCTAGTTGTACTTAGAATAAAAATGTATATGTTAGTGGTGTCACTGTTCGTATGCATTAGTTATTGATTATGATGAAACAACCAAAAACTTTTGAAGAACTTCGATGCGCAGAAGCTGCTATGCACAAAGCATAAAACGTTGGGCAGAAAAAAACTTCTGAGGCTGCAACATGTTTGAGACCAACACACAAGGCCAGGCCCACAACCAAGGGGTGCAACCGGGAAAATGCCCCTTGAATGTTAAAAACCATTTTCAACGCGCAATAAAACTTTTTAGTTGTTAGGTAAAATAACAAGTTGCAATCATTTTGCGCCCGCCGGAAATATAGGGCGGAAATGCCAAAAAATAAGTTATACTCTGATACATTGAAATAATTCAAAAGGTCAAGAATAAAAATACTATTTCAATTAGAAACCCTTGGCCTCTTTAGGCCTTGGCTGTTTGTTAATAAATGAAAATAAATAACTCTTGACCTGGTTCATGACCGCATGCGTAAAGCCACAAAATTAGTTGCGCGCATTATCGCTTCAGCGTCGCCCACGTGCGTACATGACATATGCTCAGTGTAGTGTTAAGTCTCCGCGTTACAAAAACTCCCTCGCGTTTCTCTTGAAAGGAAAACCCAATGTGGTCTGAGTGGAATCTGAGAAGCGTAGCGCCTCGCGGTTTCCAAAGTTCTGTGCTGTCGTGTTGCAAATCTGTGTGGTCTATCGTTTGCCACAGTCATTTGCTAAGCACGCAGAAACTCCAGTCACATATAGTTTGAGCCAATTAAACTGTGGTTTTGAATCAAACTGTAGTTTTGAGCGAATCAAGCCGAAATTAGTTGGGTTGATTTTCAATCCTGGCCAAATTTTTATAAACAGCAATTAATTTAATGGAATATTTAGTGTGTTACCATCAAATGTTTCGTTGAAAAAAACGTAATAACAATCAAATGCGAAAATTTCCTGGCTTTTACCGCCATTCTCTTTTTGAAATTGTTTTTTATTTTTTGAAAGTCCTATTCTCCAACAGCGTTTAATAATGCTAATATCTGAAAAATCTCCCGAAATTTAGTCATATTATTGTAAATGCTAACAATATCTTGCCGTGAAAACAAACATTCTGAACCAAGAAAAAGTCTAAGTGCTGTTAAGCTACTAGGTTATTATTAAATGGTTGCGTTGGATCCTTTATATGTGTCTACCTAACTCGTGAAACCAAACGATTGCAGGAATTTGAAGAAGTATTTAACCTTCTGTAAAGGTTTCATGGCTTTCTGTAAAGGTTTCATTACAACAGGAACCACCAACACGAACACGAATTTTATGTTTGTTGCAATGTTTAGCTTCGCTTCATTAAATGAAACAAGTACAAAAGGTATGACTCAGAACGTTGGTAGAAGGCGTGAGTAGGATAGCATTCGTGACGATGGCAATGAAACTCTGTAGAGTGGGACTTTGAAATATAACTGCTGGCAATCTTCACTCACGCATTCTACTAACGTTCTGAAGCATACCGGCGTGTTGCTTCAGGCATTTGCGTCTGTTGCATTGCTCGGTCATTAGCGTCAGTTAGTTTTGATGCTCCAGTGAAAGCTATTATTTGGGAAAGGCCTATTTTCTCATTTTTAATTGTCGTAGCTTGTGCTCTGATTATTCATTTAGTCTTGAGTTTGTTGGCTTTCTCTACTCTTACTTTTAGCGTTTCAACGTTTCACGGAAGCATTGCGTACGACGTTTAGAACTGAGGATGGGTAGTATTACATGAAATCGATTTCCATATCAAAAATTTGCCAACTGATTCACTTGTTTGTAACTTTTATAGATACTAGTTACATGAATACTTACAAAGTATTTTCAAACCTCGTCAGTTTCACTTTTCCTTGATAAATTCCCTTGAATGTTAGCTTAAAACTTTCTTGGCTATATTGGTAGCAACAACACAAGGTTAAAACCGCGTTGGAGAAAAGCTACTAAACAAACTAGAGTCTTTCCAAAAACTGTTTCAATGTTTCAATGTCAAGGTGGGGAATAAATGAGCATCACAGATTAAATTCAAACGTAACGATGACGATCAAACGAAACCGCACTGTTTTAGAAATACTACCAGAATGACCAATTTTCTTGGTTTTAATCAACTAAACTTCATGTATTTACACAAAACAAAGCCAAGATGAGAAAAGCTACATAAAGAGACATCAAGTATTCAACTCAGAAGCCTTTCTCAAATTGCGACGACGATAGGTGCGATGTGCTTCCCATCCCACTGATCGCATTTTCTTTTTGTGGGTGATCAAACACGTCACGATCGCCGTAGCCACGGCGGGCATTGGGGGCAATTACCCCCAAAATTTTTTGTGCGCTCCAAATTTTATTCTGTCTAGAAAATTTTTTATTAGAACATGTAATAATGTTTGAGACGAATATTGCCAAGTATCAAGAAATTGCACTCACTGGGTTCATCCAAGAAATAACTCAGAACAGGCAGCAACAAAAAATTATGACAATCAACCCTTTAGAAAGGAATTGGTTGAACTTTTTGTCCTGGTCGCACGCCCCGATTAGGATTGCGGCGCCTTATCAGGAATTTCAGTCACTCTCTCAGTATCAGAAAAATCAGATATTCAGACATCGCTTATGGGGAGTTCGTTGCTTCAGTGGTTGGCAGTGTTTCCCTGGGTGGGTGCTGGCGTTTGTGGACAAGGTGCTACATCGCTGAGAGAAAAAGCGCGCTCTCAGC
>JGI24021J15306_10002958_pt1 | contig 18868 bp, 9 predicted proteins | sample Ectturendosymbi1_FD_15306 | JGI IMG/M metagenome (IMG submission 15306)
TANTCNCTGTCGAAAATGTAAAGTTTCTACCTTATGTGGTTTTTGCGATATAAAAATTTTTAATGTGTGCAGGACTTTATGGACACCCTGTACAACAAAACCTCCAATACACTTGAGCGTAAAGTCAGAACGACGTGACGTTAAAGGGTTTGGTGTCAGTGCCGGATTAACAATAGTCCTTTGTATTAAATTTGTTCTTTATTATATGCAAAAGTGGACACTAGAATTTAGGTGCCCGAAGCTAACGCTCAGGAAGAGGGACCTATATTTCAAACGTGCTATTCGGAAACTTTATTCCTGAAAGCAAGTTAAATTTTTCATTTTGTCTCGGTCTTTGCTTCTGCGTGAAAGTCCATTTCACATTGTAAATTGTTTAAAGTCACTTGATTTTAAACTGTTCTTTGTCTAGGCCACACATTAAAGTTGTTGTAGGGATCTTCTATAACTTCGCACATAATTTTTACTTTATTTTGTCAAACGTATGATTTGCTTCGGAGCTTATGAAATATGGCTCCCGAGTGATTAACAAGCTTTTGAACAAAATAATGCAAAAACTAAGCGCGAAACTCTCAAAAGGGGGCCCAAGACGACCGCCCCTTTCGCCTCCCCTTATATCCACCTCTGATTAGGCTACATGTACAAAATGTTTTTCAGTCCAAGAAGTCACAATCTTTCTAAATTTGCCACAAGCAATTAAGCGAAAGTTTTCAATTGAATGCTTTAACACTGCACTGCTGTGAATTGAAAATTAAACTATTTTACAGTCATGTGCAAACGTATGGGACCCTCAACGAGGCGAAATTACAGCAATATGCAGGTATTGCTTGATTGTATTGTTATCAATGGCTTAACAAATATTACATCACATTGACCTGTTCTAGTTTCGTTACCTTTTTGGTACTTTCAAATGATGTGGCCATAGTGGCGCCAAACCTGGGATTTCGCATCAGATCTGGGTTTTCAATGCCTTTCTGGGTTTTTCTTCTGAAGATCTGGGGTTTTTAGGATGTAAATGCGTAGCGCTGATTTAAGATAGGGTATGCTTTATTATACTTCTTACTTCTAATCTCATCTTCCCTTATCTTATTTCATCAAGGTGCCTTAGTCTTCAGCAAAACTGATGAAAAACTCACTGACACCGCATAGCTGTAAATATTGACTAGGTGCAATGAATTCAAGTGACAGAGGTACTAATGAAGCAAGCCTGAACAAAAGGATTAACTATTGCACACAGCAGTTTTAAGGTAGAGTGTTTGAAAGATCCCGATCTCAAAGGTTAGCTACAGAAGGACACTGGGAATGAAGACTTAATTATTGTAAATTCTGCCAGATCACCGCCAGAAATTCAAACAAGTCCACGTTACTGCGATATAATGATTCCGACAGGCACAAAAGTTCATTAGCAGAGGTACAGTATATAATCGTTAGCACATTTTGTGACTTCCGTATGCCCAGATATGGTAGAAAGATTCACCTACTTTTGTGTCTACCTGGGATTTTGTTCAAATCTGTGTTTTGTTGGTAAGTCTATATGTTTTTTTCAAAAAATATCATTGGCAGCCCTGAATTTGGTAGGTATTCAATAGCCATTGGATAGTATACTTGGAGTATTCTTTTTCAAATGTGAAAAGTGATTTGCGTACTCATTTAACTCTCATGGTGACCAACTGGAGTTGACAACGGTCATTTTCTAAACTTTAAGATGGTAGGATTTAAAGGAGCACCATTAGACAAAACAAGCTGAACAGCCTGATTCTAAAGTGTATTATAGAGCATGAAGTTCTATGTCAATTAGACACTACCAGTATCATAAACAAATTCGCTATGACAAAATATAGAAAATGCAATCTTAAGCAGTAGGTTTGTTGCTTTCGACAATTGACTTCGACGTTTATACTTATAGACTACATTGTAGCAATGATCAAATTTGTCGATGAGTCTGGAAGCAGGAATTACTGTTTCTTTACTGCACTTGTGAGCTGTACAGTAATGTATCCCTCCATGGTAAAAAGATATGCATATACGTTTTTGGTAAATAAAAATGTATGTAGCCACCATGTCCACCAGTTTGTATTTATGACCAGGTTTTTGTACATACAAAATTCAGTGCCTTATGATAGTGACATGGATGCCCACTGAATTTATGATTCAACACTTGTTCAATTGTATTTTTAACTTGGGGCCCGGCGCTGTTAATATGCTACGGGCCCCGCGCTGCCTTAATCCGGCACTGTTTGGTGTAGAATCAGAATGACGGCGAAGAAAAGCATTGAGCGTTCGCATGCGACACAGGAAACAGCGACCGACTGCGTTTATGTTGGTTAAACGAAAGGCACCATGGCGAGAACCGCAAACCATTCACACAGCAGACGTAGACGAGTCCGCTAGACTACCATGACGGTATTGCGTTGAATCACGAATGGAATATTACTAGGAATTATGCAGTAAGAATGCATAAAACATTAAAGTACTGATGTCTCCACTGTACTGAATCTCATTGTGGAGAAAGACTACCAGAACTTTTACTTTCTCAGCTTTCAATTTTTAGATAGCTACGGGGGCTTCGGTGGCATTTTCCTCCCCGTAATGCTCTTCATGTGTGGCTGTTGTTATGATGTTGACTAGGATCAAAAAATCTCTCCACCTACCAGTTCTCCTCCATCATTTCTGAGCAGGTCACCGTTATACTATTTGATAGATTCAATTAATAGATTCAGCAGTATTGGACATTCTGGTAAGTAGGCTTCGGATAGTTTGCCAGAACACTTAGTTGGCTTGGCAGAAGTTGGAATCTACAATTTTTCTCTAGAATTCTTCAAATATTGCATTTTCGATTTTTTACCACTTGAAGCGCGGACTTTCGTACCTAAGCTAGTCGCAAGTACAAAGAAGCCTTGGCTTTGTTCTGAAGCTATACCTCTTAGATAAATATCTTGTTCCGTTAGCCACTGTGACCTTCTAGATCAGTGGTTCTTAACTGATCAGTGGTTCTTAAACCGCGCTCTACAACACGGATGGTTTGATCATTAAACTTACCAATAAATACATTTATTTTTACAGTTTATTTAAGGAGGCTTGAAACAAAGGAGAAAGGGAGGCGAGGTAGAAAACGTTAAGAACCATTGTACTACTACAGTATAGATCCATTGCGAGTTACACTTTTCCCATCTGTGGTCACACCGATCTCCCCGCGTACACGAGCAGCTGATACAATTTACAACAGTTTTATACAATTGTAACTCCCTTTCTAAGTTCACTTATGAGTTCCGAAAGCTCACGGACCAACGACAATTTTTGTGACTTTCCACAGTCTCAAAACTGTATGCGGTGTGCTTTTTAGCATTCCACGTTCCACATTTCCCTTAAACCTATCATTCTTCGGACTGTAATTACAGCAGGAAGGTTTCACAAAAGCTCAAAATTTTATCTATTAGATACGTCTGAGCCAAACGTCTGGTTTGGAAACCCGAATGCATTTTTTCTTCGCAGTTTCGTGACGCCATCATTCGTGCAATTTTCGGGTTCAATCCTTGGAAAGAAGAAGGGGCCGCAAGCACAGTCAGTTCTCAGAAGTCGGCTGTGACTACTATCAGCACCAACAAAGTCGCCCCAGCCTGACAATAAGATTTGCGGGCCCATCTTCAAAAGCTTAAAACAATACAGTTACCTGCATAGTGGTAGAATGATACGTTCCTTTGTGTCTCGTGCGTCTTCATTTGGTTGATGTTGTGTAGTAAGCGAGCTTTTTAATGTTTTGATGTTGATGTTAGATACATTTCTGTATTCTTGTGCAAAAGCAACATCTGTATAGCAAGTGTTATTCCTCCTGTAATAACAACGTTGCAGCAATCCTTGCAATACAAAGATGTTCATCAAGAAGTAATGTAAAATCGAAAGCATGTTGAAGCGTCTCAATCCGGTTGACAGTCATCTTTGAGCCACCAGTCACCACTGCAAGTTCAATAGAAGTCAAACAAGATATGAATAAAGAAAACATTTATCAAATCTGGCGTTCCGAAATATAATTCAACACGCAATTAATATGAACTTTTCTAAAACGTAATTTCTTTTTTCATTTTGAAAATGTGGTTTTCCATTAAGACATATTGCGGCTTGCAGCATGAATAATAGCCTTCAACTTCCTGCACAAGTAACCAGCCTCTACACAGGTGAAAGGTTTGAATCAAGCAGGATATTTGTAATGGAAAATTCCACGAGACATTACCCAGTCCTACAACCAGAAAGCAATGTTTACGGTTGAAACGTTGAAAGACAAAAGTAAGGGCAGAGAGAGCAAGCAAACTCAAGGCTACAATAAATATAAAATCAAAACACAAGCTGCGATCAATTCAAAGCTCAAAAAGATGTCTTTTTCAAATAATTGTTTTCGCTGGAATACTAAGGTCATTTGGCGCCAAGGGTCGAGCAACGCAACAGTCACACAACGCCGTCGTAATGATTCACAAAGCGTTGGTAGAATGCGTAAGATCTATCGCTTATGGGAACTGAGCGGCCAAACTCTAGGTGAACATTAGTTAAAAGCTGAACGCTACGATGAGTCTAGGCTGCATAGCTAGTTTACTGGGTAGTTAAATAGGCCAAACCACATCAAAAGAGGAGCTATGCAAAAAAATGCAAGAATCTAGTCACACGGAGGAGAATTGTGCTTTAAATAATAATTTTTTGTACAAGTTTGTCGTACAATTTATCCTCACAGGTGTCCAGAGAGTAAAAACTGGGTTGTTCTACTAAAGTAGTAGGGTAAGCTTCACGTAATGCTGGTTTGTTTACTTTCTACACAAGCCGACAAAGTGTTTGTTACACAAACCGAAGATTGTTAAACACACGTGTTCCAACCAAAAATACGGTGAGTCTCACAAGTACCGTTCATTGCCCAAAAACGCGATTTGGAAATTGCTACCTGCCATTAAAAAATTGTAATGTAAACACACGTCCACAGACAAACACGTTTTGAAGTTTTCGAAAACATTTATGTAAATGTTATTGATGACGAGAAAAACATGATAAATAGAAGATTATGTGCCATGTCAAGTCAGGAATCCGTGGCATAATTGACAATCCTTAGGTACAATTGTAAATTAGGCGATCATTAATTATTTTGACGAGTGCATTTAAAAAGTGATTAATAACATCGCTGTGTAAATAATGGCGTCAACTTAGGAAATTTACGATTGACCTGTGAGATGTTTATCGACTTAGCGTCAGAGAAGTTAGACCTCACCTCCATCGCTACCGCGTTCAGCTGCGTAATCCACATACAGTTTGCAACCCTCCACGTCCAATCCTCCCTTGGCGCTTTTGTACACTGACGTGGCATCGCTTTCTGACTCCAACTCGACGTACCTATGCAAACCTGGGATGGACCAAGAGAAAGATTTTCACGAATTATAACCGTAGCTGATGAAAAAGACTTTGCACGGTCATACTGAACAGCAGAGATGCCCCAATGAAAGAACAAAACCGTGCACACAAAATGTTTAATTGCTAGCATCGACCACGGCTAAATCCGAAACAAGTATTAAAACGCTGGTCTCCAAAACACTGCTTGCAACGTACAGGCGGGTATGCAGATAGAGCACGTCAAACACCGACGACTGACTTTACTCGATGGAACGCCCTCCAGAATACGGGTGAGAAGTTGGACGTCAGGTGCCATCATACATCAAAAACAAGACAGTTTTCCAATTAAGCTTTCATTTAAACGAAACCATTTGTCCGCACTTAGAAGTGCGCGATAATCCTATTTTATGATTTTCCGTGTCGCCATCCTGTGGAGGTCTGGAATGTAGACGTCATGCGGACATCAGCGGCTCGCTGAAAAGAAAAAACATTTTTTGCAAATAAAACTTTTGACCAAGACAAGTAGAGTCAAGGATCTTATTTCGCTGCAACATTCCAAAAAATAGTACAATTGACTAACCTCAGCGCGTACATCAGCAACAGTTTATAGCAGGAATCTCGAAACTTTTTTCTCAGAGGGCCACATAAGGTAATGTACAGCAGTTTAAGAGCCGGACTTATTACGTAATGTGATTGTTTCGAATATGTTAAATTCTACCGTATCAACAAATATTTCATAAATGCATTGTTTTTTTTCTTATTGACAAAATGTCTTCGCGGGCCGGATTTGACCCGCGGACCGTAGTTTGGAGATCCTGGTTTATAGGATAGTTAAACTAAAGCAGGGCTCTCCAATTTTTACAACAGCTCGAGGGCCGGATATCTTACGTAATGTGATTGTTTCCGGATTGTTGCATTATACCAAAGCAACACATTTTTCGAATATATTAGTTTTTTATTGACAAACTGCCGTCGGGATGAAATGGATTCGCAGGCCGGGTTTGGCGTACGGGTTGTCGTTTGGAGACCGCTGAACCAAAGTAAATTATGACACGGTCCTCGGCTGCCTTGGTGACCAAAGTTGTCCTGGCCTAGGCCGTCACCACGACCACCTCGGCCAAAGCCTTGCCTGCCACCGCGTCCTCCTCCACGGCCCCCACTGTTCAACACGTCCAAGTTGACCGACCTTCCGTCCAATTCCAGTTCGTCTTTCTTTTCGTAGGCCGCCTCCTTTTCATCTTTCGAATTGAATTCGATAAAACACATGCTGCCACTAAAGCAACATCGGAAGATAATCTCTTTTATACACGGGAAAAACCTCATTCGGCAAACCCAAACACGAGGAAAATGAAACTTTTGAATCTGCAAAATATTGCTGAAGAAATTATCATTGAAAACGACATGAGAATGTAGTGGCAATGCAATGGCATATTTTGGTTTATTTTCTTCGTTTACACAACGCAACAAACAAGATAATAAGCAAGAAAATTTTTTGTTTTATCCAGTGGCATAGCGAGGCTAAGTGCCGCCCGGGGCCAACCATAAACGTGCCGCCCTTTCCAACCCTCAAATTTTATAAGAATTTGAAATGAAAGAAGATCATGTTACGTGCTTATAGATATAAGCATTACTAAAGCATCTTGAAGATCACAGTCAAACACTAACAAACTGAAATGGGTCTTGTATTTCATTGACTATTATGAGTCTTGATTTTTCGTGCTTGTCACCTTCCTCATCATTACTTTTTCTACTTCGTTGCTTTTTTTACATATGCATGTATGGATACATGTTTCGTCAAATGTTCTTCCCTGCTGGTTTTTAGTCTCCGGTAAGCCCACCGCTTAGCTTTTTAATAGTTTACTCATTCCAGGGGGATCAAACGAAAAAAATTAAGGATTGTGATGGCGGGATACTAAAAATAAAAATGTAAACATTTATGTATGTTAATATTTCGTGTAGTATCCCCGTATTTAACTAAAACAAAGAATATAAATTACATATAGCAGGTTATAATAATAATTAATTTGATATTATGATCTCAGTCATTTAAAGAATATTTCATTGTTCACTTCACGTTTCAGTACTGGTTTAATTCTTTTAGAATATATAAAAGGCTTCAAACATTAACTCTGTCGGCATTTGCCCCGGGGCCCTCTGTACGGGACCTATTTTGATAAAATAGGTCAAACAGGTTTAAAAGTGGCTCTGGTTGAGAAGCGCTGACTTGCAGCCTATTTCGAAAACTGTCTTACCAAACCATACCAGGTTGGACATGGGCCTTTTGAATGCTTAGTAGTGATTAGGTTCGACGATAATTGCGTTGAACAACTTTATTCAGTAGAGCCATTGCTATGTTGTGTAACTGTTTCGATTAACGTCCCTTTAAATAAAAACCTTCCCCACAATCATACCTAAACATCTCGTTTGCCCTTGCGTTAGGTTTTCAGATTAAGGTTCTTGCCTCAAATTCATCAAAGTGAGACAGGCGGATCCAGCGGGCATTTGGGGCGATCGCCACCCTAAAACCTACGAAAGTAACTTTTTTCACCATAATTTTGTACAACTCGGATAACAGCATTCGCGAAATAGAGTCATTTTGTCGTCCATTTTTTGTCACAGCAGTGTTGTGAAACATACTTTATCTCTATTACAGCAGCGCAGCCGTTATGAGACTTGACTACCAAAAATTACTAAAATCGCTCCCCCCCTAAACTTACTGGCTAGATCCGCCTTGGAAACGAGAGCAACACCTTTTCTAAGCTTTTCTTGTTCAAGTGACTTCTCCTGTGACTGCAAATATAGGTATACCGTTGAACAAAGGATACATCTACGAATTCCACGTTACCCATCAGCTAGCTTTGATTCACTGAAGTTGCAGTTCAAATCAACAATCTCCAATCTGAGCTCTAATTTAACCACGCAAACACAATAACTGCACTATCCCGTTTCAAGAACGTCATTTTCCGACACCATTGCGTCATGCAGAAAAACAGCAGTTGTACTGAAACTGAGCAACGTTAAATTTGCAAAATTCTTCACTTCAATCGCCAAAATTTAATGTTGATAATCCCACCTAAAGACTAAACTACAGCTTATGGCACTTATTAAAAATATCCAAATGAACAATAAAAGGCTGCCATGAGATGTTACTAGAAATGCTTTTTTATAACTTTGGTGATGGCAATTTGCGGCGAGCCAACGCCTGAAATACGTTTTTTGCCCATGCAGTTTAGGTGGACGCTCTTGCTCAAAGAGCGCTATACGGTAATTCGCTAAGTGGCTGTGGATTAAATCACACGACCGTCCAACTGAGAGGCGGACACGCAACAACTGAGCAATCGCCGACCCAACGAAATGTTCGTTGCCAATGCCTAGGTGTCAGGTGATATGATGATGTGGCATTTGGATGTTGCTAAGGAACCAAAGATAGGAGAGAAAAGATTAAGCTAACCTTGGCTATTTACCGTGATTCATGCAGGGCTTTTTTACAAGATTTTGAGAGGAGGGTCAATATAAACCGCGGACCACCGGAGTAGTAATGTTTGCTAGTCTGCGGTCAAATGCCATCTCTTTCCTTTGTTCAAAGGACTTTTGACTGGGATGGGAAAATAACTTTGGCTGGAGAGGAAGGGGTAGGGACCGGGGCACAATCGCCCCCCGAGTAAATGTGTTAAAAAACTGATTTGAAGACAAACACTGGGGTACTTTAGCACATTGGATTTTGATCTTAGAGTAAACTTTTCAACAATTTATTCACTCCACAGCCACGTGTCTTGTTTTTTAGGCTAACCTACTAGTCTAGGGCTGCTAAACGCAAAAACTGAAAAGAGTTAGAACTTTTAAAACTTTTTTTATAAGAAAGAAGAGTTAGAACTCCTAAACTCCTTCCAAAAATTAACTTTTTATCAACGAAGTGCTGCCTCCCAGAAGGTGCCACCCGTGTCCCTGGGCCCCGCCCCGCCCGCTTGCTACGCCACTGGTTTTATCTCATAGGCCTAGAAGATTTCAATGTTATGGTTCGAGCGACAAATGGGTTTCTGACTTCAAAAAAGCAAACGTAGAAAAGATGGTCAGGTAACATTCGCAAAATTCTAGTTTTTCGCACAATTTTGCAATAGGCTAGATACTTTTATTGCAATGGATCATGGGTTTTAAATTTTGTGAAAAAAACAGAAAAAGTACGAAATGCACCTGAGGCGAAAAATTCGCCAGGTTCGCAGACATGAGAAAGTGTTCATGAGGCGAGGAGCGACTTTTACACGCTAAAATTGACGTTATAAATGAGGATGTACTTCCTTTTGACATAAGTGATTATTGGGAAGCAATAGCTTAGTGGTACAGGGTCATTTTTACAAACCAACATTAAATCGTGCTAGCAAGTCGATCCAAAAAGTATCGAAATGAAGCTCTTACGACATGAGCGTTAATTCTAAACGCGTAGATGGGAAAAGAGACACAATATAAGCTCAGGTTTCCCATCAAGCACTCAATATCAGTATAAACACAGTAATTTTACACTAACATAACCATTCTTCATGCATTTGTCAAATACACCAACGAAGAAGCTTACAGGAGAGAATGCCTTTGACTTGAGCATGTGTGAGCTAGAGTCCTTCATTGCTCGCCAACAATGTCAGAGGACTCACCTATTTCATTTTCTTTACAATAAAACTTACGGTATTCTAATATTTTCAGAAAACATCTCACATGTTAGATTTACTGTTATCCTGAAATATTTCAGTTTTCTGGGCCAGGAGCAGACCGATTCACAGCAATCAATACGTGTTGTTTTCGAGACATTAGCATCCACGTATGAGTGAAAATAAACGTGAAATTTTTTGTTGACAGTAGACAAGCAGTTGATGCTCCTAAAGCCACGTTGTCCTTTCATTACGCTATGCCAAAGAAACCCGATAAATACGCCGTCAAGTAAAAGAGTTGTTTCAAAGGTCGACTGGCAAAATATTGGGTAGACGGAAATTCATGCTTCAACTGATACACGACGTGCGCATGAAAAAGTTTCATTTGAAAATGTTAAGCCCAATCCCTCTTCCGCCAACTGAGATCTCCCTGGAAAACATAGAAAATGTCATGGAGAAAAATGCATTAAGGTGTATGTGCATCACTTGCATGAAACCAACTTGTGGCACATGTTCTGCTGGCATTTCAAAAATAACTTACGTAAAATGCAACGGGTGCTCAATCCCCATGTTTGAAGCACGTAGGTTTGGAAAACAGGAAAAAAATTGCAGTTTTGTTTCCAAATTTCAGTAAATGTGCTTCGTGCTTCATGTTGATGATATCTCTGTGATTTATATTACTGTGCCAAGACCATGTTCACTATTAACAGCCATTTACATAACGTTTATGTAAATAGCTACTTCTGTCCCGTAGAATCTCGCTGGCTATATTCAGTTAGTTGGTCAAGTGTCAGAGATAGCCATATGTGTTCCATCATTTGATAGATTGTAATGCAATGCATTTTGTGTCAACTCCATTAACATAAAAACATAGCTACTGCGGATAGATATTTGTAAAATTTAGTACATTTCGGCATTCTTTGCCTTTTACGCGACTATAAATGCTTTCCGGTAAACGGCGGGGTAGAAAAATGCCGGTAAAACTAGTGTTAATTTGGATGGTAGGCTACGGTAAGTTATTTAACGCAACACATGTATTAATTATGTTCAAAAGCCACAATTCTATCGAAACATCAATATATTCAGCTTTTTCGTGTTCAAATAACACAACACCTCATTTAAAACAACACTTTTCCGTGCATGTATTCGCCTGTGATTTCATCAGAATTAGTTTTCTCTGTTTCGTCCCTTTCTTTAGTCATCAAACCTACATCAGAAAACCTGTCCTGACTCACTGAGGCTCTGAGGTATGAAAGAATCAGTATCGCTCAGTTTGCAATACTGCAGATACTGCCATCGTCAGCATTATCAGCAAAGTAATTCGAAGATTTGGAAAAGCGCCTTCATCACCGTATTCAACTGCAAATGTCAGGAGTTCTCAGGACGCTATAATTTAAATTGCAGGATTTATAGCAGTTTGCAATCTAGAAACTCCCGTATAATTGCTTCCCACCTACGTCTAGAATGTACACAGTTCCTATATTCTCACACATAGATTTTAGTTTTTCGCAAACAGGACCGTAACAAAGGCCTTAAACATCAAACAGAAAGCCAAATTTGGACAGAAAAAGCTGGCTCTAACCAAGACTAACGAATTTCTTCTTTCATGAGTTAACAACTTTTGCTCAACTAGTACAGTAACGATAAAAACTGATGATGTTTAGAGGACTAACTCTTAACTAAAGCTATCTTCCTTAATCTCTGGACTGGGGCATTGTGTTCACTGAACACAACGCTGTTCAGCTTATTATCGGGCACTGGTGGCCATCGAAGAAGTTTCCTAAAGTTGGAGTGGGCCGCAGGACTTCAAGTAATTTGTAGGTTTGTAGGTCTATAGGAGCTTAACAACCGTTATTTGCACAACAGTCTGATTCTCACATCTACGGACTTAAACTCGTCCCAACCAGATTCTGACTAATATCCTTTTACGTGAATCGCAGCAGCACAGACAGACTTCACCTTTGTTATAACCAGGGGTGTAGTGGGGTGGGAAGGCGTTCCCACACCTTTTTGCACTAGCAACGTTACTTGAAGATGTAGGATCTAAACGATTATATTAAAACATGGCTGCAGGGGCGGATTTAGGTTGTATGGGCCATCTCGCTGAAACTTAGAAAGGGGTCCTCTCTATATATATGAAACTGTCGTTAATATGGAAAAAGTAAATGAACGAACTGAAGTATTTGTATTATTGAAACAAAAAAAGCTTGAGCAAAAAAATGAATCACCAACTAATATGGACGTCACAATATGAACGAAACTCATTGATTTCAAGTCTGTATTTCTTGCTGGAGACTTGAAACCGTGTCGGTAAATGTTCACGAAACACCGATGGAATGTTTTGAATATACAGTAGCACCCCGACGACAACCATCCCTCTATCACGACCACTTTAACGAAGTCTTCCCTATGCTAATACATTACCTTTTTGTTTCACTAACGCGACCACCCGGTATCCAGACCGCAACCACAGTCCAGCTGTTACAAAACTGCTAATCCAACACCGCGTAACACGACCACATATTCTATCGGTATCCTTACGCTGGAAAATTGGTGACCTGTCAGCAGCAATTTGCTCAGTTGCATCATGTTGTCCTGAAACATCGCGGATCCAGGGATGTGGGCGTGCGTGGCTGCGTGCAAGCGCAGATAGTGCCAATGTGACGTGCAAACTCATACTGTAAACTCTTCTGGAATTTGTACTGCCGACATCGATTTTTTCCGTTGCGTCCATGGGCGTCGGAAGGGGGAGCAGGGGGGCCAAGGCCCACCCTAGATTTTAAAATTTTTACCAAAAAAGGGTTGTTTTCTTAGTTTTGAGTGGGAAAAATCAAATTTCACCAGTTTGCCCCCTCCCCTGGAAAAATTTAAGGAAAAATCCGCTAGTGCCCTTCCCCCTGGAAAAAATCCTTCCCACGCCCATGGTTGTGTCATTTTATAGTGCAGTAACGATATGCTATGGCAGCACTATAAGACAAAGCTAAATAACTTTCAATCAAGGAAATAATTTTAGAAATGAAGCGATCACAATGATACTATACTTGAAACCTTTAGGAATACACGTGTGACGCGACCACCCCAGCCCCGCTAACACGACCAATTGAGTGCCGTCCAGTGGGTAGTCGTGCTAGCGAAGTTACACTGTCCAAACTCCAAATGACAATTTTGAGGCAGATAATTTTTTTTTTTTAAATTATTTTCAGAAAAATCAGCTTTCCATACCAGATTCGCGACCAAATTAACACTAACCCTGCAACTAACCTAACCAAAATTTAACCTAACCTTACCTACCATGATAGCCCAGTTTGATATGTCCTAAATTGATATGGTAAAAATAATAATTGTACTCACTGCAATTCAGTATTTCATTTTTCTGTTCACAGTCAAGGACAAATCAGTAAGGCTATTAATAAGAACAAGAACATGCATTGACTTATCAATAACTGTTGTGAAACTCGTTTTCACTTGTTACGTATCGTTTTACGTTCATTCTTAAGACATATCAGTACTGAATTGTTTTTATTTTTCTACTGCAGTTGAAGTATAAAATGGTATACAACAAAATTCTTAACTAAAAGCACTTCTTTCGACTTACTAAATTCGTAAATCGAATGAGTCATTGAGTATAAGCGTGAGCAAGCTTAGAATTACTTGAAAGAAATATAAACTAAGACGTGCTTGATACGGTGTAATTCTTGTTATCAGTTGACGTTTTAAGTAACGCGATATCTGCCGACTTTTCTTTTTATTATTGCGTTTATTCTGTTTTAAGTCAGTTAACAAAAATTGTACGAAATAATGGCGATTCACATAATAGTAGTATGTACCAAAATGTCCAAACTTGCATCTTGGAAGAAAACAGTACCAGAACTGGTACTACCAGTTGACATTGTGTATTGTGTAATGTGTGCACTCCCACACGCAACGCGCAAGACTTCAAACATGCATCGCAGTAACGAAGAACACACCAATACATTAAAGAACACGAGGACATATACGTGGCATATATACCAACTCTGGCAGTCCTGTCATATAACACCATGGTTTATTATCCTCAGCTAACATATAAATACTTTCACCATTGTTAAGAGACATGACACCACTTAACAAGTTCACAGCTTCCTGCGGGGCTGTCTGCAGGACCGATGTTCAAATGACGTGGATACCACATGCGCATCGGAGACCAAAGTAAAACAAGCGGATGGAATACCTTAATTTTTTATGACCTGGAGTAGTAACTTGTTAGTGAGTGTCGACCAGACCACACGTCAAAGAATCAACTACTTTAATGTCAACGAAGCAATTTCAATGAATGAGCAGAGACTTTTTACTTATTAGTTCCAATTGGCGATGGTATCTTGTACAGCGTATTGTGTATTGTTCACATATTACACTTTTTTCCCACTTAGAGATTGAGGGCCCCCTAAATGTTTGGGGCTCCTGGCTGTAGCCCAGTCAGCATCCCCCTTAATCCGCCACTGTATGGCTGCGATCTCTCGCAGATGTGCTAGCGACACGCAGATTCGCACGGCTAGTCAAACGTCTCGGCCTATAGTGAAACAGGAAGATCCAGTGTAGAAATTCTTGTAGGCCAATGATTACTATATTCGAACTATTTGGTGCAGTTTTCCCCTTTATTTGGTGTGGAAACGCCGTTCCCACACCTCTTTTTTTTGCACCACACCTCTGGTTATAACGTGATAAGGACCAGGTCTCGTAGATGTGGCAAGCGAACTTTCTTGTTCTGTCACAATGTCCGACCACCGTGTTGTGTCACAATATCACAATTTCGCCGTAAAACGTGATGGTGCTGGCGAAACTCGCCCTGAATTAACTAAGGGCGCTGTGTAGATGCAGCATTGCAGTTAATGGATATATGGGGCGTAAAATAGAGGTTCAGGAAACTGTAAATAAAATGTTTGATTTTCCTAGGCAGGCAATTTTTGCGCCTCCATCAAAACAGTCCCCAGGATTTGGTGGGCTAACTCCCCACAAAGAAAAATAAAAAAGACTATGAATCGGGGGTTTTTGTCAAATTTTAGGATGTCAAGCCCCCCTACACAAATTTAAAGCCTCCTATTGAAGAGTTTCTGGCGACGGTTTTGCTTCAAAATGGCGCCCCTGGCAGGTGCCATGCCTGCCATACCATACGCCATAGACGCTGACGCAACAATGGTGGTACGTCACCCTTACAAGAAACAGCTTCTACATCTTATTTTCTGCGAAAGGTATCGTGAGTTGTAGGCAAATCATTTCTAGCCGTCTCTACTTTCGTATGAACTTGTTCACTCGCTGGCCGAGCACTTAAACACCGCTGAATAAACTAAATAACTTAAATTTTGATCATATAAAAATTACCAAAACGCATCGCCGGCCGCACAAAATGCTCTCGCGGGCGGGGTGTTTGAGACTCTGGTCTACAGTAATAACTTGCTTAACCTTAAGAGTTGATACAACAATCGCTGTCAAAAACAAACCGGGACTTGAAACATACAAAGACTTTGCTTTGGGTAATGTTGTTTCAAATCTTTTCAGGGCTTGCTTGAAGTGTGCGAAGTTTTGCCTCCTAGAGAAATGATTTAACCGTGCACGAATGCTTTGATTGATTGCAACTCATTTGGTGAAGGTAATAGAACCAGAAAGGAACAAATTTAATGTGGTATAAAAGTGCAAATAACTGGATTGCTTTGCACCACGCTAAAAGTAGAAAAATCCATTTACTTCTACTTACTCTCCTTAAACTCTTCTGAACATACGCTTATCTTCACGAGCTGTTGCTTGAATACTTAAACAGATTTTAACTCGTTTGGTTTCATTGCTTTCTCTTTACTGAACTCATTTCATAAGCTGCAAAGAATTAAATAACAGATTTACTTTTTTCCATCATAGCACATGCTCTGTTCTTTTTTATTCAAAGAGACAGTGTTTCATCATTGGTAGCTTGCAGCTAAATTCGACGTTGTGGTGTGGGTTTTAGTTATTAAAAAAATCACACAATTTTCCAGTGCAGTTACTGAATGGCGCTTGCGTTTGGAGATTTCCATCCCGGTCTTGATCTTGTTTCCAACAGTTTTTTGGTCCAAACACTAAATATTGCACGAGCTGATGCGAACCTTCAAGAAAACGTATAAACTTTTATCAAAACGTAGTCAAAAGATAGATTTTTTTGTTACTTGGGCGGAATATGACCCCAAAATTTGAAACAAAACTTTTTGAGCTGCCTTTCGTTTTCGAAGGGTTTGGTTGCTACGCTCGGATCAAACACTGGTTTTGAGAATATTTTTTCTTTCACTACTTTACTTGCATCGTGTAGACCTAAACCAAGCAACGAGCTTATTCACCTTCGCTTGTTTAACGTTGTTGCTTGCACAATGTCAACTTGTCTTCTTCGACCTTCTCTGCAAACAGTTAGTGCCAGTTGACAGCAGCACTCACTACACCTTATAAGCACCTCCAAGGCAAATGCATCGATTTTGTGTCCTTTCACCGTCCTCTAAAGTCAATCACATCTGCAGTGAAAATCTTTGTAATGCGTCTGCAACAGCTAAAAGTCATTTGCTTTCGCTAAAAAATGGACTGGTTGATAATCTTCTTTTCGTGTTTCATTCGCACGTGCTCTCCGGTTTTCGTTCTCTTTCATTTCTTTTGTTCTTTGATGGTCGCAGTCAAGGTGTTTTGAATCTAGAAGCCTCTTGAGAAAGATTAATTTTTCTAAAAGCAAAACAATGCATCCTTTCATGCAGAAGTCATTGCAAATGTTACTGGAAAATCACTGGATGGTCAAAAGCGCAATTAGATATATGTATGCCCTCGGTAAGACTGGAACACAGCAACGCCTCTACTATTCGTTATCCCACTACTTAACGTTGTTCATGTACACTGTTGTGTACTTGTTCCGAAATTTTACAAAAATATACACAGGAACGTGTAGTTTAGACCAGTGGTTCTCAAAGTGGTCGATATCGACTCCCAGGGGTCAATCGGACTATCCAAAGGGTTGATAAATAGTCACGGGGTCGAATGGGGGCAACTGAATGGCCAAGGGGCCAGGTCATAGCTCTAAGCATATTTTCGGATTGTGTATTATCTTATCAGGCATTTCAAGTAAGAAGTACTCAAATTTATTTTGACTCACATTTTCCTTGTATTAGTAACTGTTGGGCTAGGCCACGGGTTCTACAGAAAATTGTATAATTTAATTGGGGGTCAACGTGCAAAAAGTTTGTGAACCACATAGTATTTTAGCTATTGAAGTTTCAACCATGCAACCAAACAAATGTTTGTTCGACTGTGTACTTTAAATCAACTGATTTTTTGCTATAGCAGCATTTGAAAAACAACAGTTAGCCAATTCAAAACTGAATACGTTTGGTACGGAAACATTGTGGGTTTCATGCAGGTGTAAAGCACAGCTTTTCTCAAATTATCTTCAACATCGTTTGTGTTACTACGTGTACGCGTAAGTGGTGGTAAAAGAGCAATCTTTTGTTCGTGGCAGCAAGGAGTAATGTGTGTTGAAATGCTTCAATATAACAGTTCAGAAATTTTTTTCTTTCTGGTTTGAGACATTGACCAGACTTTTTGTGTAATTACTGAGTTAAGCAAAATTGCGTGCTCTCTCTTCTAATTTCAATATGCTCACTACACAAATTCTCCACTTCATGGTGGACAATGGTACCTATGCACGATGAATTTCAACAACCAAGATCCACTGATATTTATTTAGCATTGTATGCATCACGCATTGTATTTATCAGTCATGCCCAACCTGAAGCCCGCGGGTCACATGCAAAATTCCAAATGTTTAAATTTTTCAAAACTTCTGGCGTTTACTTGTCAACCAGTAGCGGTACATGGCCAGACAGACAGACAATGCTTGTTTATTTTACATGGCCAACGAAAAGACCCGGAGGTCCTATTTTTTTATGACGGATTGAAACCATAATTTCCTTGGTGATCCGAGTTTTTTGGGCAAGTTTTCGTTCGCGTCTGGACTGCCTGATAAGAGGTGCATGTAGGTTTATCCAGTAGGTTTTTCAAGGTACTGATGAGCGTATCAAATTTTTGATGTACACTCATGCCATTGTGTGAGATTTTATTTTGTAGAATGTCATATAATTCATTGTTGAATTGCTCATAGTCAATTTTGTTTAAATGCCTTCGAAATTTTTACGATGCTGATGAGTATGGAGGTATGTAGGAACGAATCAAGACAAATGTTGGAAGGTGATCACTTATATCGCTTTCCAGGATGCCACTCGTAATGGTAGTAGTTAAGCTATTTGTATAAAAGTGGTCGAGCAAGGTAGCTGACGATTCCCCCAATCGTGTAGGTTTGCCAATCAAGCAAAATGTACCAGAGCTAGTGACAGAGTTTAAGTATGATACAATCTTATGGTTTGCATCACATTGCAACAAATGTATGTTATAGTAACCACAAGCATAAAACACTTATTTGGTTTTGTTTATTTTGTGAATATTTTCTTGAAATGTTACTTGGAACTCACTGTGATCATGTTGAGGTTGTATGTAAACTACACCAATCACGATGCCCTTTTTGTCTGGATGATTAATTTCAATCCAAAGATTTTCACACGCAGGCACAAAAATCTTCAGATCATCTCTGATTTGATAATTCAATGTAGATTTTATGAGAAAAGCCACGGCACCAGCGCATGTTACCGAGTCTGCTCGCATGCAAATGTAACCTTGTAACTTAGAGTGAAAGACCCTGTTCGCTTGCAGTTTTGTTTCAGTAATAGCAATAATTTCTGATGGAAATCTCATAGCGCTTATATTTTCAATAAGGTCATCTTCGTTCTTTAATGACACTCAAGGGTTCTCAAGATGCGGATTTTTGCATAGTT
>JGI24021J15306_10002961_pt1 | contig 18862 bp, 11 predicted proteins | sample Ectturendosymbi1_FD_15306 | JGI IMG/M metagenome (IMG submission 15306)
ACAAGCTCAAGGCAGGGCAAACCAGAGAAGGAATTCACAAAAGCGAACTTAAGCGAACTCTCGAATGACCAAAAATCGGTCCTTTTATAGTCAAATTTTCATGTGACTGTCATGTGATTAGTCACAAGACTCTTCTAATTATAGTAACATTATCTAATTTTTCATGTGACAGTCATATGACTGATCACAAGACTTTTCTATTTTTAGTAACATTTAGGGGACGTTTACCCATGATCTGTGAGTTATTTCAATTTCATTGGTTAATTTAGGGGGCGTATGTAGCTTGCTGGTCCACCGACCTAGGACAGCACACAGTATTTCACATCGTTGCGCAATAACGGAANTTACAATAACGTTTTTATTCAGGGTTCTTTCCGAGCTTGGTCTTCTCTCTCCTCTGGGTAGGAAGAGAGAATGAGTTTGCATTTTTGATTCTGTCCTCGACATCTCTCTCGAATGGTATTGAGTCTGATACGAGAGAATCACCTATGTTCTTGGTTTACAGCAAAGAGCAGATTTCTTGAAGTGAGAGAGTGCTATTTTGCATTGTTGATTCTCAGCAAATAGGAGTTCCGTGAAGAGTATGTACAGACCATAAAGTGTCTGCTACATTTGCATTTAAACTTTTAGTCTTAACCTAATTGTTTTACTATAATGCCCAGTCACTGTTCAGAAATAACGAAACGTACCATCCTTAAAAGACACCACAAATGTGTGCGGTAACGAAAAACAGTTTGAAAAGCACTGCACTATGCTACGGTTTACGTTAAAAAAGAGACTGCGGTACTATGACGTTGTAAGTGAAACAAAACATATGAACACACAGTGGCGTACGCGGAAAATTTTCATGGGGGGGGTTCATTTAGCGGCACATGGTGGCTATTTGCATTTGGTGTGCACTGTTTGCGACGTCACAATTTGACGTCATATTCATGTTTCCAAACCAACGTTTTGGTGACGTTTCTTGACGTAATATGCATATTCTCCTACACGCACTTCCCTTATTTTATGTGTAATTGCACTGAATATAACTATCAGCGCTCCAAGCTAGGATATCGGAGGAAAATACACTCAACGCTGCGACACAGCAGTTCATAACTGCAAAAATATCAGACTGCGTGTTAAAACAGGGGAGTGAAACACACTCAACATTGCGTCAGAGCAATTTACAACAGCAAAATGAGGCTGCTGCGCTTTCCGAAAAAACAGTGAAGATTCGTGATGTGTCCGTGGTACCGAAATCAGATTTTTAAATCCCAACAGTTCCCCCAACCCAGTCAAAAATTCTGGCTACGCCTCAGTACAAAGACGGCTGTTAAAGCTTTAGAATTGTAGGCTTCGAAATACTCCAGCTTTTTGTTTTTGTAGTAAGCTCCGACAACCTTTTGTTGCGCGCACTAGACCATTTCCCACACGCTGAAACGAAATCTACTCTTTTGTTGAAAGCCAACCGTTGGATTAAAACGCTGGCTGTCACATTCGCAGTTTTGTTTTTCTGTTGCTATATGAACAAGTGAAATCTGTGCCGATGTAACCCAAGCACTTTGCCAAACAAAAGTCGAAACCAATGGAAACGTATCTAGTCTGAAAAGGCTGCTCTCTTGTTGCTTGGCAACGCGGATACCGGATATGGGGTGACTGGTCGCGGTGAGCTAAATACGTTCGACGTTTGCAGCAACCAGTTACATTTGCACTTTCAAAAATCGATGCTGAACGAAGTAGATGTTTTCGAGTGGTTGGCGACAGCATGTTGCTTTAAACTCATTTTATAAGTGTTTGGTGAAGGAATGGCAAGGTGTGAAGTGCAGAGCTACTGTAGGTCTGTAAGAATATTTCTATAAGCTACCGCGCACAACCAGAGTTGCGTTACTATAACCGAGGAATGCAGTCAAGAGTAAGCATTACCAGATCACCGCAACGCGAACGTCTTCTGCATCTTTGTTTTTCTTCTTTTCCTGATTTGACCACTTGATTTTTTTCTAGACATTTGTTCATTTTCTGTTATCCGAACATAAGCACTATTTCACTTCCGTGAACAATTTCAAAAGACCTTTGGTAGAAAGATATATGTATAAATCCAGTACGAGAGGATGTTTAGAAGGAGACCAACCACAGAAAAGGCATTTAGACTAAGAAAAAATTTCTAATGTTGTTTTCATTTTCGGAAAAATAACAAACATTTTCAAAGAATAAGCAGTTCTGTATGAGCAGCAAAAATGATTTGTGGTTGATAGACAATTTCGTCAAATTTGCTTGTTATCACAAAAAGTATTTTACTTCCTAGGGAACTTCATCACCGATTGCGTTAAATTGGCAAATTTATTTATTTGCAGTTGTCGATTGTGGATGTTGCATAGTAGACCTGGGTCAAGGACCCTGGAGGAGGAGCGCAAAATAACGTATTTTTCAACTTTTTACTCGACCTATTGTGCAACCAGAGTGCTAGCGTTACTTGCTAAAGGGATACTTTAGCATTCAAATTACAATGAACTGTTCAAGTTTTTGAGAAACGCATTGAAACTTCTGTCGCTAATACGTCGCACTAAAACTGGATTTTTTAGATAGAGAATAACGCAGTGTTTAGATTAAAGCAGATAACGTAATGTACAGGAATGCAAACAATTGTTTAATAAAAACTATCTTGTGTTACCAGTTCAAAGTTTTACCAAGCAAACATACAAACTGTAGCAAAAACGTATTAGTTTTTGAACCATATGTAAACCAGTGCAACAGTTATAATTCATTGTTTCGTCATGTTATAAAGCCGTTACAAACTCGTATCCAGGGGGGCAAAACGGGCAATTGCCGTTACAGAGATTGCCAAAAACATTTGACAGCGCCAATAACTTTTTAGTTGTTAGGTGCAACACAAGTTACAATCATTTTGTGGCCCCGAAAATTTTAGCTGGTTGCGGTCCTGGCCTTTACCTTCCATGTTATGCTCTACACGCCTTTACAAAAGTTGTTTAACCAATGCACGGATGCTGCATATACTTTACCAGTCACGGTTTGATACACATATGCAGAGTGTTCCAAACAAATTGTTATCACTTGAAATTTATAGATCTGAGTGACTACAAACTCTTGGAACGAGCTTAGTTTGTGGTAGAAGGAAATTTATTCATAAAAATTAAATTGAGGAATTCAATTGCACGTGGTTTTTAGAAACGATTTCATACAAACTTGTTCTTCAGAAGAATTTCTGTGCTTTCACACAAATTCTTCCACCACTTTCTCGACTATCTCTTCCGATACTGGTGTTCGTCCAGATACTTTGGCCCTACACAAACAACCTTTCTCTTTGAACTTTCTATGTAATTTCCAACTTTGCACTGCAGCCTTTTTTAAAGAATTCTTTCACAAATGCGCACTGTACAGGCTTATTCGGCTGTGCTCGAGCGTCTTCAATTTTATTTGAATGCCATTCATATACCGCAGTATAGATAGGTACGTGAAACGTACAACCTAAAATTTTGATTTGTTTTACCCTTGCTCTGGGGTGGATATTAGGTGGGGGCGATGGAGGCGGTCGTTTTGGCCCCTTCTTTTTCAGAGATGCCGTGGGCCCCCCTTTGACAGTTTCGCACTCAGTTTTTGCATTGTTTTTTTGAAAAGCTTATGAACCGCTCTAGAGCCACATTTCATCAGGTCTGGAGCAAGTCATATCTTTTGTAAAATAAAGCAAAAGTTATGTGCAAATGTGCCAAGGGGGCCCCTCAACAACTTTAATGTCTTTACAAAGAACAATTTCAAATCAGATGATGACTTCAAACAATTTACAGTGTGAAATCGACTTCCACGCAAAAGCAAATTCCCAGACAAAATGAAAAATTTAACTTGCTTTCAAATAAAATTTCTCTATAGCATGTGAAACATATAGGGTCCGCTTTTTTGATAGACGTGAACAAATATGGGGCCAGGTGTCTCTTTTTTAAGACCAAATATTGCCATAAAAAAGGCGATATTTTGGGGCCTCTTTCTGAGAGTCCGCCTCGGGCACCTAAATTTAATATCCACCCCTGTGCAATGCTGTTAAAATGTAAGATCATTTGAAAGAATATTGGTCAATTTAATAGATTGCATGTTGATTACAAGTTTTTTGGAATACTTTGCACATCATTTTGTATGATCCCTTGTTTGTAAACGACTTTTCGATAATAACATCATTATCATTTATCAGTCTGTCTGCCTAAATCTCTGGATTCAGCCTTCCTGGTGAAACAGATAACGAGAGTTTTGCTAACATACTTCAAAATGAAATCAAACCTTTTGGCATTGATTGAGCACTGTCAACTGCGATAGCGCTTATCTTTCAAAAGTTAACGGAGTTATACTTCTTCCATGAATAAGAGTTGACAACACAATCAAAAAGAATTAATGAATTAGATAAACAAATAAAGATATCTTCAGTAATTTAAAGAGAGTTGTTGAAACTTTGGTGCACTTCGGGTTGTATAGCCTAAACTAGGGGTGACAAAGTACGGCCTGCCGGCCCGCCGACCAGTTTTTTTTCGGACAGTCAAGTGCCTTGCACATTTTTTAAGCACCAGCATGTTTCCGACTGTGGGCAGCAGGGCAACAGCATTGGCTGCTGACTGTCTTTTGTTCACTTGTCTACCGCAGCACCACTTAATTGCAAGCAGCGCTATAAAAATATATATAAAATAATGTTATTTTATTGCTATTATTGTACCACAATACATTTTAGCAACCTATTTTGCATAGATTACGTAAACCGCACTGTATCCGGCCCTCCAATGGACAGGCAGTCGCGAATTCGGCCCTCGGGTCAAAAAGTCTGGTCACCCGTGGGCTAAACAATGATTGACGCATAAACTTCGTTAATTGAACGTGATAAGTTAAAAACCATACAGTACTTATTACAACTGAAAGTGTGAACAACAGATGCAAACCTGCAATTGGCACAAATTGCACTATTAATTGGAAATTTTCGGTTAGCCGTTAAAATGACTCCCCACTTCGTACGTTTTCCGACTCACTTCTCAAAAACTGTTTTCAAAAACTGCGATCGGAACAGTACGCTCCTCTGTAGGTGGCAAATGAATTTTCGGACGAAACCCGCGGCTTTCCCATTCATGTGCTTCCCTTTGTTTTACGTTACAGACTACCTTACCTGCAACCATGGACGTTGGAGGGATTTTTTCCATGGGGGCCACTAGGAGTTTTTCAAAATGTTTCCAGGGGGGCAAAAAGTGGTGAAATTTGTTTTTTCCCACTCGAAATTAATAAAACAGCCTTTTTTGCTAAAATTTTCAAAATCTACGGGAGGCGAAGGCCCCCCTTGCCCCTCGTCGCAAGTACATGCGACGAAAAGTATGATTTAATTATTACCAGTTATAGCGTGCGTAGGATTTGAGAGGATCTCAGCTGCGTTGGTTAGGCCACTTGACCACAGAATATTCCACGAAAGATCGGCGAGGCAAGTCCTGCTGGCTACACCCACGGGAGAGCGGCCCAGATGTCAACCAAGGACCAGTTGGCGTGATTTGCATTTCCAACCTTGCTTAGTCCCGTCTTCGTGTGGAACTAGCAGAACTCTCTGAGATTGCTGAAAAATGTGAGGTATTTCAAATCCTCCTAGGGTTGCTGCCCCGCGACCCTTCTGAGAGGAAAAGCGGGTATGAAAATTAATGAATGACAATTCTTTGCTTTGATTTAAATTCTAAATAGTAGGTTATTTGGCGAAGTTCAACTTGTTATAGAGTGACTTATAGGCTGTACATGAGTAGACATGGATATCAAAAATATGTTTGGAAGGTTGTCTTAAACGTTTCAAACTTTTGTACGCTTTTTGGATCTTATTTCAGCATAATAGAATTTAGTTTGGGTCTAATGTGTTTGAATCCTAACTGGAACGATAATGACTATTTAGCATGTCTAATGACTCCCTAAAAGTGGTGTCATCAGGGATGGATCCAGGAGGAGGCTATTGGGATGATCGACCCCCTAAAACCTACGAAAGTAACTTTATTCACCATGATTTTGCACAATTCGAAAAACAGCATTCGCGATATAAAGCCATTTTGCCGTCCACTGCTGTGTCCAGGGTTGCGGAATCGGAGGTAAAAATATCCGACTCCAACTCCGACTTTTCCGACTCCGACTTCCCAAATTTCCGACTCCGACCTTTCCAAAGTTTCCGACTCCTGACTCCGACTCCTTAGCATAAAGGGAATGAACTTTGACTATTAAAATCAATGGAAATCGTGGTGGACAGCAAGAAATCTCTGTTTCAGCAAAAGTCCAAAAGAAATTGTACCATTTCAACAGGAATTCCCAATTTAGGAGTGTGATGTAAAAAATGATCCAACTGGACATCCGGAGGCGGAGTCGGATAAAAAATCCGACTCCTAGTGTTTTTAGGATTCCGACTGCACCCAAAAACCTCCGACTCCTTACGACTCCGACTTAGGCTCCAACTCCGCGACTCACGGTTTGTCACAGCAGTGTTGCGAAGTCTACTTTTTCTCTCTACAGTAGTGAACACGTAATGAGACTTGACTACCAAACATTACTGAAATCGTCCCCCTAGCCTTGCTGGCTAGAACCGTCCCCAGGTGTCAAAGGTACGTTTAGTGCTAATGGAACAACAGGGGTAGAAATAAGAAAATTAGAAATCGCTTTTTCGCAGTAAAGTCAGCGGATATATTAAATTTGGTAGCTAAAGTAAACAGTAGGCCTTCACACGTAGGGAGACATTCGGGGGCAGTGCACCCCAAATTTTGTTGCGTCCAGAAAGTTATATTTTTGAACGTACAATAAAAAATCTCGCCCTCCTAAAAATGTAGTTTGCTCCCTCAACAAGCTTTGAAACCTGGATACAGGCCATGGTTTACATCATAATATCAAATTTAATATTATCAAAATAAAGGTAAGTTGTCCTTGTTTTATACATATACGCAACAACGAAAACCTTCAACCGGGCAGCACAAAGCCTTCGGATGGGCCACGGGTTGGACATAGCCGGTATAAAATTAAGTTTTATTGCAAAAGTACAGTTTTTCACTGATAGCACTGACGCATGAAAATTAAAGCGTGACTTTCAAAACTTTTTTTGAAAACGCGTTAATGTGATGAAAAGAAACGATATTGACGAAACAGAGGGTGAATAACATGGTCATCGGGAGGATTTTATCCAAGGAGCAACAGTGGTGAAATTTCATTCTACCAACTCCGCAACTAAGAGAAACATATTTTTTTACCAAAAATGTAATAGCAAAATACCAAATTTCAAAATCCAAGGGGTCTTGGCTTTCCTGTCCCCTTTCCGTCAACCATGGTGCATAGTATGAACAGCATACAGTTAAGCCAAATTGTTTGATCGTTTTTAATGCAGCGAGTTTCTAAGATTTTTCCAGAAAATGCGGATTGCCGGATTGTAAAATCCTGATTTTGGGTTCGGGAAATCCCAGCCCCAGAAAAAAATATTTTCTCCTATATTATTTAGGAAAAAAAGTTGTACTAATTCTTTCGCTAGCTTTCAGACAAACTTGTGCATGGCAAATAAATTCTAGACCTAAACATTATCGGATTACTTTTACAATCACGTTTTGTCCAAAATGAAAAGTATTTAAAAAAATCGGAAAAAAAGACGGTAAACTAGGTTTAAAACTATAAGCAAGATATAACATCAATTGCTAAGTTTCTAGGAGATACGGAGAGATCTTACACTTAAAGAGGAAAAGCCCTGCGTTGTTGTTGTGTTCTCAGCTGATGACCTTCCACGGCGATAGACCAAAATTTTACGCAAAAACAACGGTACTAAATACAACTTCATGTTCGCACCCCTTTTTAAGCCAGCAGTTCTGCTTCCATTTCGAAGAAGCGCTTATCGGGAATTAATAAAGGTTAACCCAGAATCTTTCCATAAAGTAGCTGCTTCCTTGGGTTTGATATAAACGTATGACCAAACTGTTGGAACCAGTTTGCACTGCTAAACTTTCTCTGTCAGCTCTAGAAAAAGTACCTACTTCTTGCTCTCAAACGAAGGAAAATTGATTTTTTCTTCTGTTTTTCAGCTTTGCTGTATCGACCTTACAGTGTTGTAAAGTTTTGCTGGTATTAGTTTTTTAACATGGGTGAGTGGACCTACGGTTTGTTCGGTTGCTTCGATAATATTGGCCTGTGCCTCAAAGCTTACTTCCTCCCGTGCTTTGTAGCAGGTTAGTATCAGACGAGTAGTCCTAATCCGCACATTTAAAGGAAACAGTTGTACTGTATTTCTGCCTTTCATATCAGGTGAAAATGCAGAAAGAGCCGATCAAGGTTCCTGCTTGACATGTGGCATCGCGTATTTCACACCATGCAATATCTACTTCCTAGCAAGAACCAGAGAGGCTGTAAGAGAGAGGTACAATATTGAGGTGAGCATTGAAATACTAAACACCATTTGCATTTTATTTTATCTAAATTCATTGGACAACTTATGATAGCAGCTTTAAATTAAAGATCGACAGGTATTGGCAAAAGGTTCGTGGACATGACTTGCCATTGATGACGAATGGATTTGAAATTATACACAAAGGTTAGCATTTGAGTCACTGCACATTGCCCTTTAAAAAATTTATCGATAGGTATAAAACATACCAAAACATTTGCGAGGGTTCTACTATTTTTCCTGCTTGCCCCCAAAGATAAGAATAGTTTGGGAGATTCCACCAAGAAGTTTATTCTTGCGACTGAAGGGCATTTTTTACCAAAAGCGAGCCCATAGACAGGTTTTAAGGTTGGAGGAGAAAAAATACATTTTTAGGAGACAAGATTTCCGTTTTTATTATATGTTAAAAACAAGCTGAACAAAAAAATTTCTGGGAACAACAAATTTGGGGGCATTGACCCAGAATGCCTCAAGTGGCTACGGACCTGGACAAAAATAGGTAAAGCTAAAGTTGACCAGGTCTATTGCACACATGGACGCAATTTGGTGGGGAACACGGGGGACGTGTCCCCCCACTTTTTCTGATGGGTGGGGACATAATATACCATGTCTACCAACTTTTTTCTCTTTAGGTTTTGCATTTGGAGAGGCTTCAAAAACAAAAGTGATGTTTGTCACGTTTTGTGTGAAGAGCTTTTCATTGTAGATGGTAAACCGCACATGGCCAAGTTGATGTTGAAACAGAGTTTGGTGTGGTATCACTGATTCTGTTAGTTTATAAGTTTTAGCTTCGACCAAATAATTTCTAGCATTTTTCAAGTTTCTATAGACCGTGAAAGATGTTTAACTGCTTTTGTCCGACATTTTGCCCTGTGTGGTATACTGTTAGAAAGGTTATTTTCTTGTAACAGTGAGAGTATTACAGTTACGCATGTGAGAGACCACAGTACAGCCATGATCTGTTCCGCGCAGAAATGCAGCTGGCTTTGCTGTAACGTTGGTTGTCACGTTTTCAGAAACAGACCGCGTATGATTTAGTGATGCCAGTGTCTTTAATGTTAGCAAGTTATCTTTTCAGGCAAATCTCTGCGAAACTTTTGGCGGAGACAAAAAGCAGCACTACCATTAGTGAACAGGATTTCAATCAAAATGTTGGAGAAGTGGCCTGCAGTGTTTACCTTGCTGTATACTGACCTATAGGCTATAGCTCAAAACGTAGGGATTTGACTCGGAAATAAGGATAAAATATACATTTATCCTAACTTCTTGTAATGTTGCGACAGTGGTGACCAACAAACCCAAAAGATATTTTTTCTTGACTCTTACACTTTGTGCTTGTGATGAATGCATTGGTTCGTAAGTCATCTGGTTTACTTGAGTTTAACCAAACCCACAATTCAGCAACGTTTTCATCCAAGTGCGAAACATTTGCTTTACAATACATCACACCTAGTTTTGTTAGACATTCTTTTCATGTTGAAGGTGAAGCTTGGTACTTTTTTACCAACACCACGTTGCGCATTTTGATTTAATCTCAAATATATTTTTGTGTCGTTATGCAAGTAGAACCCTTGGAATGAAACTTTTGACATGGTGCAGAGTTATGTCTGGCCGGATTTTCGGGTCGGGCTTAAGTTTGTCAAAATATTTCGGGCCTGCATACAAGACTATTTTATAACATTAAAAGAGTAACGACTTTTTTCCTTTGTGACATGGATTTGTTGTGCTCACCGCGGTAACTTCTGCTTCTGCGAGTGAAGTGATTTTTCTTTAGATAATACTGTTTGCAAACACGCCTGCGTTCTTTTATTCTCTGCTGGGATTGGTCTCACACTTTTTTGGAGAAGGCGACAGCGGTGAGAAAATTAGCACGCGATGGCGTTGCGTCGAAAAGATCAATGACTCACGCGATGCTTGGTTTGTTTTGTTTTAAGAAGCCTACAAGGTGGCTTTTTACATCTATAGAGCTATCCTAGAAAGTTTCTTTTATGCCAATAGCGACATAGTAGATAGACCCGTGATAGTTTTTTTTCCTGAGGAACATTACATTCCGCAGTATTATCGTTGACTAACATGCTACGTTTGTGCCAGATTATGCCAATGTTTTGGTCAAGGTTCAGGCCGTCGCTACATTGGCACTTGCCTCGGTAAACATTCTGGAATGCTGCCGCGAAACATTTTTATAACGCTAAATCAAATCACATTATATTGTGCAGCTGTTGTAAAAAGAGAAGCACTGCGGCTACACTGTGCCGCAACCACCAGAGATACTACCAGCCGTGATTAAATAAGAGCAGGATGTTAGGTCTCTATAAAATACATTCAACAACATACCCAACCGGGGCGAAATTAACGTATTCGCCTTGGTAAAAATTTGACTCTGACTACGGCAAGGAAGGTGGCTCTTATTTTCGGTGTAATAAACCGTGTACCTGCAACTACACCTGCACACAACGTTTTTTGTTACCCAGGAGTTGCGCATATCTTAACTCCCTCGGTAAATTTGGCTTTCAGGCATAAATCGGGCTTCAAAAATAAATGTCGAGCTCAAGCCCGGTTTGGGCTTGTGATTTCGGGCTCGTGTCGGGTTTAGGTTTCAAAATGAGGCCATTTCACAACTCTGCTTGGGTATGTTTGCAGGGGCCAACAAGGGGAGATTGAAAGGATACATCCTCCACCCACCAACAGTAAAAATAGGTTGAAATCATTTTGTGAAGTAGGATACGCTAATTTTAGGCCAAATGCTTTTGCTGCTGGTGAGAGGATATCGATGGAGATTTTGGTAGGGGTGGGGCTGCATGCATGATACCCAGTAGCAGTAAAAAGATTTGCAGTATTTTCAAAAAACGGAAATGTGCAAGAAAAAAATTTATCGTCTTTGTAACATGAAGCAACTTGAACAAGACATCACATCACACTGTAACCCCCACTTGTAAAATGCAAAATTGATGTGTTCTGCTATAAGAGTGATATTCACGTGCGACCAATGCGATTCAGCATTTTGTGCACTCCATCTGACAGCTCTGATAAAACCCAATTGATCTACTGCATTGCTGCGCTTGTTTACATCCAAATACGATATTAATGCAAGCAGGCTGAACTACAGTACCGTGTCCTGTAACAAATCTAAGTATATTAATATGTAAATCATCTGCAAGGACAAAGCGTGATTAATGTTGCTCTCAAAACACCTCCAGAAATAAGAGTGGGAATCGGTATATAGGAAACGTCACTGCTGCATCGACCCGATGACTTTACTGGTTTCACACCAAGCTGTTCCCCTCACATTTTACAACAAAATTGCGCCCATGACTGTACATGTTGCATATGCTCATCGACAAAATTTCGGAATGTCCATCTCGTTTTTAAAGTGTGATAATTTCTAAAGCTGCATCGTACCTTGCTTGGTAAACGCACAAAAACGTTTTTAGCTTCATTTAAGGTCTGAAGAAATCACCCGCGCAGTCTTAAGATATAAAATTGACCCTGTGTTGTAGCTTTCGATCCTCTACCAATTCAATAAAATAACAATGCAAGCATTATTCCCTACAGTCATGGCTATTAAAGCTTCTTCTAATAAGCCTCATTTCAAGAACTTTCAGTGGATTCACCTGTTCTAGAAAATAATGTATCTGTTAACCATGGCAAGATTGTCTTGAATTATAGTTTGAGTAAAAAACCTTTGTTGATTTATTAAGGAAACAAAACAACGCTGTTGTTTCCCAGCGGTACTAAATTCTGACAATCCGCTTTCTTTCAGGGAACGTTCTTGAACGATTGTCTGATGTCGTGGATTTGCCATTTTTGCTCACAAATTCAAGTTGCAAGGGTGAGTGCCAATGTGCCCATACTGGTTTTAACCCAGCATAGGTCACTTGAGACTGCAAATATCTCATTGAAGTGTATTCTGTAATGAAATGTTTCTTTCGGGTGTGTGCTTGTTTTGTAACCCTAGTGCAAAACCTACTCAGCGCAACCATAGCTAACAAGGCATGGAGCCACGAATGCCGTTTATATTCAGATACAATCTGGGTAATGCTCAAAAAGTTAAGAAAACTTTTCCTTGGGCCCAGGCAAGCCTAAAAATTGATCGGGAGATGCGCTTAACGTAAAAGCAACTAGATCAGTGGTTCAGCAGCACTTGTTTGACCCAGGCACAAAATGTACAAAGTAAGATCTTTAAACGTCAAGAAATTTTGTTTCTTAACCTGCTGATAAACTTCAAGTAACTTCAGTCCACAGGTGAAATAAGCAAGGAATCAATCAAAAATCTTAATCGGAAATCGATTTCACGTAAAACTACGCATCATCAGTCCTTACATCTTATTCAAATACAATTCTGTGTGAAAATAACAAGATTCTATTTGAATAAAATGTAAGGACAAGATTCTATTTGAATGAGATGTATAAGCAATATTCCATTTGAATAAGATGTAAGGACTGATGATCCCTATAGTGTTACGTGAAATCGATTTCCTATCAAAATTTGTGATTGATTCCTTGCTTATTTCACCTGTGTTACTTGAATACAGATATGCGCAAGTTTGAACTATCGCAAAAAGATGAAAGCCGAGCCCAATCGGCTGATTCCCCTAAAGCCTATAGAACACTTTCTACAGCTTTTAACTGTTGCTGATAAACTTGTGTTGACTTTTACCTTCCCAACATACAAGCTCCTTTGTAGCAAAAGTTCTGTGTCTTTGTTACAGGAATTGGATCACAGAATCACCGGCATGGCAATGGCTCGCGTGTGAAGACTTCCTTTATGCATTTTCACTCCGCGCATCGTTTGTAAATAATATTTTTAAAATCTTTTGTTGAATGAAACATAACCGAGTACTTAATGAAATGGTGTTGAGTTCTCCAACTTGTTTTGTCGAAAGTAAGCTCATTGTTCATTGGAATAACTATTCTGCCATTACGACAGAACGGTTGTCGTTAAATAAAATTGGCATAAACATCATGAAAACCAGCGATCCCTTTTGCAACAAAAACGTATGTGTAGAAAACTCGCAGAAAAAATCATTTGAACTTATTACGAGCAATATGAACTTAGACTGGAAATCGGTAACATTATCAAACCAATTTCAAGAAACAAAAAAGAAACACTGGCCATTGTACTTTTCTTTCTCAATTACCCTGCGCATTGTAAAATGTTGTATGCATTGATTGTCTGTCAGTATATTTCAATTTCCTCGTTGCGTCTGCCCTTTGTTTGCTTTGTTGCAATGGATTTGCTGGCTTTCGCTATGAGCTTAATTTGGGAGGTGACTAGGGTCTCCCTAGTCACGGTATCATGTACATTACAATGTTTTTTTACGTTATACAGTACCGAAAAAAATAAATTTTTTTTTCAACGGTTTTACAAATTTTTTTTTTCAACGGTTTTTTACAAATTTTTTTTTTCAACGGTTTTAAATTTTTCAACGGTTTTACAGCAAATAATGGAGTTTTCTGTTTTTTTTTGGCAACTGATTGACTGGCAGAACAAGAACGAATGTAGTGATGATTCAAAGCGGCTACACTTCCGCACAACCGAGGTTAATATTCTATGATAGTGCATATTATGCACAAGAGCATATTAGCATGAAAAATTTTCCTTAGAAAACTTAGTTTTCCTGACTATTGAAGGATACGAATAGCAGAAGACAAAAATTAATAGTTTTTGAATGAAGTTAGAGAGATGGATAAGAGAAAGGCTTTGAGTCCCAGAAAGAAATGGACACATCAGCGTTCTACTCAACAAGCATAGTAACCTGAACCAGAAAGACAGCGAAGAAATTAAATGTATCAGCTTAAACCGTTGGTGCTGTAAAAAACAAACTGAAATTGGAAAAATCGAATTGATAACGGACTGTCAGTCTTTCGAAAGATTGACAGCTCAAGAATGGGAAAATGTGGACGGAAGAGGAAAACAACACCTATAGGCTTCGTTGATAAATCAAAGCAATGGAATTGAAAAATCTTGTAAAAAAAGGAACCTCGTGTAAAAAACTATGTATGCAGTTGGCAAATCAAGGTATTATGATGGACAGAAAAGCCATCAGTACCTGTCTTCTGGAGCAAGGACTGAAAGCATACAGATCTAGAAAAAAACTTGGTTTAACACAGAATATGAAGCAGGTGTGGTGTCAATGGGCTGTACAGCATGAAAATTAGACATCAGATGATTGGTCCAAGGTAGGATACTTGATAAAGGTAAAAAGAGATTATGCAATATTTATTTTTTATTTGCGGGTTTGATTCAGGCTCATGTTCCATACCACAGCGGTAATCGAATAACACAAGAACACAAAAATAGTTAGTCATAACACATTACAGAGTAGGTTTTAATTGGAAAGCACATCACACTGAGAGAGAAGCAAAACACTGACACAGCGCACCAACCATTCCTGCATTCACTCATCGTCATACAGGAATCCGGCAGTGGGAGAGAAATGAAGACATTCTAACACCAGGTTTTGAAGCAAAAAGGCTAAAAATTGTAGGTCTCTTTCATGATTCTTTTAATGTTTACAATTTTTTCTGAAGAATTTGCGTCAAATATATACCAGGTTTAAAGCTTATTAAACAAACTTACAGTCAATATGCTCACCATAAATTGTTGCTGACTTTGGCAGCTGTTCGAGAACAATCAGTGATGAAGATTTTTCCACTATACCATTGAACTTAAAAATACGTTTATTTCTGTGTTTCATGATATATGCATTCCTCCCCCTGACTTTGTCTCATACCAGTTTGTGCCAAGTCATCAGGGCCGGCCCTAGCAGATGCGGGGCGCAATGCAAGACCTAGGCGCGGGGCCCCTCTGAGCAGTGATTTTATGACGTCATCGTGTTCAGTCAAACGTGTTACGATCGTGGCAGAGCGCAGATATGCAGTACAGCACTAACACGTGAATTGAGCACATTTGCTAACATTCGAGAGGAAATCCGCTAGTTCTGACGAGAGCGTTCTTTGTTTAAATGAAATTTATATGGCGCTTCTATTGAATTATCAAGCGCAAGGTGAATCTGGCAAAAATGAATAATCTACTCCAACACCGTGGTGCGGGGCCCCAGAGGCGCGGGGCCCAATGCAGCTGCATCGGCTTAAAGCCGGCCCTGAGTCATAATGCTGTCACAATCACCGGTTATATAGCTCGTATGTACAGAGTATTCTATCTCAGATTTCTTTATTAATTTCACCATTTAACAGGAAAATCACGTCAACTCGAAGAAGTCTGCAAGTTTAAGATATTCAGAAAATCACGTCTGCCGCGACAGTTTCACTAAACGTCTAACTCTAGAACAATTCTTTGTACCGTAAACATGACATCCTGACTTCAGTCAACACAGGCGCGTAGCCAAAAATTTCAGTAGGGCGGGCAAACAACAACCGAGTTTAAACATATAAATCTTTAATGCCCCTTGTTTTTAAAGCATCATCCACAAAACGTGCACGTGCATCTTGGATTGTTTTCCTGAGCAATTGTATTCAGATTTAACCGGCAAATAAAATGTGTGTTTTCATTGAATTGACAATTTTCAAAAGTTTGTTTTTTAGTGAAGTTCCAAGCTTCTACTTTGGATCACAGCCAACATTTGCTCGTAAAACTTTCCTACAAAAGCGTTTATGTGAATATCTCAATGTTGTAAGTAAGAGTTGTAAGTCGGGCTGGGCTTTTCGGGTCGGGTTCGGGCTTAAGTTTGTAAAAATGGGCCGATTTCAGGTCTGCGTATAAATTTTTTTTGCAACGACGGACCCTTTGGTGTCAGTTACTGTTGAAGCAATCGAGTTGATCAAATCTTCAATAAAAGCAGTTAAAGTGTGAGTTATGTAATCATAATTAGTTTTCTACGCCACCAATACCCCGCAGTTGCGCATATCTTGACTCACTCGGTAAATTTGGCTTTTGGGCCTAAATTGGGCTTCAAAAATAAATGTCGGGCTCGGGCCGGGTTTTATAATGAGGACCGTTTACAACTCCGCTATAAGTGAACGATATGCAGCATGCTTTTTGCAGTCAATTTGCGCCATCAGCAGCAATGGCGGCAAATTGTTACATGAGTTTTAGTAATGTATTATTGTTGCGACTGTAGTATTATTGTTGCGATTGTAGTCAGTTTGATCGATAGTCTTGGTGGAGCAGTGCGAAAATTGTCGAAAAGAAGCAGTATCCCATTATGGAAAAAGTAGGACATCGTTGTTTTGCTCAATAACGAAAATGGTACGAAAGTGGCAAAACTTGCAAAAGATATCGATATTCCAACAACGACGTTGACTACAGTTTCGAAAACTAAAGACAAAAAAATTATCACGTTCTCTTATCAGAGTATAGGCCTACGCGAAAACACGATACAGTAAGCGCCAATCCTAATCAAAGAGCACTTTTAACCCTTGCTAGGATTGGGCACTGAACTAGAAAGCCATTTTAGGAACGATTTATTGTAGTTCAGCTAAATGGACAGTTCGGTTCGCCTATAACGACGCTTTTCCTCCAGTCCCATGAAGTGACGTTATAGGGCAATTCTACTGTATTAAACAGCACTCGAGTGTTTACATAACTTATTGTCAAGTTCGTGCCTTTGCCTTGTGTATGACAGTAGATGCCAATATATGTGATAAACTGTACGCTTGTCGATCTTTCAAGTGCTGATTAGTTTCTGAATTATAGTACCATGGGTAGTAGCAAATGTATGGGATTAATAAATTTGGAAATATGGATAAAGCGAAGAGCGTTGCTTTCAAAACAACTCTGAAAACAAGATTGCAAATCTATATTTATAAATCTTCATGCCAGCAGCGACGCGAAGACCACATAGGTTTCACGCCAAGCTGTCTCGCCAAATTTTACAACAAAATTGCGCCCATCAATTCAAGCAATGACTGACACAATGCGTGCAAAGATGTGGAGCCTGACGCGGAATTAATACTTGCATGCCATTGATGTGCTCGCTTATTGCAGTGGACTCTCACCATAAGTTTGTCCCACAGTTTCACAAGTCTAGATCAACAGATGTGAGATGGTCTATTTATTTGTTGCGATATCATCTTCGCTGTTATATCGTTTAATTTGTCGAAACCAAAAAATTACTCCTCGTCAGTGGTGCACATAGGTTTGGGGGAGCCTGAGGCAAAGCTGAAAGGGACCCTATGATGACGTCATCATACTCAGCAAACCGTAATAAGATTTTTGATCAAGTCTAGGGGATATCCGGGCCACCCAAGGATGCGTTCCTGAGACTGACTGACACAACAGAAAATGCAAAAGGGTATTCATGATACACAACTTTTAAAATACTGATAGTTGGCAAGACAAAGCTCGTAACACATAAAAGTTAAGCGGTAGCAAGCTGTCATTGACCCCACTTCTTTAATTTTATAGCTGTTGTTGGGGGCCCTATTGAAAGCAGAGTGCTTAAACTTTACAATCGCTGTTGGGGGCCATTTTAAAGCAGAGCAGTTACACATCACAGTTGCTATTGGGGGCCATTTGATAGCAGAGCACTTACACATCACAGTTGTTATTGGGCAGGACCTCCAAGAGAAATCTTTTCAGGCGGAACAAAACCCATTTGGGGCCCCTAAGACTTGCAAAATTATTTTGAAATAAAAATTGAGGCTAATTAATGTGCATCAAACTTCAACAAGAAGTGCTCGTTCATTGATCATATGAATCACTATGTTAAAACATACCGGTATTCAAGTAATGTGACAATATTACCATTTTAAACATGACATTTAAATGTTCATAGTAAAATCTTATCAAGGAAGAAATTAGAAAAAAATGCCGCAGTCTCAAATTGAATGGAGTCGATCGTGGTTGAATAAAACGCTTATAAAGAAATGAAAATGCGACCTCAATGAGTAACTGTATCCTTGGAATGAGCTTACTTTTTATATCAGGAATGCAGGGACAGAACGGAATATTCTGTCAACCGACTACTGCTTCTATTTTGGACTGCGAGCCACAATAAATAGCCACACAGGCCGGCGACCACTGCTTTAAAGCATTCTGTCGAAATACTGTAAGTGGTTAGTTTCTCCTGCATGGTTTCGAAATCTTCAGATTTCTGGGTATGTCCGCTAATCCTAAACTCACATTCGATTAGAGCCTGCATCTGCCTACGGCCCAAGTTTAACAATCAGCAAAATGCACAGCACCTTCGCGGTGCGCTATAAGCACTTGCGCAGGGGAGTAACGCGGGGGCCAAAGAGGGCACAATTCCCCAGGAGCCGAATCATTATGGGGACGCTGAATCACTGTAGGTGCGCCGAAAAGTCCCAACAATGTCATAAGTACTTTCTTCAATACAGTGCATTGTAGCAGACGCTTTATGGTCTGCACATATTCTTTAGAAAACTCCCATTTGCTGGGAACCAACAATGTAAAGTGACACTCTCTCAGTCTGACCAATCTGCTCATTGCTGGAAACAATGTACAAGCCACTCTCTCACATCAAACTTAAGGAAGTATGAGAG
>JGI24021J15306_10002963_pt1 | contig 18859 bp, 17 predicted proteins | sample Ectturendosymbi1_FD_15306 | JGI IMG/M metagenome (IMG submission 15306)
TTTCAAGAATTTTGCACCAAAAAAAAACAGGTCGCACGTGGCTTTGCCTGAGCGTAACTCTGGTGCTGAAAGCAGTAGAAAGCTATTCAAAGGCTTAAAAGACTCCAAGTCTTGTAGTTCGCAATGAAAAAAATTTTTTTGGTTGGTAGTGCAGATCTTTTGTGAGTGGCGTCATAAGTGGAGGACTTTTAGGCACCTTGGCCCACTTCACCTGGACCTGGGCCCAAATCATTAGATGATAGTATTTTGCTGAAGTTTTCATTGGAAACTAGGTTACGATCCGAGTCTATTGATACTTTGGATGACCTGCTTTCAGGTTCAAAAGTTATGATCTAAAGTATTAAAAATATTTGACTAATTAGTTAATTAGATAATTAATTTGTTTCACACTTTTGAACCAGAAACGCTAGAAAGTCGATCAAAGGCTCAAAAGACTTGGACTTGACCCTAATTTCCAATGAAAACTTCAACGAAATACTTCGGCCTAGCGGTTGGGCCCTAGGCCCAACATAAGCCAAAATGACCCAAAAACTACTTCATGTAGGATGTCACTCACAAAAAATCCGCAACCTCCAACCAAAAAAATTTTTTCGAGTGCTGACTAGAAGATTGGCCAATCCGTTTCAGGGTTTGAATAGCTCTTTAGCGCAATCAGCTAAGGACCTATGCTGTTGGTAAGGCAACTGACAACTGCTGGTTTTAGGCCGATTTCAAAGTACGAATATATCATACCCCGGCTCTCAAAGTGTTAATCACATGCAACAGGTAGTTACATGTTACAGCAATTTTGCCGTAGTCAGTTCTATACACTTAGATGAAAATTTTCTGATACTTGTTGCCTTGTGCCATGAGAATGTATGCTATGCAGTTTTGAAAAAAATTATCAAAACAAGAGAGCAGTATACTAGCAATACACTTGGCTAAATTAAGTTGGTACAAATCAGAAACTTCAAGAACTTAAACATTTAAAAAATAGTGTTAGTACTTGATCTTCTGTTGGTGGAAATCGGATGTATTTCAAAATTTAATATTGCAGCACTTGTACTGGTTGAATAGCAGTTTTATCACTCGTCCCCAATGAATTATGCAGTCTTGTAAGTGCAAATGAAACAGACTAAAATAGACTAAATGCAATATTTTCAAATCAGGAAATTGTCTAAATTTGCACATGACACCACCAGCTTGAAAGTTGCCCACAGGGGCTTCTGACTTGCATTCATTTTGAATGCTAATTTCAGTGATTTGCATTGTTTCCAGCTATATTCCTTAGTTTAGCTTTTATGGTTTAACACATAAAACCTGTAAAACTAAGACATATTGAAATGCAGTACTGGTATTTAAATGATAAAGACATTATGTAAAATCCAGCTAGGTTTTGCATGTATTGTACAATACGCTCATTTTTTCAAATACCAGCAATGCTTTACAGTAAACATTGCTAGAGTTCAACAGGATCGTGTCCATCTTTTTATGATCTTTAACAATATTTAGTTTTGCCCACTGTCACGTCTGGTTTGGATATATGAATGTGGTGAAATGTGGGTGTAGTTCAATTTTAGAAAAATTCAGTTAAATTTCTATCTTTTACCTTAAGTCTTTTATCAACATTGCTTGTCGTATAATCCTTATTAGCTCTTGTTTTACAGCACATTTAAAAAAGTGATTATCTATATGAAATCTATAGTTTTGATTTATTACTGCAATGAGGAGATTAGTGTTGTAAATGCAAGAAGCAAGTTATAAAACTTTATTTGCTGGACAAAAGTTTTTGATTTTTGCATGAATATTTTTAACTGCTTGCTTCATTCACCAATTTGCTATAGAATTTCAAACAGGTGTTATTGAATGGTGAAGTTCATCTGAATAGTTGAATTAAAAAAAGGACGAGTGCTTTTGAAAGTTTGTTTATGTAGCGTTTCAAGCAGTGAGTGTTCTGGAATAAATGGTTTCAGAAATAAGACTTTATGAAAGTTGCGTGGTCTGTAGGCTTGGGTTGTTTTGAATTAAAATGCATTTTATATAACTGAAAGGCTAGGCTTGTGCAATGCTGGAAGTTTAGCGCTTTTTCCAATTGCAGTGGTATTTTCAGCATTTGTTTGTATTGCCCAAATGTAGAAAAATACCAATTTTCTACTTACCATTTGGAGATACGAAAATGTTCCCATGTGGGAACGTTAGGAGTATTGCATCACTGAATTTCCACAATTCCAAATGTGCAATAGTGTTATGTTCAATACAGGATAGTTAAGGCGACGTGATCAAAACAAAATATTGTAGTGAGTTCATTCAAGAACAGAAGTCAAGACAATCAAAAGCTTGCATATGAAAGAGCATTAGGAAAATGGCCTGTTGAGCCAGCAATTATCCCAGCAAACCTTGCCTTTGTCTCTGTGCAGACAAACAGTGCACTTGCTGCACATCTTCCTGGTGTTTTTGAGCAAAACTTTGCACCTTCCTTGTTTGACTGAAGCAGGCACATGTCCTTCCCATCAAACCTCGCATCTTGCAGTGGACCAGCTATTCTTCCAACTAAGTTGTGGGCAACTTACATTTGCTGAATTCAGCAAACACTGAGTTATTTGACAGTGAAAGTTCCGTGGAGATGCAGGACAGTATATGCGCCAGCGTGCTACAACTGTTGTGTTGAGTACATTGATCACCAAAGGGAAATATCATTTTTATCCCTGATTTTGGGTCTGTATGATCGCAATCCTTCATGGTATAGGTCTACACCACTCATACCCTTATAGTAGGCATGAATAACATGGAGGTTGCGAAACACTGCAGCTTAGTGTATTCTGCACTCAATGAGTCAGCCTGTGCTAATGGCTCTAGTCTTGTGTGTGAAAATTACTTCCTATACCAACAGCGGAGTTGTCATTCTATTAGCACATGAAAACTTTTCCATCGCACTCCTAATTGGAAGCACTACGCTCCTTCATAGTGCGTTTTGAGACAATCATTGCGTTTGCTGCTCCCACAATTACGTTATTTCGAAGTGTTCCTATTTCGAGTAGGTATTNTATGCACACAGCTGTATTACATTTGCTTTATTTGAGTTTTAGTTTGGGGGTTGTTGACCACTGTNCAAAATGAAGGGGTATCTGTCAATTCTGCACAGTGTNCATATTTTGTAACCATAACGNGTTGGCTTCACTAAAATGAACGTCTTTGCACTGTGGTGGCCATGGTATGGTACTATTGACTCATTAGGGCAGGGGTTCCCAACCTTTTTACGATCTCGTACCACTTGGGCACGCTGTATTGTCAACGCATACCACTTCTTTCAGAATAATTAATTTGGTCGAATCTTGGTTGTTTCAGAAGAATGACATACATTAAAATAACAATGAAAGTCCACACTAAATTTAATGAGATTTTTGTTTACCTTCCACCAATTTGTTGATGCGTGGTGTAAATTTGCTAACAGCGCATCAAAAGTCATAATGATACAATAGGAACAGCAGGCTATAGGAAAATTTCTTTAGAAACAAAACCCGATACATGAACTAGAAAGCTGTGAATCCAGGTTTTTGTGAAAAACTGGAAGTCACGAAGTTACTTGCGTACCACCTGGAAGACCTTTGCATACCACTAATGGTACACATACCACAGGTTGGGAATCCCTGCATTAGGGCTTTTCACATGACGCTTTAAGTGAGCTCATTAGCTGACTTCTCTGGTCACATGACATGATTACTGCTGAATCACCAAATGCTTGAGTGATCGAATGAGCTATCGGGAAAGTGAGCACAACACGCTCGTAGTTGCTTGGTTCATAAGTGAGCTCCCTGGTAAAAGTGTGTTCGCAAAGCAGGCTCCTCAGGTTTGGCAGTCGTTACAACGTCTGCATTGGTTGCATGATGCAAGGGTGAATTTAAATCATGTCTGCTGTTTTGAAATGGTGCAACGTGTTGGTTTTAACTTAAAGTTTTGCAATCCATATTGTAGTAATAACAACATCAAACTGCTGTGTGACTGTGTAGTACAGTGAAATTCTGTATGCTACATAGCATTCATGGTTGTGCTGTTTTGTACACTAGACTGCTGTTTCACTGCAGTTTTTGCATATTAATACTCTCCACAGAAAAGTTATGTTGCAATTTGCATACAAAATCAACGGCCTAGTAGCCTGTATAGGCTAATTGCTGATGGTGGTTTGCCTCAAAAGTACTGTAGAACACACAATGTGATTTTGTATCTGGTTCAAAAACAAACCCAAGCGATATTCGATCTTCATGTTATATTTGTTGGTTCATTCAGTCCTTGTTGTTCCGTTCCATCTAATCTTTTGATGAAAACATGAAAACAGACTTCTGTAGCATGTTGTATGGGTTTAATAACTGTACATGTGTGCGCAACACCCAGCATGAAACTGATCACAATTTTTGGATCGAGCAGTCATCACCTTACAGAAATATACTACCAACATATTATAAGAGGCTAAAGTATCCCCATCAACAGCAAAAGTATACCTTGTGAATGTAAGTCAAAATTCTGAAGTTCTTTAATTGTGTGTAGGAAAAAGAAGTTCTAAAATGATTTACTGCACAAGGAGTAACCTGATTATTTACCCACCTGACCTTTGACTAGCTTTATTTTCTAGCAAAACTTGCCTTAAGCTAAATATTAGCAGTTCACATTTGTTGGGTCTGTCAGTGCCTGTATGGCCAAATGTGAGGCGACCAGTCGTCCAGGTTTTTGGGATCGCGCCCCGATCGGTTGCTCACTTGTTTGAGAAAACAAGAACGGCTTCTGGCAACAGAAAAATGTCAGGATTGTGGAAGTATGTGGAATAACGCGCTAAAGTGACGAAGAACCTAGAAAATCTTCCTTTCTAATGTCGAAAAATGACGAGGTCAATTTTATGCTCTTCGTTTTCTGCGAAACTTCAACTTTTCGTCAGATATGGATCTTGCACCTGCTATTTGGCGGAACCTTTAAATAGGCATAACCGTTATGTGAAAGTTTCACTGAACTTACACAACAGCCCGGTTGGTGTCACCCTAGCTACAGCGTATTCATGTCTTGGTTCCAATACAGTTCGTTTTTTTACAGCAAATCTTGACTGTCTGCAAAAGCTTTAGAACGTTGCATTTTTGTGGAGCAGTAGTGGATTCGAATCCCGGTCGGGTCACACCAAAGACTTGAAAAACGGTACTTTAGCGACCTGTCCATCATCGCCATCCTCGTGCTCGCATTAAAGGGTAGATGCAAAGGGAAACTTCATGCCCGGTGCTGCCACCTGTGCAGCGTTCACTGCTACAGTAGCAGCGCGGTCCACGGCGCAGAGTAAGCGGAGATGGGGTTACAGTTCACTCGTGACACTCCACAGCGACTCAGCGAGTATAATGAATCTTTCTTTACCAGTTGTGAATGGGATTACATTTGGTGGTTACTATGGTATTAACATTTCACAACTTATAATTCTGGAAAAAATTAAATTTTCTAAAAAGACTCCCCTTGAACGATTTTGTATATTACAACAGTTGAGATACCATAACTCAAATCAAAAAATTTGTGAAATTCTGGTAAAATTGTCACTTGCAGCCTACGTTTTTCTGACTGTTTTTCGGATGCATTTCTCGCGTCGCAGTAGTAGCTGTTTTGTTCATCTATTTTAGTAAACGGTTGAAACAGTTGATTGACTTGCTAATTTTTGTTGCAGGGAGCAGTTGATGGAATTGTACTGCGCTCGTCAACGTCGGGCATTCACCAGAGGCACTAAGAGAAAACATAATGCATTGCTGAAGCGCTTGCGCAAGGTAACCGGCTTTCATGGATTAGTTTTCTCTTTTTATATCTTACAGTGGGTGCCAAATTTCAACGTGATGTCTTAAACAACTTTCAGTATGGAACATTTGTCGAAAAATAATGAGAAGCTTTCGCGAAAGCTTTATTATATTCTTAGTTTTGCGTTATTCCGCATCATCAGCACGTTCAAGCATAGCCGTACAAGACAGAGGACAGGGAGGGCGGTCACTCCCCCCCCAGGTTGCTGATATTTGGGAAAACCCTCTACGTTTTTGGCAAGGAAGTCCAGTACTTTATATTTACCAGTTAAAAGTTTTCTGTGATATAAAGTAGTTTTAAGCCAGCAATCGATTGATTTGAGTTTTTTCAAACCAACGCAAACAATTGCATGATGCGTTTTTTTAGAAAATATAAAAATAGAATCCGACATCGATTCTCTCGACACCTCCTGTACAGTGTTGCCAGATTTGTTATATTTTTTGCAACAATATTCATTATTGGTAGGATAAAATAATTTCACTTCACCCCCCGAATTATTGGGGCTCGTACAGCTATGCGTTCAAGTGCTGCGTGTATCGGATGTTGACGTTGTTGCAAACATCAAACGAGGTCTAAAAAGCTGTGTGGAAAAAGCCAAAGAACAAAGATTTTTCATGTCTTGTTGTGGAGCTTGTGCAGTGCACACATAGGTAATATCAACGTTGCCATTTAGTTTGTAAATGGCAAGTAGGTGTCTTGTCATCTAATCCAGGGGTCTCCAAACTTTTGTCAGAGGGCCACATACGCTATAACACAATAGTTCGAGTGCTGGACATCTTGCGTAATGTGACTGTTTCGGGATATGTGGCATTCTATGAAATCAATAAATTATTTCGTAAATATATTATTTTCTCTTGTTGGTAATATCTTCGCGGGCCGGATAAAATCTTTTCGCTGGCCGTAGTTTGTAGACCCCTGGTCTAATCTAAAAAACCTATTATTATCTAATCACGTGATTTGGCTATAAAAGTAGCGTGTTGTTGCGTCATGTCAACTCAGGCGAAAAAGAACGCTGCTCCAATGGAAAAGCCAGATGTGGTGAAGACTCATTTGCGAAACATGATCATCGAGCCTGAGATGGTTGGCAGCATGGTTGGAGTGTACAATGGCAAAACATTCAACCAAGTTGAAATAAAGGTAAACAGTCATGTGTTTACTTTCCACGGCTTCGATGTGATGAAAGTTCTTGCGATTGTTGTATTGCGCCGCGGCCTTCGGCTTTCCCGAATGAAGCACGAAGCCTCGCGTCTGGAAATTCTGATTGCTCTCGACCCTCTCTCTAGACTAGAGAGCATATACTGAACCACTGAACTGAAAAGCTGTAAAAATTCTTCATAAGCTATCTGGAGTGCAGCTATGCCGAACTCAAGCACGTCAAAAGAAAAGTGTCAGAAACACGAATATATACCTTTTAGAAATAAATTCAGCGAAGTGCCACAAATATCGAACGATAAAATCATGCGCCTTATACTCGTAAAACGTGTGAATCGACTGGTAATGCCTGTCGGATCACGTTGGTCCAGTCCACGAAATCGTTGAAGAGGCCCGTCTCCTCGTGGCTGTTTGCAAACACAACCGTTAAATTTTGGCTTCGACTGAAGCATATTCTGATCAAGAGAGATTAGGAATTCAAAAGAATAGGTCCTCCCATTTGCTACGACGGATGAGCATATAAAACGTACCCCGTATTTAAGTTGACTCTTGAAAATGAAACACGGTACTTCCTTGTCCTATCTGTTACCGCTTATTTGCACAAATTCAACGAAAAAAATCTTGTTCGAGTTTCTTGATGCTGCTTCAAATTAAAATAAATGTTTCAAAGAATTTTGATGTTTGTGAGCATTCAGGTTAAGTTTTATTATACTCGCTTTGTACTTCCCGGAGTGTCACGAGTGTTTGCGCCGGGCCACGCGGCTACAAAGTTCGTGGTAAGTGCTGCGTTGGAGACAAGTCAATGGCCGCACTGCGCGTGTATCTTTCAATTGGACCCACCCATTGACGCTGAGCACGAGGCAAGCCCGTTGTTTTAGTTTTCATCACGTACCTTACCAGCTTCAGTGGCGCATGTTGAACCCACTGTACTACTCATCCAGTGCTTTTAAAGGTGCGAATCACGTAAAAATCTTTCAAATGGAAGTTAATGCTTGATTCGATGGAACTGATCGTCAGTCGCTCCCTCGAAAAAGCCCAGGTTTCTATGAACTGACTGTTAAACTGCTGGCGTGCTTCACCTTCATGCGCGTTCTACACTGAGTCTTTATTTTCAGCCGGAGATGATCGGTCGCTACCTTGGCGAGTTCAGCATCACCTACAAGCCAGTCAAGCACGGTCGACCTGGTATTGGCGCCACGCACTCGTCACGTTTCATTCCTCTAAAGTAACGTCGTTTAAACGTTTCGCCAATAAACAGTCATCGACGAATTACGGTTTGCTTTTGGCAGCGCTGCAGGCATAATGGCAATACAAGCTTTTCAGATACGTTCCGAAAGAATGCACATTGCAATTACTGCCTGCAAGATATTTGGAAGGGTAGTTTCAAGATTACGAAACTGCTGTACGTAGTTCAACGCGCACAGGCGTTAGCATGCGGGTAGAAGTTGTTCCAGGGGGGCGGATACCGTTTGCCCCAAAATTTTAACATTGCCCAATGTCTGACGTCGGCTTTAACTTAGTTTATTGTGGAACGTGAATCTGCATCGTGTGATATTCGAAGAAATTTCCGCAATTTTTCTCTGAAAATATGTAAAGCAAAAAAGGTTCATCGATTTTTGTTTACTGGAAATGCAAAATACGTCAGCACCTTATCGTTTTCGAAGTACAGTAGCATCTCCGTTACGTCTGATTTAACAACTTGGATTTTGCTACTGTCGCTAATCTGTCCGCCCTGATACGTTTTCTTTTGCCCTGAAAATTTATAACAAACGTTGCTATCGTTTGCTTGATTTCGACAAACCCTTGCAACACAAGGCTGGTGATCGTTTTCCCCAAACCCTGTCTCGACGCTGCTCATAAGCGCATGGACGTCTTCAGACGTTTTTCGTTGAAAGGGCCACATTCATAAATGCAATGCAGTCCGTTGTACACTTGCTCCGAAAGCTACGAGGACGCTCGAAGAGACGAACATACTTTGCCTGAACGACTTTGTCACTTGCAGCCAAATATCAGCAAAGGTAGTTTGTTACACAAATTCTAGAAATTTCCAAAAACCTCAACGGAAAGTCAACCACGATTTCAACCAAAAATGAATTTTTGCCAAAAAAGCACTGAAATGAGGGCCTGCACTACCTAGCGCCCTATTCTGTTCGGTTAAATATGTGTAGCACGTGGCGAAAAATGCAGTTCTCCCTACACGGGGCTAATTTTGTTTATGTGCAATAAATAGATAGGTGTCTTCCTTGTCAAAGCTATGTCAAACAAAATATTTCTGCTGGGAACTCGGACCTGCCTCTCCGAAACGGTGCAGAGCAAAAATTTCGGTGAAGAACTTGTAACTGGTGAAGCTTGCCGAGGGAGGTCAGTCAGTGCCTCAGTTTAAAAAGCTAAAGCAGTGGTCCTCAACCTTTTCGCAACCGCGGACCGTTCAACGCTTGACAATTTTACCGCGGTCCTGGCCAAATAACTCATCTGACTATTTCCAAAATATTCACTCTGTTTCACAATGGGCTTCCTAAAAGACGTCTCGCACTTCGTTGTTTGTGCATTCGGTAGCGGCGAACCGAGAACACAAATACAGACGAAAAGCGCACAGGATATCTGACAACCGAACCCAGGGGGCTTGTCGTTTTTCAGCTTTTCTGGACTAATCATTGTGCACTGTGCAGATGCGAATTAAAAAGGGGTTATTCGTTAATTAAAGCTCATTAATGTTATCCGGAGATGCGTGCATGACACCTTAAAACTCAAAGGTGCCGTTCCTCTTAAAAAACAAATTGATTAAAACCAGAGGTGCGAAGAGGCCACTGTTAGCAAGTAATCAGTGACTGACGACGTGATTGACCGGGCCCTCCCGAACAAAATTCCTGGCTGCGTTTCTGATTAAACCATTCAGGGACCATTCCTTATATCAAATTTTCCACTGAGGAAGATCGCGGTGGAAGAAGCTCTGGAAGGACTCGCGAAATAACTCACGGTTTCCAGCAATCTCAGATAGTTCCATAACGTGTTGATAGCACACAGTCGAAACACAAACCGGGAGGATCGAGGCGAGTGTGCACAACAAACGTTTCATGAAGTCCGTGGATATTGTATAGTTAAGTTACAGGAGTGCGAGTGGTTCAACCATGCCCTGGAAGTCTTTGCGCATGCGCTTCTACAATAAGAATTCAATGAAGGAAACAGTTTCTCTACTTTCGCCACAAGAGCAAAAACGTTTATCAATGTCTCGTTTATTGCAGATCTTTATTGGATAGCGAAAAACGAACACAAAATGAAGCGAAGAGTTTGGCTGCTACACTACAACCAAATAGTTCGTCAAATATACAGTCCCGTCGCCACGGGGGTACTTTGGTGGGCTTAGCCCCCAAATTGCGATATGAAGCACTATAAATCAGTGGCGTTTTTGTCAAATTTTAGAATGTCAATCGCCCCAGCACAAACTAAAAGCCCACTTTTTGAAGATTTTCTGGCGACGGTTCTGCAACTACATTCAATGAAGACTGCATTTCACGGCTTATAATTCATGAAATAACGTTTCGCCGTCTTGTTTTGCACAGAAAGTTGCTACACAGATGTTGCAGGCATGTGGAAATCTTTCCAACATCCCCGCCCTGCTTTGGACGTTGGGTGCGAAATCGCTTCAAATAGCTAAATGAAAAAAAGGTCGTGAAGCTGTGGAAAGGTTTCTTTTTCACAGTCGATTATCAGACATTGAAGGGCAACAGTAAGAAATAACACAGTGGCTTTGAACTTATTTCAGGAAATCAGTCATATTTGTTTATAGTAACGACTTTGAATAATTCTCAAAACCCCTGCGTAAATAAAGATCTACTTTCTAGAAGATTGCTTTGCTGGATGAGCAATTTTTACTAAGTAGATCTTTTCCATGACTGCCATTTACTATTACCTGCCTCATTTAAGCCCTACTTCAGACGTGAGTGGCTAAATGCTACCTGCCTCTCAACGTTTTAGCAGATTAATATTTTTCTGAGGTTATATCAGCGAAACAATTACTTTTTTGAACGAACTAAGAAGCACGCACAGGATCTCCTGAGACAAAGTGGGGAAGATCAATGCCGGGAACCTGTTTCATTCAGAGTTTGGTGTGCACTGACGTGAAAGTTCGCCTGCACTAAAAACTACCGAAACGATGACGATGTTTTTGAAAAAAAATTCTGGAATGCTTACTCTGGATCGCTAATCCTGCGTTTTTGTCACACGAACTGTAACCCCGGGTAGATTTCACCCGTTATTGAAAAATAAAATAACACTTTCTTTCAATTAGAGTTGATTACAGAAACTACACTGGAAATGTAACTCTTATTCCGTGGTTTGTGCACTAATCAAGTTACTTTGTACTTTAATTTGATGTTGTTACTGATGAAAAAGAAAACCACACCTGACCGGGTGGAAATCACCGGTTGTTATTACAGAGAGAAGATACGAAAATCTAATATAAAAACGCTCATGAAAAAATATACTGGAGTTGAAGAACCTCTCCTGCTCCATGCTGGTAAGGAAGCACGCCCTGAGTGAATTGCAGCCCATTATTGCCACAAATACAGCCCTATATCACACGAAAAAAGAACTCACAATAACTATAACGTCGGGTGATTTTCACCTGAAACCGTTAATGGTAAAGTGCAGACAGCGAGCAGTCTGACAAACAGGTGCAGCTACTGATGTGTGGAGGGCGCTCATGCGCTTGCCTGCGTGTGAACCACGTGGCCACCTCACGTGACTGGGTTGACTCCACCCAGAGTTAGCGATTCAGGTTTGAGATAGAGTTTTTTGTGCTGACTAATTGACGAATTTTCCTTGACTTACAAGCAGCGAAAAAGTAACCAACCGGTTACCTAAACGGCGTGCACAAGCCATGTGGTTGGAACCTAAATCAGTTGCCAAGGAATATACACGTGAGCGTCAATCGATCGGCAAGTCCTGTGCATGGCGTCCAATTCCAATTCGCACACTGTGTTAGTCTTCGAAAGACGACATTAGTAAAAGAAACGGAATCCAGCTTATGTAGAACCAAACAATGGCAGCAGGTGATAACTAAACCATTTCTTAGTTTAAGAGTTTTTTTTAATTCACCCTGTGTAAAGATTTCGCCATGTTCGAGCGTGATAATCACAAAACTGAAATCCACACAAAAGTCACCATCACAGAACGTTTACCTGACGATCAAGTACAATCAAGCCAACTGGTCTGTACAGGATTGCGTCATATAGTGATACCCTGTTGGTAATTCGTGAAAAATCAGCAACTACTGATAGATCGCCGTCACCAGTGAAACTTGGAACAAAGATTTCACTTAGAACTCATTCGAAAACTTGATTATCGCAGACGAGACACCGGACGGTTGTAGCGATTTCGACTAGAGAATGTATTTCATCTTAAGTGATTGAATGCTGGCATGTTTCTCCAGTGGAGACCTTATACCTATTCTGAGAAAGAGTTTAGTAACAATACTGCTGCCACTTACTGAGCCTAGCGTTGTGGTTGTTTTTGAAAACACTCAGTATTCCCGTAGAGCAGGGTTTCTCAACCAGGCCCAGGAGGCCACGCTAAGACCTCTTCCCAATTACGTTAACAAACGTTTTTATTGGTGGAGCAGGGGGCCATGGGTGTTGAATGTCCCTGAAAGGGGGCCACGAACCATGAAAGTTTGATAAACACTGCCCTAGAGCGACAATCCAATTGTATAGCATATGGGCCAATAAATAAGGACAAAATTATTCAAAACACATTTGCTGACGCACGCCAAATTATCCATTACAATTTCACCGCGTAGAATTAAGATGCTGTTATTTGTGATGCAACTACTGCAAAGTGTCTAGATGTTTAACTACTCAACGTTTTTTCATTCACATTTAAGTCACGTTTCCTTGAAACCCGGAACAAGATTATGACAGCCGCGTCTACAATATAGTTACGCGGATATACTCTTTCGTCATCTCAGACCAAGATGGCTTGGACCAGCAAAAGCGAACACCTTTCAGCAGAGCGTGATTTTTTATTGTTATGCCACAGCAATCCGCCACTCACCGTATACATCAGCTATGGAGTTTCAGAGTTATCAAAAGTAAACAACTATCAAGTTTGACCTAAAAATATTGCTGTGGGACATATGGGCAAGTGACGCTTTAGCTTATATTCCTCAAAAAATCTAACTGGAGCTCAGAGCACTAGTAGACCTGCACCGTTGTAGCCGATCGCTTTCGTTTTCCGGAAAATTTTCATCCTCGGTCTTAGAAGAGAGGTCAGGAGGTGGTGGAAAATCTTCGTCGATATCCACTGTACTCAACATAATAAGAGACTGAGACTTCCTTTTCTGAAGAGCATTCGGTTGCTCTGCAAGCATTTTTAATTTTGCGTTTGTCCTTAAAAGTTGCGTTCCGACGTCTTTTTTGCTGCTGGTACTTCTAACAGATATCGGTGAGCTGAGCTCTTGATCTGCTTCATCGGCAATAGAGCCGTTCACACTACTTCCACGCGATGCCGCCGGAGAGTTCGCATGAGACGAAACCGGAGTAACTGGCAGTGATTGCGAGTCTGTGCTCAGTTGTAGGGCTGGCTTGGCCGCTTTGGAAGGAGGCGGTGGCGGCACAGCGGGCGGCGTTGCATTTTCCTGTGAGTCGCTGCCAATGTTATCTGGTTTGTCTGACTTGCGGGTTTTGTCTTCAGCTTTTGCGGATGAGGGTGGTGGAGGTTTTATGGCGGTGGTCGGGACGTGCCCACGTTTTGTTGCCTCTGTGAGAAAAAGAAGTACTCCCCTTAACAGGTTGTTTCCAAATCCGTTGCACATTCCCGATAGCAAATGCACATTAAAGCACAGTGCACTCCTATGAACCAGGAATTTGTGGTACAGGTGATGATTGAAGTGACGGCCCTGTTACAACTCGCATGCGCGTTAGTTCCACAGCTGAAAGGCGATAGGTTTTGTTACGAACCGCACAATCGTGTTTACAAAAAGTCGCAAAAATGGATTTTACGATGACGTTGAGCCTTGAAACAAAAAAGCAGTGGCACGGCTAGGTTGTTATTTCCTTTCACCTGGTTAAGAAAATAAATGCAAAATAAGTTTCACCTATACTTTGTACGACCATAGGTTTTCCACTTGTGTGTGCAAAACAAGCTTATGTCATTCTGTAAGTCTCGAAAACTGTTTTCGGGGCAATTGATCGCTAATAAAAAATGTTTAGCAAGAAAAATCTGCGTTTGCGCATCTCGCACACAACAAGTGTGATAACAAGTGGTGTCTTAGTGAACAATCCGACAGCTACCCTTCATCTCCCCAGTTATGATTTCACATACGCTTTGCAAAATGCACACAACACTTGCTCGTGCGCTGACTGCGTTTTCCTTATTTGGCCAAGTGAGTTACGTCACTTCCTCAGTGAAATATTGATTCGCTTGGACGCCCACATAACGCCAGTGCCGCACGTTTGCTGTGATGAAAACAATGAACACGACAACGGCTCCTACTGACTTCACAATACCAATACACCTTTTGCTAAGGCACCTGTTGCACAGCATTTACGGCGGTCGTAAATCCATAATGCTTAGTTACAGATGACAGCGATGCATCACATGGTAAACAACGGTTTCAAACGGGATTCTAGCTCGTGTTTTTTCCATTTCAAAGGCTTTGTGACGTGGTAAAGGATATCAAATGAAGGTTCCTGCGGTTTCGTCGCAAAAATAGGCAACAAGTCATAACTTGTGCAAACATCTTGCCATTTTATGGGCGAACAGTTATAATCGTCATCATTTTTATTAGTGGAAAAATAAGAGAAAGCGCAAATCCCGTATGACGGACGTCATAAATTTCCTGCTCGAGCACTAAAGTTATCGCTCCGTTCAAGCAATACCACATTTTAGCCGTCGGGTCCCCCATCTTGCGATTTTAACGCTTAGGCTTGAGGCACGTCAATCGGTCAAGCTGGCTGAAGCGATAGTGACACCAAAGTCGGACGGGAAGTGTCATGGGAATAAAATCAGCGGCTNGTGCAACTGACTCACCGGCTTTCTTTTCTGGTTCCGTGCTGATGTCCAAAGATATTTCGCATACAGTTGCCTGAAAATGATGTGAAACGATTAAGTACGGTTGGCAGCGGCGAACACGAAAAAGGAAGCGGTCCGCACGGGCCATACTAAAAATAACTTGCTGAATTTCCAACACATTGACATGACTTTTATAAGGAAGCATAGAAGCTAACTGATGTCATGTCGATACGATGAACGTGTAACAACGGAGGAAAAAGATGCACCTCAAACAGTTTCAACTTGGTGGGTTTTCGAAAAAACACTATCAAACGATGAAAGGCGGTACGGCACACTTTTAGGGTATATCTTAGGAAAAAATGCGGCTTGGATTAACAAAAACGTGCACAAGTTTCCAGCTGAGGCACTTCAGGAAAAATGGATGAGGTTTAACCTTAAATCAGGAGTTTTCTCAGAAAAGGACTGCAACGCTCATACATATCACGACATCATTCGGTCCCGTTTCTAAAAAGGGTTATGTCTGCAGAAGTCGTATTTCACTTTCAGGCATGAATCTCGATATCAGAAACAAAAATGTGACGACAATATTTGTTCCGTTATTGTTGCTTCCACGACATTTCAAGACTTCCAAGTTTCCCTCTATCATGGTATCAGAAACAACAACATTTGTATATTCAAAGCACTTTGCGGAATACCTTTTGCTAATACGTCAAGGCATGGCTATTGGGAGGCGAGACAGTTTGGCGACAAAAATCGACGACTCGGGTGGCTACAGATGAGTGTGGATCAGCTGTATTACTGGCTGTTACAAATTGCCCTTCAGTCAAATGTAAATGGCGTCAAATGCCTTTGGTTTGCTGTTTCTTGGGTATCTACAACAGATTTGATGAACAGCGTTAAGCTTTAGTGGCAAAGATGACGAGACAATCGAATGCCTGCTCAATACCTGTCCCGAGATCTAGTGCGGCCTAGTAGTGGATTACAAGCAGTGGCGTAACTGACGGAGGGCAGAGGGGTGAATAGCCCCCTGGAAAGCTAAATGTAAACACCGGACTCCCGATTAACTTAGATTTCGGTTTTACTATTCTTTGGTTTTCAGTATAAGTTGTTTTGTTTGCGTTTTTCGGAGTATTTTCCGGTGATTGAAGGTTTTAGTATAGCCATCCACACCCGGATTCACCATCATTTCTCAATTTTTCCTGAGTGTTGGCTAGTGGGTCCCCTACAGCTAAATTTTTCCCCTGGCTCAAACCTCTAAGTTACGCCACTGATTACAAGACCTCGCTCAAAGTCAAACGATGAAGAAATGGCAAAGCCTAACTGTGATGGGCGAAGACTGCCGACAAGAAAGTCTTTTTGGAATGTGAGGTATTTGTGTTCAAATAAACACGCCAAATTCGAATTTCCTTTAAAACAATACACAGTTTACCAACCCTGTTGCGGATGTGCTGTCGCGTTGGTGGTCGTCGCCTTGCGGCAGGTGGCTTCGCCCGGGCCTTGGTCACATGTTCCAGATCCTCACCCACTCCCTGCAGTTTCAACAGAATAAATTCCTTTTAAGAATTTTCCACTGAAAAGGAGGGTTACACTGGATGATTCAAACCGCGATTCAGATGGGTGTTGCAGGCATGTGGTACGTTTTTTCCCAAAATTTAATCAAAAACCTTTATGATAGGTACATTTTTTCTAGTCACAAACCATTACAGTAGTGACAGCATCGTTTGAGGGCTATACGTCACTTTTTCGTATCTTGCTTACTTGAGATTCATGAACTCCATACTGAACTTTGACAAGCTGTCTTTGTTTCTCAACACATGCAGCTATGGCTCGAATATTAATTTTTTTAACTAAGAAAAAATCAGCAAATTTAAGACTTAATTAGTCATCTTCAGGAACGGAGTTGTTAGAAAGGTCAATGATACGCAGAAAGAAAGAGCTTCAAGTAGATTTTTTCGGTTACGAAAATTCAAAATGTTCAGTTTGCGAAAAGCTTTGACGGTGCTTTGCCTGAAAACCTTAAAAGAGACAAAGACTTTTTCAGGGCGATCATGCTGACGTGGGAAGCCACAAATCAGTTACGACCGATCCTGCTCATAGCGAAATCACCAACAAGGCAAGCTCTGAAAACGTAGGCTCAAGACGGACCGGCACAGGCATAGCATGTTTACGATATAGTACAACACACAGCATTGTGAAGACGCCAGATTGGATACCTGTATAAAGTGATGCCCCTATTGTTTAAGCCTCAACGGCACATACTTCGTGTGCTTCGCTATTTCCATGATTAGGCAATGACCAGACACCGATTATACCGTAAGAAGTTAAAAACAGCGAAACACTTCTTTTCAAACACCGATAGTGATATGGATGTGGGCCACTACCCAATCACGTTCAAAGCCTATCAGACGCAAAACGGACTTCCAATCTACCAGGCTCGGCTCATAAACCAAAGTTGAGTGCTTCAATTCACAGAGAAAATCACGCTTGGATCGCTGGAAGGCGATGAGACAGAATTAAACCTACCCAACCACCTACATGCATGAGCAGAGCGAACAAAATAACTCCTTGAATAAAGGAGACATTGCTACAAAGCAAGTGATTGCGTATGATGATGGTTCGTCGCTTTGTTAACGAACACTTTCGAAACTGTTTGGAGTACTTTGATATACCTTTGTTTTTTAATACAGTATATTTTCGCCAAAACCTTTAGCAAAGTCGGCCTTAATGCTACAAAGACAGAACATTTTAACAAACAGCTAATTTTATGGTGTGGGCGGAAAAGTACTCTCTTGTTAATTCCAAGCAAACTTGTTTAAACAGCACAGCGCCCACAAATGATATTTATGTAGAAAACCATTGCTGTTTGAGATATCCATACAATGACCCACCAAGAAATGAAAAATCAGAAATTTCACGATTTATAAGAAATTTTTTTCAGATACACTCGAAACAGGTAGTATTGAAGTTTGTTTTCATGTAGCATGCTTTTGACTTTTCAACTTCGAAAGCACTGATTGGATAGATGATTCGGGATACTAAGAAAAAGCATTAAGATCTACGCAAGTGCTTCTGTGTCACGTGCGACAAACACTTGTTTTTAACGCAATGGATTCTACCCAAAATCGAACAAATTGGAAAATTCCTAAATTTTTTGCTTGCCACGCAACTTTCCTCAGCAGGTGTGGTCAGCGTCGATATTTTGTCGATCAATCGGTCATTGCTCAACCAAGCTTTGGCACAACGTTTCACAAACCGTCGACCGCGTGTTTTCAGCAGTAACAACCTTACTTGCATGAATGGTGCATCAACTATTGCCTGACTTTGCTATAGCTATAGGGTGGTGCGTCTTCCCGAACCAGCCTCAGAAAACCATCAAAGGTTGCGAATAACGTCATCAGAGACACGAGAAGACCATAATTTTCAAAAACAGCTTACTCCACTACCACAGATGCAGTATGAAGGGTGTGCAGACAATTGAGACCACTCATTTGAGAACACGTTAATTTTAGACCTGTTGGTTTGCGACTAGTTCATTTGAAAACACATTCACGTGAGTCTCGTTTTATCCTGTGATTGTTTTGACCAACGCAAAAAGACTTCTCGTTTCTCGTCTTTCATCTCTCAGTTAAAAATTGAAATTGTTGCGACGCCTCGATAAAGCAAACGGGCAGGAACGCAAAACATATAATTCTTTCACTTGGTCTAACAAAATGATATTTCAGAGGTGCAACGCTCCCTTCCAAACCCGAGGTATGAAGAGATTTCTGGCCTCTGCGGTGTTTCAAAGTGCAAGTGCATTTACAACCCAGCGTGAATCACCTTGGACACGGAAGGGCGTAACCTTGCAAAACTTCAAATGAAGAATCAGCTTGCAAAACTTCAGGTCTCCCGCAAACAGAGGGGG
>JGI24021J15306_10002964_pt1 | contig 18858 bp, 13 predicted proteins | sample Ectturendosymbi1_FD_15306 | JGI IMG/M metagenome (IMG submission 15306)
GCATGCGAACAAGAACTGGAATCGCTTTTTGACTGAGATGCCGGTATTCAGGAATGCTGAGAAGTGACACGAAAAAATCAGCGTAATTTATAAAAGTTCTAAATTCTGTATTTCGGACCAAATCCGACCACATTTCAATAAGTTCACTTGTTAAGTAACCGAGGTCAAAATCCTCATCCGTAAAGGGCTGTACGTGTCATAGCAGATAATTTAGATTCGAATAAACGTCTCTTCGAAAATAGACTTCGAAATTTTGTAGTAGAACATTGAGATGCTCGTGCACAATTGATTTTTTTTTGTATTCCACGTTTGTGTCTTCCATCTCCCAATTATTGTAAGCATTTAAAATCTAAAAAATCGCCTTCTGATACTTTGCTTTTCCGCAACTTCAACTTTTAATTTGAACGCCCGAGCCTTGCTGGATATTCAGAAACGTCATTTCCCTTTCAAATTCTAACGATTTGTGTTCTGACAAGGACAATTTTGCAAGCCAAAAGTTGTCTTGAGAATTAGTGAACGTTGGGTGTCCTTATTGAGCAAGGAAAATCCACAACTCCTGCCGCAGTTGAAACGAAACACCTGCTTTAAAACTTGTCCTTTGCATAACCCGCGTACCTATAGTAACCTCACTGGGTCTGCTTACATGTCTTTGCACATTTGCACAGTTTTGAAAACACTCGATGCGTTTTTTAATGTGAACGGATGAAATTCACAATTTTTATGACATCATCAAGAACAATCTCTACACGTGACCGCATGGGCGTCGGAAGGATTTTTCTAGGGGGGGAGTTGTGAAACTTAATTCCACCAACTCCGAAACTAAGAAACATTTTTATACTAAAAGGATAATGGCAAATCATCAAATTTCAAAATCCAGCGGAAAATACCCCTCTTCCGCACCCATGCAAAACAACTTTTTTTCACTTTGACTAAGGTATGCGAGTTGCAGTTACCTCTTCCTTAGCAGCGGTTTTTATACATATATCCATTTCTTAGGCATTTCGACTGTTATGCAACCATGTCAATTTGTTACGTGAATAGTCCTGTGTACATTCATTATGTTAGCGTGCAATGCGGATGATAGCCTTTACTGGTAGAGATCACTTGTATGTAAGAGTATTGACTGATTTTATTAAAAGTATCCGCAGCTTTCAGTCAAATCGTGAAAAGGGGCTATTACACTGAAAAGTTTGACAGCTCACTACATTAGGCAGAACCGTAGATGCACCATGTTTGGAGAACCTACAAAAAACAAGAGGAAAAAGAAAAGTTTCCAGTACTATGACGGAAGACTGATCTTGTGCTGAAGACAACATGACTGAAGTCCAGCCAGTGGTTTTGCCGAGTGTTTCCGAGAAAACAAAATCCTACAGTACAGTAGCAAAAGACCGATTTTTACGAAAATGGATTGTGGTGTACAAAACCTGCACTCCATTGCAAAATTGCAACCTCTTACTAAATGTGGCAACATTAAAGGCTTGTTGGCCCCTGGTTGAATCGACAGTTCAGATGTTTGCATTGTAGTTAGAGCTTCCACACTGTAGCTATTTCCCAAGTCACAATTTTCAAACGGATCTTTATGCCAATTAAATCCCAATAGCAATATTATTAATATCTGCTGTGTTTGCAGACAGTTTACCTAAGTTTTCAATTAAAGTCACATTTGTATACAAAAACTTTGATTCAATGCATGCCGCGTTGTATAACTGACACTCTTTAATTCAGGAGATTCTTGAAAACGGTCTTCAGTTGTTCATGATCATGAATCACATTTATTCCATCATAAATACATAGTGATGCATATGTGACTTCCAATAGTGTTTTGATCTTGCTGGTAGGAACTTTTCTGCTTCTCAACTGTTTCCCGTCTAACTCTTCCCTTTAAAGACAGCGAAAGCCACTTAGGTGACTCTTGTCATTTCTGTCATAAATTATCCGTCGGAAAACTGAGGGCCTCCCCGCCCAATGTGGGCCTTTCAGCACATTTTATTGGGCCGCGCAACACTTTCTGGTGCCGGCCGCGTGGCGTGGTATGCAAGAGCTACAATCCATGCGCCGGTTGCGCGGGTTGAAGTATAGGTTACTACAACATCTATGGAACATTCATTGTTTTACGTTCACAGAGTATTGTTTTGTCATTATACGGTTTATGACATTAGAATAGCATTGTATGTAATAGACAACTACATAAAGCACAAGTTTGTAATTGGACCTTAAATAAGGATGGGTCTTCAGTTATGACTGAAAGGGTGGTTTGGGCCATCATGACGAAAGTTTGCCAATCACTGTTCTAGAGAGTCAATCAAGATATCACAACATGCGTCTGTTTGAGTTCATTCTTTAAATTGGCATTTTGAAATTTTCGAAGGTCTCAATCACGTGGGACCTCGTGACCTCAAACCGCCCTAAAGGCTTCAAATCCAGAAATACCTACTGTAATATTTATCTTCAACCAAAGTTCACAAAAATCCCCATCTTATGATGTCATCAATGGCACTCTAATGCAGGGTCTCAAACTCACATTTCTCCGAGGGTCAAATGAGGGCTTATACAATAACCCGAGGGCCGCGTCCTCCGCATCAAGAACCTGGCGCAACAAAGGCCCTACTTAAACCTTTGCTATAAACAGCGTTTACAGATTTTTTCCTGCGAAAGGTATCGTGAGTTATACGAGGCAGGCAAATCATTTCTAGCCGTCTCTACATTCGTTTAAAAGGAACTTGTTCATTCGCTAGCTGAGAACTTTGAAACACCGGTGAATATATCAAATAAATTAGATAATTTTTTGAAACTTCCCAAAAAGCATCGTGGGCCGCACAAAATGCATTCGCAGGGTACATGTGGCCCGCGGGTCCCGTGTTTTAGACCCCTGCTCTAACGTGTTTATTTTTGTCTATTAGTCTATTTTTACAAAAAATGTACAGATTCACAAGCCATTTTTTCATTGACAGTACACCCTACGGAAATGAGCGTTTTCCTTTTTCTTTTTCTACGCCTTTCTGCATGTTTTGACTCTGAACACTTTCACAGACCTTTTACTCATCGCGCACCCTAAAAAATCGCCGAGTCTTTCTCTTCACTTACCTTGCTTTGTCTTAGCCTTTTTGCAGCCTGCAAAGTACAGAAAATAGGATTTTCTACTGGAAAAAACGCTTTGTTTCAAGTAATTTGCAGAAGAGTGCATTGTGTGATTCGTTCTCTTTGCCCTTCACCATGTGACTTTTTTATCTAAAGGAAAGCTATTACTTCTGTTGCAACCTCTCCGGTTATGTTGCGTTGATTGTGTGATTCACCACGAACGGGATGTGCGCGAAGAACAAAAATATATGTATGTGGCGCGAACAAGCAATAAAAGAGTGATCTCGTCGGATGATCTCTATTGCTGCTTGCTGCCACGGTGCGAAGCCCTGCGCACATGCCGCTAGGGATTTCCGATCGCAACACTTCGGCTTTGCTGGTTGTTGTCAGGAGAACCTTCATGTTACTATGTCCTGACCATGCGGGCCATGTGTGCATCATTGTTATCATTGTTACGATATTTGGTGTTCAATTAACAGGTTGTCTCACATAAATGCAGAAAGATTGCTGGTAGTGTAAAGAAGACATTTGTGGCATTTACGGAAATGCAAAATTCTAACAGTGCACTCAAGCCGGTACTGTTGCCAGATGCTGATAATCCCAGATCCAGGCTGCCAAGTGCCAGTGTTCGACCCACTGCACATGCTTTCAAAATTGTACCTGCGAGATCAACATTAGCAACTTCAGCAAATAACTCCGTAAGTTACGAGCATATTTTTATTTGCCAAACAACGCAAGGGGTGGGGTTGGGGTTAAACCCCCCCCCCTTAAGCTTGATATTTTACAAAACTTTATTACCTGCGCAAAGGAGATTAATTGTTTTCGCATACGTTTTGCTTGTTCATTTGTCGACTTAATGCAAATACCACGGAATAAATTTGCATGAAAATTTCAAGGAAAATTGTAAATAGGCAAAAAAGTAATAATTATGTTTTGGAGGGAATTCGGGCTATCGTCTGCGTCCAGAAACCACCTCAGCACTTTTTGCAGACCCTCCACTACGCATGTTTAAGATTGTGTTGCGCGATAGTTCAGTTTGTCCGAAACAATTGTCTTAATTTTGTCTGCTAAGGCTGATCAGCGCAAGCGCTGACCGCATTGGCTACATTACCAATTTCTGTAGGGGGATAAAACTGTTGCACGAGCTCAAAAACCGCAGTTGTTAACATAGAAGCATTCAGGCATTTGATAATGTCTCAGCAGGGAAAAAGGTAAATTAAACGTTTGCTGGACTTCCAGGCCCGTAACCAGCTCGGGGCACCAGGGGGCGAAGAGTTTTCTAAGAGGGGGACAAATATCCAATAGTTTCAAAATACGTCCAACACATTTTTCCGGTGGGGGCAAATTTTTTCTAGGGAGGGCTTCAATCCCCTATAAAAAACAAACGTTTTCTTGCGTACTTTATGCTCATTCTCTATTCTTGTGCAGTTTATCAAAATTCGATCTTGCAAACCGGTGTGTGCGCCAGCCAGTCCAGCGGCACACCTTCAATGCTCAACTGCTCGTATTCGACAAGATCAGTGCAGCCTCATTTTGCAGTTGTAAATTGCTCTGATGTAGGGATGAGTGTGTTTTACTCCGCTGTTTTAACGCGCAACCTGATATTTTTGCAGTTATGAACTGCTGTGTCGTAGCATTGAGTTTATTTTCCTCCGATATCCTCATTTGGAGCGCTAATAGTTTATATTCAGTGCAATGGCACATAAAATAATGGAGTGGATGTAGAAAAATATGCATATTATGTCAACAAACTTCGCCAAAGCATTGGTTTGGAAACATGGAAATGACGTCAAATTGTGACGTCACAAACAGCACACACCAAACACAAATGATCACCATATGACCCTGAACCAAAACACCCCCATGAAAATTTTCTGCGTACGCCACTGAAACAACGCCATGAATCACCTGCATTTTTCATCGTATAGGCTGTTCTCTTCAATTGTTAGATATAATTAGCTTCCTTCGATTTTCAATTCAGTTAAATTAAAGGCTAATCTCATTTTTGATAAACCATGCCTCCACTGCTATGGTGCTGTATCATTAGCTTGGGTTGCTTTTCTGTTGTAGTAAATATTTGTTCATGTTTGACAGACGACAGATTCCAACCTGTTTGACGATGCACACGTGGATACAGTAAGTTGCTTTTATATGTGAGCTTACAAATGAAATTCTAACTAAATAAAGGTTTTTAAACTTTTAATTTTCTTGAAATAACTACTGCAACATATTGCCTACTCTCAATCACAATGTAGCTAAAATGTCGATCAAAATGCAATGCAAATAAGCATCAATTTGCATTTTGTCCTGATGCATTATTGTGATAACTGCTCAACTGAAACTTTTGCTACTGGAAATGAGGAAAATCTATCTTGAATAATGGCATGCATTGATGAAGTGTGAGATGTACATACAGACATTGGCTTTACTGGAAAAGACGTTTCAAAAACGTGAACGTTTCATCCAAAAATGTTAGACACTGCATGATTATGTTGATCAAGACAAAGCTTGTTTACATAAGGAATTTGCATGACAAAGGTAAACAGACTACATAATTAAATTGAATGTTAACCTTGCTGCACAAGCTGATTTGGTTATAAGCATGATATCTGAATTTGGTCATGAGTATGATATAACTTTCAGTAACAACATAGTGTACATCTGGTTTTCTGCGTAATTGTTAAAATTGCTTTTTCTATTGGTTTCGTAATTGTACGTTGTACAAACTAAGTCTTGCTGCATGCTCAAATACCTTGGTGTGTGACTGTGTTTAAATCTAAGCAAGTATCTATTTTGAAGTCTTGTTGGATGTAACATGGTCACAATTCGAAATGCGACATTCTTTTAACAACAAACCGTTTAGCAAATAGGCCAGATGGGGTGAGGCGAGTTGGTCATGGGGATTGGAAGGATTTTCCAAGGGGGACAACAGTTACTCTTGTTCTCGCCCTGATGAAGTTGACTGCACCGTCAACGAAGCGTTGGCAGTATTCGTTTGTGCATTTTATCTGTTTTCACGTTTTATCTCATACGCAAGTTGAGCTTTTAGACATAGTATGATTTAGCCTGGTGTCCTCGTAAATAGCAAGGGGCAACAGTTGTTAGCATTTATTTTAGCAACTCGAAATTGGGAGAAAAATATTTTTCTACTAAAAGGTTAATAGAAATATATCAAATTTCGAAACCTTGGTGACCAAGGTCCCTGTGCCTCCCTCCTCTTCCGATGCCCACGGTATTAGTGTATTTGCCAACTTAGATATTATACACGCACTGATCCCTCCCACTTTGTGGAAGTGTTGAGTTATTCTTTTCATTTTTTATCAGTTCAGCAATCAAGACAACGTTCCATCACCCGCAACATTTAGTGGGGTATGTGAAGTGTTTATTCTAAAAGCAGTGCTTCTCAACCTTTTTTGGTCCATAGACCATCTTTTCAAAAAAAATGTGCGATAGACCACTTTTGTCTTACATAATTTATTCTACAGTAAAATTTTCACCACTAAAAATCCCAGGTGACTAGGTTGGGAACCACTGCTCTAAAGATATAAAAATGCTGCTTTTTCATTTCCATCATTCCGAATTTTTTTTGTAATAACTGCAAAACATGCGTGGTTCTAGCATTTTGCACTCCAGCAGTATCTTTGTTGGCTATTTCTAGTCTCAGTTTGTAGCCCAACTGTTTACTAAGCAACTGCCAGCCAGGGCCGGATTAACCATTGGGCAAACCGGGCTAATGCTCGTGGCCTCGCGCTGTTGGGGGCATCGCGCTTGAATATCAAAACATTCTATTACTGGTTTTTCATGTTTTTAGGCTGTTCACCACACGACAAAATTGTAGAGCTTTTTGCTGACTGCGTTTAGTATATAGGTTAGGAAACTGACAACTTTGGTATTTATCGTTTTTGAGTAACTTAAAAGAATTGAACCAAACCGCACCAAGCTTGGACTCTCATTCAGTGATTTCAAATAAACCCAGATTGCACACCAAAGAACCCATATTCGTACAATAAAAACCCAGACAGCTTGTGTTACGAACAAAATCATATGAGTGCGCTTAATTGAATTGAAACGATAATCGAATACTGATGTAATTATAGTTCCTCCTACAAATTTTCTTCTTCAAAGCAAACATTACATTTGGACCACCTTTTTGTTGCTCAAGACATTTTTCATAATGCTGGTAACATAAGCCTACCCCTTGATGCTATCACTCACTGATTTAGGAGTACATTTGTTATAAAGCTAGGAAATTTTGTGCAATCTTTAATTGCAGCGTGATCTAAAATCCCACAAAATATGAACCCAATGCCTTCTTCCTCAAATTCAAATTTGTTTTTTAATTTGTATGCATAGCAAAACGTCGGAATTTAAGCAATCAGTCCTAACCGTTGTTTCGCCAGTTTCTTCAGTTGGCATTAAAGACAATAACATTATACATATAACCAGAACCGTCTCCAGAAAGTTTTCAATAGGGGACTTTGCATTTCTACGGGAGGTCTTTGCGTTTGTGCGGGGGGCTTGACATTATAAAATTAACCAAACATCACGTTTCAATTTGGGGGGGGCTGGAGCTTTGTTTGGGGGGACTAAGCCCACCAAAGGCCCCCGTGGCAACGGGACTGTGGATAACCCTGACAATGATCTTATATGAGAATATGAAACCGATTGGACACATTATGCTTCATCCGATATATGTACTTTCTCACCTGATGTGCGCATGCAAACACTGTTGTATAAAGTTTATTTTATTAATGAACAAATTTAAGTTGCTGATGAATTTATCACTTCTACAAACCCACATTTAACGCGATTTTTCATATTTAAAACTATTGGCTCCCAGGTCGACTAAAAAAAGCAGATCTGGGTGGAAAAAACCAGCAGTGGGAGTCCTGAGTCACATTCAGAAAAACACCTACTACGTAGGTGCTTAACCAGCTTGGGTCACCAGGGGGGCGAAGAGTTTTCTGAGGGGGACCCAAATTTTTTAAACTGTCAACTATGTCCAAGACATTTTTCCAAGGGGGGCGAAAAATTTTCCAAGGGAGGTTCGCCGCCGCTCCCCTTCGTTACGGGCTTGCTAACTATGGTAACTTGAAGGAAACGACTGAATATTTGAAGATTTATTGCCATGTTATTGTTGCGCAATAAAGACAAGCAGTAGAACAATCCGCTAGCAAGTTTCGCAACCTGCCTCTGCAGGCAAAGGAACAAACATGGGCGAACAAATTAAACACATACGAACCGCCGTACATAGTCAACCCAATTCTCTGAAGTGTAAGCTGCCAAATCGTATCAGTTTTAACGTTTTTGACCGGTGCTTCTGTAAAGTTGAAACGAGGGCATGTGAAACTCAACGCAGTTGCGCTAACCGTTTAGGGGGCCTCACGGTCACGATTTTGCTCGGGGCCTCGCGTTCATTTAATCCAGGCCTGCTGCCAGCAAGAACTCATGCGAAACGTAAAAATGTTAGCTTTTTATCTACGTACATTTTCCTTTTTTATTGTGCTCGTTTACTGTTTCCGTTTAATTTTTGTTTCCCGATTTGCAGTGTAGCTGCCATTTCATGTTTTAAAGATGCAGTTAATCAGCTATTGTAAGTTAATTGCAAACATAAATGAAACAATTTTGAGTTGTTCATCAAGCATGCATAAATAAAGATGTGCTCGAAAAAAAGTTTTACGCATGTTTTTTCGTGTTTTGTCATTAAGACTGATGCATATTTAACTTCTGTGCTTTTCCAGGGCAAGCGCAAGTCAACTAGTGAGGCAGATGAAGAGATTCCTGCCTCAAAACGAGTTAAACCAGGGGATCCCACCGTCAAAGCGCTTGCAACACACACCAGGAGGGCCGCTCGGAAAAGCGTCAATAATGCTTTAAGGATTTCACGAAAAGCTGCAGCTGGAAAACCACAAAATCCAGGTCGGCACTCTGTAATATTATTTCATCTTGGACACACCAATTTGTGCTCTTCATAAAGCATTGTGCTGCCATCAACTCAATCAAACAAGAATCCAACACGATTTCGTCTACATAGATTAAAATGAAGACTTGCAAGTAGTGAATTCGAATGGCGGTTACCGTAAGAGGTTTGAAAGGTCTTCTGTAGCGTTCAATATTGCGAAAATCAACTGAGGTGAGGTCAGCTTGCCTGGAGAATTCTGAATGTGGCGCAAGTCGTTTGAAATTGGACTTCGCACTGAAGAGATTTTCTGGGCAAGTTGGTGTTCCGAGTGAGTCTTTTGCTGGAAGAATTTTTATCCTCGAATTCGTTTCGTCTGCCCCGGGAAGAGGAACATAAGGCTCATCTCAGCCTTCCGCTAATAACTGCCAAAAACACAATTCTTTCATTTTCATACCCACTTCCTCTGGGGAGGGTAGTGGGGGCAGCAATCCTAGGAGGACTCGAAATACCTCACGACCAACTGCAAGATCAGACAGTTCTGATTACTCCACATCAAGATGGGACCAAGCAAGGTTGGAGATGTAGTCACTCCACCTGCTGGTGCTTGGGCGACCTCGGACCGCTTTCCCGTGGATGTAGCCAGCAGGTATCGCCTCCCCAAACTTTCTTGGGCCATTTTGGACACATGGCGGAACCAACGGAGCTGGGATTTTTCGATTCGTAGACGTCGCTTATCATTCAGGGCTTTACGATATTCACAACTGCGAACTTTGTTTCACGACGTGAACTCTTCGCATAATCCCATCTTTGTCACATGTTCTTAATATATCACTTTTTCAGTCATTACCCAAGATTCATGACCAAATATTGGGATCGGAAGAAGGACCAGCACTCCCCAAAGACGTTCACGAGGAACCCGTTCATATGCTTTGTCAAGGCTGACGAATCATGTGTAGCGTCTTTGTCGTAGTTCAAAGATTTTCATAAATTTGCTGGAGAGTAAAAATTTGGTCGGCAGTGCTATGGCTGGGATGAAAACCACAATGGATATTCTCAGGCTGTGGTCCAATTATTTCGTGGAATCTGTCTTCCAGACACTTGGCGTATATTTTTTCTGGATGACTAAGGAAAGGGATTCCTCGTTAGTTAGTGGATTTTCCCTGTCTCCTATTTGTGTTAGCATGATCAGCCGGAGTTCCCAATTTTTCGGTGCCCTTCCAGAACACCGGGCCACTTGACACACCCGATCAGCCAAAGGACTTCTCGATTCAAGGCTTTGAGCATTTCAGGTCGGATTTCATCTTAGCCTGTAACCTTCTTTGCCTTCAATATTTCGACAGCTATGAAGAATTTGGCTGCAGTGATGATATTTTTCTCACCAAGATGTACCTCGTTTGTTTCCGATGGTGTGAGAGTGACTGGTTTTAAAGATCTTTGAAATACTCTGCTCACCTGCCAAGGATGTCTAACTACTCATTGCCGCCGAGCAAAATACTATTGCCCTTTGTGTCTTGCAGGATGAGATCTTTTGCCGGATGGCTTGCCGTAACACCTTGCTGGCTTGCCTGTGTTTAGAATCCAGTTTTTATCAGAAAGTCTCCCAAGATTGAATGTTTGACTTTTTCTTCGTGAGGCATCAGGTCTTGCGCACCTTAGTGTACCAAATATTCGCCTTTGTTAAGCTATGCCCTATAGACTACTATCTTTGCTTGAATGCTATCTTTCACGTTTTGATTCCACCACGGGGTTACTTGCCATTATTCGCCACACCGAGTCGTTTCCGTCTGCATACCTGAAAAGCAAATAAAGCTACATCTGCTTTGAACAGCTGCCGCTCCAACGCCACGTTCGTTGCACATTCAGCGAACTCTCGGAACAAAGACATTGGCTGTCTCAAAGTCTTCCCAAGGACTCGCAATTTATTCGGCAAGGCCTTACAGTCCTGCACGTTCCTGTAGGCCTTGCTAGGTTTTCAATACCTGAGTTGCAGACAACCAGAACAGTTCCGACCCCGTTTGACATAAAATTGCAACACCGATCGGAACAAGTCAACAAACTATGCAAAAATCAGTAAAGTGACCGTTGACCCAAGGAATCTCTGCACCAGATGTATTTTCGCACATCCCTGTGCTGGGAAAAAGTGTTCATGACGCACAGTGCGTTGTTACTGACAGCTGCAGCAGGCATCTTCAGTTACCATTAACGTCAGCATCACCATGTAGGCCAGTGGTTCCCAAAGTATGGGTACCCATCCGAAACAATCCAAACCGGGGTTGTATATTTTCATCGTTACCACTGCGTGTCTTTATTTGTCTGTAGCATAGGTATTTGAGAGAAGAGTACATTGCTGACGGTGAAAATGAACTTAGCGACTTAATACTAAAAATCATCCATAAAATGACTATTTTTTTCATACGCTGTTTGAGGCTTGGGTTGCAAGTAGTTCAGCAAATTCAGATTTATTTCGCGCTCAAAAGTTTGGGTACCTCTGTAGGCCAATCACATCCTTCCATACCCCGGCATCGCTCGCAACGTGTGCATTGAAATCTCTAAAACGTATCGTGCATGCATCAGTTTTAACCTTCGCAGGGCTTCACTAGTTTTGTCAACGAATTCAGTGCATACTGCCAGTGAAGTTGGGGCGTAAACTTGTTAGACCGCTCCCTGTGTTTGATACAAGTTGCACTTTTTCCTAATGCGGTCCATGAATCAACACAAGTTGCCAGTTGAGGTCTTACAAGTACCCCTACGCCAGCCTGGGCACACTTTGCTGGTTTAATGTCGGAGCAGAAAAGTTTCAACCCGTTGTGCAGATTTATAGAACATCCAGTGAATATGGTTTGGCTCCCTCAACCTGTTCCAAATATTGTTCCAGTTCCTACCTCACGGCAATCTTGCCGTAAGCCGTTTACGCATAGCCTCCAAGTCTCCAAGAGTAGAAGCACTCTGCGCTGTCCCCATGCCTCTCCACAGATGCGCAGCGGGGGTATTGTGGGGCTTCCACTTGTGTATGACTGGTGGGGAGGAAACTGTCGCAAATTTTTAGAACTGGCCACTCTACCGAAGGCCCGAGTAGTGAGCTCATTGGTCACACGCACTGGAATAGGAGATCTTGCGCTATCACCAGGGCTACCATCGATCTAGAACCAAAAATATGGACGGTTGAATAAAATTTGATTTTATTACCTAAAAATGAAACGATTGCTTCTGTTTGCATGACCAACGTCATATCATATATTTGCCTATTTATCTCCAGGAACCATGTGCTTCAGCAATGTCTTATTCTCGACTTGCTTCTTGTAATCGTCACAGAAAACGTTTTTTTCGCTTGCTTATTTCTTGAATCTATTAAATACTAAACATTCGCTACAAAATCATCTTTACTAAGAATCCTAACCAGAGTAAACAGTTTACAGTGCTAGAATTGTCTGATAGTGCATTACGTCTGTGTGCGGCAAGATTATACTAATTTTATAACCTCACAAACGTTTGATTACACAATGTTTACGATAAGATAGAAATGGTCTGTATGTCTTATCAGATGTTGCTTATTTCAAATTGTTACGCTACAGAAAATTAGAAAAAATAAGGACGCACGTCACAAATAATGACATTTCTTAGAAATAAGGACGTTGATAGTTGCTAAGATGTAGCACTGTTAAATAAGGACAAATTAGAAATAAGGACGGTATGGTAGCCCTGGCTATCACTTTTCTGAATGGGACAGCGTGACCGATCTTTTTACCTTTTGTAACGCAACGAGCCCATCCAACTTTCAAAAAAATTCAAATAAAATTCAATGGAAAAACAAAACTAAAAGACATACTACTCGCATGTGATGGTTGTCTTGTGTTCAGAACGAAAAGCGTGTATAAGGAATTTTGTGTTACAAATTACGTGTCACAAAATGTATTTTCATCAGCTTCAACATCCGGAACGAGGGCTTTACCTGGAAAAAACATTACGAAAACCGGATCTTGTGCAGGTAAATTGTTCTTTGAACTGTGAGCTTTTGTTGATTTTACCATGTAATGGATTGTTTAACACATAAACTTACGCTTATTAGTGACATGTTGATTTGAATGTTCCTCAAAACTTGTGGCTCCCTGCCCTGTAACAAAACAGGGTAGATTTTTTTTCAACAGCGATTATTCCTAATACCTGTCTCGGTGAAACCCTGCGCTCTTGATGGGTGCCACAGGGTCCCGGTTAAGTAGCTACGCTGCAAGCTTTCCCATTTCTTGGTTTGTGTTGCTACGAAATCTTGTTTTGGAGGATTTTAACTAGGTCACAACGAAGATGAGTGTTACCTCAAGAAATTGTCGTATGAAATCCTGCTGTTTGTGGTCATTTGTGAGGTCGCTTAAGGGGAACTTTGTGTAATGACGTTGAAGGTGATTTCAAAACTACCTACGTAGTTTTTGTGTGGAGTAATTCGATTGTCGACTTTAATCAAAACATAGTAGAAATGAGTTGTGTTTTTTCGCAAACAACAAGAACAGCTCACCCGAAAGTGAGGACACCACTGAGTCAGGTCACGTCGAAAGTCAACACGGGACGAGATAATCCTTCAGGTTTGTGCGACAACTCATTAACTTATTATTCGACTTCAAATGTTTACTAATGATTTTTCCGTTTCAGTAAAGCTTGCACTGGACACTTCAATCACATGTCAGTTGTGTGTTTACTCTTTACTTCAGTGTGCGAGAAGAATTTAGATGCCTGGAAATGCTTATTCAAGTGCATATAGGTCTAAGATCACAATCTTGCTAGACGAAAAGATAATATACAAAAACATGAGCAATTTGCTGAAAATAAGCAGTTTGGTGAAAATCTCGTTAGATGTGATTGTGACAATCCTGAATGGTAACAAGAAAGTTATTTCAGCTATAACGCAACAGTTTTTCGTACGTGGTTATTTTTGGAACTTTCCATTTTAAGCAGCTACTTTGCACCAAGCAGTGTGGATTATTGGAAAGAAAACGGAATGTGCTTGATACAGTTTATGTCAGGTTTTAATATCAAATCGTGTGGAGCAAAGTTTCCAACCTGTTTTAGCGTGGCCTTTCTGTTAACATCTGATTATGCCTTTTCAGCACTTTTCCCGACAATACTTTTATAACACCTAAGAGTTAAAGACAACTCATGAAAAGGTCGTAGAAAAGGCAGCCAACTTTACAAGCATAGAATAACTAACCTTTCGCGCTTAACAGACTAGCACAATTTGCTGCTATCGAGCTTTAAAAAACTTCAAAAATAACATCAGATTCATATTCAGCTCAAACAAAGAAAATGAAGAGGAAACCATGGGACCTTCGTGGACAGATTGAAGATCTGAAAGACGCTCTTGCTGTGGAAAAAAAGAAGGCAGATGTGGTTGATGATATTTTGATGCGATTAAAGGTAATGTCCTGGCTGGTGACAGACACTGATGTGTCAATTCTACATTTGATCTTGCAGCTGGAAACCCTTGCATCGGCACTTTTGAGCTGAGCTCAAATGCAATAAAATGGTGTCGTTTGTCGATTTCTCACCTCAAACTCTACGCTTGTTAGTGGTTTCGGATGCCAGACCCTTGCTTTTGGAAACAAATCTTTCAAAAACGTCGTTACTGGAATCATTTGAAGTTGGTCTCTAGGCACCTGATAGCCGAACAGCATTTAAATTTTTTATGTGGCAGCATGTGCGGATGCAACATCTAATGCAGTGGTTTTCAACATGGGGTTGCGCCCCAAAGAGGTCGTGAACCATATTTGGAGGTGTCGCAAGTAGATATTTGATGTACACAGCTGCGTCACATTTGCTTTATCCGAGTTTCAGATGGGGTTCTTTGGGTTATAGTGGGTTGTTATAATGGGTCGCGGTACAAAAAAAGGTTAAACCACTGATCTAATGGATCCTGTTATGGAAATAGGGTGCTGACAGCCTTGTGTCAACTGTCATTCTAGCGTATTTACAGCGGCTTTGTATGAATCCACAAGTTATGCATTATTAACATGGAATTCAGGCATGTAATTTTATGGGCCGTTACATTCTTTGCAGGTTTCACTTTTTACTTGTTTCTTTCGTGATTTGCGAAATTAAGTTACATTTCATGACCGGCAGGCACTGGAAGGCGAGAAGAACAAGATAAGCGGCCGAAACTCTGCATTGACTCATGATCTAAGCCAGCAGCAAAACAACGTAAACCAGTTACAGCAGGAAGTCAGTGAAAAAGAAACGATCATTCGAAGAAAAGATGAAGTTATCCGCGATCTAGAGAAGAGACGCCACGACCAGGAAATGTAGGTGACTCTGATTTTCGCAATATGCGTTGCTGCACATATGTATTTACTCATTTTCTTTTTGAATCTTTGGCTTGATGACCCACCAAGATCTGCACAAGTGTTTGCTGTTGAGTGGCGCGTGACGTAAGTTTCTACAAAATAGCCCCAAAGTGCATGAAGGTCCATGTAGATCGCCATTTATCGCTCTAAACTTTCTTACTCTTTTTGCCTTTGCTCCGAGTACGTGCTTCGATCAGAAAAAAGTTGCTTCCGTATTTTTGCTTCCTGCTATTTTTCCGGGAACCTTGGGGTTATTGGGAAGGGAATTTGGGATGCTGTCACACTTCCACATTTCACACGTTTCTGGAAGAATGGATAAGTTGGTAGAAAATAAAGCAAAACACTTTTAATAAAAAATTCAGAGATGACACTTTGGTGGTCCAGTACACGTGGTTATACAAACTTAATTGTAAACTTTTGCTTGTTGGCTACTGAACAATTGTTCAACCTAGGCACAAAGGGTTTAGGATAGTTGTGTGCCTCTGAAAATTTGAGCCCTACCCCGTTTATCAAATTGGAAGATACTAATGGAAATTTTGTTTTTGGCCCATAGTAGGAATTTGGCACTTTCCTTTTCAGTCAGAAATCAGAAAAATCGGACAAATGTTTCGAACCTACGAACATTTTTCCCCGAGGGCTATGCCACTATGGCAACGTTGCTGTTATATCTGGTTCAACATCGAAACGTTTTATTTTTTAATGTCAATTTTTCGCCGATTTTCAAAGCAAATGTTTACTGATGAATGGAGATTCTTTTTCTGGTCTTTAGATTTATCTAACATTTCAGGATGTGTTTCTTGGGTTGACCAGCATGCTTCGTAACACATTTGTTACACGTACTTGTGGAGTGCCTTACCGCTGAAGGCTTGATCTTGCCGAAGCGATTCACCAACAGAACATTAATACTTTTCTTGCTGTGTCTTAATGTTAATTTGGATAAAGCCAGAGTGTAAAAGAAACTTAACTGGTTTGTGTTAGCCTTTCCTAACTTTTACTTGACAACAGCAAAAATTTCAACCCGGTCCTGTTCCAAACCTACCTGCATTCCTTGCAGCCTGACTTCGCACCATCTTCCAAATACGAACCAGCGTGCGTATGGTTGCAAAGTTTGCCGCTGTTTTTCACGCAGTATGCGGTGAGGCAATAAGTGAAAAAAATTTTTGAGCAACTGAACGGTGTTTTGTCGCAACAATTATAGGTTTTGCGGTGTTGTACAAATCGCAATTAGGTTGGTGTCCTAACCCACAATGGTTTACGAGACAGATGTCATGCAGATCTGACTTTGGTGTGCTGAGGGTAAAAGTTCACTGACCATCACAATAAGATAATACCACGATTGAGATCATTCTGTTGGAAGTGACCTGTGACTTATTACTCCTGTTATTTCGTCGACAGCGAGAATCGTTCTCTGCGAAAAACCATCGACGATCAGGACATAGAACTCCGTCAATTGCGCCGCGAAAAGTCGGCGGCTGCAGAAGATGCAGCGAATAAGGAGGTGTTGATCGCTCAGCTTAAGGTGAGCAGAGGTTTTCTTGTGCTTGGATGTGTTCACTGCCTTCATCCTGCGCTGGTTGCAGTGGCGTAACTAGAAATTTGAGCCAGGGGGACAACTTAGCTGAAAGGGGCCCACTGGCCACTGTAGGTGGCTCACTAGCCAACATTCAGAAAAAAAGTTGAGAAACGATAATGAATCCGGATGTGGATGGGTATACTAAACACGAAATCACGGGAAAACGCTCCAAAAATACAAAAAAAACAACCTACTGAAAACAAAGAATGCTAAACACCGAAATATAAGCTACGTGGGGTCCCGGTTTTTGCATTTAACTTGCCAGGGGAGCGATTTGCACCCCTTCCCTCCGTCAGTTACGCCACTGACTGGTTGAGAAAAAATATCCTTATTGTTTTTGATTGCGGGTACAGACAGCAGCACGATTGGTTTTAGTTTGGTGGTCTAAACGCGAAAAAAATCATAAGTAGTGCTATATTCATGTCCTTGAAGAAATTGGTGTCGTAGCTTTAACAGAAGTTGGGGAAAATTCGAATTGCACCATTCAAGCATACAAAATTAACAATATACTCGAGTTAAAGTACTTTTTAGTTGTATCTATTAAGGTTAGGTGGGAAAGGCTTGTGTTGAATAAAAGAGCCTGTTCCAGTGTTTGCTGGAATTGCATACCGGAACGTGAGCAAAGTCAATACACAGTGGTCCCGCGTTCAGGTTACAGTTTCTAGTAGGATTAATTCGGATATCAGTGGTTTTTACTACCGAATAAACGGATATACCGGATATTTGCATTTTAACTAACCGGTTGAGCAGCCAATGTGTATCTTCGGGAGTGAGTTTTCCTGTGACACACCACTAGATGGCGCTGAAGAGAACTTTTCACGTGACGAAACGTTTTCGGGAAATTTAAATTTCGAAAATACCAATCACAAGTTTAAGTATTTTAGGTCTGACACCGACTCGGACGAGTGCTCTTCCATGTGTGCAGCCGTCATAGCGAAGTGACATCATAAAAGAATTTTACGTTTGTTGTTGAAGGCAAAGCAGCAGCAGCTTGAAACTGAGCTTTGTGACAAAAACAAAGAATTATCGAGAATGGAGGAGGAGTTGAACGAAAAGGAAGTGGAAAGAAAGCAGCTGCTGAACGATGTGCAAGAACTCAAGGTACTTCATCGTTCTCAGAAGAAAGTAATCGCTTCACTGGGTTGCAAGAGGCATGACAGGACGCGTCACTCAAACACCGCTAGGAATTTTAAAAAGGTTGACTTGAAGGACTTTCCTCGGCTAGAGCTCTTTCGCAAATGAACGTTTGCTGTTCGGACGTTACCGACAAAAATCGTTTTTTTTTACTGACATTTGGATCGAAGTCGGGCCCCCGATTTACCCACCACCATCTGGATGGACCAACATTTCGTAACGCCCATGTCAGTTGGCATTGTACAGGTAATGAACGGTACTAATGAAGCTGCTTCTAACCATCTACGTTTCTTTTCGTATTTTCTAGGGCAACATTCGAGTCTTTTGCCGAGTAAGACCGATACTCGAGAACGAGTTCGGCGATGCGGATCACATCGACTACTCTGTCAAACCCGGAAAATCAATTGGCATCAAAACCGTAATTTGCTTTTGTATTTCTTACAAATCTGTCCACGTACACATTTGTTGTGTTCCATTTCTTCGATCGATCACGTGACATCAGCTACAGGCGACATACGAGGAAGCAGCTGCGTTTTGTATGATTTTGTTGGACGCACCCCGCTCTGAACTCAACTGCATTAAACGTAAACAATTGCCTGGCTGCCATGTTACTTTGGTCGTTGTCATCGCACATGTACTTAACTATAAAACCTATCAAGTAATTGTCCTCAACTAACTTCTGCAAATTTTACCTTTTCTACCCAGGATTCCGCCAAACGCCTCCCATTCACCTTTGACCGGGTGTTTGGCGCTGGTTCCACCCAGGAGTCAATTTTTGAGGACGTGGCCCAATTGGTCCAAAGCGCCCTGGACGGCTACAATGTCTGCATATTCGCTTATGGCCA
>JGI24021J15306_10002965_pt1 | contig 18856 bp, 11 predicted proteins | sample Ectturendosymbi1_FD_15306 | JGI IMG/M metagenome (IMG submission 15306)
CACGAAACTGACTATTTTCTTACTTTATTTATTATCTTGTTTCTTCCACAAGTTGCCTTCTCGAAAGTTGTTTAGCTGTGGTAATACCCGCTTCGGACGTTCACTTTTTACTTCGTTTATGTTAGCAGGTGTTTTACCGCAGGTTGCTTTGTTGCGTAATTCTGTGCTTTCCATGAGTCAGAGTAGTTGCGACTCTTAGAGTGGTAATCTTGCTTTACTCTTTATTCTAGTTTGTGTCAGCCTTTGTGTGTCCATAATTGGTTATGTTCTAATTCATGTCCATATTTGGTTACTTTCTTCGTCCGTAACTTTCTCACCTATTTCATTACATCATCGTTTTAATGTTTTCGTATCATCCAGGTCCAAAGGTCGTTCTTGACGTTTCACAAGGTTTGTGCTTTAGGTATTTCAATGCTTAAGTCCTCATATGTATTGCCTATGGTTTCGTGTGCTTTGTCTTTCTGGATTTCTTTATTGAAACCATTTTGTTCTAAGGAAGTTCCTACAACACTTTCAAAAACCGAAAATGAATAAGAGCAAAAAATAAGAACAAGCACTTGTAACACATAGACCTGAAGCACACAGACCTGTTGGCTATTTTAGAAAGTCAGAAACTAGTTGTGATTTGTAGTGATTCCTGGTAGATTTTGTTCAAACTTAGTCTTAGAACTCCTTTTATGCCTTATTTATTAACCAGCAAATACTTTCAAGTTTGAGGCAATTGTTGATTGTCTGCTAAATATTCTAACATTTTTCTTGCACATCTGCGATCACTGTTTGTGTTCCGGCCACATTAAAAAATGTATACCCTCACAAACAAGCATGCACCACTGCTTGGCAACCAATCATCATGCCTGATACATCAGAAAAAATCAGCCGCATTTGTTCTTGGCATAGCAATCACTTTGTCTTGTGTTTTAATCGACTCACCTTTTGTGGTATAATCCATTACACAAGACTGGGTAAACCACTGAACACGGGGATGGATGTTTACTTCCGAATAGGTATCGCCATGCCAAGTTTTCATTTCTAACGCTGAAAAAGAAACAGGCGTAGTTGATACGTCACAGGACAACAAACTAGCTTGTTGCTGATCTATCAAAAACATCTGGAGGCATGCGACGTCAAGTCATAAATTGTTTGCGCTAGTGTTTGCAAAAGCACGAATGTTATCGTATGTGACGGCTACGTGTTTCACTCAAGTTACAGTTCATTCATATCTCAACTCCTTGCAGTGTTGGGGACAACGCTGTACGGGCGCTTATTTCTTTGAGAAAGAAATTAACCTCTATACAATTTTCTTCTTCTCCATTATCTCAAAAGGTTTGCCCTGTGTTTTCCAGCAATAGCCGTTTTCTCCTTGAAAATGTATGAACGACTAAAAAAGGTCATCCCCATATACCTCTGGTCAAAGTTCGAAAAATTGTGTTAAGTATCAAAATTTTCAGTGGGTATTTATAGTGCTTCAAGAACTTTTTGCCTAGATTTTACCAAATGTGCGCGATTTTCACTGCTTTTCAGCTGCCGGTGGAAAATTGTCCCATTCTCATATGGCTGCAGTTAAATTGATGTTACTGTTCAATAAATAAGACCGATCTAAAATAAAAACGTTAGTGCACGTGCTACCAACGCAAAAAACTAATGTTATGTAGAATGTCTACATAGCATTACGCGTTGAAATACCATACACAAGCTTATTTAAATGTGCCACAAATATGTCAAAAGCTTCTTTAGATATGATTGAAAAATGTGAGGACAGACATAAAAACATTTGCTTGCGTGATCAAGTTACATCTTATTTCATTTCCGTTTAATCCTTACGAGGTAGTAATGCAGTTTACCTTAAACAGTCTAGATATTTTTCAAAAACACAAGTATTTTTTCGTGCAATTTTCCAAAAGTCCTTTTTACACCTTTCATCAAACGTACACAGTTTTGAAAGGCTTCCCATCTGAAGATTTGTTGTCCACAGGCTTCCGGCATCCACAAATAGAAATTGACAAACTATTTACACAACAGTTTTAAAACTTACCCACATGTTTTATACTCGTTTCATCAGATTTTTCTTTAGTTACTCACATGGTTTTGTTGCGCAAGATCGAAGAAAATAACTTCCTGAGTATTTTTTTTTCGACCAATCGATCCCGTAAACAAATGGTGACTGATGTCCCACGCACCTATCAAAGCAATGTTTTTCAATTTGCTCGGAAAGCACTCATGAGAGTACAACTTTTTCAAAGTACGACTCAAACCGACGTGAGTTGAAAACACTGTGGTAACACTAACAACACGCATGAAAGCGCAGCATTTTTACAGTGTCTGTTGCAGCATCGAAAATTACCCAGTTAGAAAATAAGCTTTTTTGCAAAAGTCTGACTGTCAATACGCGAACAAAATTCTCTTCCTCTTAACTTCTGTATAAAAAGCTTAGGTTAAATTAATGAGGTGTCGCTCTGCAAAAACTCTCAATTCGTTAAAAAGTGCTGAAAGACACAATGGAAATTTACAATTCACCAAATACACATCAAATTTTCAAACCTTCCACTTTCCACTAGTGCTAATCTTCGAACAGCGCAGATGATAATGTCGTAACCTATTGATATCGCCAATCGGCGGCCGCTTGGTGAAAAGCACAGCCTGTTGATGAAAGGCTTGCCTCCGCCCGAACACCGGCATTGAAGAGTTGGCAGAACCTAAAAAGGTAATTTTTTATTTCATCTTATAAATTTGCAATGTAATTTTTTCCTTGAAATATTCTTGCACGTGGTGATTATATATATGTCATGTGAATGTGTTCGCCGGATGAAATTGTTTGACCGTCGTGATTCTAACCTATTAACCTTTTTTCTTTCTGTCATTTCAGAGCGAAAACGGAAGAGCTCTTTTCAACCTACCACTGATAAAAACTGAAAACACCACTGCGCCTTATGAAGGTCCTCAATCGCAGACGGGACTCTTTCCTCGCTGCTGAATTCTGCAGCTTGTCACCGGCATTAAAAACACGAACAGTTTTCTGTCCGTTTATCCATACACAAGTCCAAGCGCTCTTTTTGATGAAAAATGTAATTTGCCGTTGTGATGCATTTGCACAACAGATATAAANAGATCTGGTTTTCATCACGTTTGTGTGTTGAAAATATGCACAATGTGAAAAATATATCTGCCGTTGAGGTAAAAAAATTCGCTTTATTATCCTACAGCAAGAAAGCAAATATTTTACAAGCACATGCCAGCCAGAGGGGTGATCATTGCCAAATGCTGTGGTGATAAAACTTCCATTTTCTTTAAACTACAGATTTGTTTAAGCACGGTCTCGTGAGTTACAAAAGCTCTATGTGGCAGACAACTGCGGGAAAGAACTATATAAGCTGTTGCAACTTGCATGATTTTTGCGCATTAAACATTATTTCTAGAACGAGAAAAGTCAGTTAAAAATTTGAAAAAAATTTCAATCTCGTTGTTTTTGTGTCCAACGTGAGTCTAAACAAACTGTGAACTGGACAGGATCATTTGTATCTTGTTTTATCTCCGCAGGCAAATCAATTCAAGACAAATTGCGGGGCCAATAAACAAACTTAAGAATGCTCTTAAAATCGGAGAAAGGTTTGTTGATTAGTTTTGATGAAAAGAGGGTTTACTTTAAGAAAATCAAGCTCCTGAAAATGACCTGCTGCGTTTTGTGAAAAACTCTGTTCCGAACAACACCAGCATACGGTTGGAGCGTGTTTTTACTTCTTCTACGTTTTGTAAAGATGTGCGGTGTTCATTGCCGAATCTGTTGTACTGTGAATCTCAACTTTACGAAAGCATCAAAGCGAATCATTTCAAAAAGATTTAAAAGTTGCCGTGCTTACCTCGAAATACGTTTTGTCGATTCTTAGCAGGACAACTTTTCCCGCATCTGTCCCCACAGCTATCAAGTGCCTTCTCGCGCACGCATCGACTGACGTGATACAACCTGAAGCGGGCACCTTGCATCTTGCTAAGATCCTGCTGACAAAGAAACCGTGATAAGAGCAAGTACTGCGCTCGTGGTGTGAATGTGGAAAACGGAAATTTCGAATCTTCAAAACATGAACGAAGGCCTGTTGGTACTGTTGCAACCTCTCCTTTGGCGTTCCGTTGAATGTGAGATTCACCACAAACGGGATGTACGAGAAGAACAACACCCATATATATGTGGCACGAACAAGCAATAACTGAGTGATCTTGTCGGGTGATCTCTATTGTTGCATGGTGCCACATTGCGAAGATTTGTGCACTTGCCGCTCGGGATTTCCGATCGCAACAGTATTAAACTTCGAACAAGGAATTTTGAAAGGCCTGTACGTTCATCCTCATTTGCTACCATATATTTGACTAGCGAACAATTTGTTTTTCGCAAGTAAGATATTTAACAATATTTTGCTATTGAACAATGAAGATCAGATGGTACAAGATTTTTTGAGAAAAAAATGGATTAGTCATTATTTGTGAAATTTTGTTTATTCGTAACAGTCTTAGAAATATCCAAAATAAAGAACAGCTCTCTGGAAAAAATTATGGTGTGCTTCAAAAATCTAGCTGGTGTACTGTGAGCTTCAACAAGTCACAAGCCAGAGCACGTGTTCAACAACTCACCACGAAACGTAAAAAGACAAAAATTAGACTCCAGAGTTGACTTGAGGGAAAAGGCAGAACATGTGCGTGAAGAGAAATGGGTGACGCCTATTTTGTTTGCTTTTCAGTTTTCCTGTTGCTGACCGCAGCAGAAATGCTGTGTTTTCCGACACTCAACTACCTGGATAGTTCACTGCAAGGCACTGTGATACAATCCTGAATTCCTTTTTTGCATGCACGTCAGGGCTAAAACGAGACATTACATTATAGATGCTTTTACCACGTTTACGGAGATACAAAGACGTTTTCTGTGGAACTCGTTTTCGGCATAGTTTAAAACAGAAGTTCCCGCCCTTTCTCTGACCACGTATCCCTTCAGCATTTCGACAGATGAGCATGTACCGCTAAAATGTTTTGTGACAAAAGCCTGAATAAAATTTAAAAAAATTACTAAATTTTTGATATAACGTTTAACTTTTCAGACGTATAGAAGTAGACTCCGTTTTTATGTCTCAAAGTTAATTTGTTGCGGCTGTACAATAAACGTACCCCTTCAGATAGGCAAATGTAGCTACAGCGGCGTTACGAGGTTAGATGGCGCCCAGGGCAAGAAGCAAATTTGGCGCCCCCATGTTCGAACCTGAGCTCTTTCTGAAGCAAATTTGCTGTATTAAAGAAAGTACTTGTGACACTGTTGGAACTTTTCGGCGCCCACCCGCAGTGATTCGGCGCCCGAGAAATTCTGGCCCCTTGCCCCCTTCGTTGCGCCCCTGAGTACCCCTAGGGTACGTGTACCCCCGGGTTCGGAACTCCTGGTTTAAAAACTTGAAACAAATGGTGGCATATTTGCACTGAAGAACGTCAACTAGCATCCTTGAATGTGTAATAACGTACGTGTGCTCGCCCGAGCTGCAGAGAAAGACCCAGCCCTCCTCCGTAGCAACGACGAACATATCTCCCAGTGCCGTTCTTTGTCTCTCGTCGATACAAAAGACATCTTGACCTTGAACGTGATTGGTTGATGCACAAATCGCCGCCTTTGATCTCGTGCTTTCGTCCAACTTTGCTTTTTCTCTGTTGTATTGAACAGCCAGTTAAAAGCGATTTTATAATAGTTCATTCAACAACATGGCTGCCCCAAAAACACCGAGCTTTGAAGCTGTAATGCGTCCTGAGTTATACCCAGAAAGGCTGACTGGGCGTTGACCCTTTTTGAAAAGACATGAACTATTTCAAAATACAGGGGCGTCGACGTATGTAAAATTAAGTATTGTGTTTTATATGAGAACATCTAATCAGAATCCCAGCGGACTCGTATTCTTTGTTAAGGTAGTGACCATCTTTTGTATGCTCCTCCAAGGTTACTCCACTCGGCGGTAAGACAGCCGTGACTGAGTGGGCAAGTGGAAAAACCTGGTGCGTTGGATCAGACGGGATGAAATACAGTAGGCTACATAAACACGTAGGCTACAAAAATATATATCATTAAAGTTTTTTTTTTAATTGCAGCAAATTTCATTAAGCAACATCTCCGCCATGTGGTTGCAGGGTGCACTGGCCCCGGTTTAAATTTTCCAAAGGATAACAATGATTTTTAAGTGGAGGGAAAAAATCAAAAGTTATTAAAACCAGGAAAAATTGGGCTATCACGTTTTTTTCTTGAATGATGCGCCGATTTCATTTTAACTTTTTTCATTCATTGCACAACTGATCCACTTCAACAGACATGATACTTTGGTTACACGTGTGTTTCAAAGTTTTGATAATGAAACCTGTCCTGGCACGGTGGCAATCAATTAGTCTTTCTATTTTCTGCCGGGGCTAATCCACTCTGGCCGCGATTCACAATCAACGAACTCAAGAACAATTTAGCAACCTTATAATGGAACCAGGAAAGCAACAGTCGCTAATTTTGTAGAGGCCAAACGCACGCTTACTACGATTGTGTGTTGTGAGACAAATTTCGACCATTGCAGAGGATTGCTGTATTTACAGCACTGAGAGGAGTCCTGTTTGCAATGAATTTGAACGATCTCAAGTTTTGTTGTTTTTTTTTGGTGTAAAGAGTAACATCCAGACGTCAATTTGTTGCGCGCCTCAAATTTCTCCGCTGCAGACTTCATACCGTCTATATGGATGTGGGCATCAACAACGTTTAAGCTCTGTTTGTGTTTTTAATTTATAAAAGAAACAGCACTGACATAGGCGTCGGAAAGAGGGACAGGGAGCCTTGGATTCCCCCTGGATTTTGAAAATTTTAGCAAAAAGGTTGTTCTCTTAGTTTCGAGTGGGAAAGAAGTTTTGGCACTTTTGGTTCCCTCTGGAAAAATTTTGGAAAAATCTCCTAGGGCTGCCCCTGGAAAAAATCCTTCTGACCCCATGAGCACTTATCAACCTTGTCAGAATACCACTGTGCATAACTACAAGGAAATGAGACAAGATTCATCTTGAGAACCTTGAAAGAGCAGCAAGTGATATGGCCGCTTGACAGGAAGGTGCTACTGAGCAGATAGATTGTCCTAAAGGTATGACTCGCGCTGCACCTCTACGCATAAAATGCTTTTCATGAGGTTTTCAGACAAGCATTGTGAAGTACATTTTGACTTGAGTGCAAGCGCTTCCAAACAGAGCAAAATGCCGAAAAACACACACCAGCTTTCGATAATTTTTGCTGTCACACATCAACTTGACTTGTTGTCTGCGTGGAGTTCATAACGCAAGTAGGGCACAAAATTCTGTGCACATTGAGTTAGAAGTTTGCTCTGATGGCTTTTTCAAATTCGCTGAAAAAGGTACTCATTTAAAAAAAGTCATATATTGTGATTCGTTTGATAAAAATACGCAGGTTCATTGAGATGTTTTGCAGTGAAAAAAAGCGGGTATGTGGTGTTAATATTGTTTGTGAGTTTTGTGGGAAATGTTCTTGCAGCTTTAGAGATCTTTAGCAGTGACATTAACTCCTGACTTATAAAATAATGATGGTGTTAAAAGTGTTTTGTTAAAACATTTAAATAAGTTATTCGTTCCTTAAAATTGTTGTTCAAGAAATATTTCAAAGCTTTCATCTGTCCTTCATGGAACAAATCACTGTTTTTCAAACATGGCGACCTGATGCAATTCTAACAAATTGAAAAGGTTCACTGCCAATCTTGCTTGACCTAAAACATCTTTAACACAGCGTAAAATTAAAATCAGATTTCATCGATATTTTGCAAACTATCCATTCCATGTTCTTCATCACTGTGACTCATTTGCATTGAAAAACCTGCAGCTGTGTTTGATGGGTTATTAAACAAGCGAACCGTGTATTGCTGGACAGGGACCTATTTTCCGTAACAGATGTATTGGGCACAGCTTGAGAAAAGCTAGCATAGATAAAATAAAAAAGAAGCAACGTCGCGCACTTTTTGTGCTGTATGTGTTTGAATGAAAAAGAGCGTTTCAAGGTTTGTTCGAAAGAAAAATTGCAACGAGGAGACATACCGCGACAACACTCTTTCGTTAGCAAGCAAACGCGGATAGTTAAATCCTGGAGGTCTCGTTTGAATGGTTGATCCTGATATTTCCTGCTTGTTCTTCCAAGCTTGAGCAGGGGAACGCCTGAAGCTGAATTCATTAGACTTGAAGAATCTTGGAACAAGAAAGTATCACATTATGTTTAGGGTGGATGCGATAATGCATGCTCAGATGAAATTGCCTTTGACCGTGAAAACTAATAAGAGAAACCTAGGAAAGCATTTTTTGACTGCAATACAGACCATACCATAAACTAACTAAAAGTGACGCAAGTCTATCGACATGCATTCTGACAATACCTCATCACTGCTACAGCTCTTCGAAGTGAATAGACATATAAAGCAAAAAAAGAAACCAATAACTGCTACATTCTGCCTTGTCGTCATACAAAGACGATTGGCATCGACCTGCCACAAGCCACTTTATGCTGTATTAAGTGCTAATAATTTTGAATAATGCGGTGAGTTCGTTACTTGACCAGGTACTAAATGATCGAAGCAAGTTACTGTACAAGTTTTAATGTGCCATCTTGTTTTCGATTGTGAAGCTTTATAATTATCATTTGGGGCAAATATGATTGCATTTGTTTGTAATTTGTAACCCAGAGCAGCGTGGTGTGATGCACTGACATGCTGCCCGCCAACCGCTCTGTGATTGGTACATTTTGTGTTTTACAGTTTTCTTTGAATAAATGGCAACTTGCTGTGATGTAAATATCCACACCCTTATTTTGCTACAAATGCATTAAAGCAATGATTTGATAAGCTAGGAAGAAGCTGAGATTAGTTTTGCTGTGTTGCAATGCAGTTAATTGATCCGTCAATTTTGCAACAACGAATTAGCGATTTCATTGAAACTGAAATTTATTTTCAGACTATTCGCCTTCCAGTGCTTTTACTGTTACCAAGCATGCAAGTGCAACCCATGTCTGACGAAATAAGGGTGACATTTTGAAGCATGTGACACCACGCCATGCTCATTACCCGGCACTTTTTGTTAACCGATCTCTTGTTGAAGATTGCGTTTGCAGTGTAGGTTGACTGTTCTCCGTCGGCGGGTTTTCTTCGTTTTCCACGGTAGGAGCTAAAAAGAAACACAACGTAACTAAATTATATGGTTAGCTCTTTCAAGCAGTAGCAAGATTAATAATTTTAACAAAATAATGACCATAATTTCTCTATTTGAGGAAGCTCTTAACCTTATCAAAGGGCTTAATATTGCTTTCTTGTGAAGAAATTCAAACAAAAAGTTTTTGTTGCTGGAGGTATCAATGCAATTTGCGTGACTATCGCTGTATTGTGATACATCTTCCTAGACCAGGGGTTCTCAATCTTTTTTCCATTAAGTACCCCCGAGCCATAAAACTATCGACCCGAACCCCCAGTAAGCTGGCAAAAGATATGCGGAGTTTTCAATCGGCACGCATTTTCCTCTAGTATAGCATATTAAAAAACGGTAATACATCAAAACTCAACTGCCATCCAAGTACCCCTGGAAATCTTCCTGTGAACCCCTGGGGTTCGCGAACCCCACGTTAAGAACCACTGTTCTAGACAAACAAACTAAATTGTTGTTTTGCTCTTGCAAAACAATTACGCGAAAGTATGGAAAGGATAGCTTCATAGAGTCAAGGTGAACATGAAGTAAGTTAAAAGAGTTTGGATGCAATTCACCATTTATACAAATGAGGAACATTAACACCAGAGTATTTCATCGACATAAGGCAACAGTTATTTACTTTTCCGCTTTCTTGGCTTGTATTGCATGAGGTTAATCGGGCAGACGCAGACACCCCCACTTCCGAATCCTCTCGCCACCTCAGCAGTTTCCCAAGCTGTAAACACAGTTTTACTTTCTTTTGAATTTTCCTCGCCTGCTTTGTTCCCTTGATTTTTTGCTTTACTGATGGCGAATGCAGGATTTGACTGCGTGCGGAATTGTAGCGCTTTGTGCGACGAGGCAAGCGGAAGTTGTGGCGACCCTTTGCAAGATATGACGTCGCTGCTTCTGAGGTTGTCTGTAGCGACCGTCAGGATCGAATTCCGCTCGGTGCCGACGAAGAGCATGTTGCCAATGGCAACCACACACGTTGCTGAACCCAGGCCTTCGGGAATCTTTATTTTGCCGGAACATTCAACTTTTTCTCTTTTGCAGAAAAAGGCTTTTACAAGTTTGTCTCTCGCTCCTGCTGTAAAAATATTTCCTGCAAGCATAATACAAAACTTTATAGTGTTGAGTGTTCGCTTGTGAAAACCCTTTATTAATGAAAGGCTACTTCCACAAAAAAAAACTATTTAATATACTTATAAAATGTTCTTGTGTCGAATAAACGTTATCAAGTGTTCATGGTAGTGATTTATTCACGCATTTTTGTGACTCAAATCACGAAATAACACAAATGCAACAAGAGGAAAAAGAATAACATGAAAGAGCAGAAACGAATTGCATGCTTATGTGAATATAAACACATAAACTTCAGGTTTAGCAAATTGATGTGTTTTAACATATTCGAATCGCTAAGGTTTGGCGAAAGGCCATCTGGGTCAACTGTTCAGGCGGCCCTGTTGCCAGTAGGCCCAGTATAAATCAATTTTTAATTGAAGACGTTTCACATGCAACAAAAGAAAAGCACTAAAATGCATCGAATCAACGTCAGATAAGTAAACACTACAACAACAACAAAAGCCAGAGGGGGGGAAAGCATGACTATGTACAGGGCGGTAGGAGGAGCAACTGGAGGTGTAAAAGGTGTGCGAACAACAAACAACTTTTAATATTGCAAGCTTCACGCTTACTCGAAAACTAAACTCTAGCCTCCAAGTGGTAGGTGTCAGCTGTCCACCGAATTTGGTTTCACTGTGGGCCTACGACAGACAGAAAGCGATGTTAGCTCAGACTCAAGCTGTCCACCTCTCGATCGAAAGGTTGGGTTTTTAATCCACGAATAGTGAACGACTTGTCGTAGCTCTCCATGGACAAGCTAATAAGAAGCAAAATTGAACCTTGGACTGACCGCCAATTGCCGCTATCCAAATCATAATATACAGAAATTTAGTGCACTTAACTTTGCGTTCATCTAGGTAAAATGTTTCTCTAGAAAGCAATCCTAATATACACTGCAAATAATCAGCCATAGACTATGCTGCAATAAATGTAGAACTTGAATTACCTTGGGACATAGGTGAAGGAGCAGGCAAATTTTTGGGGGTGCGAAGGATTTTTTGCCAAATTTTCCCCAAAGGTGCACGAAAAAACTCTAAAGAAAGATTTTGTGAAGGTTTTCACACATTTTTTCCGGATTTTACGGGATTTTGCCCGAATTTTCACCACATCAAAACCTGCACCCACGCCTCCTACCCCAGTCCTTTTGGGTGACATTCACGAGAACCGAAAAACAGTCAGAGACTGAAGCCCGGGTCGGAAGAGCAAACGCATTTATGTGTGAGCTTCAACTTTCTGCGGTTACATAACGGGAATGTTCGAACACAGCAAAGCTCTGTTCTTTCAAATCTGTCTTTGTTTCGAATACCACCCAAGTTCATGAATCTTGGATAATGGTCTAAAGAAGTTTTGTCACAAGTATGCCACAAGCGACAGATATAGGACTTTTACGAAAAGTTTCACGGTGTAGACGACAAATATAGGACTCTTACAAAGCACTTCACGGGGTAGATGACAGATGTAGAGCTTTCACGAAACGTTTCAAGGGGGTAGGTGATAGATATACAACTTTTACAAAGACTTCACGTGCCGGGGCAGGTTATGCTGGTTACATCAAAAGGAAATAAATCAGTAAAGCCGTCCGAGGACTTTGTCGTGTGATAAACGTCGGGTTTGGGTTTATCGCGTCCCTGGGTGTACATTTCGACGCCTTCTAAGGCTACTTCCCGCGCGAACAGTCCGCGAGGTAATGCAGGTTCGACAATGAGTGAATAAACGAACCTTCCGCTGATTCCAAGTTCCAACCACATTACCACCAGATTTTTCGGCGAAAGACTATTTTGATATGAGTTGCCATAATGTATCTCAAACGTGATGGCAAAACTTTGCGATTTCGTTTGTCCATTTTTCATTTAGCCTCTCGTTAGAAACGCGTGTATATTCCTGATGTTTAACACTGCAGTCCATGTGACGAGGGTCTTTGAAATTATCAAGGATTATTTTTAGAGCTTAATCGAAAATTTCCAGAAAGGTTGCATTGGCCAATAATGCTGATTCCAAAACCAGATGACGATCAGTTTCAAAGTTATTCGGAACCGTCCCATGCTCGACGCTAAAGTGTCCTTTCTTACGCTGCTCGGTCTAATCAGTAGACAACGCTTACTTCTTTTTTGTAAAAAACAGTAATTTCATGTTTGAAATTCTTTACAAAACCTCGTTGAAATAGATTACGTACCTTCGCCATTAACACAAATGGATGATAAGTGGCACTCGTGAGCATGAGCAAAACCGCTAATGGGCGTCATTTCTGTCTCGGACCACATCAGCATTGTACCATTTGAGTCGCCAGTAAGAATCGTGGAATCGGCGAATTTGTCGGTTGTGCAGCAACAAGATATGTACTCGGCTTTGAAGAAATTCTTGCCAAAGTCTCCCCTGTTGACAGATGCGGAGTTTTTGTTAGTTGATTTAGTTTATTGTATTGATAGTTATCTTCTATGTCCTGTTGATCAAGCTGTTCGGAAAGCCAGTGACGAGCTGAACAAGGATGAGCTTAGCTGAGCAAGGATGAGCTTATGGTCCCGCTGATAAACTCGTAAGAAAAAAGTGCAAAACCTCAAATCTATTTGGTTCTTTAGAAGAAAGTATGCCGAAGTTTGCGCTACTAAAATCTGTTTTTACCGCACCAGCCAAAACACTGCATCGACTGGGATATTGTATTGTTATTTTAGCCGTTGAGACTTGTTTCCCTTTGGACATCCCGTATTATCGACTCGTTTCGTTTTTCTTACTGCTCTCCAGATAAAGTAGCTCAACTTACGACAAAAAGTTGCTTGCTGTATTACACAATGAAAATGTTCACCTCACCACAGAGGCTTTCACAAAATGTGCTTTCATGGATTCGACAAAAAGCACTAGAACTTTGGATTTAGATTATAGTCTATCACAAAAGGTAATGCTCTTCCGCGCCAAATACTGTACAGTCCATCAAACAAAATCCAGATTCCTCAAAAATATAGTATTTTATGTTGTCTTATTCTTGTAACTAAAGCATCTGCCGTTGTTTTTAGTGTCACCAAGGAAAACTGCCAATTCAACGAATTCCCTCACAATGTCGGCGGCGATATTTTCACGCCAGGGTTTTCTTCGTGGTCGTAATCGTCGTCCAGCTCGTCCACGATTGTCATGAATGACAAGTGTCTCTTGCCTCCAGTGGCGAATAAACTTCCGTCTGCCCAACCGGAAGCGAGACATCTCGGTCCAAGTGGATTTATAGTGGGGATCCGTTTGACTACAATGAAAATCACATAAAGCTTGTTAACGCAAAATATATGATGTCAAATCCTTTAAGAGGTGATTTTCTTTTGTTTGGAACAAAGAAAAGCATTCCAAAATTTTCCGAGCATCAAATGCAAGTTTATAAAGTGATGACAGTCAAAAAATGTCTTGACAAAGTTGAATAGAAATTTCGTACGGAGTTTGGCATGAAATTGGCAACCTTATCTCCGTCGTAATTTGTTGTAACTTGCTTGACGTCAATAAGAACATAAAGAACATTCATTTACTCAATTTATTTTTGCTAGAAACCATATGTCCCAGCATTGCCGGCTGTTTATGTCTTTTCTCCTTCTCTTCAAATCAAACCACGTTGCTATAACAGTAAGAATAGCAGAGAAAAAACAAAAGATGACCAAAAAAAGTCCAGGCAAATGTTCCAGATCAATTACTTGCCAAACCATTTTGAAATTTTTTCAGCATTCGCTTTCACTAAAAGCCTGCGTTTTCACCTTTTGCTTCGGCTTTAACGGAGTTTGAAAAAGATGCGGTAGACCGAGATTGAGTTGGAAGGAGATTTTTCTGCATGCGCGGACCTTGGCCTGCTGTTGCTTTGGTAGAAGGCGTCCGTTTGGTGCGAAGTACCGGTTGAGGGCGCGGTTCCTCCAAAGCTGCAGCTATGCTTGTAACTCTGCATCCGCCATTCCACAATGTCAGTGTGCAATCCTTGTCATTTTCCAAGCTAAGAAAGTACTCCTGCAAAAACAAGATGTTGTGGTCTTATTTACCGCAGCTACCTGAAGCGATTCACTATGGCCTTAATAGGCCTGAGGAAAATGTAAGCAACCCTTTGTTTCAAGGTCAGCTCATGTTTTGATGGGCAGTGAGTGATTAACACCCCACCCAGCGCCGGATTTAGATGGTGGGGGCCATGGGGCTCAAGCGTGGTGGGAGGCCCCATGTGCGGATACAGAATCTTTATGTAGGGGATGATCGTTGAAGTCACTAGTATTTCCATGGATCGTTAATATTTATGACGTTCACACAAAGACATATAATCTTGTGACGTCACATTTGTTAACTCAAGTGTAACAAAACTTTATGATGCAAATAATATGTGACAATGATTAGCGATTTGCGAAACTGTTGCAAAATCTGTCACCAGAAGCATCGCTGCATCGCATCTTTTTTTGAAATTTTGTTTAAAAAAAGTTTTGAAAATTTTTGAAAAAACTTTCTGGACAATCCAACGTTTTCATCATCTCTAAGCGCCACTCCTCGCTCAGCAATAAATTTTACGACAGAAACCAAACGTTGCAGGCAGAAGCGATTTCCAATATTGTTCGCATTTATTGATCTGACTGGCTAGCTGTCCATCAATTCGTTATAGTGATTAGTTACATCTGCTACTTCACGTAATCGTGGCATCTACAGTATATGTTCCATTGATTGCTCGTGGCTCCTCAGGCGGTCAAGAGCGTGCTTCCAGTCCAAGATTCCTTTTCTAATAAGGAAATGCGCACATTTTGCCGTATCAGCGCACATCAGTCTGCAAGTAAAACAATAAATGCAAGTTTGTGAAGGATAAACAAAGCCAGCTTCTATCAACTACTTCGCCGTTGTGGTTTTGGTGAGGAGTAAACCTTGTGGTGCATTTCCATTGACGAGTTTCTTTCTTTTCTGTGTTGAGGAACATCATGGCTTAAAAGTAACTTTTCATCACAATGTCAAAGAGAACCTGTTTTATTTTTCAACCAATATTTTTGCATTTCTTCCGGTATAGTGGCTGACCAGAGACCAACATCGTTGCCTACAGTGATAGCGTCAGCCATATCATCTATCGTGTTTTTCAATGATACTTTTTGACGTTCTTCTGCCACTGCTCTTCTGGTTAACTAGGTCTATGCTCATCGTTACGTAGATCTAAGTCTGAAACAACATGTTTCGATTTTCATGTTTCGATTTTCTGTTTCGATTTTCTGTCCTCTTGCAACAGGAGTGGGGAACCTGTTTAATATCACGGGCCACATTAATATTGTGCACTATTTCTGGCGGGCCGCAAAAAGTCAATTAATTTCATCCAAAAATTCTACCTTTAAATAAATATGAGGAAGCGTGACTTCTCTTGCCTTACTATCTGTACCCGCTTATCATGGAGCTTCGTTTTAACGCGATGCTATACTCTAACTTGGGTAACGAAAATTCTGATGCGGGCCAAATCAAATGTTCACGCGGGCCGCAGGTTCCCCACCCCTGTCTCACAACATGTTTCGATTTTCTGTCCTCTTGCAGGTTCCGCAGAAATGTCTCCGCTGGATTTCACTGCCACTGTAAATAGTAACTTGAATGTTTCTTGACTTGGCTGCAACTTCGTCCTCTCTCATTTTGCTTTTTTACGTTTTTTAGAACCACTTGGATAAGCTCTGCATTTGTAAGGGTGACGATCCCCTTTCTTCTGTCCATGTTTATTTATTAATAAGCTCAATAGGGCTGCCATATTTTCATCGCGAAAAGGGAGAACAATTTACGACCGTCACTTACTTGAGTGTATTATCTACACTTTATAAGTCAAATATCAGTTAGGTCTATTGATAAGTTTTTAACATTGAAGTAAGACGTACAGTGTGGACGATGTTTCAGTCAAGATACACAACACAAAATCCTTATTTACTCGTCTTATTTAGCCCACGAATATTTCCAGTTTCTTTTGCGACAAAGGGATATTTCAGACGTATTTTTTTCATGTTTTTAGCATTACTGATTAGCTATAATTACTAGAGATGACTACACTAAGCTATATACAGCACACTGATCACCGTATTACGGTTCATCAGCAAAGCTAGTACAGTATAATGGAGTCAGCAGTCCACATTCTGATGCCAAAGTCATTGAGATACTGAAACAAGATATACCACTGTTATGTAACGATTAATGTTAAAGTATTCCCTCCTTTCCAGCCTATAATTAACTCAACCAAAACATAGATTAATTAGACACCTTGCAGGCTCTCATAAACAGAGCAACGCCACCAGCACGTATCTTGTTGCAGTTGAGTAGTTAAAGTTTATCCTATTGTATGTAAATACAAAATGTCATAGCTGGTGACGTGACTGACAGGGCGCAGAGGGTCGAATTTCCCCCTCTTGGCAAGCTGAATGTGAAAACCGAGCCCCCACTTAACTTATATCTCGGTTTTAGTATTGCTTTGGTTTTCAGTAGGTTGTTTTTTTGCATTTTTCGGATTATATTCCGGTGATTTATGGTTTTAGTATAACCACCAACGTCCAGATTCACCTTCATTTCTCAAGTTTCTTTTCTGAGTGCTGGCCAGTGGGCCCCTTTTAGCTAAGTTTCCACCCTGGGTCAAACCTCTAGTTACGCCACTGGTTATAACCATGTCAAATAATAAATGAAAAAAAGAGGACATTGTGAATATCCTCGCAGAATCTTTAATTTCTCATGAAAAAAGTGGACATGTAATTCAAAAAGAGGACGTATGGTAGCCTTACTTGGCAATGCTACTCATATGCGACCTGTGCAAATCTGAGAAAGGCAGACGCAAAATCTACCAGAAACAAGCAGAGACATAAGCTAATGCGTTCTACGTGGCTTGGCCTTGCATTCACTAGATTCAGATACCTGACCGACTTTCAGGAAACCAATACGTGTTTGTTTCGTCACAATATCAAATAATATTTAAGCCAATACTGCCGCCTGCCCGACCGATAATAATTAATAACGCCTACAAACAAACTTTCCTCCATAAAAAGGACTAAGTGGCACGCACATGATGCACATATGGCTAAGCATATGAACATGGTGTGGGACCCTTTTGGTGGGAGGCCCTGGGCCCGGGCCCCCTCTAAATCCGGCGCTGGTGTTGTGTCACAATACTACAGTTTTGTCATGATACGTGATTGCCAGAACCGTCTCCAGAAAGTTTTCAATAGGGGTCTTTGCTTTTGTGCGGGGGGGGAAGCTTGACATTATAAAATGAAACAAAACTCCACTTATTTATAGTGTTTCACGTTGTTTCAGTTTGGGGGGGATTGGAGCTTTGTTTGGTGGGCTAAGCCCAGCCAGGGCAGGTGCCATGCCTGCTATACCCTAGATACGCCACTGGTAGCGGTGCAGTGTTAAAGTTTGACCAGTTTTATCACTCAAGCTTCTTTAAACCATGGGTTCCCAACCTTTCTTTTGCCATGTACCCCTTCAGCATTCACGCAGATTGGCATGTACCCCTTCAGCATCTCGACAGATGAACATGTAGCTCTAAAATTTCTTGTGGCAAAATATTTTATCATGATTATTCATAGATACATTTAACAATAAACATATAAGGATTTTTGTAAATATTATTTAATGATATATGTACAAGTATTTGGAAATAAATAATATGTAACTATAATTTTCTCTTCTATTGCTAACCTTAAATGTGCCCCTTCGGATAGGCAAATGTACCCCTGGGGGTACATGTATCCCGGGTTGGGAACCCCTGTTCTAAACCAAGCTTAGACTTGTTTCCTCGTAAATGTACGCATGCGACAGTGATTGATTTACGCAATATGATCCTATGAAGCACTGGGTTCATTGCAAGTCGATATCGCGTCCCACCACAAAATTAGCCTGTGTCCGCTACTGGCATTCCTGCCTGCATTTCTTTCAAGAGTGTTTCAGTTGGGAGACGAATTCTCGTATGTACGATTGAAACAATAGCATCAGTGATTAAATAAATCCTAACATTCATACCAGTCTCTTGTATCTGACTCTGACAACTTCTTCACCACTCGCAATATCGTCTGCAGAAATTATCTTAGCAAATTTATTCAAATATATTCAACTGAAGTTATATTCAACTGACCAAATATATTCAACTGAAGTTTCAAAAATCTAGATCTTTGATGAATTAGTTGAAACAAGACGAAAAGTTAGGCAGGTTTACTGGTAGCTAATACATTTGCCACACTAAAGCCATGAGTGCACTAGTTGAGCACGGAATTAGATGTTGCTATGAGGTAATGCTTTTTTTACTGTGTCCTGATCGTTCGGTCTGCATCTTGATCAAAACTGAAATGTTCTCATTTTCGCAAATGTTGCGAAGAGAACTTTACCTGTGACTGTTTGCGAAAAAGTTGAACCACGGTTGAATAAGCACGATGTCGTCATCGAATGAAATTTCATGAAAATTGCCCCCCCGAAATGAAGTGCTGGTTGCGCCCCTGACTAACAGTGTGAATCTGTCTGTGAGATCGCAGCCATGCTTTAATGTTATAGTTGTGATCCCACATTTTCAAGTAACGTTTCT
>JGI24021J15306_10002967_pt1 | contig 18845 bp, 12 predicted proteins | sample Ectturendosymbi1_FD_15306 | JGI IMG/M metagenome (IMG submission 15306)
TGGGGAAAGACTTGTAGTTTAGGCTGAAAAAAAGACTTTTCACCGTGCGATTTCGGCCTTTCTGGCTATGTTTACAAAACCACAGGTTGTTTTGACAGGTTTCTCAAAACAATCCATGACGTCAACGTCCCGTGGAAGTGCAAAAATCGAGCCGAATCACTGGTGCGAAACTGCGCGAGATTTAAAATGCATTCTAGGCTATTCTTGCGTTTCTAGTTGATGAGTCATGGCAAAAATGGTAGAATATTAATTAGGGAAATCCCCGCTAATCCCCTGGGAGCTTCCTGGCATATTTGGAATATTTTTGGCATAACTTTTCAACCAGAAACGCTAGAAACTTGATCAAGGGCTCTAAAAACGCGTATTTTAGCATAGAATCCAAACGCACTGCGAGCCAAAATATTGACGCGTGAGATTGGATGATGACGTCATATAATTAACCAAAACACAGACCCCTGTCATGAGCCCATTGGCCCAAAACCCCCCATCCAAATTAAAAAAAAAATTTTATTCTAAACTACACGACGCCACCAGTCATTACAGGCTTTGAACAGGGCTCAAGCTCAATCTGCTGCCGAGTTATGGCTGGCCAAAGTTTGCCCTGAAATGGCAAATTATGCCTTTTCTGAAAAGTTTTGAATTACGCCAAAAACTGGGTTTTTGACCCATAATTTTGGCTGCAGATATGCTAGCAAGTCAATCAAGGGCTCTGTAGACGCGGATTTTGACCTAGTTTTCAAAAATGTTTGAGCCAAAAGAATGGGTCAATGGGTTGGGGCCCGGGGCCGGCCAAAGGTGGCCAAAATTTCCAAAACATGCCCTCTTTGTGACGTCACCTCCAGAAAACCCCACCGAAACCGAAAAAATTATTTTTTCGATTTTGACTAAAAGACTTGCTGAATCCGTAGAGGGTTTGAACAGCTCTCTAGCTCAATCGCCTGGCGAGTTATGGAGTTGCAAAAACGTGAAGAGTCGGGTCAAAAAAGTGGCCCGTGCGGGACTTAAAGGCTTTGCAAGTCATCTATCACTCTTGCTCGAAAAACATAATTCCATCGAAACCAGGGGCGGATCCCGCCAGTAAGGTTAGGGGAGTGATTTCAGTACTATTTGGTAGTCAAGTCTTTTAACGGCTTCGCTACTGTAAGAGAGATGAAGTGCACTTTACAACATTGGCGTCGGAAGGACTTGTTCCAGGTGGGGGGGTATTAGCGGGTTTTTCCAAAGGCAGCCATAAAGATTTTTCCAGGGGCAAAAAGTGAAATTTCATTTTTCGTTCTCGAATCTAAGAAAACGACGTTTTTTGCAAAAAACGCAATAGAAAAAGTCAAATTTCAAAATCCAGGGGGGCCTTGCCCCCTCTTCCAACGTCCATGCTTAACAACACTGCTGTGAAGAAACAATGGACGACAAAATGGCCTTATACGTAAGGAGTCGGTGGTTTTTGAGTGGAGGCGGAGTCGGATTCCGAACAACAACACTGGGATTTTTGTCTGAGTCCGACTCCGGGTGCCCAACTGGATAATTTTTGCATCACACTCTTAAATTGGGAATTCCTGTTGAACTGGTACAATTTCTTATGAAACGTTTGTTGAAACAGATATTTCTTGGTGTCCGTCACGATTTCCATTGATTTTACCAGCCAAATTTCATTCCCTTTATGTTAAGGAGTCGGAAATATGGAAAGGTCGTAGTCGGAAATTTTGGAAAGTCGGAGTTGGAGTCGGATATTTTACCTCCGACTCCGCAACCCTGCTTATATCGTCAACCCTGTTTTCCGAATTGCAAGAAATCATGGTGAACAAAGTTATTTTCGTAGGTTTTAGGAGATCGATCGCCTTAATCACCCCCTTGAATCCGCCTCTGATCGAAACATAAACATATCCGGCTCTTTCCGGGTAAATCAGACAAAACTGGTGCTTAAAACAACACTTTCCGTGTCTTATCGAAGCAAAGTCGTATATGATTTCATCAAAATAAGCTGTCGCTGTTTCGTCCCTTTCGATTCTCATAAAAGCTGGATCACGCAACGTGCTTTGACTTATTGTTAGTCATTGAGGCGCGGAGGTACGAAAGGACCAGTTTCAATCTACTGAAAGATCGTTCGCAGCTTGCAAAACATACAACTGCCATCGTCGGCATTATTTGCAAGGCAATTCGAAGAATGTCGGGATTTCAGGACGCGATAATTTTAAGTTTCACAACGTGAAACCAGTATTTTGCAATCTAGAATCTTCTCGTATAATTGCTTGCCATCTACACCTGAACTGTACACAGCTCCTGAATTGTCACACGTAGATTTTGGATTTTCGCAGTCAGGATCTTTTCACAACAGTAGCATAGCCAGCCAAAATTTTGGTGGGTCCAAACATTTTGAATTTAAGCGAGCAACAGCACTTGGTTTGGGACACCGCGTCTCGAAGCACAAAACGATAAGATATGCTAGAAATTGTGGGGGCATGGGCATGGCCCCTTTAACCTCCTGGCTACTACGCATATGTTTCACACAAGGCGTTGGACATCGAACAGAAAGCCCAATTTGGACAGAAAAAGCTAGCTCTAAACAAAACCAACAAATCTCTTCATGAGTTAACATTTTTTGCTCAGCTGACACGGTAACGATACTAACTGAAAATTTTTCGATGGCGAACTAATGTTCTCTACCTTAATCTCTGGACTGGGGCATTGCATTCAGCCCACTTATTATCGGCCGCAGCAGTTTAGGTAATTTGTAAATCTGTAGGACCTCAACAGCAGTTATTTGCGTAACAGTCAGATTCTGACAGACCCGGACTTAAACTCGCCTCAGCCAGATTCTGACTAATATCTTCTTGCCTGAAATGCAGCAGTACGGAGCAGGCCCGTAGCTAGCTTGGGTCACCAGTGGAGGCGAAGAGTTTTCTAACAGGGGCCCAAATTATTTATACTATGTCCAATAGTTTAAAACCACGTCCATCACATTTTTCCATGGGGGCGAACATTTTTCAAGAGGGAGTGAAGCCCCGTAAGCGAAGCCCCCTCTCGCTCCGCCCCGCCCCCCTAGGGCCTGGTACGGAGTGACTTATCCTTTCTTATAGCGTGAGAGGGACGATGCCATGTAGATATGACATGCGAGCGTTCTTGTTCTGTCACAGCGTGTGACTCTCGTGTTATGTCACAATGCCACAGTTTTGTCATAATGCTTGGTGGTGCTGGCGCAACACGCCCGACTTAACGCATTAGGTAAGGAAGGGCGCTGTCGCGTGTTGATGCAGCTCTGCAGTTTATGAATGTATGGTGCGCAAAATAGAGGTTCAAGAAACTGTCAATAAAGATTTTGATTTTTGCCATGCAATTTTGCGCCCCCGTCAAAGTGGCTCCCATGGCACGTGCCATGCCTGCTATGCCTTAAGTACGCCCCTGTAAGAACCACTGGTGTTTGGTATCAATAATCGTAACTTGTTGTGCTGCCTACTCTAGAGGTAGCTCAACCGAACCGCGACCTTTGTTTCGTCATAAAGGTAACGTATGGTGGAAACGCACTTTTTTCCGATGGCTGCTATCGTTGAGTTTTTCATGAACATATGAAGCTAACCAAGCCATTTACACCACTTGCAATGGCGTGGTCCGTCACCAAAGGTTTTAATCAGTCAATTTGTAGAACGAAAGAGCAGAAAACCAGATTGCAGTGTTTAGCTAGCGCTATGCCGAAATCTGTAATGCCTTCAGGAGCCAAAAAGCGCAAAGTTTCTGAGGCAAAGCGCAAGAGTCTGGCAGTGTTAGCTGAAAGCCGGCAACTGAATCATTTTTTTCAGCAAAACTTTCAAGCAGCAAAGTTAAAGCAGTGGCGTTAACCAGAGCACCTGAAAATGTAGGTGAAAATCACGACATAATCTTCGAAGCACCTTTCACACTCAGCCTGGCTGGTCATATTGACATGTTATTTTTCCGGTGTTTTTGTTTGTATCTCTGGTTTCTGCTTATTGTTCGGGTGAAAGTTGTTTCTTGCCGAGTGACTCTCTCTTGTCCAGTGGTTCTCAATCTTTCATGGTTTGTGATCCCCTTCCAAAGACTCTCAACACTTGTGACCCCCTGCTCAACAACAAAAATACCTCACTTTGGTTTGGGTTTTGCAGGTTTTTTTGAAGGAAAATGTTAGGAACCCGGTTTGGATCTGTAGGGACCCGATTTCTCTGATTCTAGGGACCCGATTTGAAATTCTAGGGACCCAAATCGGGTCCCTAAAACGCCTTAAAAAAACCTTGGGTTTTGCAATATCGCCACAGAGCTATTTAGTAAAGGTCTCTGCTCGTGGCCCCAGGACAGCCGGTCAATAGCCTCCAAGGGAGGCCGAGGGCCCCGGTTGAGAAACCCTGCTGTAGCCTGTGAAATAGTTTTTCGTAGTAAGAATACACTCTAGTACCGTGGTTCTCAGCCTTTTCGCTGAAGGAGGCCAAATCCACACTTACGACCATATGCGTAGCCAGGAGGGCCTAGGGGTCATGGTCCTCCATTTTGTGCTTTGAGAGACGGTATCCCAAACAAAATAGGTGTTATTCGCCTTAAATCAAACATTTTACCCCCCACAAAATTTTAGTTCCCTCCAAATTTTTTGACTGGCTACGTTGCTGCTTACGACTTTGTTAGAGGACCACACTAAAGAAATTTTAGCACAGGTCAGTTGGCAAGTTTTGAATTATAGCAGAACGAAGTCTGTTACACAAAATATTAAAGGTTTTATTGAAAGACTGCTGAGGCCTGAGGGCCGCACAAAGGGTGCTTGGGTCGCATGCCGCATGCGGCTCTGAAAACAGTGGTTGAGAACCACTGCTCTAGTGTTTATATGAAAAGCTCTCTTCCCGCAGCTAACTGTATGTGCAATTGAGTAAACACATTTTAACCGGAAAAAGCAAAAGAGAACGTTGCGAATCAGCGCAAACGTAATTTTTACTAACGACGACGTCATGAAAGACGTCGCAGGGGCCCTATCTTTTAAATTTTCCCCGCGTCCCCTACCCTTTAGTCCGGCTCTGATCACACTTAAAAATGTTGAGATGGTCAGAACAGCTGCTGTATGTCCAACCGAAATTGCTTTCTGAGCCAAAAATTATTTCAATAATTTAACCAGGGCCGTATATTGATTAACATATTAATGAGGGCTGCACATTCAATGACTTACTTTGATCTTAGAAAACTAAATTTAGTTTAAGCTACAGTATTGTACCGAAAGTGTTCGAATCCTAAATGCAATAGTAACGACTGTTTCGCACCTTTAACCGTTTCTTAGTCAAGTTTAGTAGCAATGGAACAAGAATAGAAATCATAAAACTAATAAAAACGCTTAGACCAAAGTGTCAGTGGACATGAGGAAATTTCCCAGCACTCAGAACAGACGTGATAAAGTGGTACTGACGACAGTAGCGTAGCCAGCCCAAAAATTTGAGTGGGGGCAAGATGTTTGATTTTAGGCGAATAACGCTATTTTGTTTGGGACATTGTCTCTCAAAGCACAAAATGACTGTATCTTCTAAAAACTTTGGGGGAAGGCCCCCCAGCCCCCCCTTGCGACTCCTATTACTGAGGACCACCTGCATCAAAAATGTCAAAATTAAGATTATCAAAATAAGGAGAGATTGTCAGTATGCAGGCTTCTTTTTCTACAACGAAAACCTAAACTGGGCCGCAGAAATGCTTCCACTGGACCGCATGCGGGCCGCGGATTAGACATTGCTGGGTCGGAATAATCACATTTAAACAGAAAAAATTTTCTCAGTCCGACCAGTCCTGATCCACCAATTTTCAGAAAGGTTGCAGTCCGAATCCGATCCAGTCCTGACCCGTGCTCACCTCTGCTGGATTGTTAGAATGCGTCTGTGCAGGCTTATCTTAATCGTTATGGCATAGTTCTGATTTCTGAGTGAGCACTGAGCACAAAGCTATATTTGCTGTGGCGCGTTTTCTCAATTCATCTAGTCAATTGTTTAAGCCTGCGTGGTATTTTAATTCTAGTAAGTTGTCAGGTAGTCGTGTCAACATACAGGTCGAATTGTCCGAGACAAACAAGGTTCTGTTGATCTCTTTGCACGAAATTCAGGCGTTTGTAGCTGTTGTTTCTCTGTGACACTGACAAGTCTTGCTGGGTAAAATAAAGTCATAATTTGTGGTTTCGTCAAAGAACATAGCAATGCTTCTTTGAAAATAAGTACCTTGCTTTGAAGTCTGATAACCTATTGTGTCAATTATAGTAATATAACTGGCCATTGCTGCTGTTGTGACGCAGGGTCACAATTTGAAATAATTTATTGGACTCTGCCTTGTTTCTCCAACAGGACCTTTTTGTTAAAAAAACCAACCATTTTAGAAGTGCGCCAATATCATCTGGTCAGGCCGTTTGCTTTTTCTTTTTACTTTTTGATTGACAGCATTTCCGTGCAACCCGTTGCGACGCTGTCAATCAAGTTAGGATCCAGTCGAAACAGATTTTGGTCGACAAACTTCCGCATGCTGAAGTTCAGCAGAGCTATCAAATCGTATTGCCTTATCTTCCCACAGTACATTGACCGCTTGCTGTCAATCAAAGTTTTCGTTTATTCTTTTATGACTCAGTCTGTCATGTAATTTATTTACGAAGCGGCAGGTGCATTTATTTCTGGCCAAAGTACATGGGTTTTTGCACTCAAACATCACACCACCTTGGTTGCGGATGTTCATGGACCTTGCGGAATTTTTTCTTTCCTACTTTTTTTGTTTGATTTTGCTTACGTAGCTTAACACGCGATTTCTTTCTTCATTCGCTTTAGCCTGTAATCTTTTCATTGGTGCATTTTGATCATGTGATTTCTGTCTTTGTTCGGATCGTACTTTTTTCACAAGGTAACGCCCTCTGATAATTTCGGCAAAGAATGCCTTTTATAAGTTTCAGCTTTTGCCCCCCTTGTTTTTGCTTGTTCCTAAAATTGCCACTTTCTTGACAATACATAACACATGTACATGACACAATAATAATATACAACAATATTGCACCTGAAAGCTAATGCTACACATGAAATGTGCTTAAAGAAACATAATCATACCGCATTTCAACATTATCTTAGCACAAACTTAATTATACGCTATTAACTTAACAAGTAATGTTCAGTCTTCCTATATGTTCGTTGACGACATTTTCGTTTCTTGTTCTTCACTTGTCTTGGTTTCTATGATATTCATGTTATGGGTAAAATATTCCATAACATTCCCAAACGTAATGCAAGTACGCGAACCAATCAATGCAGCATTAAAATTGAGATGCTGTTTCAGACCGCCTGAACTGGTTCGAACACAGCGAATGTTTACAGTACTGATAGTGATAGCAACCTTTGCGTTTGACGAATGACTGTGAAGTAAAAATTTCCGGCTAGCTTACGTGCATTGCAGGTTTGCATAGCCGAAAGTACGCTTCCTGTTTAACATATGCTCTTTTGTGAAAACGTTCACTTCGATTAGGAACTCTTTGCAGTTAGTCGGTTTTCGAATCGCCGTACCTTTTATTTTGGTATCGATTTGATTTTTTAAGTGTGAAGTGATCAAAGCCGGAAGTTCGTGTCCAGAAAATCTTGTTTTAAACATATAACGAAAACAAAAGTCTTTCCCCCATAAAAATATTTTCCCCCAAACCTTAAAACCTGAACAAGGGCCTGGATTTGTATGTCTAGTGTTGGCAACAAAGCTGGATATTAGCAATGACACAGTATTTTGATCATAAACGTGTTTTGTCGTCGTAGTGGATGGCGGAAGTTTCCCACTACCAGATAAACAAGCTCAGTCACTGCTGTTTGAAAAACGTTATAAGTTCGAAAAAGAACCAGGTTAGTCTGCCATTTCGCCGAAGGTATAGGGTTCCATTAAGCAACTGCTGTTGAATTGAATTGAAATAATTGTCATTGGCAGACAAAGCGTTAATTGCTCCGTTACAGTAAGCGTTTCTCCAGCATTTTTTCCAACATTCTAACCATTGCAGCAATGCAACTGCAAGGCACTGGCGTGTGTTAACCTTTTCTTTCTAAGCTACACAACAAAATGGCTCAAAGGCATAATTTTTGCACTTTTACTAAGAGATTCAGAAAATCGGGACATCGATGTTTGTCACAAAAGACAACTATTACCCATACCAAAATACCAGGACAATAAAAATATTATCGAGGGAACCCATAGGCATAGCCAGGGGGCCCTAAGAGGCCATGCCCCCACATTTTTAGAAAGGATAGTGATTTTGTGCTTTGAGAGGCGTTTTTCCCAACAAAATATGGTTATCCGCCTAAAATCAAACATTTTGTCCCCCCCTAACTTTTTGACTGGCCACGCCACTGAGGGACGCTAATTCAGTGTAAAGGGAGTCTGAAAGTTACACAGAAACCCTGCGGGTAGCATCATGGGTCCCGATTAGGGTTGCCAGATGCGTTTTGTAAAAATACCGGCCATTTTCATTTGTCAACAGTGCCACATCTAAACTGTGTAGTATTTCGTAAGCGGGACAGAGAAAACAGAGAGACAACCAGTATGGTTAAGCCACAGTTAATAATTTGCCCGTATTTTGGCTGGTTCATTACATTTCAGTATGTGTGTGATGTGACAATCGCACCAAAGATTGCGTCAACAGCAGCAAATAAACTTCACTGAAAGAACTGTCCTTACAAGATTCACTACCAGAGTCAATAACATTTGAAAAATTTTGCGTTAGTTCTGTTTCAAGTTACGGCAAATTTATTTTCAAAATACCGGTTGCAGGCACTGATTTTCAAAATACCTGCCTTTTACCGGCCTCTGCTAAATTAGCAGTAAAATACCGGCCAGACCGGTGAAATACCGGCCATCTGGTAACCCTAGGCACGATTCACTGTTATATTAATTCCATACTGTGTAGTGAAAGCTTGCAAAGAAGAGAAAGCAAATCACTTGCCTAGTAGAAATTAATTTTTGATGTGTCTGAACTTAATATCTCTGAAACGCGTGTGTCATTGATAAAACAATTTGCATATTGACATTTAAAGTAGACCTTGGCGAATCGTACTGCACTGTATGCATGTATTGCATACTGGTATTTATCTAAGGTGTGTGTGTGTGTACGCTTACGCGTATGGCCTTGAGAAAGCGTTCAACTAGATCAGGGTCTCAAACACGCGGTCCGCAGGCCACATGTGTCTCACGAGAGAGCATTTTGTGCTGGTCGCAATGCTTTTTGGGAATTTGCAAATAACTAACTTTTGAGGTATTCAGTTTACTCCCCGTTTTTTAAAAGTGCTCGGCCAGTGAGTGAACAAGTTCCTATCAAACGAACGTAAAGATGGCTAGATATGATTTGCCTAGTAAGAATCACGATACCTTTCGCAGGAAATAAGATGTAAAAGCTGTTTCTAGTAAGGTTCAGGTACCGTCATTATTGCGTCAGCGTCTCGGACCGAGACGCTGACTCTCGGTTACTCTATACGGGAGACTCTCGGTTACTGTATTAGGCCTCATTTTGCCCTCAGAGAAATTTTAGTTTGAGACCCTGAACTAGACTGAATGTAAAACCTACGTAACAGGTTCTTAATAGTTTGTTGGGGACGATGCAAACAAACAGCATGCAGATGCTGATAAAAAAGCGAGGAGTGCAGAAATAGAACACAAAAGAGATGTCTTTTATTAAAAAGGATACGTGTTTCAGATCAGGGGTATCCAACGAAGTTACTCCGAGGGCCAAATGAGGGCTTATAATAAAGTAACCCGAGGGCCGCAATAATGACTACGCGAGGGCCGCATTATGACGCTAACGCAACAAAGGCGGTACCTGAACCATACCAGCAGTAGCTGTTCCATCTTGTTTCCTGCGAAAGGTATTGTGATTTATAGGCAAATCATTTCTAGCCATCCATGCGTTCGTTGAAAAGGAAGTTGTTCACTCGCTGGCCAAGCAGTTTTAACCACCGGTGAATAAACTAAAGAACTTGAATGTTGATTATTTTGAAATTCCCAAGAAGCATCGCGGGCCGCATGTTTGAGACCCCTGTTTTAGATCATGGCAAAGAATTGATAACATCATTTACACATCTTGAAAATCTGGTGCAAGCGACTGAATAGGGTTAAAATTAACCAGAAGTTCGTGTTGCCCTGGTAACTTTCAGCAATTGCCATTTAAATAGAAAAACGTTTCATTTATAATGAGGCTAGTGGTTCTTTTAATTCAATTTCCCATTGAGATGGTCTCCTTTTATCTGTATTTTGTGAACAAGTTGACAGAATACTTCCAGTGGGTTTAATCGCAAAATGTGCATGTTCTTTGTTTTCAACATTTTAGCTTTCATGCATTTTTTTACGAATACGCTAAGAAGATAAAAACATGAACTATCATGAATTTTATTGATGCAAGTAAACTTAGTTTGACTCCAGAGAGTTGATAACACTACACAGGCATTCAATGTCGTTACGAAGCTGCAGCAACAGGATATTAATTATTGTACCCCACAGTCATTCATTGATTAGAGTGGTTTTAAATGCAATGTCAGTGAAAATTTCTAGTGACAAAGAGAAACGACACACATACCCGGAAAAAGCAACTCGAAAATTTGTCAAAATTCAAATTATCAGGCACTGTTTCGTTTGCATTCTATACGTCGAATGCCTGCTTCTACCCCTCTGAGATGCATGCCCTGTTAGTTTTTCAAAGCAATTGATCTAATGAAGTTCTTAGGGACCTGCCACACCTACATTCTGAATTGTAGCATTTATAAGGTCGTATGTTTAGAAGCCATAGTTACTGTATGCGATATTGTGGTTCCACTTAAAGTGTGGTTGTGTTGTCTTCAGCTGCTTGCGCTATTCGTGTCCTTTGCTTGTAACACACGCCAAACGGGACAGGCCGCAAATAATTTAAATCTGGTTGAACTTAACGCAATTTGNTGGCATGGCTAGAAAGCTTATTCTTGTGAGCTTGATCAGATGGATTCCTANATTCAGATTTTGAAAAAATGCTTTTGTGGCACGTAGGGCACAAAAATCAGAGGGCACACAGCGTTTTGCCCGAAAAAGTATGTTCATGCCCCAATGGCAGATTTGCAAAACAATTCGCAAATTGATTTCTTTAAGTAATGAAAAGACACATCTTATGTTATTTCATCCCAGTAATACTAATAAAAGTTCGATTACAATTTCGACAAAGAGTTGTTTCCATGTTTGGAGTGATTTTTGCCAAATAGCAAATAGGTAGGTAACTACACCCCTTTCTGTAGCCCTATATCCTATGCCTGTGAAATTCGCAGCTTTAGCAGAAAGCAGGAATTCAGTTTGTATAAATAGAAAAAATAAACAGATTTTTCCGATCTGGTTCAGACAATTTATTGCAAAAGCGCTTCGCACGCTACTACTGATGTTTCATTGCTTCTTGAGGCAGGCGTTTAGAAGGTTCCAGATAAACGTGTCCACGTATAGGCTGCTGTGACGCAGAGCTTCCGGTTTCCTACAAAACAGCCGAAAAAATGTTGATGATGAATGGCTTCCAGAGTTTGAGTAAGTAGACTTGGAACCAGCATTCAGTTCGGGGTACTGTTTGTTAATACTCTGTTGTTGGCAGATTGAAATGCTATGTCACTTTGTACATAAAAATGTTTGAAAAAGCAGGACGTAGATGTTGTCCTTTGCATGCAGCAGAAGTAAGAGCGAAAAGCTAATAAAATGGCCAGTTTGTACTCGCATAGTGCAAAGTTTTTGCATGGTGTGCGACTGAGATTGTGAAGGCGATATTTCGTCTTATACAGCGGCTTAGGCGATTTCCTAGGTTGAAGACAAGGTACCAATAACTACTACATTCTGCCATCGTCATACGGAAGCGATACACAATGGGATAAGAACAGATATGTAAAGGATAAGGAAAAAGCATCAGACAATTGAAGTGAGCTGATAAAAACGTTGGATGAAGATGCGCTTGGTTTAACAAAGGCGTATAAATTGTTTCTAATCAAGGCATCAAATGATCTGACGAAATATGAAACTTGATGTGGGCGAACAGCTTACGTTCCCAGGGAAGTAATGTAAAAACAGGCATGTTTCTAGCTAACACAAAGGCGTTTTATACTATAGACTGCTCATAAGTCGCGTATATGCACCACAATTGGAAGGCATGCCCGCATACGTGCGAAACATGGTGTTCTAAGTACAGAGCACTGAGCAAAGATGACTTTGAGTTTGTTAGCTGCACAATAAAGTGATTACACTTGACTCCGCGTGTCAGTGTCAACGTTCCTGGAGCCAGGGGTGGGGAACCTATTTACTATCACCGGCCGCATAAATTGTGCATTACCGCTGGCGGGCCGCAAATAACAATTGATTTTATCCTTAAGTTCTACCTTCATCTTTCTACGAGGGATAGAGGCTTCTTACGACAATACGACATACTATCTTAAGTGATAGAGGCTTCTGGCTTACTGTCTAAGTACCTGCTTATCATGGAGCATCGTTTTGACGCGATCTTATGCTCTAAATTGGGCAACAAAAATTCTGACGCGGGCAATATCAAATGTTCACGCGGGCCGCAGGTTCACCGCCCTGCATTAAGTAACAGACAAAGATATATGACATAGTCGTCAAACTAACCACTTGTGCTATTCAAGGAAACATCTAATGTGGCAGGCAGATGGGACATTTTCGGATGAAAACTTATACCAATTGTCTCGTTACGGTTAAGAAAATTCATGTTCAGCAGCACAATCAAAACAAGTTTTATATTCCTGGATTTGATACTTCGTCCCCAAACATTCAAGGTAAACCTTGGAATCTCAAAAACCTACAATAAATCTTTTGGGGAAAATATCTATATTTATGAAAGTTGAAGGTAATGATTATTCAAAACGAAAAATGTCCAGAGCATAATAAAACGAACAACAAGGACATTGATACTTAAATAAAATCAGGCACATAAGGTAAAGTTGCTCAAAATGGGCAAATGTTTCACGACAATTGTTGGGCAATTAGGTTGATCGCGGCACTGCTATTGACTTTCATGTCTCACATACGGCCAGTCCCGTCGCCACAGGGGGGATTTGGTGGGCTAAGTCTCCCCAAACAATGCTCCAAGCCCCCCAAATTGAAATATGAAAACTATAAACAAGTGCAGTTTTGTCAATTTTTACAATGTGAAGGCATCAACAGGGAAACAAAAAAACTCACTCCAACCATAACGTGGGGCGATCTTCACGTAGGTGCCACGTGGCCACCACTCCTGTCCGGGTGGAAATCACCGGGGGTTGTTATTCCAGGGGTGTGAGTAATCTTTGTAGAAAACTTGAAAGTGATCAATGCCGGCAAGTGCTCCCATTGTTGGCACTGGCAGTTGGCACGTGACCTCGTTTTGTCCTGTTTTGACGGTGGGCAGGTTCCACAGCGTTGTTTGGTCACAAAGTTCATGTCCTCAATAAAATGCTTTGGCCTTTTACCACAGGTGCACGCACAAGGAGCAAGCCTTTTTTGGCTAAGCCAATGTTCTAGAAACTTCAATTGAGAAAAGGGAAGCACAAGGTTCATCATGTCCTCAATAGAATGCTTTGACCCTTCACCACAAGTGCACACACAACAAGGTGCAGTCTCTTTCTGGCTCCAATTTCTTTTCTTTGGTGGAGAAGGCGTCATACAGGGCTTGCACTCGTGTGACCTACTCCCGTGCTGGCTTCGGTCAAAGGTTGCTGTCGTGGCTTGCTAGTGAACCTACATGCACCAACTCCTTTTGCCCAAATTGGTCAAGGTTACCTTAGGAAGGATCTTTGTGTAGGAATTTTGTTACACCTCAGGTAACCATTGGGTAAATTTGGGCAAATTTTTGTTCCCGATCAAAAACTACAAAACTTGTGCAGATTTCGATAGGACTGCCCGAAAGAGCGTCTAAAAAATGCAGCTACTGAAAGAATCAGCTTTCTACGTGAACGTTAACTACTTTTTAATTCAAGTAGAAGAACCGTTTGCCCAAATTGGGCAGAGGTTACCTGAGCAGGGTTCAGGCAAATCAAGTCGTTTGAATCTTTTTATTACAATTGTTTTAGCTTAGGTTCTGCAGAAGAGTAGTTTTTAACATTCCCCCTGCTTTCGGTTTCCCAACGCTTAGAAACGGACATACAGTAGTTATTTTACTAAAGTTTTCAGAAAAATAACAAAAAGTTGAAGGGAGAAACGCTGGCGTTCAAACGTTTGAATTCGTCATCGCTAGGCTCACCAAAGTTTGCTGAATGAGCTTCGGAAAAGTTGTCATCTGTGTGTTTGAATTTCATGGAGGATTTTATGTAAAATTCTTAAGTAGAATTTGAATTTTTAAGTATAATTCAAGCTACAAGTCTTCCAAGCAACACGACTAACAAAACACATCAGTACATCAAATATATCATTAGCCGGTTTGTAACTCTTATGCAATAAATCTTCTGATTCCTTCCATTGCTTGGTAAAATTTCTACAAGCGTTAGCTTTGTTTCTTAGTCTGCTTCTTGTTGTTCAAAAACGTTGTCGTTAAGGATTTAATTTTTCAAGAAAGCGAGTGGCGAATCGCCGTTTACCAAAAGAAATTTTCTTGTATAATTTAATTCTGCCAGGATAACGTAGCATAGCATGACAATGCTTTCTATGCGGAATCGCTCTGAAATATTCCGTATTTGTCTCGGACAGAGGCGAATAAGTGAAGAATCTTTGTATCGGCCATTTTTACCTAAAAGTAACAAATCGGTGGAGCAGAAAAATATGAGAAAAATATAAATTATAGAAAAGTGCTAATAAAAAGCTGTAAGTAGACTGTGTCATTCAAGAATAGTACAAGAGTTTACGTAATCATTTTGTTGCGTAATGTTCATTCATGACAGAAGTTCAGAGTTACATAAATCAACTTTTGCGACAGGAGCATGAAAAAAATTTATTCACGAAACCATAGCGCTCATCCGTGAAAATCCTAATTACAACGAAGGTTTTATCTGGAAATCAAGAAATTTAGAGTGGAATTCAAGAAATCAAGTTGCAACACTGCTGCAAATTTTCCCAGAACCACTTGGTTTAGTGTTTTCGGTAAAAGATAGAACAAAACGTACTTTTTTCTAATGACATACAGCCAAGTGCAGGATTTTCCCAAAGAAACAGATCATGGAAAACATTACAATATAAGATGATATTTAAACGCTCGTCTGTTGCAACTGCCCGGAGAATCGAAACGTTTTAAACCGTCTCTGTATACGCTATCGTCTTCAGTCCTGCGCAAAAGTCGACATATGAAACAAAAAGAAAAAATTACGCACTGTTGCTAAGAACAAAACTCAAAATTACTAAAAATAAAGATTACAAAAATTTAAGATTACTAAAAATGAAGATTACAAAAATTTAGCACAATTGCAACTCTTCCACTAAACACAGCTACAACACTGTTCAACGAACCCAGATCGCAACGGCCATTAGGCACTTTTTCTGAATGACAAAATAAACTCATCGCTTTTGGCGTGTTTTTTTGTCTCAGGCGATCACGTGGTTTGCAACAGACCGTAACGTGCAGCGGAGAAAGTCTGGCACGCCAACTAAGCGTGTAATTTGGTTAAAAAGGTTTACACTCCAGTTGCGGTTCAATAAACTAAGTAGTAATTCCATGCTAAAAATATTCCAAGCAACAATTCGTAAGATGTGTAACACACGAAACTAGTTTCCTTACGCAATAAATTGCGATAGATTCGCTTGGTGTGGGTCACTTTTGTGGCTTTACAAACATTGCTGAATGATAAGTACAAGCTTGAATCATTGCAAGGAGATGAGCAGAACCAGGCAGGCGATCCCTCAAAATGCCCGCTGAAAAGCTAGGGCCTGTAATTGTTCCTTTAGATGAGTTTAACTCAACTTTCAATCTTTTTGCCCTTTCGACACTAGTTGTGTCAATCGAATTTTCCCTATTTGCAACAATAGAGTTAACGCAAACCAAATATTTGGGCCCAAAAGTCCTCACGTGACACCACAAGTACCCACCGATACATGTCTGCATGACTGGGCGATATCCTTCAGAGGAGAAACAGCCTACGCAGCCGGTCTGTAAGCTAGCCAGCGATCCGGAAAATANCAACTCTGAACAAACAGCCACCATTGCCGCTTCCTACGCACGACGCAGTGTTTTGAATTTAAACTGATCGTTAGGTCTTTCAACAGCCTTGCGACCTGGTGGAAGGCAAGAAACGTCAGCGATTTTTCGTCTTTTACCACACTAATCCGGACGCGGGTGTGGTCTTAAAAGTTGGTCATTGCAAGCAACAATAATATTATTTCTGATTTCCAACTCATGGAAATCGAAAGGACACGTGAGATAAACCTATTTACCTTAAAATATTCTTTCAACTTGCCTCAGAATCATTTCACCAACCTGCCTCAGTTGTCGATCTTGAAACGTCTGAAGTTGCATTTTAAAGCCAAAGTTCGGATTCGCGACTGGTCTCGCCTGGCGCACAGCGGTCAGGGTATCACGGTATGAATGGCCGGTTACAGTCATGATGTAGGCAACCGTGACCGTCACGCTTCGTGAAGCACCAGCAAGGCTAAAATGCGAACGAAAACAATCGATTTGCAAACTGCGTGAATTCCACAACACTTTTGAAGTTTGGTACACAGCAAGAAATTAACGCATCGCAGGTCTGCGCTGTTACGTTCGTGAGACTAACGTGTTGCGTTCACGCAATCACGAAAAAGCCGCGTACGTTTTTAATTTGTTCTCTGGTCAAACTACGGCTCTTAACACAAAACTATTACAACAAATACAAACGAACACACATTAATAAGAGCAAGAGATGGCAGCTTTTTTGAATGAATGCCGGTTTCGAAAGGTTTTGCTGTGGCAAACTCGCTCACCTCTTAAATATTTTTGACAACCACGGTGAAACAGGATCTTCTTTAATGCGATAAGCACGAAGAAACTTACCGTGATTCGTGTCCTAACAGTCCAGAAAACACCAAATTTGCGCAGTTCGCAGCAAAGCAATGGCCTTAATGTAGTCGGGTCCACTGTATGCTGTACTGTTATTTTTACGAAATCGAGAAGTGATACCAACGAAAGACGAATCAGTCGGAGATCCCTACATTGCAGTGTGGGTAGATTTCAGCACTTTCGTATCAGGGATTTAGAGCAAAGAACTTCACCGAAGAACATCTAATACCCTGATTGAAAAACAGTGAAACGCAGGTCGAGCGCAAGATCATGACGGCAGCGTGGAAACCATCGCGTTCTTGGAAAATGCCCGGAGCGTGGAAATTTCGTGGTTGTTTCAAATAATTCTCACTTCATACAACGTCAAACATAAAAACCCGGTACTGACCAGTGAACAAGCACGACGCCGCCATCCAGCCTGAAACGAAAACGTACGTTGTGATTCGAGCTGGGCACCAAACGGAAATAAAGAAAACGCGCCAACGAAGCCGCTATTGGTAGAACACTTAGAAAGCAACTCGGCGTAAACGCACGTATGACTGCAAATAATGCGTACTGTTTACGAGTGAAACGTCTACTTCACGAAACGCACACTGCTACCTTTTACTATCGCGTCTCGTTGAAATTCTCGAACGTCATAGCACGTCGAAATTTATGGCGGTGCAAGGTTTGGAAAAATATGCAACAGAAACGTTTGTCCACCGGTGGTGTATGTATAACAGATAAGCTGTACAAAGCAGCAGAGCTTTGAAAAATTACCTCTTCAGGGATACTAGGCAATTTTGAATATAAATTTCTAGACAGTACTTTTCCTCTTCCTTAACTTTAAGTTAAAGTAAACACCATGAAAGTAAAATTATCAATCTTATCAAAAAAGCAAACTAAAATATTAACAGAATGAATGTTAAAAGATCAAATCTGGAGAGTTATTTCCTTTTCCAATACTAACAAACAGTGTTCCTTCTAAGAAAATTCTATACTGAGCAAATGATTGCTTTGTTGGGCACTAAGCGCATGCAATTGCGCAACCATGCAGACACACAAACAAACAGTGAAGCGTTCCCAGCGTCAAAAAGGACTATGCGATATATATATATATATATAAACCGTTAATGCTGGAAGTGCGCGAGTATGAAATAGCACGGCGCAAATTGTCTGGTGGCACTGCGCAATTGCGCACCTTGGAGGGAACACTGCTAACAAATCAAAAAAATGTCCTGACTTTTCCAGACTCCGTAGGAACTCTGCCTATTGCTTTGTTAGTCGTTCATNCTAAGCATGAACANNCACTGGGAAAGCAAAAAACGGTATTAGATTTAAAGCTCAAAAACACGGCCNTACATTAAGTGAAAACGAACAAGCGTGAGTAATATGAAGTTGTTTTCNAAAGTTTANAAATCATTAGAGAGGCAACTCCGCCACTCTCGGGTCACCTCATATTCTAACAAAACGGTTTGAACGAACTGTTTCCGACTCCAGTTAAAACTTTCCGGGATGGAACGCGTTGCTTCAATTAGCCAAATAAGAAGCGTAAATCCGGGCAAAAGAAAAAAGTGCTTATTTGATAAGCTACAAACAGTGCAAAAACAAACTGGTTACAAATCCTAAAAAAATTATTTCAAACTACATCAAAACTAAAAAAGCCTTCAATAAACTAGGTATTCATGTTTATTTCAAATTGTTGCGAATTGTTCTTAAAACAATTTCAATCGGAAATGGATTAAGAACATTTCGCTAAAGTCTTGAAATAAAGATGGATAGCTTTTTAAAGGCCTATTCAGTTTTGATGATGTTGATAAGCCTATCCCGCTTTTATGTTCCAACATTTTAAACTAATTTAGGATTAGCAATGTCCGGAAACCGTGCTCATTCGTGCCAAGTTTTGCAAAATAGGAATTGCAGACGATGAATTAATTATACTAAAAATACAACTGAA
>JGI24021J15306_10002969_pt1 | contig 18842 bp, 8 predicted proteins | sample Ectturendosymbi1_FD_15306 | JGI IMG/M metagenome (IMG submission 15306)
TGAGCAAAAATGATATCCAATCCGGCTCCGGATCCAAAAAAATCTCAAAAATCTTCCGGATCGGAATCCAAAAATCCGGATCCGGAACAACACTGCTCTATATGGGCATTTCTGCAGTCTGTGTTTCATTTATATTCACCTGCACTGTAAAATAATTTTTCTATATTATAACTGTTCAATGACTATTTTTTGAGATCACGTGTTTTCTTTAACAACTTTTTACAAAAAAGCATTTCAAGATTAGGTTTTTCAAAATAGATCCTACGTCTGTAAAACAAGACCAAAAAAATTTTTTAAAGTGCAGCAAAAGTAGCGGTAGCAATAGCTCGCTACTATTTTTATTCAGGAACGGCTGCGGTAGCGCCGCTATTAAATTTAACTAATAGCGGTAGCGATAGCGACGCTTTTAATGAAGTAGCGGTTGCCAACCTCTGAGTTTTGGAGCAAGTGAAAGGCAAGGACTTATATTTGTTGCAGCCGCATTAGGCCGGATGTATGGAACTGACTGAAAGTGAAGGAGAGATGTAAAAATCAAATCTAGAAAATTACTTTCACCCAAGAAAGAGATATAAACAACCTGGCAACAAATGTGTTGAAACAACATTGGGCAACACCTTTCTAGCTCGTTGGGCACCATTTTATAGTGGAAAACATAAGAAAAATGCTAGAATTCATTTGACTCGACCTTGACTTGAGCATAAAGACCATTGACTCAAACTGACTTGACAGTTCTTGCGACTCGACTCTGACTCGAAAAAAATTTAGATGGCTATTACTCGGTAAATGTGACTCGGGCACATCACTGGAAATGCGCCATATAAGCGCAGTAGGCTAATTGTCTCATGTCTAAATGGACTTAGACTTGAGAGACATTTTCCCGCAGCTTGTTTCATACCGTGCTCCAGATAAAAAAATACCAATATTTTCGTAAGATCCGGCTTTGAGTCATACTTCAAACCTACCAGCATCGAATTCGACGCATTAACCAACAGACCACGTCCCTGAATTGGTAGGAAAAACTCCCTTACATCCAGTGGTGCCCGGCCACCCCATTTGAAATATGTGCCCCCCATTTCACGTTTGGCCCCCTGGTGGCTGCATATATCCAATACAGTATTTAAAAAATGTGGCCCCCCTTCTGGTTTTTGGCCCCTCCTTCTGGTTTTTGGCCCCCTTGCTGCTAAATACTGGCGACGGGCCTGTTTACATCCCTGAATCAAATGTAGAAAAAGAACTGCATCATGCGGAATTTTTCGTTTATGAACTGTTATTTGAATCAATATATTCTGTTAGCGTCAAAAAATTGCTTAATTTTGGCATGGTTCCCACCCATCTGGGATTAAATAATTTTCATACTCCTACGATGGTTACAAAGATTTGAACAGGAACCTGATATATCAGTTTTGGAAATCCGTTTAACTCTGTTTTCTATGCTGGAGCGTGAAGCACCGATTGGCAATGACGTGTCCTTTTTTCTTGATCCATGCAAGTTGTGCCGGCAATGTGGACTATTGACCACGGTAACTTGACACGATCCTTCATTACGCATAGAACACTGCTATTCATTTGTCGTTAGTTGTTGATCAAATACGTGTGTTGGTAGCTTGTATATAACATAGCTAGACCAATTCAATGTACTGTAGTGTGGGCTGGCACGCACATCCACATGATGATGCTGTTGGTTACCTACCTGCCTTAACCTTCCTTGTTATTCAAGTTTGAAGTTACAAAGCCTAAAAAAGATCTACAGGTAGGTACTGTTGTTACTTAGTTTTAAGTTTAGGCCTGCAGTGTTGTGCTGCTCAGGCGACCATCATGCGCATGGACACCTTTAAGTGATCGTAGCCTCGTAACCTCTTATTTTCCCAATCCCTGCCTATCTATAGCGAAGTTTGCTGTAAGTGTGCGCTTGCGCTTGCATCGTGGCGATTTCCTGAGAACTCAACAATGAATGAACAACCTTACCTTGGTTGGTGAATTGCGGTATGGTGCAATTGTTACAGGTTTGAATGATGTTTTAAATGGTGGATAGCTGGAGTGACAATGGCAGGGCCAAGTAGGTCTCCTTGTTGAATACCCGTAGCAAAATTCAAACAAAACCCATGAAAAAAAGAATGTTTTGAAGGTAGTGAGTGTCTATTTTACCGCCAAGATCATGCTGGCGGCAACAGATCAGCTGGAGCTATTGTGCCGCCAGTCAAACATTCGGTCTTGTGGCATGACTCAATACAAAGTAAAAGGTCACTTTGTCAGTTTAACACTGTCCTGCTCCTGGTGTAATGGTTACGTGTTAGGGCTGCTATGCCAGTGATGGTTGGCGGTTCGACTCTCGCCTAACGAACTTTTGTTTTTTTCTTTACTTTTTTCCAGGCTCCGCTTAGGTGTTACCTTTAGGGGTTAGTGTTGTTAGGATAGGATTAGGGTTAGGTTAGCGTTAGCTTAGTTTTGGTTAGGTTAGTGTTAGCTTAGTAAGTGTTAGGTTAGGGTTAGCTTAGCTTAACGTCACGTAAGGGTTAGCTTAGTATTACGTTAGGCTAGCTTAGGGAGAGGTTAGGTTTGGGTTAGGATAGGATTAGGGTTAGCTTAGGGCTGCGGTTAGGGTTAGGTTGTAGGATCTTTTGGCTATATTCACTTCGTTTCTACCAAGCCTTTTGCTGCTGCCATCCGATCCTGGCGGCAAAATAGACACTGCCTTTTTTGAATAGTAACAATCCTATAAATAGGTGCATATTTTTTGAAGTTGCACAGGGGGAGTTTTCAACTGTGCTGCTACCAACAAGGGTGTAATGAACTGGCAGTCCAGCCATTTGATTGTAAGCCGAGAGTTGTGAACCATTAAAAATGCCTTTTGTTCTGATTACCGCTTAGCATAATTACACTGTGTCATGCTTATTTGTATTTTAGCATTTAATTTGAAACTTTAAAACCTGATATGAGTGATGTAATATTGAAAGAACGCAATGAAGCTTTTCCATTGCTAACTCAACCTGTTTAAAAATACTTAAACATACTTTGTAGCTATCATGGTCTAATAAAGTTAAGTAGTGATTCTTAACCTTCTACCACTAACCACCCATTCACATGCCATATGCTAATTTTTTCAAACACGATTACTGATGTGCCATATCATTGGTTGTTTCTTGTAACTACTGTTTTCACCAGGTACTATTGTCAAATGAAAGTGGTTGTAAAGCAGCAAATACACTTCTCATATATTTATTTTGTATAATGAAACTTTTGACTTTGTTTGGAGTTAAATTTGTTATTGAGAATAGGAGAGAAATCTTTAAATTCGAATCAGTCAGGCTTGACCTTGTTATGCTTTTAGTCAATTTTATGGACGAAAATGCTTGCTGGCATATGTACATTATTCCGAAACAACATATAACTCTGAGTGCATTTTCTTAGTTCTAGGTAATTTCCACATGATAAGGTTTGCCAGAAAGCTAATCAAATTTTGTTTGCAAGTTGGTGAGTTCTATTTTTATGTTACTTGGCATTTTCATTATCTTGTTCAGTAAGTGAGAATGGGTTCATAAATGTAAAAACGCAGTATTCTTTAGCAAAATCACATTTAAGCAACTTTCAAAGAGTCTTCCAATAACTTTCTTCTTAGTGCATTTTTTCAAATTGACATTATCAACAGCACATTCAATCTGCTATTTGAAATGCAGAAAATGGCTCATATTCACATTTTTTAATGTGGGATGAACCTTTTGAACTTCATCTTGAATGCAGTGATATCACATACTAAATTTAGGAAACAATTGGTTCCTGCCCTGCAGTTTTGAGATGGTTAGTAACATCAGCTAAAAATCCCTGATGAAATAGCCAGTTGTTATCATAGGTTATTTTGAAGATGTTAGCTAGTAACTCTTAAAGGGATTTGTACAAAACAAAAAATCGATAAAAATATTGGAGAGGCTCAGTATCATCCTTTAGTAGGATCACAGGGATGCAATGCGCCACACAAAAGCATCCAATGTGCCAAATTTTGCACATGCACCATAGGTTGGCCTCCGCTGTTGTAGTATATCAAACTGGAAATTTTTTCAATATTCTACTGAACAGTATTTGTTTATTTACTATGTTCTGATCAATGATTGGTTAACTGATATTGAACAAGGTGTTTAACTAGATCACAATCTTTCGGCAGATACAAATTGAAACAACAGTTGTGTTTAAACATTAAGTAACCTGTTATATAAATTAAAAGTAGTAAGGGTAAGTTGAAAAAGTTTCATTGTCTTACTGCTATTGTAAGATATGAAAATCTTTGTATTGTCCATCTTGAGCTTCTGGCAATTGTTGCCCATTGCCCTTGTTGTTGAAGTTCTTGCTGTTGATGATGATTATATCACTTGCGGCTCAACTGTAAAGGTACTTAATCAAGCCTTCAAAGTTCGGTTACACTCACATGATGTAAAGTATGGAACAGGTTAGAGAATTTTGATACTTGCATGCTTGTCTTAAGCATGTGGTCAGGGGCGTAACAAGGTTGGATGGCTCCTGGGGCCAGAAGCAAGTTGGGCACCCCCATGTTCGAAACTAAGGTATTTCGGAAGTGATTGTACTGTGTTAAAGAAAGCACTTGTGACATCGTTGGGACTTTTTAGCGTGCCCCCACTGTGATTTGGCACCCTCATAGTTACTCGGTGCCTGGGGAATTGCGCCCCCTTGTTGCGTCCTTGCATGTGGTCATACTTTGTTCAAACAAAATGATTTCAAGAGTGCAAATGATTTAACTTAGTTTCATTGCCATCCACTTCTGCATGTGTTATTTTTAATATTTTTTCTGCATGTGTTATTGAGCTGTTTTAAAAACACCTCATTGAGCTTATGTTTGCATCGATTTTTGTATTATATTTATTATTTATTCTGAACATTGCTAATTCGGGATGGTAGTTATTGTGATGCTCATGTTAAATGGCACTAATAAACAAACCATAAGTGGGACATCAGACTTTTCCTGAAGTAAAGAGAAGTAATTGACATGTTTGCTCCGACCATGTTTCGTTGCAAATGTTAAAACTATAGCATTTGGAGGCCTATACATTGATCATATTTGAGTGTATTAAATCACTTACCACTTGTTTTTAGAACTAAAATGTAGTAAATCACCAGAACGCGTCACCAGAAAGTGGCATCTAAGACTATTTGCCTCAGAGAAAAATTAAACTAGCCCAGATTTAAGAGCAAAACACTAGAGCAAAGGTGTCAAACTCTGGCCTGCGAGCCAAATTTAGCCCACAGAAATATTGCACTTGGCTTGTGAAGCAATACCAAGAGCTAGCTGACCAGCATTATACAGTGCACTAAAACTAATTACCAGATCAGGTATCCATCAGGACAACCCAAATGCATCAGGACAAGACCCTACAGGGTTTGTGACGTCACACTGACCACATGCGGAGGAAGATTTTATAAATAAATGTAAATGTTGGCCTGCGATTTTCTCCAAGTTAAAATTTGGCCTACTGTTGATTGGAGTTTGACCCTCTTGCACTACAATAAAGAATACGGGTAAAATCATTATAACTTATATGCCAACAGTTTTCCCACACCTTTTCTAGCTATTTAAAGAGGCCCTTGCATTTTTGTGTGAACCATTTTTCTGCATATGGCTGTTTGTCCATTTGCAGTCTGCAAGCTTACCATGGTATTCATTGAACTGAAAAGTGTTGCCTATTTTGTGCACTGATTCAGTATATATGCATTTGACTGATGTGTAGAACACCTGAAATGATATTTTGGCTAGAAAGAATGGATTTTCAGCCAAGGACTGTTGTCATTTTGCATTTTAGTTGGCATGAAATAGCATATAAGAGGCTGTGGTTTTGTGGAAAAATTGCCAGATATTTGTTACAACCATTAAAAAATTCAAGTCATTCTTTGCAAAGTTTCTCATTGCACAAAAGATGTAAATCCTCCTTTAATAAAATTTGCTTAACCCCAAAATCTCAAATCATTTGAATTAAACACTTTTAAGCGTTCACAATTCGAATTCCAAGAAAAAACAATGTTTTCATGTTGGAAAATAAAAATGGCCTCTGAATTAGTTATGTCTTTTAAAGGAAATCCTGAACTAAAATACTTTTTGTTTTAAGTTAATTTCCCTGTCAGCATTCTGGTTTACTGACCGGGCCTTCACCTATGCTTTCAAGTTTGGTGAGCATGATGGCAGTGTAATGACTGTCGTGAGTCATACAAGTTGCAAGTTCAAATGTTCGAATGTAGAGCCATAGTGGCAGTTGGGGAAAAGCATATGAATCACAATGTAGCTTTGTTCTGACGTTAGTGCACTTTCTTCTCTTCACAGGAAGTGGTCAGCAGTCTGTGACAGGAATGGATTCAAAGGATGATGCAAATAGTTACTGGCAAATACGCAGCCCTACCACTGAGCACATTCCTAGAGGAACTCCAATAAAATGCGGACAAACTATTCGTTTAACCCATATCAAAACGTCCACAAATGTGCATAGTCACCATTTTAAAGCACCTATGTCCACAGATCAGGTAAGGTTATAATGTATTCTATGCCTTACCTTTTTTCACACACTTCAAAAATCAGGATTTATGAGCTAAAATTTTTCAAATTGCCGCAATTTCGATATTTTGCTATGATTTTTAATTAATGTGATTAATGATGATTCTTTTGTTTTGGCTGCGACGGCCGATGCGTGCTTCATGGTTCATCTTGTCTGCTTGTTTATGAAAAGGCACCTGCTAGCGTTGCTGCAAGATAACTGTTTTGACTTGGTTCGTTGTGCTTTCTTGTGCAAGTTGTCTGGATGCGTAAGGAATATAACAGCATTTTGTCAACACCTCTGAGGCCATCGGCCGTTTTGGCCGATGCCGATATATTGGTAAAACGAAAAACAAATATCGGCCTGATATATCAGCCAGGCCGACATATCGGTCTGTCTCTTCATATTGATGAGACTTGTGTAAATTAAGTCTAATATATAGATGGAACATGACTTTGATTTTTTCTTTTCCATGTGAAAACAGTAAATAGTAATGGAAGTCATGTGTGCAAGCTTTGACTGTTAACTTAAAAAATTGTTACAAACATTGTTTTTCTTTCCTGTGCGTAAAGAAGGTAATGTTATGTAAATCTTCAATTTTTTGTTATGCAAAAACTCACAACACAAACATTCTGCTAAAGTTGCCATCCCAGAAAATTTCCACGCGTGTGGTACTTCTTGAACTTTTCAATCTTTTAGTAAATCACATCATCTGAATATGGTGGTAATACACAGAGCATTGTTTTTTTGTTGTTAAGTCTACGTAGTAACTGACAAAATGTTTATTTCATCAGGAAGTGAGCGCTTTTGGGTCAGACGGAGAAGGCGATCATTTAGATAACTGGATTGTTGTTTGCTCTGGAAAGTTTTGGAAACGCAGTGAATATGTTAAATTTCGTCACGCGGAAACGAGATCCTTCTTGGCTTGTACTTGTAAGTGAGTTTGGCTACATGCAGAACCGGCTGTTGTGCCGGATTTCAGTGTGTAGTTGGCCGCACATGTGGCAGATGGTAAGAATGACGTAAAATAGCGGCAAAAGCAACACATTTCATTGGCATATGTCAATAAAAACCGACGTCAACGTGGAAATTACCGTGCAAAGTAGCTCTTAAAGTGGTTTGGCGCATGCTGCATGGGTTTAATGGTTGCATGATGGGCCGGCGATGTTTTTTTACAAGTCGAAATTAGCGGACTTGTAGCTACTGTGTCTGCGTGTTGCAAAAGTCACTAAGTGAACGTGCTTGGAATCGGGTTGTAAATAGCGAAAGGCAGTGGGAAAGTATTTAGAAATCGACGTAATTGACAAAACAGTAAATAGAAATCGGCTGTTGGCTGAGCATTACCTTAATTGTACCAGTCGCGCGATCACAACACTGAAAATTTGGCCAGTGCACAAATAAGCGTCCCTCAGTGTCAGGTCTGCTCAGAGCCACTGCTCTTGACGTGACTTTGCGTCGTGAATGCTTCAAACCCGAAAACTTTCCAGCGCCTCCTCAGCAGACGATACGTTATGTTCGAATTTTACGTTCTCTTTGCCGGGAACTTGGGTTTTCAACATTTTAGGTCCAACCTTTCGCAGATTGCCTGGGGAAAACAAATGTTAGACCATATTGCGCGATGCTATGTAACGGTGCGCATATGACAAGGTGGTGGAAGAGGAACTTAAAATATCCCCGGTAATGCTGCACGAAGATGGCAGCACGTCAACGGGTTCTCGGTAGCACTAGCAGCATATGTTTGTTTGCTGATGTGCTGTAGAATTTTGTCCGTCTGAAAATGAACACGCTCTGTAAAAAGGAAACAATGAACTTTCAAATCTAAGCATTGCGTATCACGATCTGCAGCGTGAGATTTTGTTGCTAAAAAAAACACTTTTGGTCTGTTTTGATGACGTTAACGAGCAGAAACCAGATTTAGATACGGAAATGGATGCTTGTCTTTTTAGATCATGACAGGTTTGCTTCCTCTATGCGGGTTTTGATTTGTTGTTTAGAGACTGTGTTATGAAATCGCGGAGACTTGCAGGTGAATGCAAGAAATCTTGTAAGCAAACATATCAAACCTATTTTGGTATATGGTAGATATGAGAATGCATTTGCAGCGTTGAAATGTGCTCGTGTTTTGCTCAGGCTGCTTACGAAGGAAACCGCGTGTGTATTTCCACAATTCATCTGGATCAGGGGTTCCCAACCTTTTTCTTACCATGTACCCCTTCAGCATTCCGACAAATGAGCATGTACCCCTACAGCATTTCAACAGATCAGGATGTACCCCTTCAGAATTTTGACAGATGAACATGTACCCCTAAAACTCCTTATGACAAAATATTTCCTCGTGATTTTTCACAGATATATTTAACAATATACATACAATGACTTTTGAAAACAATATTAAGTGACATATGTATAAAGATTTGAAAATGAACAATATTTTTACCTTCTATTGCTAGCCTTAAATGTACCCATTCGGATAGGCAAATGTGCCCCCAGGGGTACATGTACCCCAGGTTGGGAACCCCTGATCTAGATCGAGGCTGCACAACCTGTGGGCTAAGATAAGAATTTAGACGGCCGTGCGCACGTAATTTAAAACATGAGTTATGGCGGCCGTGCAGTTATACACACTGCTTGTCTGTATGCGGATACTTAGTAGAAAGACGAACAAACAGACTTGTGCAAGTAGAACAAAAGCAATGCAAACAAGAAAAATATTTTGAACTCACTGCCGGCTGTAATTCATAAATAAATGTAATGCGGCCTGTAGTAGCGAAAATGCTGTGCACTCCTGATCTAAATTATTATAGATCATCATCTGCGCGTCGTAGTTTTTGGACCAGCCGCAATGAATTTTTAATAAGCTGTATTGTGACGAACAAAACAGTTCGAGGATAACGATGCGGGGCACAGCAATGGTAATGGCGGCTGGGAATTGTGGTTAGATTAGACATTGTGAAAAAAATGACAAATGATTGAAAGTCTGGACAAGACACTGAAGTAGTTCGTTAACAACCGCTTACACATTCTACTAGTTCAGTTCAGTTTCGTTTATACTCAGCTTCTGCAATCTTCGAAGTGTCACGAATGGTCAGCAGCGCCCATCTCTGCTTGCAAGTGCAGTTATGCTTATTTAGAAACATAAGACCGCAATGCAAAATTTGCAACGCATAGTCTTGGCATAGAAAGGAAATAAGCGAATGGATGCATCAGACGCTTTATGACAGGGGTCGGAACCTTTTTCGCTAAGGGAGCCATGAAACCTACATATTTTTATGGTATTTCCGTGAGAGCCATAAAATGTTTTTCAACACTTAATGCAACTAACTTACTTAACTAACGTGTGCATTTTTAAGCAAAATCAACAATTTTAAGCAATGGAAAATGTATGCATTTTCTCTTTAAACTGTTAATGCGACTACTGGTGCTACATGGTGTTGCTGATGGCTTTGTAGGAAAATTACAGAAAAAGTTTCATCCGTAATCATCGTGTTAGAAAATATCAAGCGAGCCAGATGCCGTCATCAAATGAGCCACATCTGGCTCCCGACCCCTGCTTTATGATATTTGATCAAGATTGTAAGTGCTGGGCAAACCGTTGGTGCGCAAAATCGCGTAATCACCTTCGCATAATAAACCAATTTCTAGAAAGCATCTTTTTCAACCTGCCGTCAAGTTGCTCCAGCAAATTACGATGTAATGGTGGTTCAGGTATTTACGCACACGTTGATCGTTACATCCAGATCGCAACAATTGGGTTTCACGGAGTGTATGGTAACTAAAGCTTCATCAACACAAACATTGCTTTCTTTTCGGTCTGATTTTTCACCAAAAGTTGCTGGACTTAAGGTGAAAAATTGTCCAATTGGTGATAGTTTCAAACCTACCCAGAGTACCTGATAAACTATATAGCACTTCCACATGACTCAGATGTTTAAGATATCTTCTATATAGACAGCTTGACCATGAAATAAGCGAAAATGATGGCGGTTGTATACAATGTGCAGTGCCACTTAAGGAAATCGTTGTGAAATTACCGAAGTATTTGCATTTGCTTCCATAGGTTCTAATCGGATTAAGTGAAACATCCCATCGGTCTGAAAGCGCTGCTGTCAATCACAAAGGGTCATCGCAATAAACGTCTTTGCAAAAAAACGACTCAAACNCNGCGGTGTTTTTCTCAACGCACACTTCAAAAACTACTAACTGCTCTGTTGTAGGAAAAACTATTGTGTGATGGCGTCTGTCTGAAACCTGAATGTAGTGCATATTGCTTGGCATCATAAGTTCGTGTGATGCGTTCGACCTCGGTGGCGTAGTCACGACTTTTTTTCGACACAGCGAATACGTACGGCCGACCCATACAAGGACAACAAGAAGTGGTCGCTACAGCGAACGACGGACAATCAGCTGCGTCCTGGAAGGCATCAGAGGGTGTCGTACTAAAGCCTAGTGAGAATATGGGTGTGCAATAGTCCAAATCTGTGCCTCCGGGCAGCTCAGAAACATTGTTGGATGATGCAAATGACTCTGCCGAAGACTCGCACCCTCTCGTGCGTCAGTTTAAAGCGCTTTTGTATCATCTTTTGGACTATTTATGCAATATGTTCCACTGGGCGTTAGGTTTCTCGTGACGATGATGATGATGCCGCGTCGAGCGCTCTGACTGTGCGGTGTGACGTATACACGGAACCTGGCAATCGACCTACGGGCTTAGATTAGTGAAAGAGCGGAGTACCGAGCGAGTTGCGTACATCTTGTTAGTGGATTAACTGTGTCTTTTTTCCAAACGGAAATATCGGCTTGGTTGTATAGAAAAGTTACTGGGACCGTGCACGTTGCTGCCAAATTCGAATCTCCCGTTGTGTTGTTGACACAGTATTATGAATGTGAGGAAGGTTTGTTGAAATCGTTGTTTGGCCACATTGGCAAACTGCAGCCTCCACCTGGTAGCGTTGTACTCGGTGCTCGTGACTTCATTCGCACCAGCTGTATGTTTTTTTAGCTTGATACAAATCCTAATGAGGTAATATGGAACTGGATAATAGTTGTCAGAAAATTATTTTCGCTGTTGGCTGGGTTGCGTACAGGCTGGGAAAAGATTATAAGATCGCTACAGAGAGAATTCATTAAATTTTCCCAGGAGTCGTTGGATGAACGACGGCTCCTGCGCTCCGGAAAACTTGCGAACCTTTAGCGTTGTGGATTGTAGGGTCAGCAACGAAACACGGACAGAAACGAAATTTGGCGTTCTTGGAAGACACGGAAATTACTGTTCTTTCAAGAAAGGCGACTATTTTTTGGTGAAACCCTATGTATGCACCGGTAGGGTTTATAGAGCACGCTCAATCAAACGGTAAGGAGAAAATTCACCACAAAATAAAGTGGACAGCCCATCTGGATTAATGGCAGCACCTAAGCTACAGCTTGTTCGTTACCGTGGAAACCATGCAACGGGTGTTTCAGTTTGGATACAATTTTTGCCACACAAGTATTGATAAAGTTAAGTCGCCGACGCCGATTTACAGGCGTTCTCCTCTGCCATGTCCAATGCAGCTGGAAACCGTTCTTTGCACTGTTCCATGTAGTTCGATCCTTGTGGTGCAGGGATTTATTGCGTTCGTCTCGTTAAATAAACGTTTTATGATAATGTTGCAACGTGAAACTGATTTGCTCCAGAAAAGGTAACAAAGTTTTAGTTGTGCGTCGGCGCTCTTACTCTCAACACTCGCTAAACAGCAAAATGCCGAACAGTCCCATCCTGTTCGCTATATTTTAAGCAAGGAATCCATGATTTAGATTCAGAGTTACGTAAACATTTCCCAACGCATGTGCAAAGCGAAGTTAGACATGCGTTCACAAGACTTAGTAAGAACGCAGTATACTGTAGTGCCGTTCACGTCTTAATAATAAAAAGGCTTGGTTTTCAATCCAGTGGTTAATGTTGGGTATTTCTTGTGTACCGCTTCCAACCCAGATATAGATTGGGAGTCTGAAATTGGGATAAATGAAAAATAAAAAAACAAGCTGTACGCATTCGCAATCATTCGATAAGGCTGGGTGTACTTGTTCCGCAGTCAACGCGTGCATCAGCATGTGACAGGCACAAAAACGGAATTCTTAGTGCAATTGCACACGTGGTGAAGATATCTTTGTTGTTTATTCAGTAGATTGATTCATACGTGGATCCAATGGGAAGCAATTTGGTGGAAGTGTCTCACCATGTGATTAAGGCGGTGTGTTGAAGCGGCGCCACCTTCATTGCCTTTTAAGAATATATCACACGAGAATGAGGAAAGCCTATAACGCTGACGTTTCTAACAATATTCAGGTTCGAGACTTTTTGGCTCCCCGATTTCTTTTCGAAAGAGAAGTTACGAAAAACTGCGTTCCAGAAGAGAAATATAAATCACGATACTTCATGGAAGGTATCAAATAATTTCGTCTAAATATTGGTTAACTAATTGTGGCTACGGCTGTCTTTAAAAAAGTATCAATTTGGCAATGAATTTTTGCTCGACCGACTGCTGCCACAAACACCAAAGTCTAGACCCGGCCCTACCCGTTCCAAACTTGGAATGTTCGACAGGCACAAAATGTGTGTCCATAGGCATAGAGGCCAGAAATCTGGCTGCAGCGTTTTTACAGAAAAATATATTCATGTCCAAAAGGAAGATTTTCAAAAAGCTTTACGATTTAGTCACTCCAAGTGATGAAAAGACACATGTAATGCAATTTAATCCCATTAATGCAAGAAAAGAGTTACACGTTGGACTCTGGTTAATACATCCTCGGTTAATTCAACCAATCGTTTATTACATTCGGATTGCTTGGAACGGAATCTTAATCATTCCTCGTTACCCGTGTTTACAATAACACTGGTCAGATGATCTCTAATTTAGACAAAAATACGGAGTCTAGTCAAGTATCCAAACGTAAATAAAGGGTCGAGCCAAGTACGCAACTTTTTAAGCCAATAAAGTAGGGCACTAACTAAAATTGGTATCCAATATTGCACTTTGTGTTGTTTTTTCCAGTCGATTTTTGCTTCTTTTTTTCGACACCCATTGGCTAAAGCTTAAGCGATAGACAAACCCTGCCCATTTTCAGTGGAAAACGAGTATAAACTGAAACTGAATGATTAAAGTGATGGTGCACGAAGGTAGCTGAAAATGACCCGTGTAAGGTAAAAATGGCCCGCGAAGCTAAAAGCAATGACCTTTCTATGACGCGAAAAATCGAAAACCAATATTGGAAAAAACAATAAGTTTTGTTGTAAAAAGGAACAAACCTATATTGGAAAAAACAATAAGTTTTGTTGTAAAAAGGAACAAAAACAAGGAATATATTTGCTTTTGTTGTGAAAACAAAGAAAATAATTTGCTTTCTCTGAAAGGCAGTAACATCGAAAATGCTAGTGAGTTCGCTGAAAATCCAGGGAAACAATTTTTTGAGTCATTTTCTCCCAGTGAAGAAGAAATATTGCGATGAAGTTTGGATGCGCTATGAGTGACAATAGCCCGCCGAGGTAACTAAACAATAGTGATGTTAGTCAAGACCGAGACTTCGTCAAAAACTTCGAGACTTGAAACTCGAGACTAAAATTTGTGCATTTTGCCGAAATTTTTCAATAAAATGTCGTCATCACTTCTGAGTTGAATTTCTTTCAAATTTCTAGCATTTTACCGACATGTTTTGCTTTTTTCTTAGTTGCAAATACAACATAAAAAAATCGTTGAATTATTATAGAAATTTTACTAAAGCATTTCTTTGCAATATTCAAAGTCTCGAGACCTGTAGTCTTCGAGACTCGCAAAAATGAGTCTCCAGACCAAGTATCGAGACTCCATCATTGCTAAACAGGGGCGTAGCCAGTGGTGGAGAGGGGCACAATTCCCCGGGCTCCGAATCACTATGGGGGCGGCGAAAAGCCCGACAATGTCACAAGCACTTCCTTCAATAGATTACATTTGCTTCCGAAAGACCTCAGGTTCGAACATGGGGCGCTAAACTTGCCTCCTGCCCTGGGCGCCATCTGCTCTCGTTAGGCCCCTGCTGCTAAACAATGCCCGTAAAGACAGTGAGTTAGTCCAACATAGGCCTAAGCTTATGTGAAGAGTGCAGCTGCAGGTCCAGTTAATCTATAACATGCAATTTTTCGTGACTACCAGGCGAACAACACACATCCTTGCTAAAAAGTCTGCACAACTACTTACCATGGCACAGGTGTAGGAGCAAGCAAATTTTTGGGGGTGGGAGGGATTCTTGCCCGAAAAAAACTTTGGGCCACTTTTTGTGGGAATATTTTCTAATGAAGACCGTTTTTTGGTCTGACCTCCAAAAAAAGTCTTCATGTGATCTCGGGCGGCATTTTTTCCAATCAGTGCATGTAGGGCGCAATTTTTTTCAAATGAAACCACGTTGGGCTCCATTTTTGTCAAATCAAACCACGTTGGGCGCCATTTTTCCTGTTTTTTAGGGGTTTGCACAGATTTTCAGAGATCCCCAAGGGATTCACAGATTTTGCCCAGATTTCCATGGATTTAGCTCGGATTTTCACCAAATCAAATCTTTTGGAGGTGCGCTTTCACCCGCTGCACCCCCGCCTTCTACACCACTGCCATGGCATATACCGCAGCTACAAATGTGCAATAAATGTCTATAGTTTTCTGCTCTTTCATGTCCTTCACCACATGCGCCTATCACTGCAGTCACACAGATGTCAGCGCCTACCCAAACCTGCTCACAGTTCACCAACTCTTACCAAAACACTGCATCTCGTATTTCGCTGCAAAGTATATGAGAACACCATTTTCTGGGACTTTATTAGTAACATTGCTGGTAAGGCAAAGAACAGTCTGACCAACTAGGGGAGCACCGCTGCCCCTAGTTACGGGCCTGAATGTATTACTGCAGTTTGGAACATAGGCGTAGCCAGGGAGGGGCCAAAGGGGTCATGGCCCCCCAAATGAAACAAACATGACGTCAGTTTATGAATATTTCTTTAAATTCATGAGGGAAACGAGGACATGCCCCCGGACTCCACTTCCCCTAAAGTTGATTTGTGACGTCACACGATTGTAACGAAAGTTTGGTCCCCCCTCGGAAATTTTCTGCGTACGCCACTGGTTCTAGGCAAGACCTCAGAAAGGGATCCCAAAACATCGCCATTGCGAAAAGCAGATGTGGGACATAGGGGATAAAATAGTGAAATTGGTTTCACATTTCAATTTACGAACTAAATTCAAGAGCATAATATACAGTAAACCCAGGGGTGTAGTGGGGTGGGAACGGCGTTCCCACATCTGTTTTAAGTGTGGGAACGCGTTCCCACACCTTTTTGCACTAATAACATTACTTGAAGATATGGGATCCAAACGATTACATTAAAACATGGCTGCAATCTCGCAGATGTGCTAGCGACACACAGATTCACACTGCTGGTCAAAAGTCTGCAGTGAAACAGGAAGATCCAGTGTGGAGATTCTTGTTAGCGAATGCTCACTTTAATCGAACTGTTTGATGCAGTCTTTCTTTATATTTGGTGTGGGAACGGCGTTCCCACACCTCCTTTTTTAGCACTACACCCCTGAGTAAACCTCGGTTATTCCGGATTCGCTTTGACCGAAGATTTTATCCGGTGTCAAGCAAATTTCTGCCCTGCCCCTTTGTAGCCTACATAACTTTTTGCTGTTCCCAAAAACACACGACTTGCTTCATTGCTTATTAAATGTGGTTCTTGCGGGTTCATGAGTTTGTTACTAAAACAATGGAAAAATTATGGGGTGGCGGTGCTGCCTCTCTTGACGTTCACTTCTGTATCATGCTTAGAATTATAGTGAATTCTTGGGAATCGTATTTTTGCAAATTACGTAACGCTGCTTCAATCTTTTGAAAGATATTTTGCCTGTATCGTTCAGATTCAACAATGTGTCGGTTACAAGCATTGGCGTCGGGAGGATTTTTTTCCAGGGTTTGCCAAAACGACTTTTTCAAAGGGGGAAAAAGTGGTGAAATTTAATTTTTCCCACTCGAAACTAAAAAAAACTTTTTTGATGAAAATTTCATAGGAAAATGTCCAACCTCAAAATCCGACGCCCATGGTTACTAGGGGCGGTTTACGGTTGTATGAAGCCTCTGGCTAAAAATTTGGAAAGGGGGCCTATCTAACAACTAGACACTGGGCCGGATTTAGCTGATGCGAGGTCCTAGGCTAATCCACTTGTGAGGCCCTCTCTGCCACTGTTACGAGGAAAATGGAAGAGCTATTCAGTTTGAGTTTAGCCGGAAATGACGATGTGGACGCTCTAAAAGTACGGTCAATAAAAAATTATAAGTCATTACTAGAGTGCCCCACGATCACTGCGCTTGTTGCTGCCTTCAACGCAAAAGCGTGCAATAACACGGAATTGTTGAAATCGGACTTGGCTGGCGGGAACAAGGTTATAAATTTTTGCAGGCAGACCAATCGGAAATGTCATGGTTAAATATTTGACACAACACATGGCCTAGGGTTTCATAGGCTGCACATCTGATTTTTCTTATCTGCGCTAAAAAAAACAAAAACAAACAAACACCTTGCACATATGTGTAGCGGCATAAAGACGTTAAAGCACAACGTGTGGACCACGTTGCGACTCGCTTACCACGGATGTAAAAATCTCACACACACGAGCTAAACATGTCAAGTTAAACGCACCCCAATGGTTGCAACTGGTAGGTTCACGATTCGCGCATTTGTTGCTTTTTCAGATTGGTAAGAATCGAACGCAAGTCGCAACGAGACGGTCGCGCGAAATCATGTGATATTTTAACCAGAACCGTCGCCAGAAAGTCTTCACCATAGGGGGCTTTACATTTGCGCAACGGGACTTGACATTCCGAAAATTTGATAAAATCTCCACCGATTAACGGTGTTTCATATTTCAATTTGGAGGGGCTGAGTGAGCCCGCCAATGCTCCCCGTGGCGACGGGAGTGTTTTAACTTCCCTTATGCTGTCAATATAGAAAACATACAAAATGCCACAATCACCGAATCGAGTAAGACTGAACAGAGCACAGGAAACAATTAAAATAGGTTTTTGTCCTGGCCTTCTTCATAACAAAATCATCTAGGAATTCATTAAAATTTGTTTGCCTATGTTTGTCACTTTTAATGCGCCAAATGATTAGTGTTGGCAACCTCTCTTGGAACATTGCCACTCTTTAATTCAGTTTTAATTCTTTTGAATCTCAAAAGATCTTCCTCCTGAGCAGTTGCTGTAGTAACCATCAAGCTAAGAAATAAGGGTCCGCAGGGTTGGATAAACTAAGAACCACTTCTCAAGGCATCAGACCCAAACGCGTTTTTGTCATTTTCTCGCTGTTATCAGTGGTGCAACTAGAGGTTTTAGCCAGGGGGGGAAAGCTTAGCTGAAGGGGGCCCACTAGCCAAAACTCAGAGAAAGGTTAAGAAATGATAGTGAATCTCTGGATGTCCGTACTACTGTATATTTAAAAAAGAAAACACCCCGAAAAACGCAAAAAACAAATTAAAGAATACTAAATATCAAAATGTCAATTAAAAGGGGCCCAGTTTTCACATTTAGCTTGCCAGGGGGGCGCCTTGCCCCCCGTCAGTTACGCCACTGGCTGTTATTTTTTTGTCTCTTTGGAGTAGAGTTCTGTGGTTGCCAGTTGCCAAAGTGACTTTTGCTTGTGCGGGTTCATTAAGATCTCTGATTTGCTTAGCATGGGAAAAGTACAAGCTTACGCAAGTAGCCTACTCAATAGCAATCTAATTTCTAAATGACTTTATTAAAGAAAATTTAAATTGAAAAAAATCGAATCTAAAAATATCAAACGAGCTTTACGTAATAGAAACGCTAACAAAACTGCAGCATTGTTCAGAAGCAACTATATTTTTATTGTAGGATAATGCTGCTATCCCTACACAGCGTGCAGGGTGTAGTACACATAGCTCTTATCTGCAATGCAACTTTTAAGCTTCTATCAGGTGCATTTCAAACACGAACAGTCAAAGTTCTTTTGCCTGATTCACACGTAACAATCGGTACGATTCAGCAAATACAGGACGCAGCCAACGTGCATTGAGATATGGACACAGTAGTCGGCATGCGGCTTGGCCAACGGTCATATTGAAATTCATGGAAACTCGTTGCAAGATCCTGGCGTTATCAACAAGGAATATGAATAGGTGCAAAAAAACTAAATTTCACGAATATGTAGCAGCGCGGTGGCTGCTACATGCGACGCGCTGAGCATAACATCCCTAGTAGCACGAAAGCTACTGGGAGCTTCCTTTAGCCTAGTGCGTAAGT
>JGI24021J15306_10002970_pt1 | contig 18840 bp, 14 predicted proteins | sample Ectturendosymbi1_FD_15306 | JGI IMG/M metagenome (IMG submission 15306)
CTATAAAATATCTTTTGCTCAGTAGTCCATGGCATCTCGAAGGTCAAATTTGGTAGACTTTTAGAACATTAATTCTACTTGGTAAATCTGAAAAATAACAACAATTGATTAATTATTTCAAAAGTTATTCAAGTTTAGGTGATGACCGTTTTTTGTGTGTCACCCTGTATTTGCCGGCCTTCTTCGGTGCCTTGTTAAGCTTGAAAGAGAGCACCGTAGAAAATCTATGTTGGAATGAAAAATTTTGTGCAAAAATGCAGGAGTCTTGTTTTAAGTAAGGCAACCAAAAATGGCTGCTTTAATTTTCAAAAACCTGCATTTTCTGGCAGATTTGTGAGAACGGTAAAGCCAGCCTTTGCGATGGGACAACGTACACCGAAGGCTGCAACTCCAGCGCGTGTTCTCCCTGTTCTCCATGCACACCTGGATCTTCTTGCAGTAGTGGGATCAAGCAGGCTTGTAGGCCGGGATATTTCAGTGGCAGCACGAATTCTGGTATGCCAGATTTTTATGGCATGTCTCGCACTGCATGTGCAGTTCCATCTTTACACAAAATTTACATTAGAGCCGATGAATTAATGAGCTTCTAGTATGTGCGATCGTCGTGGTATTCGTTTCGTTTTTGGATAATCAATAGTTTGAAATCATCAAGTGATGTTTTCAGCTACTNAAACAGATTGGTACGACNTCAACGCTTGCGTGTGGGTGCCTGATAGAAGGTAGCGCGTACATTGCTGTCTACAATGTCCTATACTTTTCCTCATACTAAACCCAATTCCCGCATTAATCCCAATGCATGCACGTGTTAATGGTATCATCTTTTTTGCGTTTAAAAACATTATACGCTTTGTTCAGCGCCAGTAGAAAACTAGCTGTTGTTAAAGACATAACATAACTTGCAAAATGGAAATTAATTATTTTTCTATGTGCTTCCTCAAATTTTTGCAGATCGATGCTTTCCATGTCCAAGCGGAACATTCCAGAATAACTCTGGGTCAACGTTTTGCAAAATGTGTCCAGCAGGTGAATAAAAAAACTTCAGCCAAGTGAAAGGCACATGAGTAAACACTGAAATATTACGAAGTTCAATATTTTTTCAAAACACGCGGTTTTCAACGTAATGGATGGCTTTTGCTGCATTAAAGGTAGTTTTTTGAAATACAACATTTGTTTTGAGTTAAACTAAAAAAAATCTGAAACGCACTTACTGCAATCAAATTATTCGCATTTAATCAGATTGGCATCGATCTATATTAAACAGGGATGTGTTGCTTATCATCAGGCTGCTCTTTTGACACTCAGGTTACTTCAGCGATCTTGCTTCACCAAACTGCTTGCCATGCAAACCTGGACAGTGGTCGAACGAAGGCTCCAGTGTCTGTGAAGGTTGCACCTCAAACTGTGAGTCTTGTTTAAGAAACTTTTAGCATGTTTCAGATATGCAGCAAAGCGATTTATGTGTAGTTGTTCTGCACCAAAAACCATTGCGGTTATTGTAAAAAGAATTTTAATTCGGCGCATCATAATACTGTGCTGCGTGAATTTCGAGGTGATCGAGCCATTGACCGTTCTTATTGTATATTTTGGCACTGAATCAAAAATGCTATCTGTTTACCCCTACCAGGCTTAGCATTAAGCAATTTGCATCTGAATTTTTCAGCAATAAATCGTAAATCGCAAGCCGTAGGTGAAGCACCCAGACATCCCTTCAGCCATAAAACCTTCGACACGTAGGATTGGCCTTGCTAGAACTACCTAATAAAATTAATGAAATGAAATGATGTTCGTCCGGTGAAAGCGAAGCAAGTGAGATAAAGACGTGAATTTATATTCAGTGGGAAAAGCAACGTTCAAATCCAAAGCCTTTAACACAAACTCAGGTTAACCATCTAATACGTGATTAAAACATAAACAAAGTACTGTATCTGCTCAGCTGCTAGGATAACATCTACATGAAAACAAGTTGCTGGCTTTAGCACCACGCTTTTCTGGTATTGCGTCGAAATAAAGAGTTCAGGAAATTAACTAGACTCCACACAAGTGAAGAGTTTGAATCAATCAGCAACTTTTTAAGAGGAAACCTATTTCACGTAACACCGCCCATCGTTAGTCCTACAACCTTTCAAAAAAATTACTGATTGATTCGAACTCTTCACTTGTGTAGAAAGGATACTAGCCACTTGAATACAGATATGTGCAAGTTTGAATCATCGCAAAAAGATAAAAGCAGAGCTCATTCGGCTGATTCCTCGAAAGCTTACAGCAAACTTAAAGCTTTTAACAGTAGATTTCAGTAAATGTTTCATACTGCAAAAATCATTCTTTTGTCACTGTCAAGATGTTGCAGGATTAGTAGCAGCTTTAGACAAAGTTTACGATCGTCGGAAAAGCGATTGTTTTTGAACTCGTTCGTAAAAATTTGAAGGCAGTTTTATCGAATAATGGCAAAAATATTGCTTCTGCTCCAGTGGTGAAATGAAAGTGTTTCCATGTAGATCTGTAGGGCATGATCACTTTGTTATCGATCTATATTAGTTGAGGTGGTTTGAGTTAGCATGGTGCGATTCATTCAATATCTGCAGTCAAATGGTTAGTGTTTCGTAATACAAGCTATTGTGAACAGTGTTTCCTCTAAGATGCGAAACTGCGCAATTGCGCAGTGCCACCAGACAATTTGCGCAGTTCTGTTTCATTCTCGCGCACTTGCAACACTCTAAATTTAAGTCGGTATATATATACATCGCACAGCCCTTTTAACGTTGGGAACGCTTCACTGGTTGTGTGTCTGCATGGTTGCGCAGTTGCAGGTGCTTCGTGCGCAACAAAACAAACATTTGCCCAGTGTATAATTTTTTTAGAGAGGAGCACTGATTGTGACTGAGAAAAACTTGAATTATCAAAAATCTGGCAGCATTTTTAAATCAACATCAAAAGTTGATCTAGAAATCCTTGAAAGCTCTCGACTTCTGAAAAAAATTTTCAATCCCAGCCCAGTAAATCAGTGAGTTTGATGCATAATGGTTTAACATCCCATTCCAGAGCAGTGCACGTGTAAGCAATTTGTATATGGCAGATGATTGTTTCAAAGCAGGGATGGAGAACCCATTTACTAACATGGGCCGCATGAGTTTTGAAAATCTCTGGCGGACCGCAAAATTAATTAATTTGATATTTTACCTTTATCTTCTTGACTTACTGTCTACATGTCTGCTTTTCGTGGAGTTTCGTTTTGACGGGATATTGTGCTTTATTTGGACAAAGAAAATTCTGTTGCGGTCCCTGTTAAATGTTCACGCGGAACGCATTTGCTCCGCGCGCCGCTTACGACTCCTGCTTTAAATGGTAAATGTTATAAATTTGAGTGATCACTAACGCGTAGTAATATTTCACGATAAGAAGTTGTGAAAGTTACAAATATAGCCACAGTGTTTGTTGTACCTATGATTTATTTCCTGCATTCTGAATTTCCGTCTTGTCACCATTGTTAAATTCCAAGGTTGCTTTTTGAGAAGAAACACCCATGTTTTACTGGCATAGTAACCCATTGCAAATCAGACGTTTGCGATACTAATCAAGAAAGGAGAGGTAGTTTATTCACCAACTGTTTTCACGTTGTGTCCTATGGCAACCGCGATGACACCTTGCACTTTTTTCAGAAGCTTTGATTCAAATGATTTAAGCGTGTGTTTTGTCCTGCTTCAAAAGTTTAGGAAGTGCAATTTCTTCAATCTGACTCACTTGCCAGAAACTTTGATGAGAGACAAACACTCATCTGCTACCATATTAAGGTCTCTGCCGCGTTACTTCCTCCCCCTGCTATCCCGGAGTTGTATGCGTCAACACACGAGTGAACAACACTGCTTGGAGCTTTGAATGCTTGGACTGTCCTGTTGGTTTCACAGGGGATGGATTTAATTGCACAGATATTGATGAGGTGAGAACGCATCTTTGCTGTTTTATCTGAAACCGTTAATATCGTGTGTAACGATCAATTCAGGAACTTATCCAAGCTAACATTGCAGTCACGACCTTCTTTTCCCCGATAGCATAACCTGCCACCAACCGCTATACTCAACTGTATGTTGTAGAGTGTCTAGAGCAGTGGTAACCTTTTTAGGCTTGCGGCACCCTACAAAAGAAAAATATGATTTGCGACACCTAGTGGCCAACCCATAGCAATTTGGTTTGAGGTTTGGTGAGATTTTGAAAATATCTTTTCAATGACATACTAAAAAACGCATTAAGTCGCGGCACCCCTGGGCATTGTAAATGGCACCCTAGGGTGCAGCGGCACCCCGCTTGGGAACCACTGGTCTACGCTTGGGAACCACTGGTCGTGTTTTATTCAGATAAAGTCAGTGTGCTACAGTTTTCACTGAAAATTTTTTTTTCAATTTTCAGTGCTTGTTGTCAAATCCGTGCTTCGAACCGGTACTTTGCGTAAATACGCATGGTGGATTCTATTGTAACGGATGCCCATCTGGTTACTCGGGTTATCCTTACTTTGGTTTTGGTCTCGACCAAACCGTACCACCGCAAGTTTGCGTTGACATCAACGAATGCTCTCTTTCATATTGCGATCCTCTGTCGCACTGCAACAACACAGTGGTGAGTGCATACTTAGACCTTAGAGACTTTCGCTTAAAATTAGCCGCAAATGTAAACCGGATACTTCGAAAAATTCTGCTATTCTAGATTAGAAGTCTTATGCTCGATGAATGATATATTTTAGATAAAAAAATATTGCATTGTTTTTCCATGCAGGGCAATTATTCCTGTGGTCCGTGCCCTCTGGGGTATACGGGAACTGGTTACACAAAGTGCACTGCTCCAGATCCATGCATTCCTATTGTAACAGCCAATAGATGCAGTGTTTTTTCCACATGCGAACCAGTCAGCAACTACAATATCGTCTGCACGGTAAGCAGTAAGCACCAGCGGTAAACAGCATCCGGCTACCGGAGCGGATATCCGCCGGATGACATACCTTATTTTGGATAAAGGATATATCCAAAAACACAGTGAAAGACACAGAGTGGATATGGATGAGCTACAAAGATTATTAATTAATCTCCGCAAAGGCGAAGAAGTCTAGTCAACTAGCAATTTTTTAATAGGAAATCGATTTCACGTAACACTACGCATCCTTAATTAGTCCTGAAATCTTATTCAAATAGAATGTTTGATTTCATTTTGAATAAGATTTCAAAATATTAGAAATGAAAATTCACTTGAAATGGCCTTGTAAAATCTGTTTTGGGATTGTAATTGTAGGCTGGACTTGTCAAAGTATTGCGGTTAGTCAGATAAACATGCGTGTGTTTTTTCTCTACAATTTTGCTGTTGTAGTTTTGGAAAAGGGTTTAACCATTTATCTCGTATCTCTTTTTTTACACAGGAAGTTGTGTGGAATGTTTACTGATTTGCCCAGTGTTGCTTATTGCGAGTTTCTGGTGTTTGTCGTCGTGATCACTGACCACTGCACATTTTGGATAGGGATCTCGCACACTGGTTACATTTTTAGCTTAGACCAGGAGATGGGTTCAATACAAAATCGATTTACATTTTCGGAAAGGATAATAAAACAACGCTATGCCTACAACACTGGTAATTAATTACTGGCGTTAGTATACCAGTTTATAAGGAAAGTCATGTTCCCAAAATGCGTACTTTTATTTAGTTGCCGGCAGTTGGTGTCGTGCTGAAGGTTAACATATGCCTCTCTCAAGTGAGATGAGTTTCGCAGAGAAATTCGTTATGTCTTCAAGAGTTCACCCTGTCCTTAACCTTATTTTGGATCACATGGGTGTGTTTCGCCAACCTTTCTTTTGTTACAACGGTTACGTTGCGCCGTAGCAAAATCAACTACTGTAAGGTAAAAATCCTTGTTGCAATAAGTGGGTATAACAGCTGTTTAGATTTGGAAACAAATCAAGAAATTATTTCAAATTTGTACAAAAACCGGTAAAATTTTTACTTAGTTTTTAATAATCGGACACAACTTGTACAAATCTTTTTTCTGTTTTATAACGAGAATTTGCTACAAAGCTGCTTGTCGCAAGTATACCTCAAAAACCTATTGTACTTTTTCAAAGGATTACAAGTTGAATGTTTCAAATATTACATAGAGTTTACACAAGATTGAAACCAATAGTTCGATGCTAAAATATTTTAATCGAAGTTAATGATTGTTACTCTTCATGAGTAATTTGCTTGCATATCAAATTGACTAAAAAGAAGCACACCCTATTCGGAACGTTTATGTCTCTCTCGCACTAACAAAACTGTTACTTCCATCTGTGAATTCCACGGATTTTATGTTATAAAATGCGTCCTGCATAGAATTGCTGAAAACAACTTTGCAGTTTGTATGCAGAGTGTGATGGAAAAAGTCAATTAATTTCAAAAAAGTCGATTTAAACAAAACCCAGTCAGCAACAAATTTGTTGTGAAATATATAGCTATTGATAACATAGGTGTGTTCAAATATTTCTGCTCATGCTTTTGAACCATGATCTAACGGTGAGTATCTCGATGGAACGCCAATGTCCACACTTTTAAAAAGGTTGACGATATACCTTATTTTTTTGAAGCTGTATCGAAAATTGCTGGTTCTTAGGTTATTTGTGATGAATATCTCAACAAAAAAACTCCCAAGCATCGTCAATCACTCAAGCTACGTATTTTGGATAGATCATCATTCAACTTTTTACCAGTATGCCTGCGAGTATCAGTGGCTCCTCGGGCTTAGCCCGAGTCTTCGATCACGTTTTACGTTGTAGAACGGGTACAATTGCTTTCTTAGGAAATTTCTGGCAATACCGACTTCATTAATTCCAGTCATTTTCTCGGGTTCTTTTCACTGAATTTGGTTGCAGTTCATATATATTCGTTCAAAGTCTGGTGGTCTTAACGGACGAAGTCATTTGTGTCAAAAAATATCATTCGCAAAAGGTGTTCTCTCGACAGAGGTCAACCAGGCTTAACTAGGGCTCATATGTCAGAGACCGAGCTGTCCTCTGTACTTCAATAACTTTTCAGTATAATTAAATAAATTCAATGTTTTTTAAAAAATGTTTCTCTAAAGTTTATAGGGTTTGAATTCCAGTCTTTTAAAGGTTCTACAATAATTTAAAAGGAACGTCAAGGTGTTAATGAATGCGCCTTGCAGAAGGCTAATTAGCATGATTTGTTGCTTTGTGACGTACATCGGGTAATAATCGATGAGTATTCCTGAAATTGCCTCATCAAGTGCAGACCGTACGTCAGAGTATTGATAATGCAGTATCTTGTATGACTTAGACAACAAGAGGGCCTGTTCCATAAGATTTTCACGAGTTTGTCATCAAAAGCAGAAGACGAGAATTTTCCTATAGATAAAGCACTTAATATGACATGAAGCTACACCTTTTGTCTTGTAAAATTTACTCAGTGCATTTATAAAGCTTCCACGTGCATTACGTCTTTACCTTTACTACACCTTGCACCATGTGCAAAATCTGTGATGAGCCTTAATAACGTTGATGGCCTGGAGTCGCCTCTGACCAGTATGCTTAAATCTGGGGTGGGGAACCTGCGGCCTATGGCCAAATGCGGCCTGCCTGAACAATAGTTATAGCCCACGTCAGAATTTTCTTTACCCAAGTTAGAGTGCAACATCACGTCAAAACGAAGCTCCACGATAAGCAGGTACTTAGACAGTAAGCGAAGAGAATCCTCTCTCCGTCCTAGACGATAGTAGACTTTTAAGATAAAATTAATTGTTTCAGTGATCCGCCAGCAATAATCCACAATTTATGCGCCCCGTGATAGCAAATAAGTCCCCCAACCCTGCTTAAAATGTACGCTCTACTTTGGAGCAAACACACGAGCTAAGGCGTAATATCATGTTTCCAAACAATAGCCGGCATGAAGTATTTGATAGTCGCCTTGTGCTGGTCTCTCACCGATGCTGAAGTCCTCAATGCATTCCATATGTCACTTCTGCGCATTCCATTCTACATCACGAACAGAAATTTTTCAAAATTTAACTTCAACATAACTTTCAGCGGACATCCGAAAGCAATTTTCCAAGAAGCTGGAGGACAACGTTTATGACAACTTTTGCGTAGACAGACTGAGATCTACATAAACATCTATATGTTATTGTTCAGTGCGCTTTGAAGCCAAATCCTATTGCGAGTGTCGTCATTGTCCTTGCAATTCTTTGTTCATGTGTCATCGCTGGTGTAGAAAGCGGGGTGAAGGGGGTGCAACCGCACCCCCAAAAGTTTTGATTTGGAAATATTCGGGTAAAATCCCATAAAATCCAGGCAAAATCCTCTAAAATCCGGACGAAATCCCAGAGAACCTTTCGAAACTCCCTGAAAGTCTGAGCAAAAATAGCGCCCAACATCTTTTGATTTGTAATGGCGCCCGAATTGACATGAAAAACTTTTTTGTGGATTTTTGGAGATCAGATGGCGCCCAAAATGACAATCAGCGTTTTTCTAGACGTCACTTATTTTGAAGTTTTTTTCGGGAAAGTTTGGAAGAATGCAGACAAAATTCCTTCGCACCCCAAAAATTTGCCTGCTTCTACACCTATGTGTGTCATCTTTAAAACATTTCAGTGTCCTATGCATCTTGCTGGACCTGGTGTAGCCTGCGGTGAGGATTGGGACGCGGACGGTCAGCCTGACTTGTTCATTTCTTGTGGCAACTGGAGCGCATGCGCTGAAGATAATTGCATCGGACTCCCGAACAGTGGTCAGGAGGACACTGACGGGGACAGACAGGGGGATGCCTGCGATACTGACGACGATAACGATTTTGTTCTTGATCATTTGGTGAGCAGTTAACTGCTGTTTGAGTTTGCAAGCAAGACAATAGCGCGCCAGTGCCTATTGGCTTGAAATTCAAAGAAACAGCATGGAACTTTTTTCAAACGACTTTAATTATTTGTAATGCCTCAATTTTCATGCAGGATAACTGCCCTCTTGTTCCCAACTACAGCAAGACCAGTGTCCAACTAGATTCCGACAATGACGGATTCGGGGATGCTTGCGATACCTGCCCCTCTCTTGCTGGCCAGTATCCAGATAGCGACGAAGATGGCCTCGGTGATGCATGCGACAACGACGATGACAACGATGGTAAGCTAATATTTTTCAAAATATCTTGGCTGCACCATTTAAAAAACATCCAAATATACTATTCGTGGGCAGCGCACAACGGTGACGCACTTCTTCTCGCAGAAACAGTCTGTTACTCCATTGATAACGCACAACCATCAAATCGGTGGCCGTCTGTGAATGAGCACGTAGAGATCGATTCAACACAAGCGTTATAGTAGTTAGATTCGACACACACCTGCACCTTGACATCCAAGGTGGTAACTCACATACGCTTCTCCAGATAAACTATATAAGGTTGTCGAAATATGGCACCAAGAATTAAAATTTGTGAAGGATTAAACAAATATTTGAAAATCTTAAACTGTGAAGCAATACAGGATGTACAGCGCTTAATAAAATCTCTGCACTGACCAAACAGATACCACGGTGACAAAACGCAGAGCTTCCTGGGTTTCTCACTCCATCAAACAATTTGCCCTAACCTTGAAAAAATGATTTCGTTCCAGAGTTTTTTGTTGTTTTTGTTTTTTTTGTCAACATATACACACTTTTTATGACTCGCGTTGTTTTACTTACAACTTTTCAGTTAAAAAATGAATATTACAATATTATACTTCAAAAGACCGTGCGGTGGGCAATGGTAGTCCTTTATTTTTCCCTCTTCTTTGAAGCAAACGTGATTCATGCATAAAACATTTCATTAAGGTACGCTGGACACCAGCGACATTTGCCCCACTGATTCCAGCGTTGCAACCGGCCCCGACGCTGATGGAGATGGAATAGGTGACGTTTGCGACAACTGCGCGCATATCGCCAACTCTGGACAACAGGACACTAATCAGAACTTCGTGGGCAATGCTTGTGACGATGGAAAAGACGCGTATGTAGTGATCTTACACGCTGCTGCACTACAATCTACGCTAGGGTCTCAAACTCAAAATGCTCCGAGGGACAAATGAGGACTTTAAAGCAACCCGAGGGCCGAATTATGATGCTGACGCAACAATGGCGGTACCTGAACCTCACTAGAAACAGCTTTTACATCTCACTTCCTGCGAAAGATATCATGATTTATACGCAAATCATTTCTATTCCTTTAAAAGGAACTTGTTCGCTCGCTTGCTGAGCACTTTTAAACACCGGTGAATAAACTCAATAACGTAGATATTAATTATTTGAAAATTCCCAAAAAACATCGCGGGCTGCGCAAAATGCCCTCGCGGTCCGTGTGTTTGAGACCCCTGATCTACGCGGAATCTTGTTGTCTATATAGGAAAGTGAAAATGGTAAATTTTTGATAATCCATTTTTGCTCTTTCCAGAGATGGCGACAGTGTTCTGACATTTTTGGACAATTGTCCTTTTGTGCCAAACCCGTCTCAGTCAGACGTCGATGGCGACGGGATTGGTGACGCCTGCGATGAAGACAGCGACAACGANGGAAAACCAGACTCCGCGGATCACTGCCCATTCACAAACGATACGTTTGTACAAGACGGTTGGTTGACAGACTTGATGGCTGTTTCAAACAGCTAGCTGTAGAAAACTAACACCATTTGTATGAAGATGTACCGATTAGTTGTTCTATAGACTAAATAGCAACTGTTTATCTATACACAAGTTTTACTGTTGATCAAAAGTCTTAGTCCACCTTTTCAAAAGCACGAAGCTTAAAGCAATGAACATGTCGTTTTGTGTTTCACTAGTGGTTGTTAATTACGGTGTGCGGCGTCTTTTAGATGTGAGTGAACGATTCAGTAACTTTTAGTGAATTCTTGCGTTTCTTGTGACATAGACTCAAGTTGCGTTGATGATTATGACCACGATTCTACCAACGACGTTGACGATTATTGCAAAAAGGACCCAACGATCAGCCAAACGTCCTTTCTCCCGTATTTCATTGTAAACTTCAATTCGGGAACACCATTGGCAAACTGGGAAGTCTTCCATCAAGTTAGTTCGATGGATTGCCTTCCTGTGTGAAACAAATGGCTTCAAGACGCACCGCAAATGTTACTAAAAATAGCAATTTTTTTTTCTTAATTCCTTTAGTAGATTGGATTTCTAAAAAATTAGACTAATATCTAAACCACACAGGGACGCTCTGTAACGCAATCAGTATCATCGCCTGTACCTTCGGCACTTATTGGAACCTATCAACGCTATTACTCCATGGATTACACTGGCAGCGTTTTTGTCAACGAAAACACCAATACCGGCCAATACATTGGTTTGGTTTTCGCCTACCAAAATAACAAGAGATTTTATCTTGTTGCTTGGAGGAACTCTCACCGAAACGACGAGGAAGACCGACATCAAACTGGACTGAAAGGTCTGCAGATTAAGGTAAATATTTGATTTTCTCCACATCTGTTGCACTTTCCTTCAGTACCAAGAAGTGACATTGTGTCCGCTGGATCGACAGCGTCGTCCAACTTGACATGAAACATTTTTGTAAGATTGCTACACACGTCGCTTCTCAAGCGGCTCAATTTAAAACCAGCAACTACTGAAAAAAGGTTTCAGCAAAACCCAATTTATATACAAGCAGCAATTAAAGAAACGGATTATTTAGTGTGGAATTTCTCAACGTTTTTCAAAAAAATAATAGCAAATCAGAATACATTTTCATGACTACTTGAGTTTCGTAAGTAAAAACTGGGTGACTCAAATCGCAAACGTTTCATGTAGTAAGATTTATGACTAGTTTAAACTATGTTAGAAAATGGCAAACGATGTTTTAGTAAGATTCACCTTGTAGATCAGAGTTTCCCTTCTTTGGTTTGGAGTTCTGTGAACTAAAAAGGAGACCAATGCGTCTCAAACTGCATCCCACAGCCATACACTGCGTGTTCAGCCAAGCGCTTACACGCTATAACAAGTATTTTTTTATAAAATGGAAATGGATTTTCGTTTTTGAGAGCAAATTCTTCCAGAATAGTGAAGTTTCTGAGAAATAAAAATTTGCTGCAATGTGTGCAAGTTGGTATGGTATATCGCACATTTACACGTGGTTTCGCTAGAGATGATATCTTTCACTTACGGATTATCACTGATGTAAATATTTCTCGCTCTTTTTCGATTTTTAAAAAATTACAGAAATAATATTAAAAATAATAATTTCAAGGCTATGTTTTATGACCCCCAAAACTAAGTCGCAGTGTTTAACCTGCGGCAGGTCACACTACTTTGAGACACTGGTGTAGACTGTGATATGGATCTCAAGGCTAGTATTCGTGTGTCTCGTTTCGTGGCTTTCAAAAGTTTCTCATTTTATTATCGACTTAAAAAAATTGAAAGATATCCGTTTTGGTCTTGACCCCAGAGTTCTTTAAGTTAGTGTCGGTCTTATGTTTATCAAAAAAAATTTGCATGACTGGAATCTTTTCGTACGTTAAAAGGGCAAATGCGTAAATTAAACTTCTCACATCAGAGCAGACACACGTTCACATGACAAAAGTCTGATGAAGTCACGGTTGACTGTTTTCAAAATTTCTTCGAAATGCTTCCTGTTAATTCAAGAATCACATTGTCAAAGAAAGAGTCATTCTCGTCTTCGCTTCAACTTTTTACGCTTTGTTTCACCTCGACCATTTCATCTAGTCTTGATCTGGTAAACATTTTGTATGGTGTTCTTTAGGGTACCTTCCAGACCTATTCAATCTTGGTCGGTTGTGGTCATGATCTCCTACCTTTTTGTGTGGCCAGTGCCTTCTTCTTACCCAATTTCTTTCGTCGTCTTAGACTCGGGGGTCCTGGTTCCAATTTCTCTAATAATTAAGGCATGGAAGTAACAAACCGCAGAAAACAAAATGAGCTTTAAGGCAAGCACGGCACAAGTACATGGTTTGAAGTCATACCGTTCTGGCTTACTCAATCTCACCCTCCCTGTCCATTTACGCAACCCCACCTTACCTGTGCTTAGCCATACTTTTCGCGTGTGTGGGTGTCATAGTTGTTGTTACTGTGTGTTCTTACCATCTTTTGCTGCTGATGTACCTTAATACATTTTGTGAATCTGTAGTTTTTTTTTATTTGAAAAGTTTTCAATCAATTAGTTGTTAGTACTAACAGCAGGACTTGCTAAGTTGTTCCCCTATGAAGTCTTAGGCCAACCTTCTGTCCTTCAAATTGCAATCCACAACATTTCCCAGAAGCAGTGAAGTCGTTAATTTTTTAATAGCATTCTATTGATTTTCTGCATCTGGGTGTTCGTTTTCTATTGCATTGCTGTTTACTTTAAGTCACAAAAACACATGAAAAATGTTTACATTGTAGTTTCGTGTGCTTACAGCAAACAGAAAAAATGATACTTTACGAAGAGTTCTTACTGCTTTTTAGGCTGTTCATTCCACATCTGGCCCTGGAGCCGCATTAACTGACGCCCTGTGGCATACAGCAGATACCAACAACCAAGCGGATCTCCTTTATCATGACCCAGATCTAATTGGGTGGAAAGCAAGCACTCCTTATAAGTTTATCGTAGAACACAGGTAAGTCCATATCTAAGTAAATAAATTTCGAACACGAATGTATCCTACACGTTGGTCGTTGACAAAAAAATGGGTTATGCTGCCGTTTCACGTCGCAATGTGAGTGTTTCCTAAGGGGTCTGCGTTGTTTGTAGATTTTTTTATAGATACTTTTTAAGTATTGCAAGAAACATTTCAACAGGCCATCAGTCGGATCAATACGAGCTAAGCTTTTTCTTCACGGGAGCCTCATTGTCGATAGCGGCCCAGTGTACGATACAAGGTACTCAGGTGGACGAGCCGGAGTTTTTGCCCTTCAGCAGGGAAATGCGATTTGGTCTGATCTTAAAATAAGATGCGTAGACAGGTAAGTTATGAACTCTGAACTCTTGAATTTAAAACTGCTTCAAATGTCACTAACTAATTGTCATATTTGCCTGAGGTGGTAGTTATGGGGGTAGCACTTGTACAAGTGGCAATCGTTCAGGAAACAATTTTCGACAACCTTTTTTGCACGATCTTAAAAACTTTTTGATCAAAAAGTGGTTCTCCAGTTAGTACATTTGTACAGAAAAGTCGCGCATTGGGTGTAGCGTCAGCACGTGTGCTACAAGACTGTGTCGTGGTTTCACTATTTGAAGCGATAGACAAACCAACATTCAGTGATTGGTAACCAGCGATGCAGCACTAGTAACAGCAAGGGAAAATTTGCGTTCACGGAAATCCGTACTATCCACGCTGTTTGAAATTTTAATTAACCAATTAATTATTGCAGTATATATGGTGGACGTTTTCTCGTGGGGGCCAACCAATCATTCCCACTTCGTGGCTAAACACCGGCACTGTTGACACGTCGCGTCGCAATAAATTTACATTTGTTTTCCAAATGGTGCGTTTTTCCCGCACTTGATTCAAACGTCAATATCTTCGCTTGCATAGCAGAGATGAACATGGATTTGGATTTAAATTATGTAGATTTTCAGCTTTTCGATGGATTTGGATTTTAAAAATTCTGCTTTAAATGGATTTGAATTTCATATTCTTGTTTCGAACTCCTTCGCAACTTTCAGTTCTGTTTCGTGACTGTAGATTACTGCATTTAATCTGTAAGTTTGCTTCAGTGGAGTTTCTCACATCCCTCGAAATTGTATATCACAGGGTGGCCAACCAGCCGCTCGAGAGCCTCATGCGACTCTTACGTAATTACGAGAAGTCCCACTAAATAACATGCATACCAATAAATGACTTGCAAAGTGCTGTCGTTGTCATGTCCAAGTGTGATATCTACAGTAAATCTAGCTGAGCAAAGGTATGTGTGTGAGTGAGGAAGAGATGGGTTGATGTTCATGTGTGCCTATGTGTATGATGTGGCTCTTTGTGGTAATACAGTAAAAAACGATGCTCTTGGTCTCTGACTGGTTCGTTGTCCACCCCTGATATATTATATTTGTTTAAATTTGGAGCATTGACATATTATCCAGCGATGCAAGTGTTGCAACCTCTCCGGTGGTGCTGCGTTGATTGTGTGATTCACCACCAACGGGATGTGCGTGAAGAACAACACCATACTTATATGTGGCGCGAACAAGCAATAATAGAGTGATCGTGGCGTGGAAGCTCGCCACGATCACTCTATTATTAACTTGTGAGCGATTGAACGTAACGACAAGCGTACGCGGAGAGTGATCATGGCATGTGAACCCTATTGTTGCTTGCTGCCACAGTGCGAAGCTTTGCGCATATGCCGCTCGGGATATCCGATCGTAACACAAGGTACAAGCAAACTATCATATGTATCGTGTCATCAAAGTTAAGGAATTCGTGTGGCTTCCATTGATCCAGTCCTTTTTTTAACCTATAAGCGTTATACTGACACCAGCTACCTAGTAGTAACTTTTATAACACAGTTCATCATTATTTATATATGTGTAGCCTAGTGATAATGATTCGCTTGTGCTATATACTGTACTTGGTAATTTTTCTGGTTTTACACCTTACACTTCATTACTGAGCTTCGCATTGGATTTGGTCCTAATAGTGCTTACTTTGAAGTCTTTGAAATGTGAACTAACATAGTGTTGTGAGCTACAGATTGAGAGTAAGTTAACTTGAGTTTGTTTCCAAGGTATTTTTTGTTCGCGTCTATTTTGTCTCACGAGGCAAAGGCTGTGTTGGACCTATTTTGCCTTTAGCAAAACAGGATTTGGTAGGATTTTGGTTTTAAACAGGATTTGGATTTTGAAACTATCCGTTTATTGGATCTCGATTGGATCTTGAAATTAAATTGTTGGATTGGATTTGGATTTGAAAATCCAAAATCCGTTCATCTCTATTGCATTGTGTTTTTTCATCTTCACGAGCTCCGCGCGTGAAACCATTTTGTCGTTGGTCAAAAACATGAGCGCGTCTTTAATGGGTGTAGCCATTGACACACTGCACTTGGTTTAAATATCAACTTGTGTAATTTCGATAATGCAAATCAATATGACATGTGATGATATCGCTCTACTGCCACTCGAATGTCAACACCCTGTATGAGAAAACAGGCTGAATGGTGTATTTTGGTTTTTAGAGAAAACACTGCTCTCTTTTTGAATGGGCTGAATGATGCGGTGATTCTTCCAACAACAACGGACTTTCACTTTGAGGACAGTCTTTCAATAGACGTTTGGATAAGGATTTTAGAATCAAGAAGCGGCGTCTCTCCCATAGTTTGCACTGTGAACTCCTCAGCACTTTGCATATTTTTGAACAACGGGTGAGATATTCCGCATAATTCATACTCATCTTTCTCCTGTACTGTATATATTGTTTTTTTATTATTTCTTAAAAAGTCATTGATGAGGACATAACAATATGTCTAAGAAGTAAACTGGTGTGAGTTGAAACTTCACTCAACGCAAATCTCTTGAACAGCCGCGGTGCATCTGTGGACTTTCAACTTGAGCAAATCTGCTATGTACTGATATTGCAGCAATTGTCTGTAATTTCTCTGCAGTACGTAACGCTGTTACTTGCAAAAGTTTTTAAAGGTCGATTAACTAAAAACAAGCAACGTGACCGTGAAGACGTTATCACTGAATTAAGCACCTGTTCGCATCGATGTTCAAAGAGAGGGGCATGCCTGTTAAGCGCAGACTCACGGACATTAAAGCTAAGAACATATTTCAAGTTGGCAATAAGCTTGTACGTTCGATTTGCTGAGGTTCAATGTACGTACATCCTTCCTAGTATTTTGCTCTTCGCAAATTAAAAACTGCGAAGACTTTCCGATTTTGTTTCGTGATTATTGTTTGCTCAAAATCTCTACTGCCATGGCGTCTTCACCACAGCTGTGGGAGAAATTAATTTCCATACGCACCTCCGATTGAGATCCTCCAAGTCGAGCGTAAGTGTGTCCAACTTGTTTTTCAGATTGATCCAGGCAACATTTGGAGGAACACAGGTTTCCACCGCGAACCCGATTGCCCAACACACTTGGCAGCACGTGACTCTTCGATACGATGCCGGTGCTTGCGAACTGTCCTTACTCACCAATGGTACGAAGTCCGGTGAAGATGTTCGAATAAATGACCTCGAAAAAATAGACTGGGTAAGAAGTTTCACAAGTCGAATTGTTACTGTTTTTAATAAAAGTATTCTCTCTGATCGTTTGCGGAAGGCACCTAATTGTATCCAGCTGCCTAAACACATGTTGACATAATTATCCGCCTGATCAGAACTTCTGTTTCCGATGAACTCAATGGGCTTGGAGTTTTAGTAAAATAAAGTAACATACATACATAGAGAAAAAGCCACATTTTCATAAACCTTTCAAAAGATCACACTTGTTTTAGGTGCATAAGAGCCAAATAAATGAAAGTGATTAGATCTTGGATAAAATGCCTAGATGCTTTATCTGGAATACAATGGGCTTGCAAGTAAAATGAAGATAACGTTTCGTGTGCTCATTGCAGTGGTGTAGAAAGCGGGTGTGCAAGCGCACCCCTAAAAGTTATGATTTGTCAAAAATCTCGGCAAAATCCCTGAAATTCTTGAAAATCTGGGCAAAATCTCTAAAAATCTGGACAAAAATGGCGCCCAATGTTGTTTGGCTTCAAAATATGATACCTAACGTTTGCAGAAAAACACATAAAGAACTTCTGTGGAGGCCACACCAAAATAAGGTCTTCATGATCTTTGTGGGAAAAAAATTGTAGGCAAAAGTTGCACAACTTTTCAAGTTGGGGAAATTTCTGCAAAAATCCTTCTCACACAGCAAAATTTGCCTGCTACTGCACCTATGGTTCGTTGAGCCAGTTTGTTAAAAGCGATATTTTCATGCTAGTAACTGCAGTATGCTGTGATGTGATAAATACCTAAAATGTATTGTATTTTGGCTGGGTATGACCAAATCTTCCGAAAAAACATTACGATTAATTAATTTTTCCTTCGGTATCTACAACATTCGCCAACCATCAGCTTATGTGATAGGGTAACCTAGCACTAAGTGACACTGCTTTTGAATCGACCACAATACTGCTTTCAAATCGAAAGCTGTTAAAATCAAGGTCATGTTGAACAATCTAAGTCAAAGTATGGTTTCGTTCGGCGCTTCAGACGACATACATCGGAAACAACTCTCTGCAAATGGCGATCGGGTGGGACGGGACTAATTTCTTCGAAGGCCTAGTGGACGACCTCCGAATATACGACAGGCCGTTGCTGGATGCAGAAATTAACAACTATCTCACGGAGGCAGGTCTGGCCCGACACAACTTTCGCCAGCTGTTGACAGGTACGTAGCGTTTCCGATATAGGCTACTTAACTTTCATGAATACGGCTCGATCCTCAAATGGCAGATAGGCGTGTTCTAGGTGTGAGCAGTGGTTCTTTGAACAACAGATTCACATATTATCGGATTTCGAGTGGGTGAACTGAGTTTAACCAGATACCTGACAAGATTTATAAAGAGTGCATGTGATTAATGGCAGAAAAACGAATTACGGAAAAGGGAGATGAACAGCGAGGATTGATAACAAGCCAAACCACACAAAACTTTATTGACATGTCACTGAGATTTCTGTATGAAAAACCAGCAGCATTTACCCTAAGCACGACAGGGGTATCAAAGTAAATAGGCCTCAGAATTTCAAACATTTCATAAAAATTCGGCCACCGGTGTGCAACAAGGCGACCCCCTCGGCCCAGCCCTCTTCGCCCTTGCCATCCATGAAGTAACATCCAAGATCAAAGCTGACCTAAACATCTGG
>JGI24021J15306_10002971_pt1 | contig 18839 bp, 10 predicted proteins | sample Ectturendosymbi1_FD_15306 | JGI IMG/M metagenome (IMG submission 15306)
CGTTGTTCTTTCGTAGGTAACTTTTCAGTATCGTTCGACACGCGCGCGACTTCGCCTTGTCGTCAGGGTTGTTGCGAAGCATCGCCGAAGTTTGTCGGATAAAGCAAGAAAGAAGACGGGCTCGAGACAGCACATGATCTTGTGCAAATGCTATGACTGACAGCAAATTTTAGCAAGTTACGTTTGCTGCGGGGAGTAAAGACGTGACATCGGAAATTTCACTACCAGCTAACTGCATTACGATGGCTGTCACCCAAGTGTGCTGCTGCTGCTGCTTCCGACTGTTAATGGTGCTGGCGCTTGGGATTTCAAGCCAGGCAAACGTGCCGTCCACGGAAAACAAATACGAAAACACTGCGTACACAAGACACACACACACACAAAGAAGCATCATGTAGTACTCGAGTGCTACCTTAGGCGAGAGTAACTTATTATGGAAAAAACACTGCAACATCAATTTGGCGTATTTGCGAAGACGAGGAAATGCAAACCAGCGTCGATAAAGGCAAAATGACAAGAACATAGGCAAACCATCTTTTTGTTTTGTTTTTTTGTTGTTGTTGTTGAAGGAAAGCAATGTTCATAGCAAGGTCCGGCGAGCGAGAGGCTTTTCGGCCATGATCGCCTGCAGCTCATTCCGCTGAGTTCACTGCAATTAAACAAAGATGACTCGGTCGCTGCGACAAAACAATCGCTGCCAGGCAACCCGTTACCACCGCAAATGCCACGCTTTCAATGCGCGATCCCAAGCACAGTATCGAAGTGTCCGAAAAACAGTCAAGCTGTATATGGTTTCGCTGACAAAATCCTTAATATCTAAAAGGCGCCGCACTTTGCACGAGCGTTAACAAGCACAGCTCGACACTGAGCGTTTACAAGTACAGCGCCGCACTGAGAGATATGGCAGTGATAAAAAGGAGTGGCACGAAATACATAACTTCTTTCACTACCGGGCTCAAGCATATGTGTCGGCGCACTTCACAATAACACTCGATTTTAGCTTAATCTGTGATGCCGAACGTCTCTTACGGTTCGGTCCGGAGGTACCGGACATTCTAACCAATCGGAAACTGCAGCAGTGTCGCTCGCCAGAGGCTGCTAATAAGACAGGCGCGGATACGCACTGAGGCACTTACGGAAGAGGTTCTTCAGCGTCGACTCGATGCCGGTCAGAGGGGTGCTGACGGCGGCGTCTAGAGCGGTCGGCGGAGTAAGAACACGTGGCGATGTCGACCTTTCGGAACAAACACAAAAAAAGGGGGCACAATCAATTCCGAGTACACTTGATGAGTTAAATAGCAACGCTTAACAAACAGACCGAAAAGGACACAGATGCCGGGCCGAGCCGCACGGACGATTTCGAGCATCGGCTTATGGCCTGCGTTTGCCAAGTAGCTGTTCGAGCCACTTACTTTGAAGAGGTTTTCGAGCCGTCCGGAGGCGAGTTTTCGCCCAAGCTGGAACGCGCGACCGGACGCGACGGGGCGCGATTGAATGCCGGGCGACCAGAACCTGCGCGACGAAAATTGTCAGAAAAAAATAACGCCCTGGCAGGAGTAGTTTGCGCTTGCATGCGCTATTCACACGCGTCACCAAATCTTCTGTCAACGGCNGGCTACACGCAACAACTGCTCAAGAATTAAACCATATTTCGCGCAACTGGCACAACAACGTGCGTTATGCATACGTTGTGGTGCCATGGAAATCGGTCAAGGCTTGCCATGAGACAAATCAAGAGTCGGAAATACATGTAACATTTTAACAGTAATAGATTATCCCACAAAAACCGTAGGCCTTGGTTGCCATACGAGCCGCTTCGAGCGAGCTACCTTGCTGCACCCTGCACCCAACAAGTACCGTTCAGCTGCACGTCAGAGATGAGCATTGGACTGGACTTGGATCCGGACTGACGAATTTTATTGAATTTGGATTGGAACCGTAAAATGCCTTATAAAATTAGGATCAGGACCGCGTTTGGATTGAGTAAATGGAAAATTGTGTAATTTTGTCACTGAAAAGCCGTATTTTGTTAATTTTTTGGACTTTATTCGGAGTTGGATTTCAACTTCCTAAACTTTTTGAGCCATAGTTGGACTTGGACTGGGTTTTGAAAATTCTCCACTGGGCCTGGATCGCAAAATGTAGCGGTCCGCTCATCTCTGCTGCACGCATCGACAGGAAACGTACAACCACCAGGTCGAAAAATTCAAACTTACTGCCGAAACCCGAAACGCCGCTCCACGGGTCCGAGCTAATCGACGAATTTCGACTGAGCGAGGTGCTGTTTGACGACGATGTCGGCGCCGCGCCCCACAGCGACGACGACTCGGTCGATGTGGGTGAGAAGTAACCGCTCCAAGGCGAGAAGTCGGTCGGTGATTCGCGCACGGACAAAGAGCCTGTTAACGAACACGATGCTGTTTATTGTTTGCAGCGGCAATGTACGAAGAGTGGTTCCGGTCGCGACAACGTGGTGCTATCAGAGAGTAACTTCAGTAACAACCACCGTTGCGGACCTGTCGGCGAGGCGTTAAGCCGAGCGCAATCAACATCTGTCATTTTCTTCGAGGTTTAAGCTCTTGCGCTTTTTACTAGCAACAACATGCACCTAAATCAAGCTACAATCCATTCAGACGGCGACCAATACACCATACACACTTAAAAGACGTCACATCAGATTTTTTACTAGTTGTTGAAGGCCATGAACTTTCTGTCTGGGACGCAGGGGGTGTTGGCTGCTTCCAGGTAACGGGGCCCCCAGCGTTCCCGGAGAGGAACTTCTCCCTGCCTTGCTGCAGAAATATGTTCTTCATTGTGTCCAACTCGCCGCGCGCTGCGAATAAAACATAAGAACGTACAGCAGTGTGTCGCAACAGAGAATCACATGCAACATGAACACGTTAAATCACGCAGAAACGCCAGCAACCTGAAGAGACCTACGATTGACAAGCAGTGAATGATCGTCGCATTGTACCCACCGATGAAAAGGTTGCGTATTTCCGGGTGCACCGAATTGGCGAACACTTCCCGAAATCCGCGCAAGAACGACAGCGCCAAGTCGTAGCGTTGCTTCCAGAGCAATTCGAAAAGTTCGGAAACGCACGTGTACGCGTGCTCCGCACTATCTTTATCCAACCCTGAAAACATACGCCATGTGTATGCATTACAATAGCATCGTTTCACACTGTTGCTAGATTTCTGCTGCCAACAGTTACGAATCGAAATCCATCGCCAACAAAACCAGTTGGCACCAGTCTGGGTGGGGATGGTCGAATAAGAACACATCGTACCTGCCGGAGTCATGTCGGAGGCAGGAACGTAGCTGTTGTGAATCAAAGAAAGCAGTTTCAGCTCGGCGGATTTCCACTGGCATTCCAGGTTTTCTACGATCATCTGCTGTTCGCGACTGGGGATCGCTGATGACGTCGACGAGACCGATTCGCTGCGCTGCAGCCTCCCGTTGCTGCGATAGTTTCGAAGTGCCGGAAAGTCAGGTGTGCTCATACTTGAACGGCCGTCGCGGACTGCGCCCAGGCCGAACGTGTCGATGGGGCTCGTTGGGGACTTGGCATTCTGCCATTGCTCGAGGCCAGCTGAAAAATTCAAAACACAACATGGTGATGTCCGATGTCGTGTACAACATGAAAAGGACGCAGACACATGTTGTAAACAGCAGTTTGCAGCAGCGCTTATGAAACGCCTCTACGTGGTAGTTTAAATATTAACAGTTGAACAGTACATATTAACGAAGATAAGCGGCTTGTACAAAGGACAAGGCAATAAACACCTGCTGCGCTGAGCGTTCCCCAGCTTTGAACTCTTCCAAGAGAAGCCGCCTGGTGCGCATAAGCATCTGTAGGAGGTCGAGGGCCCCAACCAGCGTAGGCAGCGTTCAAAGGCTTGCTGACTGCAGGCGTTGGAACTTTCCGATCCAATGCTGTATGAGTTGTGCAAGGCGTTTATTACAAGTAACCAAATATTGAAAATGAAAACACTCGCGTTTACATCCAATGCTCAGGAAATTCTTGGCGTGAATTGCCTTCCTGCTCATTTCGTGTAACGCGTAGCACTGCTACAGCTCAATTCCGACGCCTACATGCATCAGCAACAAACGTTAACTTCACAGATATCAACGTCAGCGAACAGGACAGGAAGCAGCCACGCGTAACAACAAAACAGCGAATGCCTGGCGTCATAACTCTGCGCATCTTTTTTCCCGTGCATCGCATCCGCACAGCAAAGCTTGTGCAGCAGCAGTTTCGACGAGCATGCCGCCACCACTTCGAATCTATTTTTTTTTTACCCGCAGTGCAGTGCCTCGCTGCTCTACGACTTGTCTTACTTTCCTTTAAGCAGCACAGAGACTACACAGCAAGCGTAGCATTCGACATGGGAAAAACTACGGATGGCAACAGGAGGGTGGCACAATGCGGCAAACCAAGTATGAGGAACGATCTGTTTGCAAGAAAGTATGGCGCTCAAGGTGTTGAAACACACTGGCTGTACATGCATACCTGTTACACACGTGGCTAGCGTGTTACGCGCAAGGCTGTAAGTGCCGCAAAAAGTCAAGTTGGCCGAAATCAGAATAAACTGGATCAGTTACAAAAGCAGATAGAAACTACACAAACGCAGACAGAACGAATACGAAACACTGGTTACCTTGCAATTTCATCGCATTCCACGCAACTTGATCCTGGTATTGCAGTCCGCCGAACGCACGAGTTGGATCAAATGCTCCGTTAACTGCAGATTTCCACGGGACAGTCAAAATATTGTCAAGACCAGGCTCGCCCCATCCTTGATCTGCAGCCATGCAGATTGCACAGGAACAACAGGCTCGAGCATTGCGTGCTTTACTCTTTTATAACGTTTAGTCGCGAAACGTTGACAAGCACCCGAACGCAAGCAAACACGCGGGTTAATCGCATCATAGTCTCAACACACTCGCTGAAGTTTACATCGAGGTCGCGATTGCATGTAGCGCGACGATCGCGTGCCATCAATTTTCCTCAGTAAAGTGCTATTTCGCACTGCGCTGTAGACGGCCAGTAAAAGCAAACAGGGCTACTATTGACACCTACATTGTTGAAGTTGCGGCAATGCAGAAGTTCCAAACGCTGCAGCCGCAGCGGCCGCCGCCGTGACATCCGTGTCATGGAAACGTCCGAGTCCGGCCAGGTTTCCTTGCAGCCTGGTCTGGTCCAGCAACTGCAAAAGGCAGAACGAATCGCAACAGGTTCGTACGACGTACACACTGCAAACATGTTGACTGAGGACACGCAAATGGAAGGCGTGAAGCTTTTAGACGGGTTTTTGCGTTTCAGATGCAGACTTATTATGATATACAATCAATGCAAGCAGCAGAGGACCAAAAACCAGTCACACACAGACCGCTCTCACCTGTTTAGGATACGTAGCAGTGCGCAGCATCGACCCTGGCATCATAGCAGCAGCTGCTGCTGCTGCACCGTTTTGCAGCTCGGCAAGTTCTTGGTCTGCATGCAATTGTCATCAATCAAATTCCTGCTCATTTGTATGACGCACAAAATCGAAATTGTTTACGACGGGAATCGCACTTTAACCACACAGACCAGCGCCCCGTCACAACGACCTTGAATAACAGCACACACGAGCTTTGAAATTCTTCCACCGCGAGAGAGAACTACCAAGGGTTTTCCCACTTTCATTATTGGCGTTTTATAGCAAAGACACACAAGACANGCAACACCTGAGCGCTTGTGCTTCGCATGGCCGAGAACACATTCGCTGGAATCAATCGTTTGCGCTGTATGCACGGGCCCGTTTCACACGGCTGACCACAATAAACGCTAACGTTTCGTGAAAAACAAAGGAAGGTATGCTTCCTGCGCTGGCCAAGCATGCCTATGTAGTCAGCGCACGATAACCCAACGTCGCTCGAGTCGGACACGTACGAATAACAGTGTCAGGCAATTTAAAAATTCAGAAGCGCGGCGTGACCGATGCAGTTGAAGGGATTTGTTGAACTTCGTAAAAACAACAACTATAAAATCACTGACGCTAGCGACAATGCAGAACGCAACCGTACCTCGACGCAACGCTTGCACGTTCGCCAATGTGTTCATGTCGTAACGGAGTTTCATGGCCTGGGTGGGACCACCTATGGGTGGGTAACAGGAGGTGTCTTTTGCAGCAGCAACAGGGTTATGGATTATTGCACTCGAGGTGGAATTAAGCGAGGTGGCGAAGGAAGTCAACGCCGTAGGTGGTGTGAGATCTGCGTGGAAACGTCGAAGTCCAGCTGTAACCAGCGAGTGGTACAAGAACCGTTAAGTCATCACAACACAACATAGGTGCTTCCTGTGCACGCACCACAGTGCTACCACAGGTATGTCCGGATCTTTGACGGATGATCCGTTTGGCGCAGTATAATGTTATTTAAGCAATAACAAATTGATTTCAGCAAACACCATGCGACAGTGGGGTAAAATATTTTCACCTTTGATTGACACCTGGGGTGCAAGCTGGGGCACGAACTCCCCAAATACTCCCATTCGCGAGATGTCGTTCTTGGGCGGCGGCGGTTTGATGGCCTCTGGTGGCAGCTCGCCTGCGAAAGAAGAACCGCTCAGTTGCCAAGTTCACACAGGACGAAACATGCGGACAAGAATATTTACAAAATCCTATCGTGCGACTCCGTGTCTTTCCAGTGACAAACTGCAACCAGCTGCATGCCAGACACCGCACAAATAATCTTGACACGACGGACAAACAGACATCACCGATACCTGCTGTGTAAGCAACAAGCCTAGCTCTACAAGAACTGCTGCGATTATTTCCACCAATAGACTACCGTGAAACTACTCGGAAGCCAGTGACCTACGGGAAATACGCTGACGGTGACGGCAGTTACCGATCAGTAACAGCAAAACAAGGCATGGCATGCAAATTGTACCTCGAAAAACTTTTCCCATTTCTCCCATGGGTCCAATAGGAGGATAGCACTCGTAACTGCTTGACTGCTTCTCAGGTTCCTTTTCTCCATCTGCTTTGGAAAAGATTTTTGTAGACGCTTTTTCGGGGAAAAGATTAGGCCCTGTGAATGTCTGAAAGAACTAATCACTAAAATAACAACACATACTTATTTGTGCGTTTGCAGTCTTCGGTGGAGGTGCTGGTGTTGCAACAGAACTGGCCGTTGAAATGGCGTTAGAATGGTTTGTAGTTGGTGGTGGTGCTTCAGTCCTTTCAACGGGCGGGGGTGGCTTTTCGGCTTTTTTGAGCAGGGAAAAGGGAAATGTTGGTTTGGGAATATCATCTGTTGCCAAAAAAGAAAAGCATGCTACTATTTCACACCATACGACGCATTGTAATTTAGACACGCGATCACTTCTCAACTCAGGGACGTAGGTTATATAAGGCTGGTACATTACTTCGCGCATAAGAAGTACATGCAATGATAAACACAACAGCCTGCTATTTTGACACTCTTACCAGGCATAGCAGCAATCTTGTCAGTCTTCAGCACCTGCTCCACTGCCCCGACCCAATCGCCATTACTAAGTATGTGGCTTTGGTCGACGTCCAAGAAGCAAGCGATGGCGTCGATGTACTGTGAAGCTGCGAAAGAAACAACGGTAAAAAAAGTTCCAAGTTTTCAACAACGAAGATCTCGTTGTTATATACCGAATGCCCGACTTACCGCTGAGATTCATGACAGTACTAACTGCAATCTGAAACATGGGTTTCTCATCGAGATGATGTTTAAAGCAAGCCAGGCGGGCTTCGCTTAAGCTCAGATAAATCAGTTCACGATTGGGAAGGTGCATGTACGACTCCTTGACAACACCTGCAATAAGCGGCGAAACCAGAGTTTCTCGTGCGGGGAAACAATTGTCACACAGCACGGGCATAAGAACCTAGCGCTAAGTTCTACATCCCAGTGCCTTGGCTGTAATATCACACTCGACGTTACGTGGAGCCCTCAGCCCAAGGAAGCCCACTAAGCTTGAATTACTGATACATTAAGTGTGATCTGAACCTGGGTTTATTTTTTCGGTCATTTTTGGGTCACAAGAGTTTTTAAAATGACTTAAATATTGAGTCAATTCAGTCATACTGTCTGAAAAGGTACGCTAGTGAATAATGTTACGGCCAGTTTTAATACTATTGTGGGACAAATGATCGAAACGTCTCAGGAAACCAAAAAAAGAACAGATCTGAACAGCGTTGTCAGTAAATGCTCTAACAAAATGATAACACACAAAACCTGATGTCGCTTTGCGCAGTTTTCACCTGACAAGCGAAAATGCAGCTGAATGATATTAGCACCTCCCATCCACACCCCGCAAAAAAAACGAGCTGCTCATCTAAAGACTTTGTCACAGTTATTAGACTACTGTCTTTGGTTGTTCACAGTAATGATCCAGTTTTGCCGCAGTATTGTGAAAGTTCCTTTTTGGTTCCATGTTCATGTTTGTGAAACAACAACTTAAAACTGGAATTAAAATAAACAATTGCTTACCACAATTCAGGATTTTTGCCACATTTTGGTCGATCATGGTTGGGTATTTCCTTTTCAGAAGGTTGTATTTCGTGTAAAGCACAAGACTAACCCATTCTATGACTGTTTCCATGCTGTCGTGTTGTAGGAACGTGTACGAGACTGTATTGCCATCTAGAATCAAAAAAAGAATCACTGAGTATGACAATCCAATAATGAAAGTGAGAAAACTTTAGAGGATCTTGCATCAAAACTGTTGCACACCAATTAACATAACAAGCACGAGGTATTACTTCGCAGACAATGTCCAGCATCATTACCTGGTATGAGTAACAACAGCCAATATTAACTTTTCACAAGTTTCACTGCATAATACACATAGTTATACTAATTACATTGACGATGAGAACCAGATGTTATTCAATAAGAATACATGCATTCAACATGTGCAATGAAGCAGGGTTGGCTTTAAAAATTCCTTCTTGCCACCACAACCGATTCGTAATCACGGCACTTAATTACAGCAGAAACATTGTTTTCCAAATCTTTGTCTTGAAATTTACATGGCATAGGCTTGCTTAACAGGTGTTGAACACTTGCCCTGACCACATACACCAAGACAAACTATGTTTGCAACGACAAAATGTAAACAAAGATTTGTCACACTGACAGCATGAACATGCACACATTTCCTTACCGCTAACTCCATTGACCCGATATGTTAATTGAACACCATTCACATGGCCAATCCGTTGAGAATTTACAACCACTGTTTCGACACATTCAACAGGCACTTCATCATTCCGGTTGTCTGAAGTCAGGTACAATTTTTCATTTTGAAGAACAACACAGCAAGCACAAACTCCTGAAAAAAAAACAGCAATGAAGTAAGCTTAAAGCACAACATCCATTTTTTATAAAAAGCCAGTCTATGTACTGTACCTTTAGGCATTGGGCAAGTAAATTGAATGCCAATGAAAGATTTTTTAGCAGAGATGGTTGAATTTTCCACTATTTCATTTACTTTTCCACTGTACTTGCATTTGATCCAATACTCCTACAATAAATCCATGCAGCAGCTGTTAGAAAGGTTAATATTATAGAACACCTCTACATATTTGTAAATTTGTTAAATGCTGTACCTTCAACTTGATTCCATCATTACCAGATGGACGGTACTGCCATACAGGCGATTTGGCCAATAGCACACTGTTTGATCTTGAATTTCCATTCTTGCGAATTTGGGCAATGTCTTTCTCATCCCACAGATGTGCAGACACAGTTGGCAAAATTCCTGGAAATAAACAGTAATATCATAGATTTATTTGAAATTGTGCCATCAGGAAACTGCTCAGCCATTGTTATATTAAAGCATGAAGTAAATGGAAGCCACTGATCTTAACATTAGCTTTTTTACCATCTGTAGTTGTTTGCTGGTCACATTTTTCACTTTCACTGTGTTAAACATATCAATCAAACTATTACTTTTAAGTGCAAAACCTGTTGAGACTTAACATTGCATAATGCAATATACCCTTAAATATTTAGATTTTAAAATTGGTTTATAAGCAATTTAAGAGTACATGAAGATTTCCCATCACACATTTTTACACATCACAATGGCAGATTAAAATGCACAGCACAAATACTCNCTATACACTTGTACAAACAATTATCTGCACTTTATTTATAATAAGAACAATGCATCAAAAGCATTGTTATCCTATGATGGTCATTAGAAGACCTGTGCATCCTAATCAAAGATTACAGACCAAACTGCAGGGGATGCATTCATTTACCTTTTGCTGAATTGTCAGTTTGAGCACCAGAATCTGGCAGCACTAGGTGGTTTTCAAGTTCAATGTGGACAAGCTTGCAGTCATCACACACAAGGATACCAAATGACAGTACTGCCCAAGCACTATCAACAGTAATGGCAGCACCACAATCAGCACAGTTACTGTTTTCAGGTTCTTTCATGAGTTCATGAATTGCCATAGTTTTTGAAGAATCCATCTGTTGTCCAGGCATAGGTAAGTTAGGACGGGGGGTATACTCAGATCTCATCAGGTTCATATGTGATTTTTCTCTGATAGCAAGGAGAAAGCAAGCACCAAAATACACAGTGTGTAATAGTGGCAAGCAGGGAGCAGAAGACAAGATGCTTTGTGCGTGAGTATGTCTGGAGATCACGCTTTGTACCTTCTTTGAAGAGACTGATTTGTAGCTAGCTACTAGTCCATAAAATTGTCAATGCACTCAATAATCAACACAGTTCAATCATTGCATGTTCAAGCAAACACATAAGGCGATATAGTACAAAACAATGTGATTATTATGCATGTGCTACTTGTACAACGAACAGTGTCTTGTAAACTTGCCCAAGCGATTTAGTACCAAACAAAATGTGACAACACGTGATACCCTGAGAACAGTATCTTGATAAACTTACGGATTTTCACAAGGTGTACACAAAGAGCATGAACAGCATCATAGGATAAAAGAACAAGACGTTACACAACCAAGGACATATGCTGGAGAAGATTAAACTAGGTTAAACACTGCACTTCCCAGGTGACAAGAAAAAGTGAGCAAAAACAACTTGGCAGCAATAGAGACCACAGTGTCTGAGATAAGAGGGTAGCTTAAAATACAGAAATATGAAAACCAAACATACCAGAAACACAAAAAAATTATGAGAAACTGGCGACACTAAAACACTCCAACAAAAATGTTTCAGGTTGTCTGTTAAGACACACAAAAGCGCCCTGAAGATAACAATGGGCTTGCAAGTGCAACTTGTGAAGTAGTCTGTTAAGGGGCTTTGCAAGCACCCTTTGTTGTCTTTTTGGAACAAACGTGAGTGGAAATCCCACAAAGCAACAGGACTGACAATTAGCTGAAGGATATGCTTCTTTGAGCAAACTCTAAGAATGCAACTTCCTTGATCAATGCAATACAGCAACAAGACTTCCTCTACACTGCAACAAAAAATATAACGTAGATAAATGCATTGGCATTCTCAAGCAACTTTGACCTAGCATTTGATACCATTTAGTGAGCATTAGCACTACAACTTTGTATATAGCATTGACATACAGGATATAAAGTCAGTCAAAGTTATACTACCATCCAAAGAATTACTTGCCAGGTGAATCACAACAAATATCTAATGCAATGACAAATCCTGTACTCTTGAGCTGAAAAATGTTCCAACAAAGGATATGTACTTCATTTTTACACAAAAACCACTCCTTCAAAGGTGAAGTACTTGAACAATTTTATCTGAAATTCCACATTTATTTACTGTAAATAGTTTTAATGCTCATGAGTCATGAAATATGTATCAAATCACGGATGATCACAGTTCAGCATAAGAAGCAGCAAATGCTATGCGAGCTGACTGGTGCATGGTGGTGGATTAAAACAAGCTTCTTGAATTGTGACAAAAATGAGCAACTGCTGCATAAGTGATGTGTTTTAGTTATCACCTCCACACTGCAGTTAAGGTTTTATCTTCATGGACCTTTCTGATCCATTGTGCACTTTCTGCTGCTAAGCACGAGTACCAGCAAAGCATTTTAGTTTTTGTTTAACTAGCCAACAACCTTAATCTGATGTGTGTAATTTCTATGGTATTTAGTCTAGCAGCTGATGTTTTTTAAGATTGTAACATCAATTAGCCTAACAGCCATTTCACCAATTAATTAGCATCAGCTTTTGGTTATTCTGTTACAAATATGTCAAAACTTGTTTCAAGTGAAGATGTGAGTGGCCACATACTTTGCCAGTCAACATAATCAACAATTAACTCATCTAATATGCCAACACTTTTATTACCGGGGTTTTCCCAAGGAATGTGGACTGGATACCAGGCAGTTCCTGAGCATTATCATATTTACACAGGTTTCAATAAAAACACTTTGTAATTGAAGCCCGAACAAGTGCTTCAATTATTATTAAATACAGTATTTTTCTTTGCAATTTTCATACATAAATGCATGAACTTTCATAACAAAAAGATTACAGCCAGTATCCAATACAATCTATATCTTAGTTTGTATGTAGCCCGATCTGTTTCATAAAAAACAATTCTGTTCATAAGTATGCCAGTGCCAAATCTGTCTGCCTCAGGCGTTGTCTATGTGTAAAAAGCATGCTTTACATTTTGTACAAAATCTCAAGATTCCGAAAAGTGTTGCTCAAAATTTTGACAGATATGGAATAGGAATGAAATACCAAACATGATGATATAAAATAAGTGTTCATGAATTGTGTGGAAAGTTGTTAAAATGAAAGACCAATGTCAGGTTATTAGCTGAGATCTGTCTGCTTCAGATGCTGTCTGTGCATAAAACGCATGCTTTACATTTTGTACAAAATCTGATTCTGAAAAGTGTTGCTCGAAATTTTGACAGAAATGGAATCCGTATGAAATACCCAAAGACAGTGATATAAAAAATGTGCTCGTGTGTTGTGCGGAAAGTGGTGTAAAATTGGGGTAAAAATGGTTGATTTCAGTTTTGTGGGCCATGATTGTGATGTTGTTTTATTGTTTTGGAGGTGTGTTTTGCATTTCAATGTGATTTGTTTCATTGAGTTTTCCAATGTTTTTGATATTGTTTCCTTGTCCATTGCAGTGAAAAATATTGTTTCTTTTTTACTGCTTGGCAATTCCAATTTTTTGACGAACCTCACATAAGTGCAGCTGCCAAAAGTGCAGCTAACTTCAGCTTGTCTTCAGCTGCCACAATGCACAGCCTATGTTGGCAGCAGTGAGCGTGAGAACTGCTAATTCATTAAATCTGCAGACTCAATAGTTACGGTTTTAGAGTTTTTGGGGTTAGTTTAGATTTAACCCTAAACAATTCAACGACTCAGCAATTCTGACACAGCACTGCTGCTGTCATGTTTTGGCTATGCATGGAGTGAAGGTACCTTGTATAAGGTGACATTATGATGCTATTTTCCGAATTGGTGTTGAACTACAATTTGACCCTTTCTGTATCTTTTGACTTTTGATTAGCTCTCTAGCACAACTGGTTGGTGAGTTTTGACTAAAAACGTTCAATCCTCTTAACTAATTGACCGCCGGTCTACAATATATTCGTGGTTGCTGTCTGACGCTAGAACGCCGGTATGGTTTTCACGCTGGCGCTTGAGTGGACAAGGCGTTGTTTTAAAAAGGCTCTGGATGTAAAACCATGCACGATAGAAACACAAATTATGCACAAAAACATTGGTCACATTGTGCAGTTTACGAAAATCGAAATCAAATAATTTTTCCATCTCTTTTGGAGAGAAAAAACACCCTAAAACAAAGGTGGATTGGCTGTTTTTTGACTTACAAAGTTTATTGCGCCTATTCCAACAATGGGAAGAATGGAAAAATCACAGAAACGGTTGCTATAGCTGTTACAAAGCATCCTGCCAAGTTTTAAATCAAAAAACTATGGAGAAGAAAAGTTATAACAGTTTTTATATCGCCTGGTCCTAGACAGCATTTCTGCTTTTCGACTCCGTCCGAAAATGCACATGCGCTCCGCTGTGCTTTGCCTATCACTAAATAACTCAGTTTAGGTTCGATTTGACTAAAATTTACAGCACTATTTCGTTTCGATACACAAAACCTTCATAGATATTTTTGTTGCACTAACTGAACTAGGAAAAATTTTTACACATATTTAATTGTACCACGAAAATACACGCAAAATTTTATTTTCGCATGAAAAAGCCACACAAAATTTTCTTTGCACAAAAAAACACAAAATTTTATTTGCATGCGGCCTGAGCATTCAACAATTGTCAGCTCTTGGATGCTGAAAAGTAACGCTTCTGCTGTTGTTGTTGCAGAAAAAATGTGAATATCACAGAACATGTTGTGATTACCTTGTAGCAACTGCATGTCAAGATGGCAGTGCAAGAAACAAGAGGAAAAAACTACAACATTATTATCAGCTGGTCGTAAATATGGTTTAAGATTTGTGAAAAAGTTATGCACGCACATTCAGGTGCTTGGCTTTGTTGCGATGGGAAGGACGAGCAGCAAGGGTGCAATGCGAGCTATTGTTGGCAGCAAACTTTATTCTTCTCTGTTGAACTCTAAATCTCCATTGATACGTATTGTTGGCAAGCAGCGAAAAGATCACATGCCACGATCACTGAATTACTGCTGTTTTGCAAATGAATGGGTGTTATTCTTCGCAATGCCCTTCCTGGCTCACAAAGACTTTGTGCTAATGGGCCGTTTGAAGACTGCCAAGTGCGAATGTTTGTGAAGCAGCGCGCATTGCCAAGTNCGACTGTTTGTGAAGCAGGGCTAATTGCCAAGTGCGAANGTTTTTGAAGCAGCTGAACAGACAGCTCCANCAGTTACTTGCTGTTGAAAATAAAACAATTTTGCAGCAGCTAAAACCGTCAACTTTTCACATGATATTCCACCTCACACTAATTTTTTATCCACATCACACTGGCATGCGTTCACAAATGCTTTGCACTAACGGGTCATTTGAAATCTGCCAAGTCGAATGTTTGTGAAGCAGCGTCGAACACACGGCTGAAGCATTTACTTGCTGTAAAAAAAAATATTTATGCTCAAGCAAAAATCAAATCTCTACATGATAGGTTTTAACTCAGTAAGAAAATTTCTGAGTGATTGTTTATCCACATTACATTAGAAACTACTCCCAATGAAATGCAATCTGACGAGACAATCAGCCACATGGTTACAGCAGGCCGATCTTATTTCCGCACTCTGCGAAACATGTGCGTGACTGCAGGCAAAACCGCCATGACTGCAGGCAAAATATACCATGGTTGCTTTTAAATGCTCTNCTAGCAACAGCATGCATCAAATAACATTATAAATATATGTTTCTGGTTGCTAGAGACTTGACGAAATGTTCGTACTTTACAGAGGAAAACATGCGACCCAGAGCTCAACGGTTGGCATTTGAAGTGAAGTACGAGTATATAGGGCACCAGTCCACGAATATATCAACCGCCGGCAGTCTGGGGTTGGGCAAGTTTCCAGACAACCGGCTCTTGATGTGTGAAGTTGCTCACAGAGGCGTTAAAGCAAGGGTCTGCAACTTTTGGCCCAGCCCACCAAGCAAAATCATCTGGCTTGCAGCCCCTCTACAAATTGCAGTAACTACATGGCCTGCCTAGTGGTAATATATTTCATGAATCTGCCCTCTTTGCAATTTCTTGTTATTATGTATTTTTTGTACTTATGAGGAACTATTTCTGAGAAATTGCTCGGTGCTATAAAAGTATTGTATATCATATTTTGGGAGCTTTGGGAGTTAATCCGAATAAAATTCCATAAATTCCCAAATTTTATCAACCTCATAAACAGCAAAGGGAACGGAATTGCTAGTGGAAAATTAGTACAGCCTGCCATACTTGGCAGTTTGTTTTTGGCCCGCGGCTGAAGAGCAGTTGCCGACCCCTGCATTAAAGCAAAGCATTAACTGAAAATAAAAAGCATGAGAACATTAGATCAGCATTTTTTCCATTTTATCTGGAAGAAAATATAATTTTGATGTTAAATACTCCCAAACAGCTATTAACACACATGCCTAATTGACAATATACTGCATTAACAATATGCATTACCAAATCAGGATGTCATTAATGTTAAAGCCTATATGACAATGCCAATTAACCAAGGTCATCAGTGCATTCCTAGTTTATTTTACAAAATTATCTAACAAATGCACCCTGCACAGCTTTGTTTGACTGAGTTCCACCATATTTCTGCTTGCTTTCTGTTAAAGTGATGCCATATCTATGGTTTAAGAATTAATTGGGTGAACACAAAACACGGGAAGTTGTTTCTATACATGACGCTCTGAAACAAAATGCATCAAGTTAACAGATTGCATGTGTGTTAACTTTTTAGAACACCTTGACCTTGTATATCTGACAGCATGTATCACATTATTGACAATGCATGCCATTACTTATCTGGTTTAATATTGCAATAACATAACAAATTAAATTATCTTTCCTCTGGATATTAACTAGGGGGTGAATTTATTATAGGATTACTTAAGAAATCAATCATTCATGTTGAACTGACCTAAATAAATCTTTTTAAAACAGCCATTTTAAAATTTGAGGACTTCTAGCATATTTAGTACCAAGGGTTTTACCTGGGAAAACTGGTTCACTACCAGGCAATTTTTAGAGTTAATCATTATTGTGCTAGTTTAATAAAACATATTGTCTTCAAAGCTCAAAAGTGGTTTAATTGCTGAATCCACAATTTATTTTTAGTTTTCATACCCAAATGTATCAACTTTTAACAACAAAAAATTACAGCTGGTATCCGATAAAAGCCAGATTTATATTTGTACTTGGCACCATATCTGTTCCATACTGTGAAGACCTTTTCTAAGCACATCTGTATGCAGGTGCCGAATGTCTTACCGAAATTAATTTTCTGCTAATGTATAGCCTAAACAAAGTGGCATTTGAATCAGAAACAACTATCTTTGAAAAGCAATGTAGGAAGGGTTAGACCATTAGAATGACTTTCTTAAAACATGAATTTAATCAATGTCTACTAAATCAAAGCTGCGCTCAGTGCAGAAACACATAGTTATTTTAACTTCGGCCATAGTAACAGGTTGGAAACTTTGGACACTGTTAGTTTTCATACAGGTTGACAAGCTTTTGTGCATGCAATGCTTTTCACCACTGCTTAAAATTATCAACCCTATACGAAAAAGTTTTGACCCTTTTTGAGTGTAAGTTTAAGTTATTCACAAACCTTTTTTCAAGCTGGATATAAGGTTAAGCTTGGCCAGTAAGTTACCCACGACAATAGCAGATAATTTTAAAGCCAGTACTTATAGCATAAATAATCAATGGCAGTTCATGCAACAATCGTTTCCAACGCTTCCCAGGCCTACACCAACTTTAACATATTTATCTTCCACAACTGAAATCCACACCGCGTAATCTTCGACTTGGACGACATTCTTGCCTCCAACAACGTTCACATGCAAAACGTTTTAATCTAACAACAGCAACCAGCAGGCCTAGCGTGACATCGTTTCGACGCCATTTTCTTAACTCAATTCTGAATTCTCATATTCTGAATTCACCAATGAATGAAGAGACTACACACAGAATTTTCCAAACAAACCAAAGTAACACCATCGAACAAACGAATTTGCGAGATACAGTATATCGCATAGAATCGCAAAATCATACCTGTAACCGAAGTCGTAGCATACGATAAATATACTTCGCCGCAGAAAGACGTTGATTTCATGAAGGGTACGAACACAATCGATTTCACGACTATCCGCAGCTGCACGCTGAGCGACTGGCCTGGAACAAGTAACTCTACTTCTGATTGGCACAACGTCCTGACGTCACAAGCGTTCCCATCTAGCGACGGAGATCGCATTCGTGCTGAAATTATCACGTGACCTGCTCGACCTCCAAAAGTATTTGGTGCTGGTATTACTCTGCTGTTTCTTTTTTCTCTGCTACCTTACGCTAGAGGCCGTTTTGTCTCTCTTCGGTGCGTGTGTGCGTGTTTAGGCGCACAACCTTCTTTCTATTCGGTGAAGCGAGATAACATGTACGTTCCGCTTTTGACGCAGCAAGCAGCACCACTTGGGGCGGCGCCGTTAAAATTCATCCGTACGATTGCTTGGTCAAGGTACGTCATCGAAATATCAGGAACAGTGGCGCAATTCAGATGCTTGCAGCAGTGTAACGTTACCAATCCGCTGTTCACTGGAGAGTGACAGGCAATGGAAACCTAGGGTGATATATAGCCTACTAGGCCTACATTTTTCGAAGCTCTGAAAAGTTTTTCAAAATTGTTTTGCAAATTTTACTTTCAGCTGTGTAATATTTTTCATATACACATACATGCATTTGGTATTTTGAGCTAACCGTTTGCTTATTAACCACTACGATTGCCTGACTTCTAGGTGTGGCAAATGTGCAGGCTACTTTTGAACTCGCATAAATAAAAACGTGATACGCATAGGCAAAAAGTGTACAGTAGTTTGAAAACTAGAGGCACAAGGAAGATCATTCACTAGATTAAAAGAGCACCAAAAATGATCCATGTGTCTTTGTTTTTATCACCTTTTCTTTTCACTGACTACTTGTGATAGTACTGAAAGTTGTATTGCAGGGTTGGTAGACTAGATCAGTGCTCTTCAACCTTTTTTGTTACGGTGCACCCTTAGAGATATTTTGACGAACTCATGCACCCTATTTACTTATTTTTATTTATTTATTTGTTTGTGAGCAGACACGAAGTCCATAGTATGAACACACACACTCTGCAGAACGCAGGTTGATAAAAACAGACAATACA
>JGI24021J15306_10002972_pt1 | contig 18835 bp, 18 predicted proteins | sample Ectturendosymbi1_FD_15306 | JGI IMG/M metagenome (IMG submission 15306)
GTAAGGAAACAACACGAGGATGATAGAAGCACGTTTTGGGCTGATATCTTAAGTGGTTCTTAATTTTTCCGACCCCTATCTCTTTGCTAAGTCGTCACTCACTTCTCAGGAGAAGGGTATTTTTCAAGATTCGAAAGAAATGAAAATTAATTCATTAGTTACAATATCCCTATTTAAACAACGCAAACTTACACTTTCTATCGAAGCTGGTTGTATATAGTGCCGGCGGTGGGCCCAGTGTTTTTTAAGGTGTTTTGCGATACCAAGCCTGCTCTCAAATTTTTTCCAACGGTCTCTCAAAATGCAGCATAAACTCGCTTTGCTAATTGCTACCACAAAGTACACCAAAACCTTGCTTTACAATCACCTCGGTTTTCAGATGAAATAATTGCGGCTTCTCAAACAGTCTTTGCAGTGAGCAAAGTCAAAACTTAAGAAAACTCTGGAGGGGCCCACAGTATTTTGTAAGCGTGGGATCCGTTGCCAACGCAAATCCAAGTGAACTGCGCGTTTTTCAACGCCCTCATCAAAGTTCTACAGTAAGAATGGTCATTGTTTTCAGTGGTGTGTAGCCAAGTTTTTTCACTACCATCTCGTTAAGGCAGAGATGGCTTAAGTTTTGAAGCTGTTTTCTGTTTCATTTATAAAAGCAGGTTATGTTTCAATAGTTGCTGCAAAATGCGGTTCGATAGTTGTTGAATGTTGATATTTCAACACTTACTACTACCTGTTTTCTGAAGGTAGCTTTTAGTTCGTAATTGCAAGTGTGGGCTGCATAGTCGTTTTTTTAATAGCGTTGTTCATTTTCCTCTCGCAAAGGTTTGATGAGGAAACCCGATATTGGCGAAAACGTTTGAAACAAACCTAGTTATAATTATGAATGACTGTTTCAGGTTTGCAAAAAACGGTTCCTTGAAAAGTAACAGAAAATTTCTAACAGTTTAAGCATTTTTCAAAGTACCAGAACTGAAGTGACAATTTTTTCAAGTGAAGTAAGTCTCACGATGTTCTTGTCGTGAAAATTGCATCATGAAATACTACCGAAACAAGGATTATGGCATCAATCTCACAAATTCGCGTCATTTCTGAGATATAGCCTACACAATTGAAAGTTGCAAAAAGTCTGAAAAGGTGGTAAGTGGAAAACTGTACGTGGAAGTTTGAGGCTATACTACAGTAGCCTACTTGCCTATTTTGAAAAATTAAAAAGAAGGTGTGAACTTATTGGGAGATCTACAATCACTTTATGTATTTCTTCAGTGTTGAAAGAGAAATAATGTTTAGCCTTCTCCAGGATATTGAAAAGCTGCTCTAATAAGTGGTTTGTACACTCCTTCAATCGGTGCTCTATTTAAGAGTTTTTCACTGCAACCATTTTCCACGTGTAAAGCATATGGTGATAGGCAGGTGTTTTGCTTTTGGCTTTCAACAGTCAAATTTGGGTTATTTATTTAAGAAATATGTTTTGTTTGTAACTAAGCTAAATGCGTATTATGAGTCAAAGGCCAAGAGACATTGGCCGAAAATATTTCTGCTAGGCCGAAAATGTTAAGTGGCAACCAAAAGAGGCCTGAAGCTAAGGCAAAAACAGACCGAAGCAGAAAAAAGAAAGGTTCGTTGGACAATTATTTTAACCACTGAGTGTATGCGCTAAACGCCATACCACGTTGAAGATGGCAACAAGTAGGCACACAGCGTAGTCATGTTACGCCGGATAGTCACAGTGGACGTTTACGTACAGGAAGTGATACAAGTCGTTTCGAAAGTGTTGATTCTGACCAGGGGCGTAACAAGGTTAGATTGCGTTCCGGGCAAGAAGCAAGTTTGGTACCCCCATGTTCCAATTTGAGGTCTTTAGTAAGCAAATGTACTGTATTGAAGAAAGTACTTGTGACATTGTTGGGACTTTCCGGCGCCCCCATAGTGATTCGGCGCCAGGGAAATTGTGCCCTTCTTGTCCTCACTTATTACGCCGCTGGATGTGTACAGGGATAAAATTAACGCGGCAAGTAATTCGGCGCCCAGGGAATCGCGCCCCCCTTGCCCCCTCTCATTACGCCCCTGATTCTGACAAAGAAGGAAGGAACCTCGTCGAATGTGCATCTGGTGAAGCATGCGAGCAAGAAAATTCAAAATTTTTATCCACAAATGATCCCGCTACTTAGCCTGGTATCGGAATGTTAGAGACTACCCTGCATGGACTATTTAGCCCAAACAGGACCGCCTGCAATCATAATAAAAGTTTTCCCTAGATACGAGAGTGATGGGACACTTTCTTCCAAGTTTCACTGCAAAAGAATATCATCAAATGGTGAAGCAGTAGGTCATCCATGGCTAATATTCCTGCCCTGGAAAATATTTTGCTATTAGTAGCATCTTTTGCTACTAGTGCAAACTTTTCAACTCTGGATATCCACTAGCACAGCATTCAATAATTATCCTCTCTGCAGGTCCTTCACTCGCACCTCCCTGCTGATCAGGGAAGTGCCTGGCCAGAGAGGAGATATTAATGTGGGTTGTAATTATTTGGTTTATTGGGTTTACCGGCGCTGTCCATTGAAGTCTCCGCTGGAGAGGTCTTGGGGTCACCCTTTCGGGACTCGCCTTTGTAAGATCTTCGATTTCTATCATTACGCTTTGATGCACCACCCTCTCATTGATGCACCACCCTCTCAAGAATTTCTACACACCACTGAGGGGGGCCCCGCAAAAGTATTTCCAATCAGGCCCCGCATTTGCTAACGCCGGCCCTGCACTTGCTAATGCCGGCCCTGCCAGGAGAGGTTGTCCACACTGATCATTCTGTGCACTGAAAATAACGTCGTAAAGAAATTTTGATGAAATCCCATATGATTTTGCTATGAAGAAAGCCAGGAGAAAACCTCAAGTATTTACTGTACTATTTTTCAGACTTACTAGATTTGGTGATTTTAGCTTTTTAGTGCTTAATACGTTTTTCAAAAATGACAGTACAAGGGAAGTTTTAAGTCTCGTATCCTTTCGCGCGACGGTTTCGTTGCGTTCGATTTTTTGCAATTGGAAATGTAACAAACACGCTAACCGTGAATCTAGCAGCTGCAACCATTTGGGTGGGTTTAATTGAAATATTTTGCAAGGAGCAGCAATTTCTGCTCATGATTAGGGCATGTGTGTGTGATTTTCAGTCGCGATAAGCTAGTCGCAACGTGGTCCTCACTCCCTTATGCGTTTACGCTATAATTTATACACATATGCATCGCTTTAAGAAATTGTATTTGGATGCTACAGTTGAGCACGGATGAGAAAAAATATATGTCAATCTTACAAAATAAGAAGGCCATGTGCTTGGTCAAATATTTAACCGCAGCTATTCCGGTAGGTTCGCCTGTGCATATTAAAAACCCTGTTCCGGCCAGCCAATCACGATTTCCACAATTCCGCGTCACTGAAGGCTTTTGCGTCGAAGGCAGCAACAAACGCAATGATCGCGGGGCACTCTAGTTTCTAGTTGAGTCTTAGAAAAATTTTTAGCTTACTTCGAGAATGCCCATATCGTCATTTTCGGCTTTACGCAAATGGACAAACACTTCCATTTTCCTCTCGTAACAGTGGGAGAGGGGGGTTCAAAAGTTGATTGGCCTAAGGTCTCTTATCAGGTAAATCCGGCCCTGATTGGATGCGATGTGGTGCAAATTTTACAAAGTCCAGTAATATGCCAATCGACAAGCAACAAAAACAGTGCGCGGTTCAACTTGCACTTGGAGTGTGCAGATTTACTACAAAGCTACTCAACTTTTGTTATTCACAGAATGTCAACAAAAGGTCCTCCGCATTTCAGTATTCAAATAAACAGTCAACAGTGAGAAGTTTTAGCAAAGTATTCTCGTAGCCGGAACGTTTTTTGTGTCGGAAATGCGAGTTTCTGGCAATGGACTGAATTTGAGTGCAAACGATTAACAAAAATCTTGAAAGGCAAATTTTAAACCAACAGCTTTCAAAAATATTGATGAGGATGTTCAGTGAAAGACATTTTCAGGGTAGTTATTGCTACATGTTTCTCTGTGCACACAGTTGCGAATTCTGTAAGTCGGAAATTACTTCGAAGGCGCTTATTTTCACGGTTGTTCATTTTTCAAACGCATGTCTTGATCTACTACAAACAAAGAGTTAAATCAGCAACGTCCTACCAGGATGGGAAGCGGGAGTTTTTCCTCTCCCTGTTTATCTAAAGCTTGTGGCGTGATGAGCAACGGATTTCAGCTTTTTTTGGAGAAGTCGGGGATGCTTCACTTATTGAAGCTAATAGTGACACCTTCTCGTCTTATGCAGGAAAGTTAGCGTTAAAATCAAAGAAACTTCTTGCTTTTTACTGTCGGACTGCCAGTTGCAAACGTCATCTTGAGTTAATCCGTTTACCCCTTTCTATCCAAAATAATCTCAAGCAATACTTCGATGAACTCAACCGACCAAGGACAGAGGCGACCGTAGTTTATGAGCAATTGCGGTTCACTATAACATCGATATATTTCTTCCAAGATCAAAATTACAGAAAATTCCTTGGATCTTGCAAGGTACTTGACGGCTCAAAATTTCAGTAAGCAGCACGATTCCCAGAGTTCAGTCAGTTTGCTGGAGATTGTAATGCCATCTCTGGGTCTAACGAAGCGTTTCGTTCATGTTCACGCAATTAGCAATGTCATCCTACACACAAGCTGAAAACAAAGTGTTTGCAATGTTTGGAGCCGCCAAGTCCATCAACAAGAAAATTCAGCAGCAAAGTAGCAACGAAGCGCTTTGCGGTTTCGTTGTGAACTCATTCGTTGTGCAAATATATTCGTCTTCGGTTTTTGTACAGCGTGCAATTACTTCAAAAAATTACTCTTCTAAACTGTGTTCACAATTCACGCATTTTTGTTCGTAATTCGATAAAAAAAAACATGCACTGTAGTTTCGACAAAATGTGGCAATATGTCGTGCGAACAGGTTTCCAGGAGATTGTTGATGACAAACAGTGATGAGGGTTCGAGGAGGTCAGTCGCTCACTTTGTAGAACGTTCCGCGCCCCGGCACGGTTTGACTTCTTGTCAAAAACAACCACAAAGTGGTTCTGGGCGGCATTGTCACCAACCGGATGACAGCAGCACGTCATTTCCTATCTCAATGACCAAATGTCATGTCACAGATTCGATGACGTCAGATGAGGGAAGTGAAGACAAGTTTCGTTCCGCACAGTGAGCACGAAAAGTGATTCGTGATGAAGTGCTCACGGATCATACGAGCGAAAGTGATTCGTGAAAGTGCTCACGGATAACATGAGTGAAACTGGTTCGTGTAAGTGCTGACGTATCATACGATGAAGTGCGCACTGGCCATATCAGCCGCTTACAGGCATAGTATTGTCGACCACTACTGACACGTTGAACGACACAACAACGCAAATAGCTGCAAGCAAAACACAACAGACGGTAACATATATGACATGTACAACGAGTGTACATTTTCAACCAACAATACGAGGTAAGAGGTAGCAAACATTTGGCCAAATTTGTCCCAACCGGCCATGGCCAGGCCGAAACGCATGGAAGTTCCTTCAGGGTCGCTTCCACTCATCTTAAATGAGTCCCCCTCCATTGATCGACATTTCGTGCGTCACAGCCTCTTCTAGCAGTTCCGGGACTCCCCCCACATCTCGACACAAACATTTCAATGACGCAGGACCATCATGTTTTCTCGGACTTGACGTCATTCGTTTTCAGGACCACGACATAAAGAGCGAAAAGAAATCCGAGGGCGAAGAAAGTGTGCTGGAAATACAAGAGTTTGATCTTTTAAGTATATTTGTAATGACAACCATGCTGCTGGTTTCTTTCCGCAAAAAAATCGAATCACTATGGGGGGGCGACGAATCTCTGTGACCGGCGCCGAGAAGTTGTAACAACGTCACAAATACTTTCTTCAATACAGTACATTTACTTCTGAAAGACCTCAGGTTCGAACATGGGGGGCACCAAACATGCTTCTTGCCCCCGGACGCCATCAAACCTCAGTAGGCCACTGGGTAAGGTCAAAGGTCAGGCAATAACCTAATGTAAAGTTTTTCTTCATGAGCGTTATGTTTTTATTTGAAAAACAGTACAAGTGAGACTTAATAAAAATACGCATTTCCAACAACACTTTACAACCGACCATGAAACGTTTCTCCTACGGCTTGTAAAAAATAATTTTTCATTAACTTAAAAAAAAATTTTTCATTAACAACTTTCTCTTGTCGATTTCTGCTTCATTGTTTAAAATGTTGCTGAAAAAATCCGTTCCTCCTCCGCACTATATTCGGCTGAACGCGCTTTGACACTTTATGTTGAATGACATCTATATTTGAAAATATTGGTCGTGAGGCCTGCACAGCTTGGGAAGATATTTGCTGGCCAAAAAAAGAAAAGTTCAGTGAATGTGCTGCATAAAGCTGAGAAAGCTAGGGCCAAGGACTCCAGTGAGTTCTCGAAAGAAAAAGGGTAGAACGGAAGATGCTTTGAATCGTTTGGAAAGTTAAGGCTGGTTCAAAAAATAAAGTTTTTTGCGCAACTTGCACAGCTGAAACACATTCAAAAGGGAGCGTTTAACTTCAAATGGGGAGAGGGTTTTGATGACTAAAGAAAAAAGGCGCCAAAGGCTAAAAGAACACGAGGAGGAAAGTGCCCCCCACCGAGCTGCCTGCGCTGCGATGGCGAGGAGGGCAAATCTCTGTCGCAGCTTCCATCAGCTTATCCCGACTTAAAAAGCAACGCAACTGCGAAGACAAGGGCTGATTTCTCATTTTCAAACGCTGAAGACATTGTTGCGGCAAGGTACTGCTGTCAGAGGTGATACTGATGTATAGAATCAAATATATGCCAATTTGACCTAGTCCCAGACAAAGCTATCAATGACAAAAATCTGAAACTACTCCAAGAGAAAAGTTTCGTGACTGCACAGTATATTTTGGAAGAACTAATGCAGATGCTAGTATTAACAGCTCGAATGGATATACTGGGTCGTGTTCTGGAAAAAGAATCCCACGCAATGGTCGCCGACGAATCCTCAGACGCTTAAAGAGCAGCTGCCATTCTGTGTCAGAACGTGCAACGACTGCTGTGAAGTCTTCTCAAAACTTTATTGGGGTTTGTGAATGTTTGAATGTCTGTCAAGTGATTTCGCTATTGAAGAAAATCGCTGAAGTGGGGTTCAGAGCGACAAAATTTCTAGGAAAGCTTGGTGCCTACGTTGTCCCGAATGTTATGTATAGTTTCGGCGAATTGCGACGACTCAACTGTTAAGGTTGGAATCAGGCATGGAATGTCCTTTGTTGCCAGGACCGCTGAGCATTCGACAAGATTTATATGTAATCGTGGATGTTTACTTGGAATGCATTTGTTAACTTGAAAGACTGCAGGAGCAAAAGAATGATAAAGAACTTTTAAGACGGAAATTAAGACGCTCCATGCCCAGCAGCTGTCCGCAACAAGACGGGCAGCCATAGTGAAAACAGTTGACGTCATATTTGAGAGAACGTCGGCGAACGAGCTATGCAAGACAGTCGAAACGTTGAAAGACGATCCATACGTTTCTTCTGACACCAAAGAAGTCACGCGCCATCACCATCGGCAAGTATCCGGCTGAGTCACGTGACTACCTGTGCTTCGCGCCACTACGTCACTACCAAAACAGCCCTGCGCGTTTTTCATTTTTACAGCGCTTTTCTCCTGACTATCCATAAGAACTTGCAGGAAGATCACTGCAGTTCAATTTGCAATGCACTGATGATGATCACAAGAGCTATCGAAACGTTTGCAATATGTCATTAATATCGTTTTCATTGGCCGTGATTTTCAACATAACATCATAACATAACACCAAAAGAAGGATCCGTGGATTTCTGCAGCAACAGTTGACGTCACTGCGTGGACTTTTTTATTTAATTTTAATGTCAAAAAAACTTCTTGTTTTACTGGAAAAGTTACCGGATCACCTCCAAGCAGCTGACATGTCTGCTGAGTATGTTCTGTGTTCCTTGTGGTGTTGCAACCTCTCCGGTGGTATTGCGTTGATTGTGCGATTCACCACGAACGGGATGTGCGTGAAGAATAACACCATTATATGTGTAGCGCGAGCAAGCAATAGTAAGAGAGATCGCGGCGCATGATCTCTATTGCTGCTTGCTGCCATGGTGCGAAGCTTTGCGCGCATGCCGCTCGGGCTTTCCGATCGCAACAGTGGCACATTCTTCAGAAGACTTCAAGAAATAACAAACGATGTAGAATGTCAGTGAACCAACAGCGACACCAAACTTGTTTCTGATGTTACCGTACAAACTGGCACGGGATGGCCAGGGGAAGACCCACGATACATGGAAAATGGAGGCAACTTCCCTTTGTGTCCACATGTTATACATCCGGCGGTAAATGTGTTCAGTATGCGACAGCCTCACTGTGAGGTCATCCATGTAACCATAGAAAGCTTCAACGAGTTATCAACAGGGACCTGTTGTATGGCTTTGGTAAGCAGCGTAGGAAAACTCGGTTCAGATCAATGTTTTAAAGAGTTGTGTCAAGAAACAACTTGACGAACTGGCTACAATCTTTGGTTTATACAAGATGGAGGCGAAGAAGAAATAACAACAATCTCCGGTGTTTTCAACCATCGCTGCTAAAGTTTTTACTTCAATGCCTTCTGCAGAAAAGCACTGCTCCGAAGTACACCAGATAATTAGACTGTGTTACAATATATAGCTCTGGTCTCAGAATCATGCGAGCGTTCGCTCAATGGGCTGATTGAGGAAGTGGCTGTGCGCGGACAATGGATGAAGGTAGTTACACGACTTTAATGTTTGTAAGTGTTCAGTAAACGTGACATGATTTGACAGTGAGAGCAAAGTTGCTGCTGAGGGATTTCTAAGCGGCATGTGCGCGGTTACCATGCAAAGTACGTAACAGCAACTTTTCCAGCGGGGAATACCCGTCGCACTCACGTACAAGTCGTGTTGCTCATTCCTATTGGTATTGGCTTTGAGCTTCCAAATGTGTCCTCATTTGCTGCAGAGTACTGTCCTCTAATTCTACGGTTCTTGCGTTTTGCGCTCGGTGAATGGTTCGTGTCTAGTAAAGTAATCCTGATCGGGTACTCGCCGGAATGCTGCATCGTGCATTTTTCAAAACATGGGTGTTATAAACATGTGTCGAGTTGTGTGCTGCGACTGTTTACTATTCCAGTACACGCTACATGTCATGTTTGTTTTCATCAGTTTGTTTTGCTTGTTCTTTTGCTGAAATAACAAATGTATCGTTTTGGTTTTATGGGTTTTTCATAGAAGTCAAGTGTAAAGTCTTGAGTTGTGTCAAATGAATACTATTTTGCAAAGAAACAGACTTAATGGTTACAACTTTTTTCGTGTTTCCACTGCCTTCAACAGGGGTTGCTTTCAATCCCAACCCCACCGCATCACCCCCCACAGCCCCATCGTCTTTGGTTGTAGCGCCTACGTATAGTACCTTATTCCAGCAACATTGAAATTGTATCCCCTCTAAACGATAACTACGCAACATTAATTAAATGACGCCAAAACCGTTTCGATCCGTCACAGAACGCACTCAACCGTGGATTGGTTGAGAAAGAATGGCGACAGCAACAGCGATAGATTCGTCCTCCTACCTGCATGAGTGTGAGACCCCCCAAAATATCTTTAGGTCCGCCAATCACCACCGTGATGTTGTTGTACAGAGGATCGAAACTTCGGTTCAAAACTATGTAATCCAAGTCCGACATGCCGTCCGACGTCATGCGGTTGGTCGCACCTTTCAGAAGGTTGTACCTGAAAAAAAACAAAAAAACATCACTACCCGCGGATCGCAGGTGTTTACCTTGTTGTCAGAAAATACAGGCTTGTACAAGCAGCAAAAAATCGATCAAGCACCAGGGTTGTTTCGGTCGTGATGAGGAAGACAGGCTTGGTCACGTGATTGGAAACCCCTGTTTGTCCACGTGATTGAGAAATCAGCTTTGGTTACGTCATCTGAAAGGCATGTTAGGTCACGTGATAGGTAGTCAGGCTTGTTCATCAGCAAGATTATGCAACAATAATTCGTTGGAAACAAACCTTCGCCTTGTTTCACAAACCAGGCTAATGAGGGGGAGCCGGCAAAGGTGGCTACGGATCCGGATCTACTCCGGCTGATTGACTACGGATCCGGATCCGATTCTAGGTGACTACGGATCCGGATCCGATTCTATGTTTTTCTTTCGGACCCGGAGACGAAAACAAGTGAAAAACCGGACCCGCGGTCACTTTCGGCAGCAGCAGGAGCTTGTGTGGCCCTATGTCCTATCCTAAGTACAAGCATTGCTCAATTTTGTCTGCATCGAATGTTGCCGGACTCGGAACAGGAATCGGATTCTCAATTTTGAAGATTTTTCGGACCCGGATTCAAAAATTTTGGGACAGGTGCGGAGTAGGAGTTTGAAAAAGTGGCTCTGGCCGCCTCTGGCCACCTCTAGCCGCCTCTGGCCACCTCTAGTCGCCTCTGGCAGCCGGATACAATGCGTGGCGCGCAGCAACTTTCTAAATACGCGGTGGCGGTCAACACGTTTTCGTGACGTATCAGAAAAAAGCGTTTCCCAGCGCCAAGCGCTAAAAGGAAGAACGCGGAAGTGTTCGTCGCGGAACAACGCATCAATGATGAAAGCGATATTTCCCACAGCAGAGAAGTGGATTAATTGCTTCCTTCGGGGAATGAATGACTGCGGAAGACTGGATATACAGTAGTGAGAGGTACTGCAGCAAACTGAGTAGTTCACACGTTTCGTTCACGGCTACTGGAAAGTTTGATGTCTCTGATCACAAGTTCGTGCCCAAATCTCATTCGCAGGAAAACTATTAATTCCATTTTAATCACGAGTCATATATGTTCGAAAATAAATTCTCTCAAACGACAGAAGCCTTGGTTTCATGAAAATCAACCTGAATGATGACTTTGAATTATCAAAACAACAGCACAATCGCAAATATATGTAAAGTGGACATCCATGGTCTCCGATAGTGTTGCTATAGATACGCATGTCTGTTTCGGCAAAACTAAATATTTTTAAATCGTCCCTTTGCAAAGAGCCATTTCTTTGCATAGTGCAAAAACATCCACGTTTTTTCGTGAGTACAAGCGCCGCCATCTTGTTTATGCAGAAAATTTATATTCTATACCGATTTTTATAAAAGCAAGACAGAGAAACTACGGCAGATAGGATTAGCAATGCACTGCAGGAATGTCCAATGCTGAAGTGCAGCAATGTATACAAGAAATCAACGGCGGAAAATAAATAGCAATCACTGACCTTTCAGCCATGACCTCGTTACCCTTTTCGCGCGTGTGCGAGATCATTTTGTACTTGGCGATGTCGGTTGCTATGCGACTGACCGTCATGCATGACCAGACGATTCTGAAAAAAGAAAAAGGTAGAAGCAAAAGTAAAGCTGAGCAGCTACCAACAGCTTGTCTGTTTCAATGGGATGGTTGAACTCGCAGCAATTCAAGCGCCCAAATTTATGCGTTCTTAAAATTTTTGTTTTTTTATTTTAGGACAATTGTCGTCAACTTTTAAAAATTCTAACTCTGCATTTGCGGAAAATGCCAAAAGCAAACGATTCGCATCACTGCAAGTTACACACAGCAAATATAACAACGAACACTGGACTTTAAAAAAATTTAACTGCAATAGTGCATAAACAACTGCAGCACGTTAGCGATTATTTCAATTAACGCAGAAACGCGTAGTTGTGCAACTTCCGACAATCGGACCAAAAGCTTGCGCGGGAATGCACATTCCACGCTTATATAACATCTCATGCAACAACTTGCACAGCAACGTCCATACATGCGCTAGCACAACTGCTAGCGGTCTGGAAGAAACCAACTTCCCGCGTGACCTTCTCACCTCTTGTACATGTCGTCGTCTTCTCCCCCCCACCCCCAGTACATGTTCGAGTAACCGTTCACCTGATAGAACTGTGCGAGTGTCATGGCGGTCACTCCTCCGAAAATCCCGTCGTAAGGCAATCTTTAAAGAAATAGCTGAGTGGGAAAATGGGTCACGGTTACGAAGCGCTTGAGCAACCACTCTTAGTTTTATCGTAGAAAGTTATCAAACTCTCGTTTTTGTCGTCAAAGTAAAAACGTGGTCATCATTAATATTTCTTAATATTCGTAAACATAGTTTCTGTTCAAACGAAGCGCTTAACCGCTCAAATGGGCCGCAATTTATTGGTCAAGTTGTTTTTGCCGCATATGTTGCTGATGCGCGTCTGTTTAACATTCGTCAGATCAGGTTTCGATATGAAGAGTGCAGTAGAACGTGAAGCCAGGAATCGACGAAAGTCTTCGACTTCTTCACGATTATTTTTAGCGCAACAGCCACGAAAAGAGCACCGTGTTCACTTCGAAAATCGTTACGAAAAGCTCTTTTCGAAGCAAGTCGTTTACAGGGCGACAACAACCACTACCGGAGTCTTGTTTCCTTTTTGGCGTTCGAATCGGATCTTTCGAAAAATTACCCACTTGTACTGAAATATGTCGATCGCGACCGACATGTGCTTCGGGTGTCGGTCGCACGTGTACAAGTTGTGGTCGTTTTCGGGCAGCAGATCGACGTCATGAAAAATGACGCAATCGTAGTTGTGGTAATGGCGTATGGCTTCGCGGAAACCGATGTTCAGCAGTTTGGCGCGGTTAAACTTGCCTTTTCCTGCCTGTAAAACAACTTGGCATGACTCACAAAGCGCTTTGTGCCGTAATACTGTGTTTGTCTAATTGTGCACATCATTTTATTTTCTTTGTTTTTGTTCTCTGTGTTGCTGCTCTTTTGTGTTCATGTTGTTTCAGGGAGCTGAAGATGAGCCACCTTCGACTCTTCAGTTCCAGCAACAACACCCTCAAGGAAACATCCAGATGGTCGTCCAGATATCCAACTAGCTTTGTTGCGATCATTCAATGCAAACTAGAGACCGACTGATACTAGAGACAGAGATTGACAACGACCTATCTCTAATGCAAACTGCTTTTGAGCCATTATTTACATGGATGCGAAAGGGGTATTTTAATTTTTGCCCAAGACGGGGTTTCATTTTGATTGGATTTATGCTTTCTCTGTCCAACTCAGTTCATCGCGGAACTGTTTCACCCCAACGAGTGAAACGGGTTGCCCCCCCAGCACGCTCTGCACAACTGTGTGGATCATCCTGCAAAGTGCAAACACCCTTCTGCCACTGCGTCGATTGTTATCTTTTTCACATAGCCTTTCCATTAAGTGAAATATGTTTTATTGTTACTTTTTCTAGGAACACCTGACACAATAATCGTTTTTTTTCGTTGTCCTGGCAGACTGCATATTTCTGAAAAGTAAATGTATTATTCCTTATCCCCAATAAACCACTACTAAAACTTACACTACAAGGTGCTGTTCATCAAACGCGTTCAGGAGGGTAGCAAATTGTTGGGCAAAGGTTAAAAATTACCAACAGTCCAGGTTAAAAAGCACTAACACTCAAGGGTTGAAAATCGAAGGCCAGTGGATGTGACAAAGCATTTCAATCAACGTACCGGCCGTCGTAAAACTGTGTCGTAGGCAAAACCGTGAAGACATCGCGTGGGTTAACTGCGGTTCTTCCTTATGCTCGACAGGCAGGCACGAAAAATCTTGAGCTGTTTTCATGAAATTTCACTTTGCGTAGAAATTAATTTCTGGCCGCATAATCGACAACAAAATGAAAGCGAGTGCGTGAAATCAAACAACTCGTTCAGGACTTTCGTTATTACCTGGCGCTGAAGCTGTTATCATTCTGTTGTAGTTGGTTCTACGATATTGAGCTTTCAACAGTTATTGCAATATTTAGTTCAGAAGAGAGTTACACATAATGAAAAGCACTAGCAAGCAAGGTATTTTTCTGGTTCATCTTTCAGTCATGGAACGAATTTTTTTTTTAAATGACCGAAAATAATTAAGTCAATTCGGTCATAATATCCGAAAATACAGATATGTGAGAATACTGTTAGAGCAAGCTTCACATTAGTATGAGACAAATGACCGAAATGTCTCGGCGAAAAAAACAAACTTGCAAGGGTTTTGCGCAGACAGAAACTGAGAATCTGAAAGCTTATCAGTTGCACCTCCAAAAAACATATCGCCGTTATCTCCGCTATTGACATACCAGGTTGATAACATATATCCCGTACTCGATTTCCTGATGCTTCAGATGCTTGTGCATGTGGCGTAGAAAGATCTTCAAGTGTTCGAGGCGGTCGCGGTAAGGGATGATGATGGCCGTCCTGCGGTGGGGGACGCAGTGAGGTGGGGGGACCACACCTTGCGGTGGCTTGCTCAGCGTGAGCGGAAGGTCGACAGGCGGTTGCTCGTGCGTGTCGTCCTGGTTTAAAACAAAACACACACAAATGCGATGAACTTGCAAGTCCACCAGGGCACCTGTTACAACGTTTTTTTTTTCAACAGAACAATAGTGTGAACACAAATACGGGGAACATGTTTGAACTGGGTTTATTTATATCGGTCGTCAACCGAATTTAAAAAAAAATGACCGAACAAACTTGCGCCAATTCGGTCATAATGTCTGAAAACGCAGGCTAGCGAATACTGTTACAACGAGTTTCGTTACCATCACGGCCAAATGACCGAAATGTCTCAACGAAAAAAACACCCAGGTTTCAGATGTTGCCACATTCTACTACACTGGAAAATTGTCATGCACAACGCTAATCGGAAAAGATTGGGCAGAGCCAGTCAGCGAAAGGCACAACTTTATTAGCCCCAGTCGCCTGAATGTGTCTTGTTTTGTTAAGCAAGTTGTTTCTGTAGCGAAGTGTCAGCGGCATAGCCTCCAAGCATAACGGTCTTCATCGGAAACCGACGGTCGGTTCGTTGTGAACTAAACACGTTTTCCGGTTTACGAAACTAGGAAATTAATTAAAAACATGAACGTTTCTGGGCAGCGTCGTTTCGCTTAAAGTCAATTCTGCTGTTTCACTAAGGAAAACAAGTTGCTGCGAAAAACCCATCGAAAATACAAAATCAGCGATTAAAGGTAAAACTCTCAGCAACAACTAGCAAGACAGCAGGTACGTTGACGGAAAAAAACGCAATACGTAGTTGCTCTATATCTTGCGGGAAAAAATACGACAATATCTACTTCCTTTAAATCTTGCGGAAAATATACAAATAAAATATATACAAGGCAACATAAACTTTCTTCATATCTTGCTAAAAGCGACGCTACCTCTGCCTTGCTTAAACGGAGCAGCTTCTCCAGCGTAACATCATTGTCACGGTTCGGACCGGATTCAGTCAGTGGTTTTGCTTCGTTCGGGTAATATTTAACCGACGCCAAACGCTGTTTCAGCGCAGCACTGACTTTTTCAATATCTTCATCGATAGATTCCAGATCCATCCGAACTTCACTTTCGCCAACTGCAACCCACAAACAGAAAATTTTTATTTGATCAGATAATGAGACGACGGTCAGACATTCACCTGGGCAAGAAGGAAATCAGCTAAAACCAATAATGCACATTACAGCAATACAAGTAAAATGGAATAGTATGTCAATAAGCACCGCAAAAGATGGTTGATAACGCCTAGCTTGTAAAGCAAACAATACCAAAAAAACACAATCCAATTTCTACTTCTCCATACTTTACTGCTACGAGTCAAGTGTTTGCATTTCACGGGGAACAGAAAACAGATTAATTGGTTTGACAACAAAATCTGCAAGATAACACATGTATGACTAGCTAGATATTTTATCAGTTTTATCTGATATAAATTAAAAATCGTAATCATGTGTTAATTTCAATTGAATTTTTGTACTACATCAAATCTTTAAGCTATGGTTATTTCATCTGCTCATCTCTGGTTTCATTACATAGTGACAGTAAAACTAGGCGGTCAGAACAATTTTCTAATGTGATGAAGAAAATCTTGCGTGCATGCTTTCTTCTGTTCTTCCTTTGAGACTTGCATTTGCCATTGTTATTTTTAAATGAAGACTTATTGAACGTGCAGAGAAACATACCAAGATGAACTGGTTGAAGTGGGCATATGAAACTTCCTTCTTGAGCAATCTTCACAGTAATTGGTAGCAACTTTGAATCAGATGGATCTTTTATACTGGCCTGTTTTTGCAGCTTCGTCTGATCTGCAAGGGTTTCGTGAATCTGGTCGTATTTTGAAACGAAGTGGTTTGTCATCTTGCACTTTTCAGATGATTTGGAAGGACGGAATCTGAACAAAATCAAAACTTCTCAGGAAACATCTTCTCAGGACCTTTTCAGCTTGTGATTTTAGTTTTTTATTCAACACACACAAACATATAAAAAAAATCAAAGTTTTCAAATTCAAACTTTAACAATTAAACCAAACAGACAACATCGATAAAAAAATTTAGAGCACCCATCACATGAAATCTAGACCTAAACATGACACACTATGCAAAAACAATCACTCCGGTCGTCGACCGAAAAACAATCACTCCGCGAAAAAATGCAAAAACAATCACTCCACAAGGAACTTACAGCATGGAAGATGAATGCCAAATATCACCTTGCTGAAGTACAAGTACAAATAGTGTAGTAATCACAATAGTCACACTCAAGTTCTTTCGAAAAGACCTTGATGATGTGATTGTTTCAATATCACATGGTCTCTTATTCCAAGACAACAGTAAACCACATATTTTTTGATGAACTTTGTACATTATCGTTAATAGTTTGCCACCATAACATTAGTTGAGTTATTAACCATGCTAGAGTAATATACGTGTGTTAGATATGTGAATTTCCTTGCAGTACACCCAATGACTTGCAAATTTATTAGAAATGTCAAAAGCTAGAAAGCAGAAATAAAAAAAACATTAGAATCATTTAAGAAACAAAGTTGATGATATATACTTAAATTAGGGGTGACAAACCTATTTGCTATTGCGGGTCACTTTGTCAGTTACCACTGAGTAACCGGGCCGCACAACTTTTTAGTCATACTATGAAACCTGTTAAAAATGAAAAATAATTGTTCATCAACAGAAACAAACAACAAACGAAAGTAATAACTGCTGGTCTCGCCTGAATGCTTTGCGGGCCACACGAAATTCTTTTGTGGGCCACCATGTTCGTCACCCCTGGCTTGTAAGTTTGTTTTTTTTCCAGAACTAGGTGAGTCAGATCCCATGATGTAGAAATACTTCCTGATAGATGTTCATCATAAAATTGAATTTTTTATTTGACATGTCAAACAATGCCGAAGGGTAAAATTATTATTATCAGAACAAAAATTTGCATTATTGCTGTTCCAGTCACTTGCATTACAATCACAAAATGGTGAAAAATTGTAAATTGGTTTGCTTTTGTGCAGTTTATGTGCTTTTGCACTGTTTGAAGTGTTTACAGGAGACAAGTTAACAAATTTAAGACAAATAAAAACAAATCAGACAGTTTCAATTAGCATGCATTTACTCATGATAAAAAAGTGTACTGTATTTGCAGGTCACTTTGCAGGATATCGTGCTCTAATGAACACTAAACAGTTGTTCAATTCTTGTACTTTTTTTTCAGTCTCATGTTTCTGAAATATTAGTACAAAAACAAGGTGTCCTTACTTTTCGCCATTTATTCATACTGCATGTGTTCAGCTTATTTCTGTTTCTGCTGTAGGGTTAGCAAAAATCATTCTCCAGTTCCTTTAACCACATGTGATTTTTCAGCAAAGTAAAGCATTTGCTTTTGGCTTAGCAAGCTGTTGCTTTTGAAAAAGTTTTAGGCAATATGGATTTTGACTTGCAAGCTTGCAGCCTATAGTTTGCCATTATTGGCATTGTAATTTTCTGCCCGGTAATTTTTTCTGATATAAAAAATTTAGCGCAGGCTATTCCTCAGAGCTGCAAAATATTATAGGTTGTGTGTCTTTACCATAGGTTCAAGATAAAATAACTGAAATGTGAAGTAAACCTAAAAACAATCATCTAAGAAAAACTGCATATGGTTTAAATATGATTACGTTGCCATGGAACATAGTGGACAAATTGTGGCATGCATGAAGATTTTGGCATGTCCCAGGTCAAAGATTTGGCAGGTCACAAACACAATGGGCTTCTTATTCTGAACAACATTTTGTGATCAAAAGCAATTGCCCTGTAAGAAATTCCCTAATGAATGGCATGCATAACTTGAAATGACCTACTACATTGTAAAGTTGCCCATAAATGTCATTGATGAATACATATTTCAGTATTTATTAATATACTTTCACACAATTTTAACTAGAGATTTTGAATGCCATGATACTCATTTTCATTAACACTGGCGTCCAGCCGAAATCGGGAATTCTTGCGCCAAAACAACCAGATCGCATGTGGCTTTGCGCAGGAATTTCTCTGGTCTGGTAAGTGCTACAGACCTGGTCAAAGGCTCAAAAGACGCGGCAAGTCTTCTAGTCTGCACTAAAAAAAAAATTTTTGCTTGGGGGGTGCAGATTTTTTGTGAGTGACGTCATAAGTGGAGGACTTTTAGGCCACCTTGGCCCACTTTACATGGCCCTGGGGGCTAACTGTTAGATGGAAGAATTTTTCTGAAGTTTTTATTGGAAACTAGGCCACAATCTGAGCCTTTTGATACTTTGGATGACTTGCTGGGGTTTTGGGTTCAAAAGTTATGATCTAAAGCAGGGGTCGCCAAACTACGGCCCGCGACGCCATTTCATCCGGCCCGCGAAGACGTTTTGACAATAATAAAAAATATATTTGTACGAAATTGATTTGGTAGAATTCAACATATAT
>JGI24021J15306_10002977_pt1 | contig 18823 bp, 9 predicted proteins | sample Ectturendosymbi1_FD_15306 | JGI IMG/M metagenome (IMG submission 15306)
CCCCCCAAAATTTTTCAGGTCTCTTTCTGAAAGTCCTACACAGACCATTGACAGCTCCCCTTGTTGCATAACTGGCCCCTCCAGTGGCCCCCCAAATGAAAATGTCTGGCTCCGTCCCTGCCGCACACACATCCTGCCGCCATGGCGAAGTTGTGCAGCAGTGGTCAGTGATTGCGTTTCACCATGAACACGGTCAATCTCAACTGTGCTGTATTTTGCCGAAATATCTCGCGAATTAGCGATATCGTGAATATATAACGCAGGTGGCCGCGTTTCGGGCGTCCTGCTCTTATACGACCGGTGTCACCAAAATGGTGCCCGATGGAACCTAGTGGCCTGCAAGGACCAAGCGGGTCCTCCGCGGGCCTGTCCTAAAAGTAGCATTAACATGATCAGTGTCTTCACATGATGAACGTCATTAACAACTGCACAATTAAAATGAAATTGATCAATTTTTTACTTCACAAGTGTGCATCAAACTATCGGTCCTTCGTGTTACGGCAATCGGTCTCCAAGGAGCAGCTCTCAGTTTCAGGAAAGCATGTGAACCTGGTATACGCTTTGTCGCCCCTGTATAGGGACTGTGACCCTGTATAGGGTTCGGTCGGAACCAGCGATAATCACCCCCTCCCCCCTTTCGACAGTTGCTCCGTTTGCGGCAAGACCCTGCGCAGCGTCTACTACCTGCGCCTGCACATGTACATCCACACCAAGGAGCTGCCCTACCGCTGCACAAAGTGCGACGCCGCATTCAACCGCAAGGACAAGGTCAAGCGACACATGCTCACCCACGACTCTGTCAAGAGGTTCAAAGTGAGGCTGCTGTGGTTCCGGTGTTTTGTCTCGCTTTTGCTGGTTTCACGGTTTCAACGTAAACGCGGTGACTGTTTGTGCTTTTTCTCTTTTCCTGGGGAGATGTTGAAAAGTTCCACGCCTTTCAACTGTTGTGCGCTTCTTTTTTTCGCAATATTGATGCTGCAATTGGCATTTTTCTCCTGTTCTGTGTTTTTTTTTTAATTGCAGTTGTTCTAGAAACAGACAAAAACGTATCCTTGGCAAAAAGTTGCCGATCACGATGGCGAACGAAAGCAAAGCCAAACTTGAAACTTTGCCTCCTTGAAAAAGCTTTTTTTCGGCGCAATTTTCTTAAGAAAGCTTTTCCTCACGTGTTTTCCCCCCCCACCACCAGTGCCCCCTCAAGTCGGTCCTGGGCTGTAACAAGGAATTCAACCGCGCCGACAAGCTCAAGGAGCACATCATCAGCCACAGCGGGGTCAAGAAGAAGACCTACGCCTGTTCTCATTGCCCGAAGACTTACAGTCGCTACTCGAGCAAGGTGAGCTGCTCAAGCTGAGAGCGCGCTCTTCGCAATAGCCTTGCGTTGTTTGTTGTTGTTGTTGGACGTAACATCAACTTAGCGCCACCGGCCCAAAATTTTGGAAAGAGGTCAAATATTTTTTACTTTGAGCGAGCGACCGTATTTAGTTCAGCTATGTCCACCCCCGTGGCCCAATTAATGGTTTTGTGCGGCACGATTTAGGGGTTTGCACTGTAGCATAAGTAGCCTGCATGCTGACCACCTGTCCTTATTTTGGTCATTTTAATTGGACATTTTTTTCGTGTGGCCCTCACGTCTATCATGTCTGTACTACATGGTGGGAGCTTTCCATATGTCCACTCACACCTTGGTACAAAGCTTATGACTAGTTTTCTCATTTCTACCCTTGTTGTTCCATTGGCACTAAACCTGCGCATAAAATCGCACTCACGGGGTGGTTAAAGGTGTGAAACGGTCGTTAAGCATTCGAACGCTTACAGCGGATACACTTGAAAGTTTAATTCATTCAATGTACGGCCCTGGTTAAGATGTGACATAGCTTTTGTCTCAGTAAGCAATTCCGGTTGGACACAGCTGATTTAATTAAAGTGAGACACCGCCTTTCCAAAAGCACAAAACGGCAAGATATGCTAGAAATTCGGGAGGTGGTCATGGCCGCTTTTTGTTGCCTCCCGGCCACGCAAGCGCACTAGCCGCCCATTTTCTTTGCTCATCCTCCAGGTAAACCACGAGAAGACCCACACCTCCGAAAACCTATGCAAGGCCTGCATGAAAGGCTTCCCGTCACAGTCGAGCCTCAAGTCGCACAAATGCCGGAAAAGAACCGCCGGGGGAACTACCCAACAAGGCCAGAAAAACGCGGAAGCCCAGCAGCGAACTGACGACGTCACGCGCGATGACGTCACGGCGTCGCGAGACGACGGCGACGCGCAAGAGCGACCTCGCGCTGAAGGAACCGGCGGCGAAAAAGACACCGGTCGGCCGCCCGAGTTGGTCTTCACCGATCTTCAGTGTCGCAGGTCTTCCGATAACTCGCAACGAGGCAGCGCCGAGTCCGCTTCGTGAGCAGAGGCTCCTGTTGGCGCCGGTTGGGGGTCGGGCATGCTGCTGGGTCTGCAGAAGACGCCACGCCTTTGTTAGCTTTCAAATAAGCTTGAAGGATGAGACTTGTTGATTTTCAGTTTCTGTTTTTTTCCAGTCTCGCACTAGACCAAAGACAAGAATTATGTTATGTTTTCACCCCCACCCACCCCCGAACTTCTGCGGTCCTCCCATTCGGTTGCAGTGTTTCAGTCTCCTTTTACGATGAAGCCGAACTTTACCCTTTTTCGTGTTAGTGTTTCAACAACCTCACCACCATCTACTTGCTGCGGTCGCATTCTTGTGTTCAACAGTTGACCGACAGCTATCGTGCGTTTGAGGCGTGCAGCATGTGTTCCCGGCTCTGGGGAAGCACCTGAGAAGATGTCGCTTCGTTTTTCTCGATAGATGAAAATCGGGCAGCATGATTTGCCCCAAGTCGCAATGTGCTGGGCACTGTCTGCGGCTACGCGTTTCGGCAGTGGAACTGCGCATGCGCTGAGAAGCTTGTTTTGTTTTGAATATCATTGATTTGGTTGAAGTCGAACTTCCGGCGTGTGGTCGATCAGTGCTCGTTTGAAAAAAAATGTTTCGTTCGATGTTTCCTTTGTTCTCTATTGCTCGCTACTTCGGCGCGTCTTCGCCATTGTTTGAGTTATGTGCGCGCGTTTCACTGTATTACTGACGTTTGCCTTGAATTTCACCTGCTGCAACAGATCATTTATCAGCAACGGTCATCGTGTCTTGTGACGTCGTCTCTTGACACCAGAACTACGCGCAGGATCACGCGAGGGCACCGTAAAGCCCCCCCACAAAAACGGGTTTATGCACCCCACAAACTCTTGGTGTTAAACCTTTTTACGCACCGCGATCCAGTACAGCAACCCACCATAACCCAATGACCCCCCCATCTAAAACCCGAATGAAGAAAATGGAAAACAACTGTTCACATAAAGTATCTACCCGCGACCCCTCCGAAAATTGTTAACGAACCCCTAAATCCCCCCGGGCTATCGTAGGAGGAATCCCGAACAAACATGCTGGTGCGAGGTGTTCCGACGTCAGGGTTTTGTGACGTTGCCTGGCGTGTGTTGTATTTTGTCTTTTGGGAGTAAATGTACTGTATTGAAGAAAGTAGGGAGTTTTCGGCGCCCGGGACAATGTGCCCCCTCCTTGCGCCCCTGCCTGGGGGTGCTTTGCGAAGCGGCGGGTTGTAAATCGACGACCTGTTGCGTTCTTGGCCGTTTCTCCGTCTGCTTATGATAACGTAGACGTCCTCACTGCATACTGCGCCAACCCTTGTTGCTGACACTGCGCTAGCATTTTCCAACTGATCCAGATCTGCTGCCTGACTTCGCCGCGGTGCTCGTCGCGTTCACAATGGTAAAGTTCGATTTGCTGAAGTGAACGGGAACAAATTACCGGGCACGTGTGTGTCTGGTTGTGTGGCCAACACTGTTGGGTGACATCACTATAGCCAGTGGGCAAAGCCAAAGAAGCACCAGTAATACTTAAGTTTTTGATTTGCAAAGCACGTATCTCAAGTCCTTCGCCGTATTTTTAATTTTAAATCAGTGTTCGCGATACGAAGCCATTCTGTCGCCCATTGTTACATCACAGCATAAATGTGACGTAGACTCACGTCACACAAGGAGCGAAACCGACCGTAATGAGTCAAACCATTGCAGTAGGTTATTACACGTACATGTGAAGTATGTCAGAAAAATGAAACGATGCAGATGGTTAGGAACTTGGGATTTTTATGTCGAAAGCTGGGCAGGTTTCGAAGCAGCTCCGCTGTGGTGCCGGTTTCACCAAAACTGGATGATGTTCTGCAGCTGTTGATGACAGTGATAAGATTTCCATTATTCGACACAAAGTGACGTTGACTGTAACATTGGTTCAATTTCTAATAATGATGACTTACAAAAAGTGAGTTACTAAAGAGACCCTGGAGACCTTTCGATTTGATCTACTTTTTTCTGCTCATAAAATAGGAAAATATGAAAAATATACTTGACCTGTCCCGTTTGGGTAAGGTTGTTAGTGTATTCTAATGCCAAGTGCAATTTGTGAACGTTGCACTTGCAGCTTGTTTCTTGTTGGAGCTATTCTTAATTTATTGTAGAAATTTGTGTTTTGCAGGTCAAAAATCAGAATTGCTAATGCCAAATCATTCTGAAATCGCACCCTTTAACTATATTAGCTGGTTCCACCCCCTGGCCATATAGCTGCGTTGATCTGGATTTCACTGTTTGTGCCAAACAAGCGGGCGACCGGGCAATTGCTCTCCGAATTTCTCAAAAACATGTTTAATTGTTAGGTAGAATAAAACAAGTTACAATCATTCCCCCCCTGCAAAAACATCAGCTGGTTGAGGCCCTGGTACATCGCCTTAAGCAGGGATGGATCCAGCCAGTAAGGTAAGGGGGGGTTCAGTAATATTTGGTATTCAAGTCTCATAAAGTGTAAGCCTACTCCACAACATGACTGACAAAATGGCCCTGTATCGCGATAGCTGTTTTCCGACTTGTAAAAAATCAAGGTGAATAAAGTTGCTTTCGTAGATTTAAGTGAGACGACTCCCCTGGATCCTACCCTTACGTGCGGTGGTCTATGGCGATAATCTTGTTTCGAGTCGTAACAATAGGTACCGCAGCCAATCGGAACTTCTAGCTACGGTACTGTAAGACATCGTGGGAATACATTTCCTTTGGCATTCGTCGCCAGCAAGCACCTGCGACGCGTTGCAGACAGATGCGAGTTTGAAGCAGATGCACACACATAATTTGGAAACGTGGCAACGATGATGTTGTGAGAATTTTCTATTAGCGTCTAAAAGTTGGAGACCTACGTTACTTTCAGTGTTCAGAAATATCACAAACGCTGTTCTTTTACTACTCATGTTGTGTAGCATTTGCCACCAGGTTTCAAATCAAGCAGAGAAACACGGGTTTCAAATCATGCAGATAAGCCGCCCACATGAATATGTGGGCGAAACGAAACGTCCGCTAAATAATAACGAATTTATCTGCTTTATATCACAAACATTCTTTGAAACCAGTAATACTCCAAAATAAAGCCCATCCGCCTGTTGCAGCACATCATCACGTCCAGAACAGGTNTCCAATACACACCTGCCGATTGGGTTTTCCTGTAAAACTGATCAAACCAAATAACCAAACCTCCTCGGAAGAATGTTTTCAGCACTTATACATCTTGCGTTTTCTCAAAACGTACACATTCTTAGTATGTAAGATCATGCACTCCTATTTCAACGAACTGCTTCCCAACCATCTTGACGATTTTTATTTGATTCAAATCAACTCCTCAGTTCTCGCTCTAACCAGCGCCCTCTGGTGGTTGTCATGGAGAGACCGCGGAACTGGAAGACGCGGGGTCAGACGGAAAGTACAGTGGGCTTGCAGTTAAATAAAACTTGTCAGTAGCACATAACATTCAATCATTGAAAGCAGTCTTCAATGTATTTGCGTTCATCAGATTTCAAGGGACAATTCGAAAAGGAAGCCTGCAGCTCTGAAAACTTCAAGTAATACAGTAGTTGCAGTGGAGTGATGTTTTTTGGTTCAATACTACTTAGTACTTATTGACCTCTTCATCATGATCATACACTCACAGTAGTTGCAATGGAAAGATGAAAGTTAGAACTGAGCTCGTGACATTAATGGTACAGTAAAGCTGGTCGAGTGGGAAGTGTTTACTCTTGCAGTCCATGGGATCGTTGGTTCGGCGCTCATTTCATTAATTATGGTTACTTAATACTTTGGCATTGATAGCAATACAGTTTTGAGTTACCACTTTTATGGTTATAAGATTCATTAGCTTAGGGTACTTTCGCAATCTTCTTTGGGAGCACTCTTAATGTATAATGACCTACTTTGTTAAAAAGTAGAAAACTAGACATGGGTTTATATTTATGTTAGGGCTTATGATTTAAAAGAGGCAGAGTCTATTTAATCACCAATATTCTGGTGGCAACAGGTCGGCTGGGGCCATTTGTGCTGCCAGTCAACATGGCATGACGCAATTCGAATAAAAAGATCAGTTTGTCATGCAATCGGCATGTTGCTCGTGGCGTAGTGGTTATGCTTCAAGTCTGGTTGGTATGCTATTACTTATTGGTAGAACTCTCACCTTGGCGAGTTCCCTTTTCTTTTTTTAAACTTTTTTCATAACTTTCCGAACTTTTCCCTTATTTATGTGTTAGGTTTAGGCTTCGGCTAGCATTTCCGTTATGGTTAGCGTTCGATAGGGGTTAGGAGTTAGCGTTAGGGGTTAGGTTTAGTGTTAGGGTTCGGGATTAGTGGTAGGGGTTAGCATGAGGGTGGGGGTTAGCATTATGGTTAGGGATTAGCATTACGATTAAGGCTTAGTGTTAGGGGTTAAGGCTAGGGATTAGCATTAGGGTTAAGGTTAAGAGTTAGCTTTAGGATTTATTTTTTGTGTTTACTTCGTTTCTGCCAAGCCTGTTGCTGCTGGCATCTTGGTGGCAAAATAGACACTGCCTTAAAAAAAACAATTGCTAGTTTAATGTAAGGATTGAATTTGAAAGCGGCAGATTAAACCACCAGCGTAAAATTAGAGTTTGAATGAAAGCAACCCCTACACTGGTAGTACAAACTGCCACTTTCAAAGTCAATCCCTAAGCTGGTGACTGCTTATGAACTTGATCCCTATGCTAGTGGTACAAAGTAAACTGCCCACTGGGGTACGCGTAAAATTTTCACGGGGGTCATTCAATGGCATATGATGGTCATTTTGATTTGATGTGCGCTGTGTGTGATGTTGCAATTTGATGTCATATTCATGTTTCTAAACCAACATTTTGGTGAGGTTTGTTGACACAATATGCACATTCTTTTACAGTCTACACGCACTCTCCTTATTAGTTTATATCAGCACTCCAAATTAGAATATCGGAGGAAAATGCACTTGATGCTACGACGCAGCAGTTCATAACTGCAAAAATATCAGGCTGTGTGTAAAAACAGAGTAGTACACACTCATCATGTCAGACCAATTTACAACTGTAAAATCAGACTGCACTAATGTCTGGTCAAATACGAGCAGTCAAGCATAGAAAGTGTGTGGTTGGATTGGCTGGGATAAATCCCAGCAAGATCGAATCTTGGTAAACTACAGAAAGAATTGAGTATGTGCATAAAATATTAAGAAAACATTCATTTTTTGTTACAGACGTTCAGCAAATCTTTAGTTTGCTTTTCTGCTTGCTGAAACATTATCAAATGCCTGAATACTTCTGTTCTAATAATTGTTGTTTATGAGCTTGTGCAACAGTTCTATCACGCTACAGAAATTGGTAATATAGCCAGTACGGTCAGTGCATGCGCTGAAATAATGACAAATATTTGGATAAAGTGAACTATCACAGAACATAATCTTAAACATGTGTAGTGGATGAAAGGTTTACAGACATTGGTAAGATGGTTCCTGGTTGCAGACGATAACCTAGATGCCCACCAAAACCTAATGATTACTTTTTGCCCATTTGTGAGGTACCTTAAAATTTGCATGCAAATTTATTCCATGGTATATGCATGAAGTCAACAAATTAAAATGAAAAAGTGTACGAAAACAATTTCTCCTTTGCGCAGTTACAGCTGGTGAAAAATGACTTAGGACCTGCTTCATAACGTTTGGTCTTAAATCGCAACTTTTATTTAACAAAAACACACACTTTAATATTTTGTCATGTTGCCCTTACTTTTTATGACCATTTGCAAGTGTTTAAGCATGGAAACACTAAATTTCTGAAATAATCCAAGCACACTTCCTGGCACCAAACTTTCTTCAACTGATTTTTGAGGGTGTCCATATTTGGGGTTCTCTTTTGTTTCACAAGATACCTAATTTTGTGCCAGCAATTTTCCATTCGGCTTAAATCTAGACAGTTGCCAGGCCACTCAAGCATTTTGATCTGCTTTTGTTGGAGGTGATTTTTCACTTTTTTAGACTTTATGACAGGGAGCATTATCCTGCACAAACACTTCACAGCCATGAGTATGAAACAAGTACAGCATATGCTCCTCCAGTACTTTTTATTCAATTTTTGCCATTCACTTTTTGTTTTTTGGGCAGGAAGTAAAAGCCAGCCTTAGGCCTACCCATTTCACAAGAAAAAGATTCCCAAATCATAAGCGTTTCCGGGTGTTTAACAGTTGGAACTTTGGACCCGGGATCAAATCAATCAGATGATGACGGGTGTCAAATGATGGAGGAACCTATCTGAAACACTTGAAAATTACTTTAATCAGAAATAACTTTCTTCCACTATTCAGGGGTCTGGTAGACATGTTGCTTGGCAATCACAATTCGCTACTTTTTCATACTTTCAATTAGGAGTGGTTTCTTGGCAGCTTTAAGGAAAGGAAAACCTGAGTCCTTCTGGAGGAAGTGCTGAATTGTTTGGAACAAAATGTTTTGAAGCAGCTCTGGATGCAGATTTTTCACATTCAGTGCTGTTAACTGAGGTTTCTTCTGGATTTCTATCCTCAAAAATGTGTCTGCAGCATGTGAAGTCTTTCTTCTCCTTCCACCTCCAATTTTATGCTTTGGAACTGCATTGCTTGACAGTCCTTTGGCTAAAGACAAAAGCTTCATAATGGTTGATCTTGCTCTTCTTTTACATTTACGTACTATTTTTATTAGTACTTTTTTTTACTCCAGGCCAGAATACAAGCCTTCTCGTCATTATTACTGATTTTCCAGGCATACTAAAATGGTACTTTCAAAAACAAACACCTCATTGATGATCTATTCCGAACTACCTCTTATGCAGCAAAATACTCCTTCCTGAATGATGTCTCGGGAAGACTTAAATTCCTCCAATTTTAAGATAATTGTGACGTAACAATACCAATATTGCATCATTTCATTCATAATAACCCAATGATCACTATGCCATGTGATTTGCAGTAAACTGATTGAAGTAATAGTCCAGATGTGGATTAACACTTACACATACTGCATAATTTAAAATTTTGGGGCTAGGTCCTTAGTCATTTTATGCCAGCTGTAATAAAGTTTTTGTAACATATCAAACTCAAAAGGAGGGTTAACCTTAACATTCCTACGCTGGTGGTTCTGGCACTGCTGACTAGCCCTCAGTTTTTTAGTCCTTCCAAAGCAAAATCCGAATATGGTCGTTTAGACCAGTGTTTCTCAAGCTTTTTTGTTCTATTGTGCCCTTTTCACTCTCAACACATCATTGTCACCCCCAAGCCTGATAAATCAAACACAAGGCAGTATTTTTAAAGATTTTATTTAAAGAAATCAGTATATATCAGGGTGCCCAATTCAGTAAGGTAGATGTGCTTGGCAGCCTTCACAAAGCTTTGAAATACTGGGAGACATTTTAGCAAGGTGCAGTTGTAGACCACCTTGCTTATGAATCAACAAGTGTTTTTTTGCTTTGAGAGCATTAAGGTCACAGCTGAAGTTAACTCAATGATCGTTAACTGAAGTTAATTGAGTGATCGATCAGTAGTAGTGGTTGAGTGTTCTTGATTAGTGGTGGTGGTAGCATTTTTTCCCTCTTTGTGTTGTTACGCTCCCTTATCACCCATCTGGCCTTCAAATCACCTCCATGGGAGAAATTCCATCCACTTTGAGAACCACTGGTTTAGACCCTGCCTTATGTGTTTGAAAATGTCAGTGGTAATTTTGAATGTATTATTACTGCTTGTTCATGCTACATATGTATCGAAACATTTTCTACTTTATTAAACATGCTGTTGTTATTCAATACTAGTTGTAATTATTGAATTATGATCATTCTGACTTTAAGTAAGCAACTACCATTGAAATTTAGCATAGCAGTTGTTCCAGCATGGACATGAGTAGGCTATAACATGTAAATGCAGTAACAACATGTAGTTCATGACATGCTGCTGTATCCAAGATGTCACAAAAAGTAATCTTCCTAAAAACAGTTTTCTAAAAAATATTATTGAAGTATTTTGCTGTGTTTGTTGCAACAAAGCTGATTGTAAATTAAATTCTATTTTGCCATTGAGGTGAAGTGGGCTAGGTCTGATCAGGTAGCCTAATGATATATACCTATGCAATGCCATATAAAATAAAATTATATCTATTGAAGTCATGCAGATCTTGTAAAATGTATCAGGACCTACAAGATATTCAGGGTATGTAGAATGTAGCAACAATTGTGCGAATATAGGCAAGATCTGTGACATATGTCAAGTCGTAAAACTTCCTTTTGCACAGAAATTTTGTAAAGCCAAATCTAACCTAAATGCAAATACATATAAGATTTTGATGTTATGTACTAAATTTTTACCTGTCATTTATTAGTACTCATCAAAAAAGACGTTCAATTCCAGTTTGGATGTCATGTATATAAGTCTACGTTTTTTTCGGTCATAGATCAATAATTTACTTTGAAAGGACTAAAAAATATTAAGTAAATTCGGTCATAATGTCCAAAAATACAGACTAGTGAATACTGTTACAGCAAGTTTTAAATATGCTATTAAGAGATAATTGACTGAAATGTTTCTGGAAAAAAACAGGGATATGTTGCACTTCATTGGCAAGATGTAGTTCAGTACTGACTAGTTTTCAAGTTGTGAAATACAGTAGCTTCATTATATTCAGTGGTTGTAACTCGTGAAAAATGTAATAAATAAAAACTATAGAATAGCTGCAAGCTTGCAGGGAATAAGCCAACTGGGATCCACTTTCATAAATTTTCGATGATTCAGACCTGTACATATTTTTATTCAAGTAATTGGTTTTTGTTAAGGCAACACTGTTAAATCAATCAGTAAACTTTTGATAAGGAAATTGATTTTGTGTTAAAAATGCACATCCAAGTTTTATTCAAATAAGATTATATTTAGACACTATTGTAAAACAGTTTCTTTACAAATTTTAAATTGATGATTCATGCTGGTTCATTGAAAATAGCCTTTAACATGAAAATTAATGTCTTTCTAATACCAAATACACCACATCTAGCAAAAAGCAAGCATGCTAAGAATAAATATTGCGCAGCAAAGTACTCATAGGCTACCTCAGTAACTTGTAATAACAATATGCTTACCCATCACTACCATAGACCTTGACTATATTAAAGTATTTTGCTTTCTACATTATGAAAAGCTAAGCTGACATAGTTACCACAAGAAATTCATCTACTTTTAAAGATTAATTGTTGTGTACTAGTCTGAATGTAATTTAAGTTTATGTGGATTCCTAATAAAAATATTTTGAAAAGATAAGAATCTCTTGTTGCAACCTCTCTGGTGGTGTTGCGTTGATTGTGTGATTCATCACGAACGGGATGTGCGTGAAGAATAACACCATTATATATGTAGCGCAAGCAAGCAATAGTAAGAGAGATTGCGAGCATGATAATATTGTTGCTTGCTGCTACGGTGCGAAGCTTTGCGCACATACCGCTTGGGATTTCCGATCGCAACACTGTGTTAGATATTAATAATCTAGATTTTCTAAAGTTGACCATTATGCTTGTTTTGTGAATTCTTAGACCTAGTGAATGATTTATTTTTGAATGAAGTACAATGATGTGCCAAACAAGAGAATGTATAACTTACTTTTGTTAGAACTATGTTGATGAGCTATTATAATATATTAAACCTATTGTTTTTGGTGACTGGATTGATATGTCTAATGATCGTAAAACATGTCATATGATAACCTAAAAAGATTACAGTAAAAACAAAACTTAGTGGTATGCTTTTTTGGTAAAGTTTACCTTAAATTTGGTAAACTCTTGTTATTGCAGAAAGAGCAATTTTCTACATCTTTCACTGTAGTTAGGGACCGTAGGGTTGTTTTTTGTTTTAGTTTTGGATGTTTTCCACTTCTATTGGCTTGACTTGCGCTTGTCCAATAGTTGAGCACCTATAGATAATTGTCACCATCTCTTGCTCACTTTTGTCATGTGGCACATGATTTGCACAGAATTTCACAGTTAAATTTTATGTTATGGTTATTATTGTCAGATACAATCATCAGATCCATTAAACGTTATGAAAAGATTTTAAAAGATGTAGAAAGCTGTTGTGGATAGAATATGCCCTTAAACTATTTATAAACCAACATGGAGAACATATTGTGTGCATACATGTTTTTGTGCAACCTGAGCAACATTTCAGCCAGTAAAAGCATACATTAAAAACAACTTAAGCTCAAACTTTTTTCTATTAAAACAATAAACTTGTGTCACTGAGTTAAATATATTAACATGACATTCAACAGCTTCTTAAAGAAAACATGAAAAATTAGCATCACTTTTGTGTAGTTATTGAATTAACAAAATTGATGTTTTTCATGTGTAAAGCCTTGTTAAAAACTTTCATGCATCATAATTTGGTTGATGCATATTACTGTTGTAGCTGCAAAATTGTGAAAGCATGGTGAAGTCATTTTTTCAGTTAATGCAGATTATGCAAAACATCTTATGTTGTAGTTTGTGGACAGGCATCTGGGCCCGTCACTAGCAAAAGACTTGCTGCTCCATGTCCTTCGCTAGTGATGTCTTGTTGGGTATTAGAGTTCAGTATTCCAATCAGGGCTTGTTTAAGTAAATTAGCTTGATCTGCTGCTTTGTAATAGAGGACATGGGGTAGGAATGACCAGGGCTATAGCCTTTGCTAGAGATTGTATATAGTCAGGGTCCCATCCTTGGTCAGAACAAAGAAATGAATTGGCTGGTGCCAGCAGTACAGTGCTTTAGTTTGCATAATTTTCATTTCTCTGCATGCTTTTACCAGTTTGAACACACTTGCATCATTAGTAGGCAGCGATATTCAACAACTTTTGGAGCAAGTTATACTGTTTTACCTAAATACCAGTGAATCTGATAGCAAGTCTTGTTTAGGTTTTTCAGCTAGACTTTACCTTATCTCATGCCCTTTTGGTAGTTCACTTAATGACTGCGGAAAGTTCTGGTGGTTCATAGTTACCATAGTCTCTTCTGACCTATGTGTCATAATAATAGGAATTGCAAGTTAGGCAAGCAAATTTCCAGTTACAGCACACCATATGATTAATGCAGTGTTTTCCTAAACATTTTTAAGCGTCGGTACCCCTAATCAGGTTAAACAAAAATTTTTGGTAATGCATAGTTGCAAAAAATTGGACCGAATTTGGGTATATTTATCTCATTCACGATTCCACTGTAGGAAATTATTTGTTTCGTGATGGCTTTTTGCATCATGATGATCACGTTATAATGAAGTTTCAATGTACAATATGTACGTATATTATTCTGAAATAAAATACCTCATACCCTCAAAATCCTTAATATTTCTCAGGGGTATCAAGGCAAGCTTTAAGAACGCCTGGATCAAGGTCTACCACCTTGGGAAGTAACTGATAATCACCTTTGTTTTTTCTGGAGATGTTCAAATCTGAGCACTTTTTCTGTTGGCATCGATTGAGAAGGTGGTTGGTGTGCTTCCCAAGGTGCAGTGACAATCTTAGAACAGATAAGATCAGGCCCGTGACCAGGTGGGCAAAGACCCACCTAGAACATTTTTTGTCCTCCCTGGAAAAATGTGTTGGACATAGTTTGAAACTGTTGGACACAGGTCAAAAAATTTGGGCCCCTCTCAGAAAACACTTCTCCCCTCCTGGTGTCCCAAGCTGGTTGCAGGCCTGGATAGAATTTTAAGAAACATTTTTTTCATCCATAGTGATGTCATAGGTTTGGTTTGGAAAATTCCTGTGTTGAAAGTAGTGGCCAAGTTTCGACAACATGAAACAGCCAACGAGCCAAAATAAACTGAGAGCTTGTTCAAGCAGCTGCAGCATTGCGTATTACAAGTAACAAATAATCTTCACAAAAAGTTAAAGTAGCAAAGACTGCAGTCATGCTATAAAAACTTTCAATTTATTAAATTTATTGGAAAGCATTATTGATTTCCAAACTTTTCGTTTAATGAGCAAGTCTTTTTCTTCATCGAAAGGAATTATCGCAGAACTGCCCAATTTCCTGACATGGTTCTGGGTAAATTCCATTTGAAATATTTGTTTGTTTTGTCGAGGGTTTTTTAAGGTGTTTTAGGGGCCCGAGCTACGCAGAAAGATGGAAAGGGCGCACATAGAGGTACTGCAAGTCGAAATTCTGAGGAGAGATACCCAGGTGATACCGCTTTATCTAATCCACTTTAGCTGCAGTTTTTCAGTTTTAACATTTAAGCTTTTATGAGTTCGACAAACTCTGTTGTTTGAAACGTACGTAAATAAAAAAGTTATCATAAACCTTTGCCAGTTCGTAAGTAGCTTTGCGTGTCTTATTGGTGAGCAGCCACATGCTCGACGTGGCTCCTTTATTGCAAGCGAAAACGATTGTGAATCTTCAATCGACTTTCAAGTACATGTACAAATTTAAACTTTTTTTGTGCCTTGTTTTTTTAAAATCGACATAGCGATACTAGAAATACGTAAATCTACGAAAAAACAGCTTTTTTGGTTATGCTGATGGGCTCTTCTTCCGCTATAGACGGCAGCCAGCACAACTGATACAAATTTTTGCTAACTTCTGTGTCTTGTATTGTTGAAAGTCACGTATGATCGCTGCCTTACGGTCACATGGAAGCTTGCAAGAGGAAAGACAGCGGGAGGATTACTTTAAAGTAAATTTTTACAAGAAACGGTGGACAGAGCACTTTGCTTTAAACATTAAAACACCCTTTGGTAATGAAGCAGACATTTTCCAACGCATGACAAACCTTACGTCACCGGCTGCACGCCGGCATTCGTTGCCACCGTTGACCAATCACCGCACAACACCCGCAGCGAGTCTTATCGGCAGGAAGGCAAAACAGAAACGTCAACAACTGCCTGCTTCTGTAAAAATGGGCTCAAAAGCATCGGTTCATCAAGGACGAAAATCAAAAGTTTACGTTCCAGTTGTGCAAAAGCTTGACAAAAGTGTTAGTGAGAATACTGCCAAGGTCGACGCTGCAGTTGTTCCGGCACCACTGCCTGGCGATGAGTTCCTTGAGCCAAAGGAAAGCATTTCTTGCGAGGACACGAACAGAGAAAGCAACGGCGACAAAAACCGTTCTGCCACAAAAATTCACACGTGTAAATTGACGCCAAACGAACTGAACGTGAGCAGAGTGTGTCAACGATCAAAATTTTTGCATCAAGGTGGAGATGTGCTGATTCCTGCAACTGGCGTTAACCTTGTAATGACGGGGAACAAAGCAACCCAATCGCCCCATCGCACTGGAAACATCTCACAGTCAATGCGGTACTCGCGCAGTTGTTCCAGCCTGCCAACTAGGTAAGTACATAAATTAGTTGGAAAAAAGTTTCCTGTGGTGGGAAATCTTTTGATTAAAAAATTGCTGCAAGTAGAATATCAGTTCCTTGGCGAAGTGCCATGTTTCTCTTTGTCGGTGTTTGTTGGTTTCCTCTTATCTTTTGCAAGTTTTGTAATAAAAAACGTTTTATGCATCTATTAATTATGCCATTTGACTTCGGAAATGAAAATTTGTATGTCAGTTGTCAGAAGCTACCTGATATGAAACGGTCAGCCATTGCTTTGGTTTTGATTGTTCAGAATTACTCTCCTATTTCTGTTAGAAGGGCTGTCCATTGATCCACAACAAACATCATGTCGGACAGGACTGTGGCCTCAGGGAAATAATCCGGGAAGTGCTTCCCTAATCTTTTTTGCCCCTCAAATTTTGTTGTGGCTCTAAATTTATTCGTATATTTGCTTGCATTTTATTATGTTTATTTTAAACATATAATGAAAACAAAACCTTGTCCCCTAAAAATGTAATTTGTCCCCCCAACCTTAAAACCTAGCTACGGACCTGACGTCGGAGCGGATTGTTTTTTACGCATCGGAATTACCCTTCATCGTAGGGTTGCGGAGTCGGAGGTAGAATGTCCAACTCTTACCTTCCAAATTTTTCCGAATCCGCCCTTTGCAAAATTCCCGACTCCTTAAAATAACGTGAATTGAGTTTGCTTGTCAATGTATTTATAGAATACTTACTATTCATAAAAAATATATATAGGCAAGTCATCGCATACAATTAATTGGTTGCTGTGACTAGCCCCAGATTGTTCTTGAATTTCAACTGCACTTTCGTCTGTAGTACTTGACCCTTTTCTTGGTCGTTCATTGAGTTGTTTGACCAAACTTACCATATTGGACGCATTATTATCTGTGACAATGGATAAAAAAATCCGACTCCCAGTGCTCGTCGGTATCCGACTCTGACTCCACCCAAAAACCTCCGACTCCGCAACCCTGCTTCGTCGCAGCAGCTCTTTTTATTGTCGGGCGCAGATCAATACAGCAATGTAGTGTTTTTCAACCGGGGTTCCGCGAGTGGCTGCCAGGGGTTCCGCTGAAACGGACCGAAATTGACGAAATTCGCAATCACAGTTCTATGCAGTTATAGCAATATAGACTTTTGGATTATTGCACACGGTTCCATGAGCAAGGCAAACATTTACGGAAGGTTCCGCTGCAACAAAAAGGTTGAAAAACGCTGCAGTAATGAATTGACGGGGCGATTGTTGGCGCTGTGGCAATACAACTCAAATCAGACAATCGCGGTTGGTGTTAAAAGCAAGTTTGCACGCTTGAGGTTTTGCAGGAAAAAGAGCAACTCAATGGTTTCGATGGAGGAGAGGCTTGTCACGGAAGCGAAACAACGCCGTGCTGCCTCTAGCGGTGCGGCGAAAAAACGAAACTATCAAAAGAAACCGGGCAGCAAAAAGAACGTATGCATTCTGTCGTGCATAAAGCCCAACAACGTACTGGAAGAAAAGGAAAAGTTCTTTAACTCCGGCTTCGAATACAACCCTCAGTTTTCCTACGACTACCACCTTGCTCCGAGCGTGCGTGAACGCTTCAGCAAGGCGTCGTCGTCTTACCTGGCTCAGGTGCGTGTGTCTGCTTTGCAACGGCTTCAGTAGTGAGATAATTTTTTTAATGATTTAAAACAAGCGTTGGAACTTGTTTGGTTTTTCTGATTTGCTCTTTTGTTGCATTGTGTGAAAACGTTCCTCAACCGGAAGATCGACTGACTATACAGCTATGTCATGAGTTTCAAAGTGGTTGGAACTGGTGGATACCGCGTCNCTATCTGTGATTGTGAAAATCAGTGCAAAAGCTTGGCAAATAGGAGAGCGATACAGTGGAAAAATGCTCTTGTACTCCACTCCTTGCAAGAAACGCCGCTCTAATCAACGTCATCATCGTGATACACATGGACCCAGTAGCACAGCCAGCTCAAAATTTGGGGAAGGGAATTATTGATTTTAGGCTAGCAACAGTATTTTGCATGGGATACCGCCTCTCAAAGCACAAAATGACTAGATATTATAAAAATTTAGGGAGGGGCTGGCCCCTTTCGTCCTACCCTGACTAAGCCTGTGCATGGACCCTATGGTTGTGCATCACTTCAATGAAAGACAACGCATTGTTCATGGCCAGATTTTACACAAACGAGTATCTTTTGAGCAGTGCACTTACTCTTCACAGTGTAAGTGCGGTAATAAATGTGGGAAGCTCGGTTTCAAAAGTTAGTACAAAACGAATTCGTCACCGCAAAACTTCGGCGTTCTTCTTCGCAAAAGTTTAAGTAAAAAGGAATTTCTCTTGCACGATGATTCCAAATAATATTCGTTTTCCTCTTTAAATCAGCCAATCGCGGTGTTTCATTTGTGGTCCACTTCCCTAGCGCATATAAGAGGAGTGTCCAACTCGAATGAGATGCAAGCCAAATTTTTTCAGCTTGGCCTTGTGTCATACGAACACGCGGTATTCAAATATTGCAATATGTTGTCAAATCAAATGTTTGATTTCGCTGTTCATCGCCATCGCAGTAGACTAGTTAATGGCTTCGTTGATATTTTCTGACAGCAGTTTGCCGCGTGTGGATAAACTTATTGATCTGAATTATTACGATATCAACGCGAGTTGTTGTGACTTCGGCCATATAGAAAACCGCCTTTCATTTCCATCTCTTCGCTCGCGTGATATTTTCGAACCTCTGACGTGCCACATTCGGCGCTCGTAACCAAAGCAGAAATGATGGAAAGCTTGCTTTTCGAAATCCATCAGCACTATCTCAAATTTCATGTCAAACAAAAATTCTGAATAAACGGCCGGGCATCTCTTCTTCATTGGTTGATTGGTAAACCCGGAAGTCCTTTCGTAAGCGACGCATCCCAGATGTCGTCAACAGGCTTGTCCATGGGAGTGGGAGACTTTCTCTGCAATCACATGGCAACTTATGATGTTCCCATCCCATGGGACTAAACAAGCAACACGAAGTACATTGTATAATGCGCATGTCTAAAATCTAGCCTCTACAGATCCATGAACACGGGGGGGGG
>JGI24021J15306_10002978_pt1 | contig 18817 bp, 17 predicted proteins | sample Ectturendosymbi1_FD_15306 | JGI IMG/M metagenome (IMG submission 15306)
ATGAAGTTCTGCAGGTATTTGACGAAGTTCTCGTCGGGGGCGAAGCAGCCGACGCAGAGGGACATCAGGATCCAACCGCGGGCGTGGGACGCTTTGTGGGGATTCATAGTCAGCTGCTTGCAAATCTGACAGTAGATTTCGGTCCTGTGACGCAGAAACCGGACGTTGAGCGTCATCGTCGACCACGAACGATCCGTTTTGTCGTTACGCAAGGCTGACCACACGTCACGTGAGAAAAGACACGAACTTAACCGACTTAGTAAGTTTCAACGAGCACTTTTTAATGACAGCATATGGATTAACTGGCAATGAATAAGTCGCGTGGTTTTTGAAAAAGTAAACATAATAGACTTCTTTACACTTTTTAATGACAGCATATGGATTAACTGGCAATGAATAAGTCGCGTGGTTTTTGAAAAAGTAAACATAATAGACTTCTTTACCTTATAAGGCGCAGGGACATGCACTTAGATTTCTATAAGTTATCCGGGGAAAAGAAAATTAAAATGTTTGGTAATCCTCACGAAACACGCAATGACAGTTTTACCTGATGTTGGGCCTGAGGATCCCATTCCCGATGATGAAATGCAGCTTTTCCACATTGCTGGTGGGTCGGCCAAGAAACATCTCGTAACCAGAATACTGAAATACACGCGACGACAAAATATTCAGCACGACTGGTGGAGGCCAAAAACTGCGTTATGCCGTAAAATTTAAATGAACGCCTTCTGACTGTCTCCAACCGACAACAGGGTTTGCTTCTTCACATAGCAGTTCACACAACGGCCACTTGGCGTTGTCAAGTGTTTGTAGAAAATGCTTATGTACTAAGTTTCAAAGGCACACTTTTCACTATATACAAGCCTACCATACCGTTCTTATTTCTAAGATTTGTCCTTGTTTAGAAGGTCTGTATCTTAGAAATTTTTTCAGTCCTTATTTCTAAGCAATGTCTTCATTTTGATTTGCACCCTTATTATTTTCTTATTTTAAGTCAAAGGTTGCCATATATAGTGTCACTTAAAATTTGGGAAACTGTTACAGATGAATTAGTGTGCATGACGTCCCATTGCGCAGTCACCAAGCGAACGCTTTTCAGCGAAAACTGAGACAGGTGACGTCGGAACCCAAACTACAGTACAACGAACGCAAAATATGCATCACATGACTTTTTCGACATTGCACGACGATACATTTCGTTCAGCGATTTCTGTTCCTTTTTTCTCTTTTTTTTCCCGGTTGTCCTTATTTTTTAGCCCAAATCGATGGAAGCCCTGACTATATATCAAAAAGTTTGAAATTGCGTAAAACGGTGCGTAGAAATTATGAAACACGAAAGCATCTGAGAATAGATGCGTTGAAGTGAATTCTTGCCTATGAAATTCATATCAAGAAAAAACGCCATTTTTAGCTGAAAACGTCGGCGAGACTGGTACCTCGCTGTCAGCTTCTTGGTTGAGTTGGTCAGCAACTTGACCAGTTAGCTTTGATTTCTTCTTCAGTGTCATGTTAACCAAACCATTCTTGGTCGACGACCTTCTTCTTGAGCGCTGGAAAAGTCACAAGCGGCTGTTAAGGTTTACAAATACATAATACGTGAAATAACTCCACGAATAGTTCTTTTGTAGAAATGACGACACGGGTGATTTTAGAAGTTTTCGCCTCAAGAAATTACCGAAGCACACAAAAAATGGCAAAAACGTGTCGAGATGCTACGTGCTGGAAAGCTTGCAATAACAACGCATCACTCATAGTTCAATACCGAATCACACTGATTCATGCCTGAGTCAGAAAATTAAAAATGGCTCACGAGCTGTAAGTGCCACACTATTGTTATTGTGGATTTGAGATAGGTTGCTGTATCATAGTTTTCAAAATCAAAACTATAAATGTTCAGAAATGAGTAAGATGTTTAATTTTTTACAAGCTATAAATGCGTCGATTTACACAAAAATGTTTAGTCACCATCATGCTTTGTGCTGAAACAGAAAAGTACGCAAAATGCCATAGCAACAATCAATTGCTTGAGCTAATTTTCTGCAAATGATAACACAAAAATCTTTGTTTGATTTCAGAATGAATCAAGCAATTACGTAACCCGAAAGTTAAAAACAGTCGCGTTTTTTTATCAAATCCGCTTTTTTAAGGAACTATCGGTTGTTTTTAAGGAAATCGAAACGAAACTTCGCCACGTCATTCAAGTTTTTTTAATCATTGAGAAATCGAACACCTTACACAACGAAAGATGTTGAAATACCGAAACAAAAGCGCTCACCTCGGAGTTGCCGACAGCTCGACCACTTTTCTTGCCCAGTGTACCGTACACCATCTTATAGACAGGCGTGTTGTCGTCACGATGGGTGTGGTTTTGGAGTTTCGGTTCAGGGAGATCACCCATGAATCTGAACAAACCTTAACTATGCACCATCAATCATATCACACTAGCTCTAATTTCACTGGACAACGTACGTAATTTGAAAGGAGCGCGGTATTCATTTAGCCCTGAAACAAAGTCGTACCGACGATAACGTCGAGCTGATAAACAAAAGACCACATCTTTAACAAAATGTAAAGCATGGGCCTCTGCCGCGTTTCTTCAAAATAATAAGTGTGAGGAGCTGCTAAAACATACGCAGGATTGAGCGAGGTATTGAAGCCTTGATAATTAATTTCAAGCGATACTCATATTCCTTCCCTTACTGAACAAGGCAATCAAACACGTCACTATTAACGCGGAAATATTGCTTTTTTTTCAATTTGAAACGAAATCATTTATGTCATGATACACAAAAAAGTAACCCGGGCTAAAAAAACGGAAAACTTTTACGTGAACACTATCCTTTCAAACCATGATTATTTAGTACTTGATACACATTGCGCGGTTGAAGGAAAGCCCTTAATGCCATTCGTCTTACACAAGTACCCACTTCGACTTGAAGTACATGTACACTCACCTGAGTATGATTACCCAAACTGCTAGAGCTGCGAGTCTGTCTCCTTCGTTGTCATGCTGGAGCAATGGCGACTTGAGTTGTTTCTTGATGTGGGATTCTGTCACTGTTGGCTGCAAAAACCATGTGGCGTATTTACCACAACATCGCGGGCTGCAAACGTTCGTGCTCTTTTTCTTTGGTACTTAAAAATATTTAAGCGACACATTTTCAACTGTTGGACTGTTTTTACAGGTCTGTATGGCTTGATTGTTAGAGACCCGACTCGGCTCGTCATATTTCAGGCCCGCTCAGTTTGTAATTTGAAATCCCGGTTCAGTGCGTCCCGAACAACAAAGTGGTTAACACAAGTGAAGTTACCTGTCAGGACTGCACACCACACAAGTTCATCTATTCAAGGGATAACATGCAAATTAATCATAGATGGACCCTGAGGTGGAGCCATCAGGTCCACTGCGCTATAATCGTTGAAGCAAATGGCTCATTTACGAAGAACCAAGCGGACTACAAATAAATATTTCGGCATTAGTATTTCAAAGTTCTTATTACCAATACTTGTGATTTTACGAGCTTTATGCATATTTATATAAGATAATCCTCAAGTAAGAGCGTGCAGACAGCCCGAGGTGATCCCGAAGTAGACATTTTGGGTGTGCGTAGTGTTTAATACATGCAGTTGCTCAAAAAGCACGCACCCAAGCATGACACGCTGATCTCTTGAGAAACTCTCACATACAGTAAGCTCGACTTCTATGCAAACAAGAATATCCAGAACAAAGCAAAGTAACCGCGTATATGTTATTCAAACAAGTATTGCCACAGTCTTTCATGGGTTAACGTTTTTACAGCCTCACCCAGCATGGCTCAGGGTGATTCAGGCTCTGATTTCGGCCCGTTTCAAGGCCCGGAAATTTGAAAAGTTCGGTTCTGTGTTGTAGCCTACTTCATCACATGCTAGAAAATCTACTAAAGTGTCTGACGTTTCATACAGAAAAGACAAGAGTGACTACTGCAAAACAGGAAAAATTGCTTTTTTTAACCAGACCGCTGTTTTCAAAGCAAAGCAACTGTTTGAAATTCGACTCCAGCGCACATCTTACCTGGAAGAAAGTGGCGGCGAACTTGGCGAATCTGAACTCCGAGATGTCCTCCTGATCTTCGAGATTCGGGATGGATGAATCGTACATGCCACCGTCGTCCTCTTCCTTCAGGTAGCCGAAAATGTCGTCCAGGATTTCGCTGTGGTCGGTTGCCTGCGACTGACGACGCTTCCGCTCCTACACAATACGTCATAGCAAAGCTTATTCGAATCCCCGAAAATATTTTACTATTATTCGTCAGAACCAGTAAGGACTAGTTTTCATTACAAACAAATATCGATCTTTTGTTGAAGCTATTTCGTGCAATAAAGCTTGCTGAGGAAAGAACAAACGAAGGATCTTAATGGTTGTTCTACTAAAACAGTGGTTCCCAACCGGAAAGCAGGAAGGAATTTCATGGGTTTACGGGAGGAATTTCCACTTTATTGTTAAGTTACCTATTAATTGTAGGTGTTGTACTTCTTTATTAAGATGACAATAGCTTTTTCAATTAGTGATATCACTCTATATTTGTAAGATTTTTAGTGAACTATCCAAGTTTTTGTTGACAAATTTTGGTGCCATTATTTGACAACAAATAGTTTTTGTCCCACTTTTGTTAATCAAGTTATTACCGCCAATAAAGACCATTGTCACAATTGTAGTTAATGCTAACCTATAAACCCGAACAGGAGAGGAGTGAAAATTTCCAAAATGAGCAAAGGGAGGAATGCAACAAAAAAGGTTGGGAACCACTGTACTAAAACATACTTGGCGCTGTTCTTTTGTATCACCCGCTTCACGAAAAGCATTGCATTAGTTTTTTTTTTTGATGCCCCTACTGCAACCTATACTACCAATATTCCTGCGGAACCAGGACAACAGAAAGCAATAAATAGACAAGAGCACAAACAAAATTTTTGAAATAGACACCGACCCGGGTTTTGCAATAACATAGCTAACAAACAGCAGTGCAATGACAAAAAATATGAAAATTGCCAAGCTTTTACTTACAATAAACTAAAGCCTTTCACATCTATAAGCATAAACCTACATCTTCATAATTCTCAGGAATATACCCGGCTGACCGAATAATTCTGCTTGTCAAATAGCATTTTAAATCAGCTTACCCTATGAAGCAGCGATTCCATACAGTTGCTGCATATACGCGTTCATATCTGAGCTGCAGCACTGTCACTAGAACTGCAGCCACTTTCCTGAATTTAGCCATAAGCGAATCGGATACTTACNGCCTCGTCGAGAAGTAATTTTTTTTCTCTGTCCAGTCGTTGAGCCTCCAGCTGCTCCAGCTTCAATTTCTGGAGTGCGGCCTGTTGTGATGTAACAATTACTTGAACAGCGGTCGACAGTCAACAGGTAATTGAAATAGCAAAGCACTCCAGTTCAAAAGGAACCAAACTGGGAAAGGGCAAAACAGGCTTCTTGTGGAATTGTAAACCCATGCCCTCACCAGAAACATTGACCATTTGTCAGCAGGTCTTGAGGCAAATTTACCCACATGCAACGAGCAGCAGCTTTTTGTGAAAAGAATGAAAACGGTTTGAAACGAAATGTACTTTGTCCTTGCCTTATTGGTTTTCTACACTGAATACAGCGTAGAAGATTAGCAAAACGATGCCGAGAGTTTGCGAATGTCTAACCGAAAAGATCAGAGCACAAACAAACAAACCTCTGCCAATCGTTGATTGGCGTTTGCAGAAATTTTACGGATGCGAAAAAGACCAACGATATTCAAAACGTGTTTTGAAATGTCGCGTTCAGCTTTCAAAGCAATAACAAAACGTAGTATGAAGTTAACATGAGCTCAACGTCTACCTAACCAAGAATTGCGTTCCAATGGCATTGCATTTTGGAAGTTTCAAAAATACTGTCCTGCTTCAAACGACCAACAGGCTTAAATGGCAAGTGAGGAATGCGCAATGGGGAGTTGTCGCCGAAACAGCCATTTCTACCGAAAATAGAGAATCGATGACTTGACAGCTGTTGAGACAGTGATTGCGCGAAGTTTCAGTTTTAGGTTAATACGAAGGTGACAAACCTGTTGTTGGTTTTTGGGCAACTGGCTCACTTTGAGAAGGTTCAGCTGCCTCTTGTATTCCTGCCGGGCGATGTAACCTACGTCACAAAAAAATCACACTTACTATGGCAACACATTCGCAAACCTAACTGCGCATAAAACAAGCAGGAAGCCTCGCCGTCTACAAACATTCAGCTTAACACATTGATCTTGCAATACGGGCGCACGATGAGTTGTACGTACTGGATCTATACGTTTCCTAAAGCGGACGGCCAAGACCAAATTGGCCGCAGGCAGGGGTGGAAAAAGACATAAGGGGGAATGGAAGAAATACAATGAGCTTGTACCTCGAGCATGAGCCTGGATGGTAATGATAGCCCAAAGTTTGTGTCGAATATTCTTCCTTGCCAGAAACCCGCGACACTGGACTTGCAATCGGACGATACGGCGACGAGCAAACTCGTACTGGAATGCGAGACGGCGAGCTTTCCACAACGCTTGGAGACGACCGTAGCCAGTCCGCATCTGCAACAAGAGATCGGCGAATCTAAGCCCTTGCTGCATACTTGCTGCTATGCTTTAAAAAATGCTTAAACCTGCACAATGCTTTGGCGAGTATCTACAGTAATGTTAGCCAGTTGCAAAAGAGTGAATGTTACAACACACGCGAGAGCTTGGCAAGGAATGTGGCCAACTCAGACAACATACAGCAGCAGTAATTCCGCCGTCGTGGTGTTGACACGATTTTTGACTGAGGGGTAAAAACTTGCGGTTATAAGTTTTTCAAAGTCACACGTGAAAAGCAAAATAAGGTTGTTGAAGGCTTTTTCTCAACACAAATATCACCACTATCTTCAAGATAAGGAGCCACGGTGGCCGTGGACCCCCTGGATACGCTGATGCTTTGTGGACGCTGTATCCTACAGCAAAACCTGTGTCTGAAATTCGACGGACCTTTTCCGACATAATCGATCTTCGCACGACTTGCGATCCTATATCGGAAGCAACGAAAGAACCGGGTACGAGAAAGCCAGCGCTGTGAGGTGAGAGCGAAGAGCACTTCATTGTAATGTCAACAGCGAGTGAAAACACACGGGTAGCATTCGTACGTCGGACGCGACTTTTAACTCGTCGAGTGATGCTTCAACGCGTCGGGACCGCGATCTAGGGGGTGTTTTACTGGAGGACAACTTTAGTGGGTTTATGCTTATTTCCGGCTTTCACAAGTAAGCGAGACGTCTGTTCAAATAAATAAAGGTTTTCAGGGGAGTTGCGCCGTGATTTCAGCCTTCGCTCAGAGCGTTTTTTTCTTCGCACCCCGAAACCACACACTACCTAAAGACGCAAACCGCTTAGGCCTGTAGTGTTAATCTAAAACTTCATGGTTTCGTCTACAGTCAATTTCTTTCAACATGCTTTTCGTCTACGTTGCTATTACACAAAAAAAGAACTTCAGTACAGCAGCAAATCCTTTAAGAACCACGCAACCGCCTTGCTTTAAATAAACTACAAAAACAACACACAGACGGGAAGATGTGTTTCCGGACGATGAAAATTTATCGAAAGCTGAAAAATTTGCTACGGAGTATTTGAATGTGATCGCCCATTGGTTCCGACAGTGACTTTTTCGCTTTGTACAAAATCTTTTATCGGCTTTGTTTTTGATAGCAGCCCATCACATACAACGAACAATAACACGGTCTCCTGCACGACGACTTACAATCTGATATCGCTGTCTTGTGTAGTAAGCCTTCCAAGTCTTCTGGATCACAATGGCGCTTCGCTTCATCTCCAAGAACCTGTATCTCCACACCCAGCCTCTGACCGCTCGCTGAATGGTAATCACCGCTCTGTTGCGTCATAAACACGTCGTAAAAATCATAAAACTAACTCTGCATGGCACAGCGTGCGAAAGAATGCAATGAATTCCGAATTTCAAAAATCCAGTGGCCCTAACAAGAAATCAACCTTATTGGGCAAATAATGTCGTTTTGTTGTCGATTTTTTACCAGAGTCTAATTTTTTAATTAGAGAAGATACAGTTTTATCTATCAACATACGTATACTCACAGTCTGATTGCCCTTTCTCTTGCTGACTCCAGGATGGAATCGTGAGAATCTTTCAGAAAGATCTTGGTCTTTCCGATCTGGCACTCAGAATCCGGACCCATGGCAGCTTCGATAATTTTCTTACAGGCCTCTGTACAGTGTGCAGAGATTCAGTTAGATTCTATTTGAATAATATTTTCAGGGCTGACAATGCGTGGTGTTATGTGAAATCGATTTCCTATAAAAAATTTGCTCGATTGATTCGCTTGTTTGTCACTTTTGTGGAGATTAGTTACTTGAGATTCAGTTTCACGAGACTTCAACGATCATATTATTAGACCTAAAGCCAATCAGATTCGTCCTGGATTCATGTCAATGCCCAGGGTAGGTGAATTCTACAACCATCGCAGTAATTTCTCTTTTTTTTCTAAATATGCGTTCGCCTGATCGAAACTGAGCGCTTTTTTCTCGTGGGTAACTTTACACACGACATACGTTTCTTACCAATGAGATTAGGAACCATTTTGGAAGGCTTCACTCCTCTCGCGACCATGCGGTATCTGAAACGCAAGTCGCGAAAGCATGAAACTGAAGCACAAGAAAACCGCTTGGTGCCGCACGCAAGCAGATCAAAGAGCGACAGAGATTTGCTGGGAAATGCAACAGGAAACGCAAACGGTCTTTGATGGTGTATAACAGCGGTAACGACGCTAATGCCTGCTTAAACACGAATTAAGGCACTTAGCAGCAGCTGATGAAAAGATTTATTCGTTTCGAGTTTTTGCATTTTCAAAATTCTGCGGAAAACGTCAGTTATCAAGACCAGCAAGGCAGCTCGTTACGACATTCACATCACAACTGAAGTTAAGAATCACAGTTTACTAAAATGAAAATATGGCTCTTGCTGGAAAAGCGCTCGTCTCAATCGAAACATTGCACGGGTCCCAGCAGGTACGTTGAAGTTGAATCGCTTTGAATTGCGGTTTGAATTTCACAACAGTTTGAAAAACAAGACTTAAAAGACTGAAAGACGAGCAAAACCCATTAAAAAAGTTTCAACCAACAAACGAATTTGAAAACCACGACTTTAATCGAACTGAGTCACAAGCCCAAAAAACCTAATCCCTGGTTGTTTTCGCTGAGACAAAAAAGTTCGTTTGTCCAAAATAGCTCAAAAACCTTGCATGTTTTGCTTTTGAGCATTTTTTGACAGATTTGACTTATTTTTTTCGGTCATTTTAAAAAACTAAAATTGGTCATTGGCCGAAAAAAAGAGCCTAATCCAGAAAGCACATTGCGTTCAACGTTAAAGACACAGATGTGAAACAACATCTGGAACAGATTTAAAAGTCGCACTACACGCCCAAGTTGATTCCAACCTGTCAATGAACTCGACAAAGGAGTAGCGCATCGGGTAACCCGCTTTTCGAATCTTGATCGTTTCCATCATGCCCGAGTAGCGCAGTTGCCTGGCAACAAGCTCCCGTTCAAATTCCTGGAAAACAAAGAACCTATGAAGTTTTTCACTATGTGAGGACAATGCATTACAGAATAAAGGGGGGAATTACGGGTGATACAACTCTCTCATAATTTTTTTGTGTAAAATTTCCACTGACACTACGCCTGTCATGCAGACACTTGCACATTTCCAGGGTTTTTCAAAAATTACAAATATGCGAATTTTTCGTCAAAAATTCAGTCATGGTCGATATCAACTGAAGTCGAACGTTGCGAAAAACCAAGCAGCACTGGACGTGGAGCAAACCTGTTACCAGCACACTGACCAGTCAACAAACCTTCGCCTTCTTCTGCTCGTTGGGTTTGATGCAGCGGACGAAAAATGGCTGACAAACTGCCAGAGTCCTCATTAAGAGGTCAAGAGACTTCTTAAATTGCTCGCACAGAGTCTGGTTGCGACGGCGGTCTTTCTTTTTCAGTTCTACAAAGGCACAAAAATGAAGTGGATGTAAAGATGCCCAACATTGCCTGTCACCAATTGGCGCGCGTTTTATCATCGCCCAGCGTGGTATTTCTCAAGCACTCGACAAAGCGGAATTCAGCATCTTGTTGGAAATGTTGGCAGATTGGCCACTGTACCAGGCTACTAGGCCAGTCAAGACCCTGTACGGAAACCCACAGCCATAACGTGCAAAAATACAGATTGTGTTTGGTAGGTGCCTACGAACGAAATCCGTTACAAAGGTGGAGTTGAAAGTTAACTTACCAACCCAGCAGCCGAAACAGCACTAAACACCTTACCTTCTTCAAAAAGCAGTTTTAAGAACTTGTTTTTCGAATTCTGAATCAACGAGATGAGGTCGCCGTGGAAGGTGTCCCGGTTTCGTTCAAGAAAGCCTGAAGAAAGGAACAAAATTTTAGAAATTTAAACGCAACTTCAGCACCTCCAGTTCGTTTCCGAATTAACAAGTTGAAACCAATATGAGCGAACAACTCGTTGTCAGCAAAACACCAGCAGCGATGGCACGAGACACATAGCAAGCTGAGATCCTCAGCAGATGGTAGGAAATGGCTTGCATGTTTAGCAGTTCACGTAAGCCAAACAAATTCTGCTCAACTTTGTATCAATCGTTCGTTTAAAGTTTGCTGCATTTTTGTTGCAATTTAACGAATACGGCGCATTTTTCCAGCTTCCTACCGAGCGAAAAAGTACACCGACATTTGGCGCCAGGTGTTCGGGGTCAGATCAACAAACAGCAGCCGACTTTATCGTCACAAAAATGGTTCTCGTATATTCAGACACAATTGGGCTGTAATGGCAATGATGGTATTTATATTAACTCAACAATGACCGCCTGCGTTGCAAAAGTTGTAAGATCAACTGGTCAATCCGCTCCGCTCGAAACTCATTTTTTCGTATCTGGAGGATTTTGCAGACAACGTAAACAGCTGATGACTGGTGTGGTTAGACTTATGCGTAGTACTGCTACAATCTAGTTTCGGCTGACCGGTGACACAACTCTGTTACATAACGAATGCTGTACTCGCAGGGCATAGTCTGATGTGACCAGATTAAACTCGACACTGAAGATGAAGAAAAAAAAACGGTTAGTAGACAAATACAAATTATATTATTAGCATTTTTCAGCAAAGTGTAGCTATCGAAACAGAGTGCGCGTTTTTTTGGCAGATTCACAACCAAGCCGTACATATCTCAGTGTCACGGTTAATTACCATTGCAGTTGTACCGGACTGGACCGGCGAAATGGTCGATTCCGAAAGTGTCGTCAAACTTCGACTTGGGCACAAGAAAGAGCTTGTTCTTGCCGTGATGGCTGACCATCTTATCAAGCATGGTGCGATCCGTACCCTGGTTGGAAACATTCAAACTTAGATTCGAAGCTACGATGAAGACTGGAGGCGAATACATCTATTTTCGTTGTGTCGACAGTTATCAACGCAACCGTGCCGATGGGAATATCTTCGAAGATACGTATGGATGCGTGCAAATTCAGAACCTGCTGTTCCAGCTACTGTACACTATACGGCCATTTTCAATCGAGGCCGCTGTTCCAATGACAACCAAGTAATAGACGAAGATGTACATAAAACAGCACAGAAGAGAATAGAGAAAAAGTAATTAGGGCGAATAAACCACTATCTTATACAGGGGAGATTTTCGAAATTTTATTATTTAGTGATGCAGTTGTAACTGAATGTTGTGGGAAGTGTCTGAACACATAGCAGCGCACCAACCAAACACAAGAAGAAAATCTGCAGCGGACTGTGGATCCCACGACTGTTTCAACGTTGATCAGAACGAACATTACAGCGACAATCTCAAGTCACGGAGGGAACGTTCAACGAAAATAAAACAGATGCTTACCCGCGGAAACATGGCCTCTTCGTTGATAAGAGCGATCAAGTTCATTGGTTTCACGGCAATCATATCCAGAACGTCCTGTTAAAGTAAGCAATAAATCGGCAAAATCGAAACAAAAAATAAAGGTTACAAGAGCGTAGTTTTTAATTGTTTGAACAGCAGTCGAAATGACATGACTGGAGTGAATGCTGTTATTAGCAACATTGCAAGAAAAACTATTCTTGTCAGCATTCGCATCAAAGTTCAAAGCTATTGCTGAGTGCAACGATTTGCTGATGAAATGTTTGTGGTGACAGATGGACTTTCAACCCTTATTTTTATGATGTTGTTTTGCAATAAGATGAAGTTTTGTGGAAATCTGTTCTAATGAAGTATGAAGCAAAGGATGAGAAAAAAACTGTTTTTACCCATAGAGAAATATCAGTCTCATCAATACGGCTTTTTATTAAAACCTATTAGTTGCAATGCGTTCACACCTGGTTGTCTCTGAACGTGATATGTTGCCATTCGATCGCCTCCTTGTTATATTCCTCCTGTTCGAGCTTGAATACGTGACGCACGAAGAACTGCTGGAGGTTCTCGTTGGCGAAGTTGATGCAGAGCTGCTCGAAGCTGCGTGTGCAAACAGAACGTGCGCGCTGTGTGCTCACCGGACATACTTGAATACGAACGTAAAAGAAATGCTGTTTGCCGAAGTCATTAAGCAATCATCTACGTCGAATGACAGGCGCTAGATTTACAACTAAATGATCTGACGCTCAACTTCGCAACAATCTGATCGCCTCGTTCACAACACCCTTGTTACAAACAAAAAAGGGTATTTACGTGTATGTTTTCCAATGGATTGTTTCGCAGTGACAAACAGAAATTAACAAAAACCCTAAAAAACAGTTGATTGAACAGAAGGTGCTTGATTGGCACAAATGACGCAGAAGGCATGAAACTGAAGTCAGTAAATCCGCTGGTTTTGTCAAAAAGAGACGGTCAAGCAAGTAATCATCCTGGTTTTGACAAAATGAGCAACTGTGTAAAGAGGACTTCCGCTACAACGTCGACATTGTAAGATGACAAAACTTCATGGACATGGCGACGACACATGCAGCATTGCATATACTACCGCGCAGTTATTAAGATTCGGCAGGCAAACTGTATAACTGGTAGATTGAGCCTATAACGTCACTGCTGCTCGTTGAGTTGAACATAGCAGGCCAATTATCTGGTACGATCTGATCGATTTAGTGCAGGGCTGGGGAACCTTGCGGCCAACGGGCCAAATGCGGCCCGCGTGAACATTTGATATGGCCCGCATCAGAATTATTGTTACCCAAGTTACAGTACAACATCGCCTCAAAACGAAGTGATAAGCAGACACTTCGATAGTAAGTCAAGAGAAGTGACTTTTGCTCATAGTTATAAATAAAGGTAGAGGTTTTGGATAAAATTAATTAATTTTGCGGCCCGCCAGTGATTTTCCAAAATTCATGCAGCCCATGATAGTATATAGGTTCCCAACCCCCCTGATTTGGTGCTTTAACTTAGATATGGTGCTGCCGAATAGGCCCGAAGTCACGGGGAGGCATTCGGGGGCAGTGCTCTCCCAAATTTTGTGGTGGCCAGAAAAATTTGTTTTAAACATATAATAAAAACTAAAATCTTGCCTCCTTACTAATATATTTTCCCCCCCAAACCTTAAAACCTGGCTACCAGCCTGCTGCCGAATTCCAACTTCCTTGATTCGAGGTAACATCTTTTTGAAGTACGAGTTGTTGCAGTAACTAAGTCGTTTTAATTCAAAAATATGGAGCACTTCGTCAAGCCGTTAAAACAGGTTTTCATGCTCTTTCACCAAATGTAGCCCAGGGCCACCTACTCGCATCAAGATTGAAATACATGACAGCGCAAGACCTGTTGTCTCCGAAATTCTCAAAGCCGAAGATGTCGAGCAATCCGATGGAAAATATCTTCTTTCTTTTTTCTTTCTTGTATTCCTTATGAATAGCGCTGTTGATTTTGTCCACGATCCATACAAAGAGACGACCATATACTCCCTACAATATGAGGATTAAAAATGAGATAAAGCATTGCAATTCAGCGTTGGTACCAATACCCAAATCCAAGAAAATGTAATAATAAAATAATCATAAGCAAACGGCAACGTAAACCTTCGCGTAAAAGTCGATACAAAAAATACATTTCAATGTTTGTTTTCATTTATACAATTGCGCACAAGAAGCTAAAAATGAAGCAAATTTTGATGTAGATTTCACAACACTTGCCAAGTACAGGCAGCCGTTTGCTCGTTAGCCGCATAGTTATCACCAGTACGCAGCATATTCACGATCAAAGTGTTAAACCACGTGTAAGTTCAGAGAAAGCGCGTCCTTAATTATTGTGATTTGACAACCACGACATTCGGTTAAGAAAGTCTGCCGGGTTTCTAGAGTCTGCTGAGACTTTGGCAAGTTTGTCTCAAAAAAGCTCTTCTGTATTTTGCAATGTTGAAATTCTACTGCTTTACGAATAGCAACAAACTAAGAACGGAGCTGAAATGTTTTCTCTCATGAAATGAAACCCGCATTCGATTCACGTTTTCAGCAATACTGAATTCAACCCTGTCTTCTTCGAAAGTGAATTCAAATTAATTATAAACGGGTCCCATTGCGTGCAGTATGTATTGTCAAGTCAGAGAAGCATTATCTAGAGCAGCTGAAGTGTTTAAGAGGTCAAAAACGCTTTGTCCAATCTTCTCGTCATACTTGCGCTGTATCACAACAACGCTCGTGATGGTGACAATTTTGTTTTGATTGCAACTAAAGAACCAACCTTATCGCTATTAGCAAAAACGACTGAACAGCTACAAATTGTCCATTTTGTCTCAATCAAACATTTTTGATAAATTAAAAAGTTGGTTCACAAACTTTTCAGTTTATTGTTTATGCCAGTACAGCACGTTAACCCTTGACCTGAAGTATTGCAGCTATGCATACCGCGTAGATGCTGTGCTTTACCTACCAGAGCAAAAATTGTCTGGCTACGGCATGCTACACGGAAAAGCAATTCTTTAAGTTGGTTATTTACTTACAATCGACAGCAAATTGTTACTATTACGAGCGTTGTTGTAATATAGCGCAAGCGTGACAATACAGTTCACGATTAACAGCGTTTGACTAAATGCTTGCACAGATACGCGTTTGGAAGCTTTTGTTGCCGGGGATATCGCGGAAGAAACCGTACAAATTGCGCAATGCTATGTTTGCATTGGATCAGACTCGTTGGGTTTGCACCGCAGCGGCCCGCAACATTTGAAGACTAACAAGACAGCATTGCCCTCCTGCCTCAACTTGTTACGACACAATGTGAACCGACAAGCAATCAATCGCAAAGCAAGCAATCAAGAGCAGTTTGGACATTATTTACAAGAGGTAATATATCATTGGCGGTGGCCAAATCCAATCTCAGTCATAATAAGCCGCGGCGCTGTACTTCAAGGTTCGTCACATATTCTTACGGGAATGGGGCACTGCTGAACGCCCATTCACAGGAGTGCAAGGTTTTTCTATGAGGGGGCAACAGGGTACCTTGATCCCTGATACGAAAATGTTGACCCTGCTAAAAATTTGACAAAAAACATTCAAAAAAGGCAATATCCACGCAACGCTTTTACAGATTTTTGTTAGTTGCTCAACATTATCACTGTTATGAAAACAACAACGCAGAGGATTTGTTAAAACACCAACAAATTTCAAACAAGAACTTTGTTAGATTAAGAATTCAGGTCAAGTCTTGTGCGCAGCAGCATTGTTCGTCAAAATTTAATACTTTAGAATGGTTTTGCTCTTTCACAAATTTTTTGCCAATATCTCTTTCTGCGGCATTGTTGTAGGACCTACCAGATAGTTTTCAACGCAATGTGAACAGTAGCAGGTAAGAAAGCAGACATAAGCCAAAAGCAGTGAAAAGTCGTCCTTGATCATAACTGTTGATTACACTTTGAAGTAACTGTTCTAGATCCTGCGCATTCCATTGATAATCTTATTGCAGTGCTTGTCAACCTTTCTTGTAGTGGTACACCTGTTTTGATTTTCGTAAAATCTATACGTCCTAGTCGTGCATATTAAACTTAACGAGCGTATTAGCATCCTTGATCAACTTTTTTTCGGTTTGAAAGTTTATGTTCATGTCTACACTGTAATATCTACGTCAGTGCACTTCATCAGGGGTTCAGCGGAACCCTAGTGTTCCGCAAAACATGTAGTGGGGTTCCGTGTGTTTTAAGGGTTCCGAGAGGGTTCCCCGTTTTTCAGGGGAAACGATTTCTTGGTTCAGTATGTTGATGCGACATTATGAAATTTTTAAATCACCGTGCCGCATTCTGACTCAAAGTAGGCCTATTAGTTGTACAGGATGTTGAGTGCAGATAGCGGAACAAGAAATAGTGATAGCTGTTGCGTCACTCGTTGTTCATAGTCGTGCAATTAAGAAGAACGTTATTGTTGCATCGTAGTTATGCGATGTTGCCGATGTGCAATTCACAATACTTTGCATCGGAGTAGTAGCGAGTAGACAACGGCCTAGAGCTGCTGTTCAGCCTTTGTGGGAACAAGGTAAAAACAGTGTGAAACCCAACTTCTTACTGTTTAGTCAAGCCGGATGAAGCAACATAACATCTTTTCTTATGTGAAGTGAAATAATAACAACAGCGAAAGTGTGGACTGTAATGAGCAATGTAGTTTAAATGTAAAAGAGGCACCTAATCCGAAGCTGACCAAATGTAATTCATTTGCCAAAGTTAGAAAATGGGACGACACATATTTGAGATATGGGTTCTTTTTGCCAAATTCTGAATGTAGCAGATACATTCCAGACATGCAAGAACAACCGAGTCATCTAAATTTCTTCTGTCTTCTGTAATAACTGTTTATTTGTTGAAGTGTCTAATAACAAAATATTTGATTTTCTTACACGTAATTCGTGTTTTTTAAATTTTTGTTAATGGGGGTTCCATGACAAACGCGGAAGTATATCAGGGGTTCCGCGATGACCAAAAGGTTGAAGAGCATTGATCTACGTGAAGTATTGGCGATGGACAATTGAAACCAATACGAAAACATGTGGCTGCTACTGCATTTTCGTCAGGTACTTTCCCAACCTGGACGGCTGAAAGTGCGACCGGGGCAGTGAAATAAATCGTTTACTGTACTGCGTCAATTTCAGGTGATCAGTGAAGCAAACGCTTGGGTCTTGGTTCGCATTAATTAGTGGCTTTGTTTCAATGAACTGCAGAGTTTGTTGCAAGACGTCTTTGGGTTTTTATACTATTCCGGGTAATTAAAAACTCAGCTACAGCCAAAAAAACATCAACTCCATGCTATTAAATCAAGTAGAACCTACACTTTTTCGAACTGCATCTTATCATTTAGTGTTGGAGTAGAGTACGACGAAGGCAAAAACCAATAATTATTGCAAGGCAAGGGCAATCAACCTGAAAGTCACTACCTTGATGAAAGCATCTTTGACATCATTGGCTTGCTCCAAATTCATCGGCGATGTGACGCGTTCGCCTCCAGTGACCAAAGTCCGCTGAGTCAATGCACGCGAAATTACTTGTTCATTAACCTGGAATGTGGCAAACCAAATCAATAACACTGGAGAAGAATTTGACAAGAAGAATTATGCCACATTGCATGCAAATTTTATGCTATAGAGAGAACGACAAAAATAGGACATTGTAAACAAGTGATCCATGTTGATTCGAGAACTGTCTGTTGTCTTTAACGCTTGGCCTAAGGGCGAATCATCTGCAACCTCTTTAATAACATGTGTTTTAAAACACAAGAAAGAGACAAAGTTTCATGGACTGCTTTGGCATTGGTTGTGAAATTTCTTACAGACAGTTTTACAAAACATACATTTAGTTATTATTTGCAGCATGTTTCCACAGCCGTTCCCGCAGCCATGAGATTTCCCACTCGACATTTCATCACAATAATCGTGTTGTAGCAAGGTGGAATTCTTCACAATTTCACTACTGCTATGGCAGTGAAGCGATATGCAACCAAAGGCTGGTTACAATTGAAACAGGAATAATAGGTGATCAAACCAATAGTAAGCAACATAACTCGTCTGTAAAGTGATCGGCGGCGACAGCATACCAACGGCAAACTTGGCATGAGTTAAAACGATCGACTTACTCCAAGCAACTGGGCAGTCATCTTCATGTTTGAAGTTTGTACAAGTTCAACGGCGTCCAAGTTCTCGATCACACATTCACGGAATCGAAAATTGCCTGACGAATATAAGCAGTTTCGCCAGAATCATTCAAAAATTGCGGAAAACACCACCGTACTTTTGTACAATTGCTTTTTCAACTTACCGACATGAAGAATTGCCGCAAGAATCCGGTAAATTTCAGCTATTTCGGCTTCGGAAAAATCCAAAACCTGCACAAATGAAAAAAACGAATGTTGCAACAGAAGTTGTGATCAAAGTCAAAAGCTCTCCATCCATAAAGTTAATTTCGTTTTTTGAGTCAAGAAAGTTGAAAGCAGTGGAACTATCTGAGAAAGGTTTTCTTAGTGACACCACCTTGGGACAGGAGTATGAAAGGAGTCCTGATGTTCAGTGTGGACTGTGAAGTAACAATCATAAACAAGTTTGGTCGAAATTTTGCTAATAATCTTAGTTTACTTTCGTTTTTATCAAGTCCAAGCTGTTCAGTATGTTTCGCGAGAGCCGCAGGGTTTTTAACATACATTATTTCAGGGTTCCCACACAATTTTCAAAACCAAATTCCATGACATTCCATGACTTTTTCCATGACTTTTCCATGACCTTTGTTGCACTTTTTCCATGCGTGTTG
>JGI24021J15306_10002979_pt1 | contig 18816 bp, 15 predicted proteins | sample Ectturendosymbi1_FD_15306 | JGI IMG/M metagenome (IMG submission 15306)
TATAGCACATAAACGAATTAGCAACATTAGCATAACACACGAACGAATTATAACACAGAAACGAATTAACAAAGCTTTTTGAATATGACAGGAAAGCTGCTTGCGTACCACCTGAAAAGCCCTCGCGTACCACAGTTTGAGAACCACTGATGTAGATGGAGACTATTCAATTAAAACCAGTTTCCTTGACCACGCTCAGGGGACATGTAGGTTTGATGCAGAGGTGGATCCATCCAGTAAGGTTGGCGGGGGGGGGCGATTTCTGCAGTATCTGGTAGTCAAGTCTCATTATGGGTTCGCTACTGTAAGTGTAGGAGAGATGAAATATACTTCACAACACTGGTGTGACAAAACAGTGGACGGCAAAATGGTCTCAAATCGCGAATGCTGTTTTCCGAATTGTACAAAATTATGGTGAATAAAGTTACTTTTGTAGGTTTTAGGGGGCGATCACCCCCCTCTTGGTTTGATGCCTACTCATTTGCACCGCAATCGTTTGTAATCCGTTTCCTGATAAGATGTTCATTTGAGACCGGCTCTATTGAGAGGGAAGTCATCATAACCTATTCGTGTGAGACAATACATTTGATACTACTATCGTTTGATACCAGTCCATCTTCAGGTTTACTAACAATTTTAGGAAATTATTCTGTGAAACACCAACAATTTTAGGAATTATTCTGAGACATCCCTCGTGGCCAATCATTGTGGCTTTTGTTAGGGTTTTCGTATCAATTTAAGTCGAAGGAATGTGCTCAGCGAAGTAAGAAAAACGTCTACTTTGTTGTATATTTCATCATACGATAAAATCAGAAATTTTGTTACGACCCGCGCGTGATGTTCCACAGTTCATTCAGTCCGTGATCGTGAACAGGTTCCCACCCCTGATCGACAACACTGCACATGTCTGTCAGCATTTGAAAACATTCGTTGAACGTCCTGAGGAACCTTCATTCTGTTCAAAGTTGTTTGAGCGCAGTTCCAGTGAAATGTTATCAGAGGCTTGTGACAAATGCAGGTTTTGCCCAGCTACTCCAAAAATAATCTCAAGTAACCTTCCGTCAAATGAATGCCGGTATAGGACAGGTGGTCTCAAATAGATTCGTTCTTCTACGATTCGCGCAAATATAAATAGATTCTGTTTGACAAACGTATATCGGATGGACGAGCTTTCATTATCACCTCCGAATGGCGTGCACACCATGCTCGGATAATGTTTGCTCAGAGGTTTCCGGACATGCCCCAAAACCTAACTTCCTCCTCAATAAGTGACTTCCGTCTGATGCGTGTTGCAGATCGCACCTTACGCGTCGTGCATTGTGAATGGAATATTCTGGAGACCGAACGACCCCAGGCTCTTGACCACCTCCGATGCCGCCTTCCTGCAAGACTTCTCCCTCTCGCCCAAGATGTCTCCGCTGTTTCGTCGATCCTCTCTCGACTCTGTCGGCTGCCCGCGACTTCCCCATCGGTTAGAAATTCGGCAGTTTTAGATGTTTTCATGGTTGAGGTTTCTTTGAACCCTTCGTGTTCTTTGGCCAGTGCAAAAAAAAGCTTTTTAAATTTCAGGGTTGTTTGCAAATTTTCAAAATCAGCGTTTTCAGTAATTTTAGATCAAGGAGCGGAATATTTTTGTACTTTCCATTTTTCAGATTAATTGCGATTGGAGACGTTTCTGCGGACCCTGGCGGCTCGATACAGTTCATGCAAGACTGCACAAGTATTGATGCACCGTTTGAGGTATACGACGCGTCCTCGGATTCATCAGTGAAAGGGTTAGTAATTTCACCGTTTCGTCTGAATGACCGTGTCGGAAAATTACGTCGTGTACAAAGGCAGACCGCAACGCCAAAGCTGGTGCCTCTGCGCGGTCTCGTTAGCTCAGGTGCAGAGACGGTCTGGTGAGAGACTACAGGGTCGTCTGTTTTTCTGGTTATGTGAAAGATTGTAAAGCTGTTAGAATTTCTTCTACGATTCGCTTACAATGTTTGTATTTGATCAATGTCTCATTGACTCAAGCAGTTATGTTTTCTTGGGATATGTTATAGGCAACGTTGTGTAAAACTCTAGCCATGCTTCTGGTCCACTTGTTCTTAACCTGGTGTCCTTGAACCCCTAAGGGGTTCGTGGATGTGATTTAAGGGGTCGATGAATGTGAATTAAAGGGTTACAAGGCTTTGCTCTGATATTTCGAAAGGGTTAACAGGGTTAGCAGACATTTCGATTACTACCACGATGATTAAGATCTAATTTCAAATATTGAGGAGCACGATTTTTAGCCGCGACGCCACAAGCAATGCCCTACTACAAAGTGTTTGTGAAAATTTCCCCCTACTTCAAATAACACTTTGTGTGCAAAAATGTAACAAGGGCCCTCTGAAGTATCTGCGGCCCGTAAAAATGACCCACAAAGACGGAGAGTTCGCCCAACACTGGTGTACAGTGTCAAGTCAAACATCGCCTCGCTATTGTCCAACTGTGAGCAGTAGACCATCCCTGTGTGGCGAAAGTTTGGTCTTTCGTACTTCAACCACGCTTACCACGAAAGCACGTGCTTTAATGATGAAGTGAAATTGATATGCAGCGTCGGCGAAAGCAAAATTTGACTTACTTTGCGTTTGTTACATAATGTACAAATCAAACAAAGATTGTCACTTCCGTTTATGGGTAACGTCTGATCAACTAACACCATTGCTTGGTTTTTAGAGTGCTTGCTCGGTTGTTGTCTTCCTGAGACCGAAGGTGCTTGCAGGTACACTGCACACGTTGCAAAGTACTTAAGCCGGCAGCATGCGCTAATTCGATGTTGACGAGCACAGAGTGAAAGCAACCGCAATTACCGTTTGTGTAATTCAGAGATTGACGCTGTGCACGTGTGACTTGGAGTAATTAGCTGATTGCATGACACAGTGAAAATGAAGTTTGACTGCATCTGCAGTAGTGCGAATGCCAAATGAAGCAAGCAACAGCTTTCTGTGCAAAGCTGTTGAGAATTTTAATTTTTTGTGTGTGTTTTGTTTGTAAACTTGATCTACTCCAAGCGGTTGCAAGCCCCAACTTGCTCGTTCATCTGCTTGTCTCGTTTTTCCGGTGTTCTGATCACTCTTGAACCTTCGGTGTTTCACTACGATGGTGTACAGAATGTATTTAGCATGACGATTCAAGAAATACAGTACTTTATTGTTAAACTTGTTTGATTTACATCCACGTGTAAATTAATGATGAAATGCAAGATTTTTAGTAGCTGTACCACTTGTAACGGTGCTTTTCTGAAAGAGCAAACCATATGCACTTGAACTGGGTCTTTGGGAAAAACCCTATGCGTTTGTTGAAATATCATTCTAAATCGCCTGACTGCTGACTGAAATATATTTTAGTTCAAGCATAGCTGCCTCATGCATTCAGACGAAAAGCTTATGCTGCGACCGATTATTTTTGCGAGTGAAGCTGATCAGCAAGAATACGCCTTATCTTCAGGGGATGCTGAACGAATGACTGTGCAAAGCGTACTTTGAAAACGTGTTCTGCGATGGACCGACATTTGAAACACTGAAATTTAGGCTTTCAACGACGCTAATCACTGCCGTGAGCGGAAGCTTGCACCGTCACGTTTCAGTAGTGATGCGACAACTTCATGAACCGTGCACAGACATTTGATGCAGAAACGTTTTTCACACAACACTGGCCAGAGTCTTAAGAAATGTTACTTCACGCTTGTGCTTTGTGTCTGTGCTTACGCTATTAAACGTGCTTGTAACGGGGCTGTATCATGTCGAGCTATTGGTTCGACGAAATTCTGAGAGTGCATTCGCGTGTTTAATATGAGTTTTCCTAACACAGCCAGTTTCATTTCGTCACGTCAGCACAGTGTCAAACGTAAGCAGTTGCACTTTTGTAGTGTTCAGTTTTTTTTTTATTTTAGCTCAAGAGATAAAGAGCTTTTTTGTGGTTGTCACTAAATTTCACTAAAACTTCAGTTTGCTTGACCTGTAGTCACCACAATGCTAAAATTATATACAACATATAGGGTGAAAGGACCAGGCATTCTCATGTGTTCGATTGACAACCTTCCCGCTCAGCTGCCGAGAGAATCAACTCAGTTCTTTGGTGACCAGCTTTTACCATACATGGATGACATTGTACGTACCCTACGTCAACATGTAAAATTTATTTGCGAACCTTGCGTTGTTTTTAGAATAAAGCCAGATGTTTGATACATCAAAGCCAATACAAGCGGAGTTCTGTTTGTTATTTTATTGTGCTTCCGAAAGGGAAAATCTTTTTCAAATGTCCACAAACTTAGCAGTGGATTTGGTGGAAAGGATATTGCAAATGAAGGTTGTTTGGCTCGGACAATGATCTTAAACTGATCGTAAAAACGAGATTGGTCCCGTTTGCATTCTTTTCTTTAAGATTAATGGCACGCAAGCAGTATTCAGCCTCTGGTTTATTTTATTATACGGCTTGCTTTCCGTTTTCGTCAAATTCGCTCAAACTGTATCGACTAAATACGGTAAAAATAAAGAAAACTTCCGACTGTGTTTAGACCCGTTTCCGTAAGTTGTAAATTTTGTGATAATCGATTTGCGTTCAATGTGTTGGTCTTAATGTCTCTTGCGTTTGATCGAATCACACCAGGGGCTTGTCGTTTTTCGTCAGGAATCACAAAACTTTGTATACATTTTTTGTAAAGGTTGAGAACAACGCAGTTGCACCTTTTGGCGAAATCGACGACAGAAAAGTTCGACCAGTAGTGAAAAATGTAAGTTGCTGCTTTGCTCATACAAAGTAGTGAATCATGTTCGGTAATGGCAATCGGGAAAGGTAGAGCATTGGGATAAAAGAACTCTTGTTTCAGGCAATCATTGCATCTAACGGGAAACTGACGCCGAAGTACGAATACATAGAGAAAATGCGTCGAAAACGGTAGGAGGTGTCCCGAAAACATAACCAAAAGTTTGCTTTTACTCGCGATCAAAGTTTTATCGTGGTATTTTTTGGAATGTATTGATCATCTTCATGAGATTGTTTGTATTCACAGCCGTCTGGCTGGGCGATAAAGATGTTGCACGCCTAACCTGTTTTGTTCAGCGTCTCAGAGAGCGAAAAAGAAAGAAGAGACAGTTTCAAAACACGAGAGGAGGTTGCAGGGCAAGCACGTTTAGACGAAGTGTTGGCAAGACGAGAACGAAGGTGAAAGTACAAAGCTTCGCACAGGTGCTCCTGGGCCCTTTTTAATAAAGACACCTTATTCAGGAAAAAAAACAGTGAAGACCTGACGTCCGATAGCAGAGCAGCAGAAAACAAGGCAGGCCGAGGATAGTGGTTAAAAAATTTCATTTAAATGCGTTATGTCGTGTTCGAAAGTTTCGCACAGTAGGTGATGTTGCGTAATCATTTCAGAGAGTTTTTCTTTATGCAAGTCACGTAAAGATTGTCAGCATGGCCAGGTTTAAAACGTCTTTTTTTGCACAAATTGCATTTAGTCCAGTCTGGGCGGGTATTAAAGAAACTGCGAACGAACGATCGTTCAAATGCTGCTTGAAGGCTGGACACAGAATATTTTTGCTGCGAGATTTTTTTCATAAAAAGCTTAATTTAATGGAATAAGGATTGATTTTTTGCCAGCAGTGGTAGTGCAATCGTTTTTAGTGGTACAGGTTATTTCCGTGTTGCGAAATGTTGTGAAAAACTCGAATTTACGCCACTTTGCACTGGTACTCACTCCACCGAGATGACATCCCAACAAAAGCAAAGCCTTCAGTGAAAGAATCCCTGACATTTCGTCGCGGTTTTTGTTTAAACGTCTGAGCCAAGGCTCAAGCTGTGATGTGTCGCCTGCGATTGAAAAGAATTTGTTCTCATAAATCCAGCATTCATGTTACGTTTGGCGAGACCTGTCCTCACAGAAGCACCAACGACATGGTCACCATGAAACCATGGCAAGAAGCTTTATTTTTTTCTTGATGTTAACACAGGTGTCTTTCACAGATCACTGTAAGGTAAAAAGTAGAAAATTCGCTGTTGTCATTGTGTTGCTTATCCGTTAACCGTTTTCTTTGCATTGCCTAACAAGTGATTTGGTATTATTCGTTTATTTTTATTCGGAAACTGTTTTGATTGCTTAAACCTAACTGTAACGTTACCAAGTGTGAAAGTACGAGCGGTACGGTGAGCGTCACACTGTCAACAGAAACAGGAGCATTTCGTGACCTTGTGCCACAGCGAAGCTGAGGTGGTGAAAGCCAAATGCATTTATGCTGAAAACAGCGTTGACTGCATGATTATTTGCTGGCGATGAACTTGTAAATTCAAAACGATTATCTCACTTTTTCGTTTAACCCGCTTGATGATGAAACTTATTCCGTGAGTCCAGTCCTCACCAAACTAGCGAAACAAGGAGTGCCACACCCACATATGCTCCGCCCACGACTGCTCTGTGTGCTAGTCACGCTTGCTTGATTTTTTCAAATATGAATACGTCCACGTACCTCCAGGAAATGAGACCTGTGTTTTATTGTTTTCGTGATTTGCTTTACCTCTGACGTTTCGCGTTTGGTGATTGTCCAATCATAATTATAACTTAATTGCGTAGAAGTGATAGTGGTTTTGTTTGCTGTTGCAATGCTTCCGCATCCCCAGGCAACACTTTGGTGCGGCCATACTTTTATCTTTAATATTTATTATCGACTTGAAATACTTTCAGGGTGAAATCTGCTCACAAAACTTTAGCATGCTTCATTTCGTGTTGAGTTAACAGCACGAGTCAAAGTGGCGTGTGATGCAGTTCATTTGCGCAGGAGCTCGTGTAATGCTACTACGGATGCTCAAAACTATCAGATCAACTTTTGAGTACGAAATAGTTTTCTAACGAGGCAGTTTCGATTAGTACGACTCTACTGATTTGGTGCCATGCTATTCCATAGCCCGTTTTTAACATGCTGGTTGGCGCATGTTGTCACGGGCAACGAGCCGATCCCAACTTTAAACCGCTCATAAGCGGAGCAAGACTTAATTAATTAATTATATTTACTTCGAGTAAGAACGGATTCCATTCGCGTGCTGCTACTGCCAAACCTATTTTGTCTGAAAGTGTGCAGACCACAATGCAACAACACGCAGGATGCTTCTTCCTCACGAATACTTTAATGAAAAACTGTGGGCGGGTGTTGTGATATGAATTATTGAGCGCATTAAACTGTAGTTTTTGCTTTAGGAATGTTTTTTTGTTTCGTGTTTGAAACTTCACCTTGACGACTCCAAACAAGCGTACGATTTCTGTCCTGGTTAACTTTAACTTGCTTGTAAATCGAAAAGCTATTTTTTGTGTCAATAAACTGCAGACGCCACGTCTCAGCACCTTCAGTGGTGCGCTTTTACTGCTTGTTTAATCTCAATCCACTGTCTAGGGAAAAGGAAGGAGCGATGTACGCCACGTCGTCCCGAAACCACAAAGTCCTCGTGCTCGGCGCCGGATACGTTTCTGCTCCTGTTGTGGATTACCTCACGTCGTACGCGGATACGGCGGTTACTGTAGGTACTGACATTCCTTCGCGCATTGCGGTTTCAGTCGTGTCTGCTTGGGCTTAATGTGGGATTGGCGAAGAGATCGGTGACAGTCCATTTTTATTATGCATTTACTTTTCAAACCGCATTTCCTCTCGGGAAGGACGCGGGATCTTGTATTTAAGAAGTCGCAAATGCTATAAATTTATTAATTGTTACGTTTACAGAGAGAGAGGACTAAATGTAAGAAGTTACAGTGGACGCGGCTTGGAAGAAATCGCGAACACTTATTTCAAGTGGTTTTTCTTGAAAACATGGCAAGATGCTTGGTTTTGCGTAGTTCAGTCAGAATGTACAAAAACCGTGTCAAAGATGCTGCCTTGATTGATAAGCTAGTGCAGGGCAAAATTTGAAGGTGGTACATTTCACTCCTGGTTGAGCCTGAACTTAAAAGAATCATCCCCGGGCATGGCGCGAAGACATTAACGACATTCAGTGGCAAGCTTGTCCAGTCCATCGTTGCGTATCAGCAAAACCTTCTATGGCGCGAAGTTCGCAGTTTCCATCCTTGGAAGACCCGCGCCTACAGTTGTGCTGTTTTCAATGCTGAAGCAGTGTCGTCGTTGCGCGCTGCATCTCCTCACAGCTCAAAGGACTAACCTTTTCAGCAGTTTGTCGCTTTCAGCTTCTTCGCTGCCGGCCGAGCTCGATCGACTTTCTTCGCGATACAAACATGCCAACCCCGTACATCTCGACATTGTGAAGCAGGAGGAGCATCTCGATGACCTCGTGAAGGGACACGATCTCGTTGTCAGGTGACTGTTCTGCATCACGAGGGAATGTCACGGCCAACTAGAAACGGTTTGGTGATACAAACATTGTGTTCGACAAACCTCATGATTACTCAGCTTTATCTAAGCTTTCCCAAAGTTTTGCGTGCTGACTGTTATTGCAAGAACATTTTTTTGGAATTGCTTTAGTTATTGACGTTGGCAAGTCTGCCTTCCCGGAGTTGCTGCATGTCGGGCGATGTAGTAAATGCAACCCAACATCCTAACCTCCGCAGCTTGGTTAAGTCAAAACAACAAAGAGCCAAACTGACGCTCAGTATTTACATAATGATCATTCCACGCCTCCGGCTCAAGCTGGCTGCATCAGTTAAATTGACATTGCGTGATCGCGCAAGTAGTGTGCTACACCTAAACCAAAGCGTTTCTTCTGCAGCGTGTTTTACAGTGCAAGGCAAATCTGAATTGCCCGTCAAGACTGAGCGCATATCTCTAACAACCTTTTTCCGGCTTTGGAAATTGTTTGTAAAATGTAGCGCCAACGCAACAGGTTCAGTTCGTGTTTTTCTTTTACAGCTTGCTTCCATACACGCTGCATCCCGCTGTCGCCGGCATCTGCATCAAACACAAGAAGAACTTGGTCACGGCCAGTTACAACACTCCGGAGATGTTGGAGTTCCACTCCAGGTGGTGACACGTTGTTCTGCATTGTAGTGAAAATGTTTGTACGTGTAAAAAGTTCAACTCGTGCCTCGTGGAGCAACAAATCCATCGCCGCAATTTGCTACGTATCCCGATTTTTAGCGGCTTTGATGATGAGTAGACCGAACGCCCGATACGGTGCAATGCATGAGACTCGGGTTAAGTGTTGGTCTTCAGCTTCTTTCCAAGCATTTGTTGAGGATATGTGCGTTTTACTAGTTTTGGTCACGACTAAATAAATAGTAAGATGGAATACTAAAATCAGAATTACTGGTCCTTGTCACAACCCTCACGGTTCGTTGGAGAAGTACACAGAAGAACCTGTGCACCGCTTAATGGCGGTCGTGTTTAACACCTGGCCGGATATTTACATTATAATGAAAGCGGTCTTNCCATTTGCGTTTCCATTTTTCATNCCAGCCACATTGAAAGTTTTGAAAATTAAGTGATTTTGTTGCGCGAATGAAGAGGTAGGCAGCAACGTCTGACGACTTATTGTACTTCTTCATCTGTTTGTATTTGAAAATTGCTAACCTAGAACATTAATCGTCTCGGCGAAGTTCCCCAACGTCAACCACGGCTCTGTTCAAGCTAATGACTGATTGACGTTTCAGATGCGTTCAGACGTGGAATCGATCGAAAAATGCTAGCGTCATATTGATGCTGAAATGGATTATGTTTTAAGTATCTGCGAGTGAGAACGGCCCCATTGTCGATGCTCGCCAATGGCATCCGTCCACCCGTGCAAACGCTCAGATCTGTGACCGCACAAGTCACGTTCTCTAGTATCCTGACCGAGTTTTGTTTCCACCAAAACGATAGCGTATAAGAGAAGTCTTACAACACCTACTCTTAGAATTTCTTCTCTGATTTCAGAGCAACAGATGCCGGCATTTCTATTGTCATGGAAGTCGGGGTCGACCCTGGAATTGACCACATGTTAGCTATGGAGTGTTTCGATGACATAAGACAAAGAGACGGAGAGGTAAGGCAGTGTTGGACAAGCCCACCAATATCTGTAACTTCGTGAGCATGGTCAAGCCCGTATATAGCATTTCGCCGTTCTCGCTTGTTGCTCTATTGAAGCAAAAACGATTAGCGGCAAGAGCGCTAGAGATACCGACCCGATCGCAGGCTCCGGAAGAGTGTACTGACACGAAAATTTGAAACGTGTTAGTTTCTGTGCAGATCTCCTCGTTCGTGTCTTGGTGCGGTGGTCTTCCAGCACCCGAAGTATCGGACAATCCACTCAAATACAAGTTCAGGTGCGTTGACGCTCCAGTATCCGCTTATTCAACCTCGCGTAGAAAACAAGCGCAGGTTACGTGTTGGTGTGTGTAACGAATCTGTGCGCATGTTAAACTTTTTCCGTTTGCGACTTCACAGTTTGCGTTGTATTTGCGGCACTTTGCTTTATTTAGACGTTTTGACATTTTTTCTGTAGGTTTTTCTGTCAACAATACGTTTTACCGCACTTCATAGAAAGCTTGACCGAGACAATCAAACACGATGCTGCGGTAGTTGCCGAGCGTAGATATTGACGATATTCGCGTTACGTTTTCGTCCGGTTAATCGTTCATTTCTTTACGAAACTTCTTCAGTGATCCGCTTTTTGTAACTTGTTCAGCGGTGAATGCAAGCAAACTATGCATCTTGTACATTGGCAGTTGGAGTCCCAGGGGCGTGCTGATGGTCACTCTTGCCGCGTCTCGCTATCTCATGAACGGGGAGATAGTCGAAAGAGGGGAGGGCGGCGACAACTACCGCAACGGCGTGCTTCCGATCGATTTCATGCCCGGCTTCAACCTGGAAGGTTTGCCCAATCGTGACTCGCTCAAGTACAAGCAGGAGTATGGCCTCCATGATGCCAACACTGTTCTGAGGGGGACCTTACGCTACAAGGTAAGTGCATTGGTGACTTGGGGTAGACAGTGGTTTTTAACCTGGGGTAAATTTACCCCTGGGGGTAACTTTCATCTTCCAAGGGATATTTTTACTGAACCATAAATTGCTTCCAATGTAAATTTTTATGAATTCTTATAAACTCGAAGAGTTTGTTAATTTTGCTTTTTCATTAAATGAGCACCTTAAAGCGCATTGGGGGTAAATCTGCTAATCTTGTTTGAAAAAACGGTAAGATGTGTAAAAAAGGTTAAGAACCACTGGGTTAGGAGGACAATTTGCAGGTATTTTGTCATGCACGAGCGTCACTAGGAAGGGTTGCTGCCATTCGGTTTTGGTCGTAAGCTTGTGCCCACGCCCCAGTAAACATTAGGTAGCGTTGGTTAACTGGTAATGGAAAAAAGGCACGATTTAATCTTGCGCTGGTACATTTTCTTTTGTCGCGTTATGCCAATATTTTGCAAGACAGCCAACAACTTGCATATTCAATTTTGCCTCAGCATGCCTATTTGTGGTGATTTGGACATAAACAGTCGTTGCTTCGTGAAATCGACAATGCCTAGTTTAAGTAAAACGTGAATTCTTTCCACGAATAGGGAAACTGACTGAGGAAGGTAGCGTAAGGGGGGAACTTCACTGAGGAGGACTAGACTTTTTAACAGCGAACAACTATGCAAAACAACTTGCTCATACTCACAATACCTGGAAACTGCAGGACTTATGTAATGCTGATTGCGTTGATGAATGTCATAGAAGGACGCGAGCAATATGTGCTGAAGGAAAAACGCATATTATATGCGGATTATGATACTTCGTACTATGAGTACGACTCGGTTTCTTCGTTTTACAATTGTGTTCATATTTACAGGGATTCGCTGACGCTATGGTTGGCATACTAAACCTCGGCCTGGTAACGCTAACGCCGCACCCTCTCTTGGATGAAAACTCGCCAAGTTTGACTTGGGTAAGTCTTTCTCTTCTTTGCTAAGCGAACTGTGAGCGGCGAGGTCCCGCAGATCAGAGCAAAAACGTCTGAATATATTAGCGAGAAGTTGCTCGTTTATCGGTGACCAAACGTGCAATGGTTTTTGTGAGGTGATATCGCTTCTCAAACTGGTTGAAGTACCCACCGTACAGTGCAATCTTGAAAAACGGTGCTTGTTGAAGCGTTTCATCGATGCTTTTGCTTGCTGTGAGTCAGCAACAAGGGCGCTGGGTATACGGCTTCTTCGCTCACTGAATTTACAGGTGTTTTTGCTTTGATGTCCCTTAAAAAGAAACTTCAAACCCTGAATACAATACCAGCTGAATAGCATAAGGTTTGCTCGTGACAAACCATGCATTTACGTCACTGTTTCATTCACACTGATGCGAAAACGTGTCACCAGACGAATGTTATGCGGAGGTGCGACTGCATTCATTTTTGGGGGCAGCTATTTGCAACAAATCCCGGATTCACACCCGCTTTGTCTTTTGCATTGGAAGATTCGCTTTGTGTTTGATTGACTTCAGCCTATATTCCCCTACCCTCTACCCGTGGCAAGGGACTGCATTCCTCGCCCTGGTTGTAGTAGTAGTAGAGCTCTGTGTAAGGTTGCCAGACGTCCTTGAACGCATAAGACTATCCTTGAATTTGCAATCAAAACTGTCCATGTCCTTGAAAAGTTTATTTAACAATTGAAAACTTCAGAATAAAATAATTGGTTAAGTAAAGTATAATGTATAACACCGCACCCCATAAACTGAACTACTGTATGTTAACAATGCAAATCGATATTGTAGGTTTGTGGGCTCGTTATGTATTTGTAGAACTAGTAAATGCGGTTGATTAGCCATTGCCATAGAATTTTTCTTTGAAAAATGTCCTCCAACAGTTTATCCAGATGATGTTAAAAGTGTGCATGAAGTAAAAATTCAGAATCTCTAGACGTCAAAATGGCCTTCAAAAAGCTTCAAGTGATCTGGCAACCCTGGCCTCGTGTACTGATTTTTTGCATCAAGAAGTCTTTCAACTTGTAAAAACGCCTGCAAAATTGCATTCATGACAGAATCAGCCTTTCACGACAATACTCTTTCAACTTCTTCTTTGAAAGTCAAAAGGAAGTTTACCAAGCACGGCGGAAGTAGAACGCTTCACAGTCCAGGAACGTTGTGCTTGTTTTGCAGAGGGACTTTCTTTCCAATTTGCTGGCGCCCAACGGCCGTCGGCGCCCCATATCCCACCAGGATCTGGAGTCCAAGGTCTACGAAGCTGTCGAACAAAATGAACAGCGTCTACGCGTAATCAAAGAGTGAGAAGTTTAGTTCCTTGAGTTTCTCGCAAGCAAAACCGATTCTTGGTTTGTGTTTTACGAAACTGGGAATAAAAGGATTAATTTCACCTCGTATTTCATTTTCTATTGGGAAAAACGCGCAGAATTTATTCGAAGAACCAATTAACGGTATTTCGTACATAGAAGTGTTGCCAACGTTCCTGTTGTTTACCAGCGAATCATAAAATTGTATTTGGTTACTCACATCCGAGCCGATGGTTGTGAGATTGAGACGAAAATTAAAATTTATCATTGTGTGGTAATTTGAAATTGAACGCAGTCTGCACAAGAGCGCTTGTACACCATACACAGGCAAGTAATAGCGCTGATGGTAAAGCATGGTTGTATAATTTCCTTCTGTGAGGTTTTTAAACAACATTAGTAAAATAAAAACAACTGTTTCGTCATTCTCTTTCCAGCCTTGGCTTACTGAGCGACCGGCCAGTACACAAAGCAGGAAATCCTCTGGACGCTCTTGCCCATCATCTCGCCCTGCAGATGCCATATGGTATGCACGTTTGCAACAAGCGTTTTATACGGGTTTTTATTGCGCGTAGGTGAAGGTTTCTTACTTAGACTGTAGCACAAACAACATCAGAAAACTTGTAAAGTCAAGACGACTCATCCTTTGTTGACTGTCGTGCTTTCTCGCAGCATAGTTTCTGCAACTTACCCTATGCTCGACACGCGTCATGCACAAAAAAATTTGTTGCAGCCTGTTCTGTCTTACGCAAATTGCATTGAAAAAATCGGTGTAGAAGATTGTGAGTTTGTTTACTCTGAAGCAGCTATGCATCTGTGTGATGTGACAAACACGTGATTCACGTGTGTTCATCGCGATCTGGGCTTGTTTCAAACAAGTTATCGTTGAAATGCTGCAGCACGCGTGTTTTTCTCTTGGAAATCAAACCAAATCTGACGTAACAATGGAAACCATACAGGTGAAGGCGAACGCGACATGCTCGTTTTGCGTCACGAGGTCGAGGGTCGCTTGAAGGACCAGTCCATCGAAAGACACGCCATCGATCTTGTGGTGTACGGCGACACTAGCGGGGACACTGCCATGGCGAAGTCGGTCGGATACCCGTGCGCAATAGCTGCGAGGATGGTTCTCCTCGGTAAGCTGTCTTGTACTGTGTCAGAAAATTAGTGGTTACTGCTTTGAAAATCAAGTTCAAAAGTTGTTTTTTTATTGGGCGCATGTGTGCTTGTAAATTTTTTCCGCCAGAGAATATATTGATGGGAAATGTAGTGTTGGCATGATCTGGTACAGAGCAAATTCGATCCATGGCACGTTTTTGCTTGGATTTCAACTATTTTTTTTCACTTTCATTTCGGTCATGAACTTTTTGCTCGCCTTTTACCTTGTTTGTTTGACATGGCGGATTGAGAACACAGCACCAGTTGTTTGGTGGCGCTGGATATTGCCTCAGTTGTTTTTAATCCGAAATACTTGGGTTTAACAACGCTCTGATATCAGGTCAATTTTTTGCAGGCAAAGTGGAGAACAAGGGGATTGTGACGCCTCTTGGCAAGACAATCTACGAGCCTCTTTTGCAAGAATTGCGGAGGCTTGGCATCCAGTCTAAGAGCACAGTACAAACTGTGCAATGAGTTCAGTACATGTATTGCTTAATTGCACATTGTCACTTCAATCGCTGTACTTTTCTACTGCATAGGCCTATTGCTCCGCGTACACTCCCATTGCTCTCATCGCGAACACTGTTTGCGCATCGATCATAGCGGTATGTTTGTTTATATGCTTACGAATAAAGGCAGTTGGTGGTGATAAAATGCCATGGATGTTGAGGAGCACGATCGAAGCGATGGCACGGCTTTTTAAAGCTGTTTCGAGTCTAGGGGCAAAGACCGGTTTCCCTCTATGCAGAGTCCTGCGCGGGGCGGGCTGAACGTGGTGAAGGGCGGCATAGGAAATCATTTTTGTGCAAATAACTGAATGTAGACTCAATGCACGTCAAAGTGACATGAGCAAAAAAATCAATGATGCTACAGAGCTAGAAAGTGTACAGAAGCTTTGCCAACTAAAATGCCTATTGAGTCACAAACTGTCACAATATTCGGGAGGGCCGCACACTGAATATCTTGCTTTCATTTTAACAAAGCAAAATTTAGTTTTCTAGCTGCAATGATAACGACTGTATGGTACTTTTAATCGTTCCCGAACTGTGATGCCGTAGGCAAGAGCAAAGGTAGTTAAGTGCAGAGGAACACATGACTAGAAATAAGTTTTTCACCCTGTCAGTGGGCAGGGTGGAAATCTACCAGTGCGTAGTACATGATAAACAGGCACTAAAGACCATTGCAAAGAAAATTTCGAATTTGAGATTTTTTATAAAGTCAGGTTGTCATTGCATTGCACATACACAACGAAAACCTTAATGGGCCGCATACGGACCGCGGATTGGACATAGCTCGTGTAAAGACATTGGTAGCGAGACCCGGTGTTGCCACTCTGTTATGAACAAAAACATAACAAAAACCCCAGAATTTACCTTATCAGACATACTAGATGTTAAAAAAAAGTCAAAACCAGACTAAATGTACGCTACCGGTACTTCCTGCACACAAAAATTAAGGTAATATGCATTGATGTCTATTTTAAAAGGTTAGCACCAAATCCAATGTATGACGTAACATAAAAAGTTAGTTAGATCTTGTCTGAAGTACGTTTAATGTTTTCTTTTGCTTTCACTTAAATGCACAAATTGAAATACGTACATGATAAATTCAAATCTTACAGCGTTTTCACCCTATTCATTGCAGTATTTGATTACTAATTTGATATTCACAATTTTACATTCATAACCATACCAATCACAATGTGCCTGTACTAGCCTGTAAAACATTGAACAGATTCTTAAACACAGCATCTTCAAAACCAAAGAACAGCACTCCAAAATCATGCACAAGCAGCCCTTGACAATATCAGCGATAGATTAGAGTGCTGGCCTATCTCGAGTCAGTGCTTAATCTGTAAAACACCAGATTTCAAACAATTTGGTTAAGCCTAGCCCTACTCAACTGCACTGGTTACTGACTTACGCAAATTACGCCTGTGAAACTATCGTATTCTTGAATGGAAAATACAATAATACAACATACATTTCTAAAGTCTGACCAGAGTAAAAAAACCCCAGATCTAGTGAAAAAAAATCAGCAGTGGCAACACTGGCGCGACCACAGGTTTGGAGTTTCCGGCTCTCAGTGACGTTGCAATAAATACGTTCTGCGTGATGGCCGCTGGCGCTGCTAACGAACGAGTGTTTGGTATCGATGGTCATGTCTTGAGTAGCAGACGAGCAAATTTGAAAGATCTGCTCAGTGAACCCCACTGTTTTTTAAGTGTTCTAAGAAGCGCTGAAGTTTGACTAGGTTTCATGTTTTTACTTGGAACAGTGTTTTTAAGACCTGTTGGATTTGAAATCAATCACTTAACAAATTGCCACATTGCATGTTTTCAGTGGTTTTCAGACACACAGTGATAGGGTTGCCAGATGGCCGGTATTTTACTGCTAATGTTGCATAGACCGGTAAGAAGCCCGTTTTTTAAAGCCAGTGCCTGGAGCAGTCCCGTCGCCACGGGGGGATTTGTGGGCTAGCCCCCACAAACGTTCCAAGGCCCCCAAATTGAAATATGAAACATTAGAAATCAGTGGAATTTTTGTGAAATTTGAATGTCAAGTCCCCCTGCACAAACGTAAAGCCCCCGATTGACGACTTTCTGGCCTGGTGCCGGTATTTTGAAATTACATAATTTGCAATAACTGCGAAAAGAGCTGACGCCGAACTTCTCAAATTAATGACTTTCGTTCGGGCAAGTTCATACAAGAGCAAATTGTTGCTTGCGTCTTAACAACACTCATTGTCTCTCCGTTTTCCCTTGTTTAGTCCTACTTAGCATCTTCCGTCGTTCCAAACTTGATTTGTATGAGCATTTCTCTTGACAATTAATCGTGTAACTGGCGTAGGTCAGGTAGGTGGGGTTTTTGTCTCAACTGCTGTACTACCGCAGGCTATTGCAGGGAAATCATAGAAATGGACAGGACGACAGTGACATTGCAGAGACGACCGAACCTTTCACAATCACGCGAACTGCCGGTTTTAGTGGTCCAGAATGTAGTGGGATTTTTTTCAAGAGTTTAAGGTGAGCTCGAAAATGTTTTTTGCAAACTGAAGAGAATGCAGCACGCAAGAAATTATTAGTTGCGTTGTGGTGTTCATACAGGTAATACTACCGTAGAAAAGAAAATAGGGCCTACCATGAAAGTTTACGTAAAAACGTTCACTTCAGAAATTGATATACAACATAAAGTGGATTATTTTTTAGAGTTTAAGAAAACGTCTCCGTTCACATTAAACACTGCAGTTATCGTTTCTAATTTAAAGTAGGTTAGTTTGCTAATGCTTAGTATAGGGGTATAGAGTAAGCTGATGCTCACAAAGTGTATGTTTATACACTGTTGCTTCATGAAATTGTAAAAATAACATGAAAAATAAATGCATTGTCGAAAAAGCCTTCTTTTCAAAAATTTTATTCGAGAATCCAGTGCCATTAAATATGCGATTACGAATGCAACCTAGATTTCACAATGTTGAAAAAATTGCCGGTAATTTTACAAACGCATCTGGCAACCGTACACAGTGACAGGTTTGGAACAGAAACAGTGCAAGCAGGTGGGGGTTGGGAGAGCGTGCGGGCAAGATCTCTCAAATTTCTGCAGGGCGGGTTTAAATTTTGCGGGAACGGACAAAAGATTTCAACCCGCGCAGGACTCTAGTGTGGGGCCAATCAGATTAAAATGGCTGTGCAAATAAGGTTACCTAAACCTTCTTACTTCGCAAAGAGCAAACCATCTTCCATGCATAGTAAAGATCGCCAACTTAGTCATTGAGCTTGTCAAGTTACATTTATTAAACAAACGTAAAAAACTTCTTTAACAAAAATGTGGCCACTGCAAGGATATAATATTAGCCGCGTATTGCAAGCGTTGTCACCAATCCATCAGGGACAGGCTTGGTTTGCCACAAATTACCCGGGCCCAGGGGCGTTACGAGGGGGGAAAGGGGGGGCGCAATTCCCAAAAATGTCGCAAGCGCTTTCTGCAACACAGTGCATTTGCTTCCGAAAGAGCTCAGGTTCGAACAGTGGGGGGGGTCAAATTTGCTTCTTGCCCCGGGCGCCATCTAACCTCGTTACGCCCGGGCCCGATCTGGCGCGCTGATATTTTGGACGCATTTCACGATCGTTTGGTCTGTGACAGTCAGGCGGAGACCCATGCGCACTGAGACCGAGCAAAAAGGCCAAAGCGATCTTGTGGCTTGTCCCGTGGTATTCTTCGCAAATCCTACAAGTTTTGGTTAACCACTCGCACGAGCCATTCGTATGCTCTCAAGTCTGCAGTAGTAGTAGGACTGATAAGGGAGCATCTATTGTGTGGTTTGCACATGATCTGCATAACAGTGCTGCTGCTGCGATTTGTCTGAAATCCACCGATCGGTCTTCGACAGAAACGCGCTGAAGTTCTCTCGGTTCTTCTTTCCTCAACATCGTGTGCCGGAACATCCTGCAAGATAATTTCTGCTTT